>Ga0208717_1000073_pt1 | contig 63180 bp, 67 predicted proteins | sample NGESurF53shallow_FD_184489 | JGI IMG/M metagenome (GOLD analysis project Ga0208717, IMG submission 184489) | Arctic peat soil microbial communities from Barrow, Alaska - NGEE Surface sample F53-3 shallow (SPAdes) | ecosystem: Environmental > Terrestrial > Soil > Wetlands > Peat ... | reverse complement strand
AAAACATTGATGATCCATTTAAACAATAAACATTAATTACCGTTTTCTCGCAATGACGTTCCAGAAGGGGGAATGACGTTCCAGCAGGGGCAATGGCATCGCAGTAGATACGAAGCAATCTCATTTAATGAATTAGAAGCCATTCTGTGTTCGTCATTGCGAGGTACGAAGCAATCTCGTTTAAGGAATTGAAAGTCTCTCTATGTTCGTCATTGCGAGGAACGAAGCAATCTCGTTTAAGGAATTGAAAGTCTCTCTATGTTCGTCATTGCGAGGAACGAAGCAATCTCATTTAATGAATTAGAAGCCACTCTTTGTTCGTCATTGCGAGGAACGAAGCAATCTCATCCTTAGGAAAAAGATTGCCACGAAAACATTGATAATCCATTTAAACATCCTGCTAAAAATGGTCGGTGACACCGACCACGGCGGACCGCCGCCATTCGTGTCCACGAACAGCTTAAATGGCGAATAAAATTTCTATTTCTATACAGCTTCTTAATTCAATTAATGAAAATTTTATTTTTTATAAAGTTGGCCGGTGTAAAAACTGCTAAATCACTATTTTTATAATCTTTAAAATTACGTGTTATAATAATATCAACCTTATTGCTTTTTATTGCTGAAAAATTTTGTAACGCATCTTCGAAATCCCCGAACTCCGAATTTAGTGCCTGCACTACTATTGCTTTATCAATAACCAGAACATCAATTATTGAAATTAATTGTTTCAATTTTTCAATAACTTTTTCATGTGTAGAATTTTTTCTTAATAAATAATAACAGTTACTAAAAATAACCGGAGTAACAAACCCTTGCACTTCTCTAACTTCACACCATGTCAAGATCTTTGCTGAATCTTCTGAGAAAGGTTTCCGGTCAAAAAAAAAGTCAAGAATCACATCTGTATCTATCAGAATTTTATCCATTAGCTATTATATTTTTTTGATAGTTCGCTCTGTAGCTCTTTTTTATAATCAAAATCAGCAGGAGCCTTAAACGATCCTTTTAATGATTTGACTATTGGTGTTAGTCCGGTTTTTTTATTTTTTAAAGTACTTTTTGTGACAGCCTTCAAATAATTTTCAACAAGATTAGAAAGGCTGTCGCCAGTACTCATTGCATAATCTTTAGCTTTAAGGATCACATCTTCTTCAATAGTTAAAGTGAGTTTTGTATTCATGATTAAGTAATTTTAAAGGCTAAAATAAGATGATTATTTAACACGTGCAAATTTATTAATAATGATACGTGTTACATAAAATTCATTCAATTTGATATCAACGTTGCTTTCAGTTATACCTATTCTTTCCCAATTTAATCAAATGGTATCATCGCCCTAACATCTCCCTATATTCACCCTTTATTTTCTCCACATCCACCGCCCTTTCAGAGTAATTATATGCACCCTCACTCCATTTTTCCATTTCATCCTGGTCCATTGATGCAAAAAAACCAATTGCATCCGCCAATTCAATGTCATTTTCAATAGAAACATTTATCCCCGCATTCGATTCATTTAAATGATTCCAGGGAGTGTTGTTACTGGTAATTACCGGCCTGCCCGCTGACAAGGCCTCAAAAACAGCATGTCCAAAATTTTCGCTTTTACTCGGTAAAACAAATACATGAGCATTTGCCAGGACATCTTTTATTTTTGAAGGTTCTATTTCTTTATGGAAGATGACACTTATGCTTCCTTGTAGCTTTTTGATCTGTTGCTTGCACAGATCATAGTAATCTTCATCTTTTATTGGCCCGTAAATATCGTATTGAATATTACCCGTTGATTTTTCCAGCGCCTGTAATACCCATAAAATATTTTTCATCGGGCTGATGAGTGCAACACTTATTAATTTTAATTTACCTGCTTCTTTTTGTATCACAGGTAGCAAGGAAACTTTATTGGGAAAATTCCCTGCTATAAATACATGCGCAGGCTTCCCAAAATAACTGTGGATATAATTTGCTTCTTCCTCATCGGTAGCATGAAAACTAACTTTGTAGTGGTATTCAAATAATCTAAAGAGTTGCAGGTAAATTTTCTTCTTCCATTTTTTTTGAGACAGGGCGCCCGGGTGCAACATGCCTCTTGTAGAAAGAATTTTTGTAGTTCCCTTGCAAAACATCATGGGAACCATATTGTAATGCCAGGAGAACAACCCAATAATAAAAAGCAAATCCGGTTTGAGCACTTCTACCTGCTTTACAAGCGTATCACTTATTTTCTCCGGCCCTGCATACCAAACCAATGTCTGTTCATTAAAACGTGTCCATTTATTGGTTTCAATATTTCCCAATTCAGCGCCATTGAGATCCGTATCGCCGCAGAAGATATAATACTCCACTTCTTCCCGGAATTCTTTCACCAGGTTAGCAATAGATTGCACTGGACCTCCTGCGCGAAAGGCTGGAAGAAACCAGGGTATAGTTATAAATATTTTTTTTGTTGGCACGAATTACACGGATATTTTTTTGAGACACGCCTGCCCGAATGCCCACCTGGCCGCCCGGATGACCCGGTCGGACGGGGATGACCCAGTTCGGACAGGAAGACGTTCAGGCGGGAATTACACGGATTAAACGAATTACACGGATTTGCACGGGGTATATTGCCCGAATTGACACGAATAAAACCAAATAAGTGAAAACAGGAATCCTCACTTTTTGTTGTTTTACTGTTACGGACGGAGATGAATTGCTTTAAAAAAGGTTCTTTTATATTTGATGCACTATCCATGCTTTATCCATGCTTTATCCATGCCTTTGCTATGGAGTATCTATGGAGTATGTATAGCTGATTTTTTTGTATATAAAGAAATCACAATAACTATCTTTGGGATTACTCTTTATTATTTGTAATAGCTGAAATGAAGGAAAATAACTGGCTATCCATTCAGAGAATTTGCGATGGCGTACATGGTACTTTCTTCCCTCGTCCACATCCCATGCATAAATGATCACATATCTGGAGGATATAGAAAATAAACGATGCATATAAGTTTCAAACACCTTGTCTTCTACCAAATGATAAATTACATCAAGGGATAAGGTCAATTCTGCAATTAATAAATCTTTATTATTTACAAAAACATCCTGGTCGTATAGTAAGAATCTTTTTGATTGATCATTTTCAAATATTTTGATACATTTTCGGATTGCAGTTTCAGAAACATCCAACCCGATATAAGAAGGAAACCGGAATTGTTTTAATTGATTCCCATCACCGCAACCCAATTCTATTACTGTTGAAATATTATTTTCTGCAACAAATTGATTCAATATAGTTGCTTTATAATCTGCGTTTTTACCATAAGAGCCGTTTCCAGAATTGCCATTTTTGTGATAGCGGTTTTCCCAATAAGCTGTAGAACCCGGGAAAGATATATTCAAACCTTTATTTACCAGGTAATCTCCCAATTTGTTATTTGTCAATATGCGGTACGCAATTTTTTTAAAAGTTCCCAACTACTTTACGAATGAAAAAAATCTGTAAAAAAAATAATAAATAGATTATTAAGAAGCTGTCTGGAAGTGATTATTTTAATTTTTTATCCGGATAAAAGTGGTCGGTGACACGAACGGCTTAATTGATGAATAAAATTTCTATTTTTAACAGCTTCTAAGAAGCCGCCACTTCTCTCCTATTCACTAAAAATTTAGTCCTCCAAACCTGTATCATTACAAAAATCAAAAAACAAGATTTTACCACATGCCCGAGAATGGTTTGTAACTCACAATCCGGGCGTATTGGATAATAAAAAACCAATGGTACAAATAAAATGAGCACAGGGTAAATGGCACTTTCCTTTTGAAAAATCTTGAGTATCTCACTGTAGAAAAGGCCAAGTATAAACATAAAAATAACGCCTCCCCAGGTTCCATAATTTACGTACGCATCTCCTAAAGAACTAAGCCCCATAGAAGTACCTGCCGCCACGGGAATGCCAGAATATTTTACAAAGATACCCCTGTCACCCGCCTTTAACTTATTCGGAGCTAAAAACCGTGGCATAATGGCTGCCTCCAGTATTTCATTCATTTCTTCTCCATGAGCAAACGGTACCATGTCAGGTACGGTTGTCATTATATTGGTAATAATAAATCCCTGGTTGATACGGACGTTGGCTAGTGCCAGGCTTTGAAAACTAAAAACTCCGCCTTCATCGTTTTTCTGATCATATACACTTACAAAGGATTCAAGGTCTTTCTTACCACTCAGGTTCCTGAAGCTGCCCTTTAAAATCTGTATGGTCAATGCAATAAAAATAAAAGCGGAAAGCCCGATCATTTTAATTTTAAAATTAAACTTGTATTTTATTCCAAATACGGCAGCCGAAAATACGACCCAGGTAAGAAGGTCGTGAAACATGCCACTCCCTAAAGAGGAAGAAATGATAGAACCTATTACAAACACTAAAGGCCATACCTTAATTTGTTTTGAACCTAATACAAGGAGAAATAAACCGATGAATTTAAAACTTCCTAATAAATAAAATACAAAAGCCAATTCAGAAGAAAAAAAACCAGACAAAATACTTGCAAAAAAACCTAACACTATAAAAGTATAAGGAAGTCCCGGGTTTTTCTTTACAAATAATTCTACACCTTTTCTATCTACTATCTCACCCTTGTATTTCCCTGCAGAGATGTGAAGCCCGATTATAAAAAATAATACAGCAGGTATTGCATAAGCAAAATATTGGGATTCAGGTATCCTCATCTGGTACTTAAAATACTGGTACTTGTCCAAACCGTTATAGGCAAATGTGGGCCCTACAAAAAACTGGACACACATAAAACTTCCCAGTAGGTAACGCGTAGGTATAATGTGCCCTATACTTTCAAACAGTAAGCTAAACTCGTAAATAGATATTAGTATAGCAATAAAAGAAAGGATACTGATATTAAAAAATATTACCCTGATAATGATAGCCACTATTGCAAATACCCCCCAGTTATAAGATGGTGGAAATAATGTTCTCACAATAATTTTAATTTCAAATTCATATTATTGATGTTTCTATTGCTTTGCAAACTTCTTCAAAATTCCATTTAGAAATGATTCTTTGGGATTGCGTCCCCATGCTTTTTACTAAACTTTCATCGCCAATCAATTGTAGAATACATTCTGAAAAGCTACTTTTATCAAAAGCATTAAATACAAATCCATTAATGCAATTTCTTACCAGGTCTGGTGCACAACCACAATTTTCGTTTACCATGATAACCCGGCCGCTCGCCATCGCTTCATTGATAGAAAGCCCCCAGGTTTCACTATGAGAGCATAAAATAAAGACGGATCCTAATCTATAAACAACAGGCATCTGCTGTTGATTTTGGAAATCAATAAATATAAATCTTGAGTCCACGGATGCTTTTTCTTTTAATTCTTTCTCCAAAGGGCCATTACCAATCAACAAAATCTTTACAGGTAATGAATTTAATTCTTTTATTGTTTCAATGAGCCATCCCAGGTTTTTTATGGGTTCCAGTTTACCCGCATACACCAAAACCAGATCATCCGGATGGATCCCTAATTTCTTGCGCCATTCAACGGCCCGCTGCTGATATACTCCTCTTTCATCAGCAAACCTTTCATTATCCACTACATGCGGCGCAAAAATAAGTTGATGCTCTTTTAATCCATTTTGTAAATAATAGCGCTTATTATGTGTTCCTACATAGAATGCCTTATCAACATGACGGTAAACCCATCGTAAAAAATATTTTCTTGCTGCAAATTTTAAATTTTGTCTCTTTCCCAACGTGGTGGAATCGCCCCTGAAAAAAACAGGTATTCTTCCATGAAAATAACGCAGTGCCTTTAAATGACTTTTAAAAGCCCAGCCATAAACCAAAATGGCATCCGCCTTCCATTTTTCAATATCGTTAATTAATGACGGATTATCAATTCCCTTAAAATGATGGGAACCCGGATCAACAGAAACGTTTTTTATAAAAGTATATTCATATCCATTCAGAAGGGGAATATCCCATGAAATATTTTTACCAAATCCCGGATCATATTTATCTTTCAATACCGATTCCCCCCATGTATAAAAAACTTTTACCTGAACTTTACCTCTTTTCGAGAGTAAAGCAAACATAGGTGCATTGTATTGTATAGGGTGAGTTGTAATAATCGCCAGCTTCTTCAATTTGTAGTTCTTTCCAAATTATATAAATTAAACTCCTTTCGAATATTGGCCGAAATGAGCTTACCTCTCACAATTTTCTTTACAATATTTTTAAAAGTAACTGCTTTCGTCAATTTTAAAATATTTGAATAATTATTTTTATGAACTATATAAATCAGTCCGGGGTATGGATAATCATCCAGTAGTTCATGATGAAAATCCCTGATCCTGTAATACGTATAACCATGCGCCTCAAATAAATTATAATTCCAAAATAGGTTAGTTGAAAAATCGGGTATGGTTATCAGGTCGTACCTGATAATGTGTGTCCCACCATTAATATTTTGGATATTATGTTGCTTAATCAATATCCTTGATCCCTCTTCATAAATAAAGCCTTTTTTAATTCGCCAGCCTGCTTTGTTAGCTCTGCTATTTTTATTCACGAAGGCTGCAATTTTGTTACTAATGAGATCATCACTATCAATACCCATCATATATTTGCATCCTGCCTCCAATGCTATTTTGCAACCGTAATGAATCTTTTTCCCTTTATCCATCATTTTTTCGGCATACTCCTCAGAATAATATTTAAGTACATAATCTAAATCCTCAATATCATTCACCCTAACAGGGGAAAAAGGATAATGAACAAAAATTATATTTGGATGTGCGAAATTAATTTGCGGAAAGTCATTATACACGATCACTAACCTGAAAGCCTGGTCCGTTTGAGCACAAATAGATTTCGCTGTTCGTTCCAATAACAGGTTATCATAGGTCCAATCTTTTGAAACGCCTTTTGGTTTTACCGGTACTATAAATCCGATCATTTATTCTCCGGCATTATTTTTCCTGTAAAAAAAATGATATTCTCCTGCGGGTTTTTCAATGAACCCTTCACTTAATGCTAACGTTACTATTGACTGAGCATCGGCATGAAGATGTGGATGAATTTCAACAATAATATTTTGCGTCTTTTTAAGCCATCCTTCATAATTTTTCTCAAACACATCTTTTTCACTTCACTCTATATCCAGTTTTAGTACATCCAAAGAGCCAATTTTAAATTGATTCATGATATCCCCTATTGTAATAGCATTGATGACATTTTCACCAACTTCAGTTTCAGCCAATTCTTTTGTAATAAAGGAAGCGTTTCCATCTCCGTTATCTATTATTTGCAAACGACATTTCTTATTCCAAATACCATAATTCAAACAGGAAATATCGGGATAATCTTTTGTATTCTTTTTCAGCAATTCAAAATTGGAATGTTCAGGTTCTACTGCAATTATTTTTGCATTTGGGTATTTATTTTTCAGATATAATGTAGCCAAACCAATGTTTGCTCCCCCATCAATAATAATTTCAGGATCGTTTTTAAAATAAATATCCAATTCACCCCGCATGAAAATCTGTGTGAACACCTGGGTATCAAACTGGTCATTTCGCATGTAAATAATCAGTTTTGTGTTTTTAATTTTTGCAGATAAAAGTTTCTTTCTCTTGTATAATCTTTGAATGATATAGCTGATTGCATTAACATAACCCATTTTATTGCAATGAAGCGCACCCACCTTTAATTTCCTTGAAAACTTTTTAATCATTCAAACTATTTAGAAGATTCGCTAAATATTCGGTAACATTTTTTGCTGAATATATCTCAAATATTTTTTTGTTTATCTGATTTGAATTGTAATTTTTTATCCAATTAATGTAACTCTCAAAAAAAGCGCTGAATGAAGTTTCCATGAATTCGATCCCTTCTTGACCGTCAAATTCCAATACAATTCCAGCTCCGGATTCTTTTATAACTTTTACAGCCGTACTCTCCTTATGCAATACTGCCAGGATCGGTTTACCTGATAATACACCCTGGTAAGCTTTCGAAGGTGCATAATGTGGTTCCGTACTTCCCAAAATAAAAATACCGTCCGCATTTTGCAAATGAATCAATACATCTAAGTAAGGAATTCTTTTCGGGTACTCATATATGATAGTTTGCCACAATCCGTATTTTTGGGCCAAAGGTTTTATATTATAACTTGTGTCATCATTAGGCCTGCTTCCTGTACCAATAAAATGAAATTCCACATTCTCAAATATTCCCGCCTGAACGTCGGGCATGTCTTTGTTTGCTGCAATAGATTTAAAAACAGATTCCAGCGGGGTGTATGCTTTAGGAAGCATAGCTCCTGCATACACCAATTGAATTTTATTTTTTTTCTTTTCAAAAAGATAAGGCTTTAGACTCAGTTGATTCAAAAAAATATGATCCTGTTCCTCGCCGCCATAAGGCATAGCACCCGTAATTGCAGTCTTTTTTAAATGCGGATTTCTTTCCAATACCGGCGAGTAATATCCTTCTGCAACACCAGTAATCAGTGACACTTTTTTAACCGCGATGGGTTCCAATAAAGTAGCCATTTTTTTACTAAGCCAGGAGCGGGAAAATATTTTATTACTTCCGGGAAAATCATGTACCCATGGATCTATATAATCAATGCCGTATTTGATGCCAGTACTGTGGTTCAACATGCGACCCAGTAAAGCGCAATAAAAAGAAGGAATGGGAATATATACAAAATCGAAATGCTCGTTTTCAATTAATTGTTTGGCTCTTTTGTATAATTGAAAAAAAGCACGTAAACCAATATCGCCTATCAACCTAGGGCGTGTTATTTTAAATGCATTTACTTTTTCTATTCTCAGCCCGGGAGGTAACAATTGATGCAGGTTCCAATCTAATGGCTCTTCGTAATATTTTTCATGCACGGTTAGTATGACAGGTTCCCATCCGAACTCAGGTAAATGCTGTGCAAATAATCTCGGGCGATGCACACCGGCCAGGTTGCTTGGTGGAAAATGAGGATATATTATGAGAATTTTTTTCAACTAATCTTTATCCCGGTTTATGGGCCTGCATTCAATATGACCATCAATAACTAATCGGATGCACTTCGGATTTTAAGGTTGCCAACCTTGTATATGGGTATTCTCAAGCTAAAACGAACTTATTGAAGGTTGGCAACCTTGCGACACCCTAACTAATCTCTTATTCGTGACTTATGTAAAAGGGCTTCTACCAGGATAAAATCTTCATGAATAGAAATTGCAATTAACCACTCATTAAAATAAATACAATGGAGATTTAATTTATGGAAGACAGCATTTTTACAGAGGCTTAAACGTTTTAAATTGATCAATTCTTTTGTAAGAAATTCTTCATAACGGTCAAGCCACCGAAGGCCGGCGCCTTGAGTATTTTTACTTTCAATAAAATTTATGAGAGAGGTCAAAGATGCAAATGCATCTATAGTATATTTAATCTGCATTAAAAGCTTTTCTTAAAATATCATGTGCATCCTGCATGGTAACCTTACCGCTGTTCCTGCTTTTTTTTATCAGTTTTGATAATTCTTCATTGCTCAAAAGCTTTCCAGGAAGGTAATGATTTTCATCCTGGCCATCTACTAACTCTAATTTAAGGTCATGATCTTTTGCAAAATCTAACAATCTATTTATATTTTTCCTGCTTGTATTTTCCAATTGAAGTAACATAGTATATATATTTAATAAAACGAATTGCCCACCCTGCGAACAATCCAATTTGATTGCTTTTTCAAATTTACAATTATTTTTTTTATATCCCCTGCCCCGGTTCGTGTACCACGAATCGGAATTGCCAAATAATTAAAGTAGATTTTCCCACATCCTGGTCAGCTTTTCCGATTCGTGTTCCCAACCATATTTTTTAGCAGTCTCATATCGTGCATCTGAGCACGCTCTTAATGATTGCTTTTGATCAAGAAGTTTTTGAATAGTTTGCTTTAAATCTTCAGATGACAAAGAGGTTAACATACCGTGTTCAGGATGTTCTGTGATAAACCTTTCCTGCGCTTTGGTATTACTTGCCAAAATATAAAGCCCGGATTGAAAATAAGCCAACATCTTGTTCGATACAGCTAATTCATTATTCAAATCCTTTCCTGGTTCTATGGCCAATCCTATATCATAGTATGCGAACCGGTGATGCAATTCGGATTGTGGCAAAGAAGGATACCATTGTATATTGCTACTATCAGAAAGCCATTTATCCCGAAAGGTTTCATTACAATTTCCAAAAAGATGCAATTCGACCTGGTTATTATTTCTAATGGCAGGTATCAGTTGTTCCAGGCCCCTGTGAAATGATATATTTTGTGAAAACCAAACCAGCATCAGCTTTTCAGATGTTTTATTCACAGGATTGGTAAACTCTGTAGAAGGAAAATAATTGAATATTACTTCTTTATTTTTCAAAGGAAGGGAAAGATCCGCTTCTGAATATTCAAGAATCAATGGTGAAGCACCAGTAATATAATCAGCATTTGGAAGAACTGCTCTGTTCAATTTTTGAGAAAATACAGTTGTTTTTCCGTCATTACTTTCTCCCGGGTGGTAATCCTCAAGGTCTATTCCAAATGGAATTTTATTTTTTTGTGCAAATAGTTGCGCAGGATAAAAGCTGCCGGGATTATGAGCTACGATAAGATCATATTTTTCATTCATTTTTTCTAATTCTTTCAATAACAACCAGGATCTTTTGTTGCTTCGCAGTGAAAGCAGGAAAGCATTAGCAGGTGAAAAAAATAATAAAAGTTTTGATACTTCAAAAAGCCAGGAACTCATTAACCACGCTCCAAAAGGTTTTCTGTTTCCAGGAATACCGTGATAGTCAATTTTAGAGATAAGGCGGTTTTTTATTGTTTCATTCAACGGCTTACTCCAATTATCAAATTCAAAACAAATTACACTCACTGTGTAATTATTTAGCAAAGCCAGTTCTATCTCCTTTATAAGCCGTGGATTGGTAGCAAGATTGTGAGTGGAAAGAAAAAGGATTCTCAATGCGCTTTATAATTCTGAATGATGGAATCATATAATTTCAAATGATGATTCGCTACGTTCTCAAAAGTGTTTACACCGGGCAAATGCTTTTTTGTTTTTGCAATCAATGAAGGATCATCCACCAAAATTTTTAGTTTATTGCGAAGGTCTTCAGAATCATTAAACCTGAATAACCAACCATTGAATCCATCTTTTATTTGCTCTGCATTTCCATATACATCAGAAGCCAACACCGGGATTCCCGCAGCAAAAGCTTCCTGTATTACCAGCGGGCTCATTTCAAAAGCAGAAGGCAGACAAAGAAGATGGTATTCAGAAAATGTGGATATTACTTCTGAAGGGGCTATCCTTCCTTTCCAGAAAATATTACCGGCATTTTTTGTTTTCTCTTTACAAGCCAACACATACGGATCGGGGGTTTCAAGTCCATAGATTGTAAGACTAATTGATGAAGAAGGCAATTCCAATATGGCATCAATTAATAAATGAAGCCCTTTTAATTGAGTAATTCGTCCCATGTAAACTACCCTGATCGGAAGGTTTACCTCAATTGATTTAATTTCATTATTTCGTTTGACAGGTAATCCTTGTTTTATAAAAGTTATTTTTTCGACAGGTACTTTATTTCTTTCCAGCACCTGTTTATACCAACAGGCAATTACCACAATCCTTTCTGAAAAAGAGGAAAGCTTCACCAGATCCTTTTTGATCTTACTGATCACATAAGGCAAACCTAATGCAGTCCCTAACTTACTATTCAAACCAGTTGGATTAATATGAAGATCATACAAACCCATGGAAAATTTATTAAACAAAAAACCTTTAAACCCTGTAATCCCTTTTTGATGATACACACAGGCAGTGCATCTATCAATTTTTATTTCGCCATCACATTTGGTAGCTTCTTTATAAATTAAGGAACCTTTGAAGCAGGTATAAAAAGGCACATGAAAAGTAATGACAATGGGAATTTTTAATTGATATGCCTTTTCAACATGAAATATGCTAATCCCTCTGCCGGGCGCCAATTCATGAAAATGTACCAATGAGGGTTGTTCTTTTATCAGCAACTCCCCAAATATTTTGATTCCATCCGGCTTCTTTTTACCAAGGATCATGGCCCTGTCTTCTACACTGTTTTCTGCATATTTGATCACGCGTACTCCCTCATAATCATATTCTTCAGTATTGCCAACTCCAAGGTTAGGAATCAACATCACCACTTCAATATTTTGTTGTATTAATTGCTTTGCAAGATTGAAAGTGTAGATTTCAGTTCCTCCAACGAATTCTGGTAAAAAATGATGAAGGCAAAGAATTACTTTCAACTCGAAATGTTTTTATTGAGTGGGTTATTAAGGCGCTTGTTTTTAATGGTAGCTTTTATAAAATCCGGAAATTTTAAATTACAAATTGAAATCAGTTTAAGAAATTCCCTGAAATTTTGCTTAGCTATTAAGGTTCTAATCAGGCGCCTGGCTAAGATATTCTTCACATTTCTAAAAATAGTTTTTTGTTCTTTTTTAGTAAGAGGAAGATTGCCGGAATGCAATGCAATTTGATTTATTTCAAAGCGTTGCTTTACCATTTCAAACCAGTTTAATTGTCCGATTGTTACCTGGCCTTCGTGCCTGCGCCAATAAAAAAGATCATTGCGCACTCCAATCACCGGATATGCTGCAGCAATTTTAAACATAAGTAAAGTATCGCTTAAAATTCCGATTTTCTCATCAAATCCTCCTAATTCTTCAAATACCTTCCTTTTAAACATGCACCCACTTGGCCCACTATATAAAACTGTATTTCCATTGAAATAATGATTGATATAGCATTCCCTCGAAGTATAGAAACGGCAAAGTGAATTCTCCAAAATCCACGGATCATTTGTTTGTGAAACTACACCAGCTTCGGGATACTCTTGCATTGCATTTACCATCACTTCCAGGCAATTTGGATTCATTATATCGTCAGAGTCAAAATATTTTAAAAAATACCCACTCGAATACGATGCTGCTTTATTCCGGTTACCAAATTGAGCAAGATTTTTTTCATTCACAAAAACCTTAACCCTGTTGTCTTTTGCTTCGTATGATTTTGCAATCTCTACTGTTTTATCAGTAGAACAATCATCTACAATAAGCAATTCAAAATTCTTAAAGGTGGATGCCAACACACTTTCGATTGCTTCGGCAATATATTGTTCCCTGTTGTATGATGTCATTAAAACGCTCACCAGTGGGGTATCAACCATGTGCTGCAGCTTTTATATCTTTCAACCATGCTTCTAAAGTGATTAATTCTTTTTCAATAACAATATTTTCTTTCAACATAGACTTATAGGAATTGTATAAATTAACTTCGATTGTTTCGGATGCAGAAATAGCTTTAGAAACCAAACTAATCACTTTTTCACTTTGCTCATACATTGGGATTTCTGAAATGAAATCTTTCATATAATCATGCGGATTTCTTTTTTGCACAACTGTGGCATTCGTAAATCCCAAATGATAATTATACAGCCACATAATTGGTTGCGCCACCAGGCTTCTTAAAATATCTGTAAAGCGAAAGGTGACGTAAGACGGCAGGTACAATAATGGAAAGAGTTCCTTCCTTATCATTGTATTCTGACTATTGAATGGACTTAATGTACCGAGCTTTAATACCACCGGTTCTCTTTCCTTAAAATAACAAGGCGTATCGTCAGTAAGCCGATAGATGGCATCCACATCAGGGTCTTCATCTGCGAGGCCTTGCCAGATTCCAACTTTAATGTCAGCGTTCTCAAGTTCCTTTTCGAGGTCAAACTGCTTAGAAACGAGATGGAGTGGCAATCCTCTTGGCCAAATTTTTTTGTCAGTAAATAGCTGGTATATGTTTACAAATCCTTTGTTACCCGTGATACAACAAAAATTATTTTCAAACTCTGGAAAATACCAATTGGCTTTTGGTATATTATCATCATCGGTATCTATAATATAATCAGCGCCATTTTCAATTGCTTTCAAATATCCAAGCATCTTTCTGCAATAGTGATTATAGGGTAACACATTCACTAAATCAAATTCCATTTTATCCTGGTCGTGTATCGAAAAAAATTGGACGTTTTCATGATGCCAGGCCTGTGGCGTTTTTTTATCTCCAATTACAATTACCTGGAATCCATCCAATGCCGCGAAACATGTAACTGCTTCTGTGGGATGGAAAATAGAAGTAATAACGATGCATTTTTTCATTTATCGGTGATCCATTTTGAAAGTTTGACCGGATGTAAATACAACTGATCATTGGGGAAATGATTCAATAGATTTTCAAGTTTGTTTTCGTATTGATCCAAAAAAGAAAGGTCCTCTTTAGTCCAAAGCGCCCTCCCCTTTAATTGAATATCTTTTTCTGTTTTGATTTCTTTTGCAGAAAATACAAGGGCTGTTGGTATTGCCAATTCCACAAACAAGCGGGTGGCCGCAAATAAGCCTGCATAATGACAAAATTGTTTAATGGTTGATGAGCTTATTACAAAGATATCTGAATAGCTTCTCACTAAAGGATAGGAAAGCTCATATTCTTTTTTTGTAACTTTATTTTTTAAATATCTTAAAAGGAATGTTTTATTTTTTTTTATCTTTTCCATCCACTCTTTAGATGATTGCGGTTTCCGCCAAACGTATTCGAACTTCAACGGCTTATTCACGATCCCAAATTTTTTTAGCAAATCCAATGCGTGGCTATAGTTTGGAAGCTGGCCTGTTGCTTCTACGCCGGGGCTTTGAGTATTGTACATAATTGCATGAAGATTCATTGGCCAAAATCTTTTAGCTTTATCAATAGTTGACAACCTCGAAATGAAACAGGTATCATCTGATAAACTTAAGTGCTCCCTGTAATTTTCTTCATTGATCACAGGATTTAAAATCATATCGTCAGCCAGGAAAAAATAGTGCGAATATTCTTCTTTAAAAAATGATTTGAATCCCTGGGATACATACCCCTGGAAATAATAAGAGTTTTCATAAACGGGAATAACATTCTCTTTATCACCATTATAAAATGGAACTAAATGATAAACATTACTAAACCTGTTTTTATAAATCTGTTCTACAATTTCAATATTCTTGTTGTATTGATGATTGTAAATAATGATTAAGGCAACTTTACTTTCTCTTTGCATACTTCTGTTCTCCTTGTGGAATTTTTTCACAAACTTTGTAATACCTTTTTTCAACTGATTTAATTCCACCAAAATAATTGTAGAATATAAAGTTTACATGGGAATTAAAAGTTCCAATCCTAATTGTATAATTATGAAATATCCAATACAATTTTTCCCTAATGGTAAGTTGCGGATTCTTACTCAAATGATAAGTAGCTTTTGCCATCGGTAAAAAAATTTCCGGAATGCCAGGCTTAAAATTAAAGAACTTATAAAAATGGTAATTAACTGCAAAAGCAACTTTATAAGCATAATGATAACCGGAATGATGATAATGGTAAACTACTAATGCCGGATCGTAAATTAATCGCCATCCTCTCAACAACGCATCCCTGCTCCATATCCAATCTTCTGTAAATTGAGTTTCAACAAAAGGCTGTTGAATCAACGCGGATTTTCTGTACATGGCTACCACATCATCCCACGCGATTAAAGCTTGTTGAGAAGCCTGATCTGCTTCATTAAATTTTTGAATATCTTTTAATTCACGAATGGTAACTTTTGGTTCACTAAATCTTTGATACCAAAGCATTGGGTTTTTGTCTTTTTCATGCGGAACTGCCTGGTGACCTACAACCCCCATTACCTTTTCATCTTCAAAATGCCTCGACATTTTTTCGAGCATATCATTTTCAGAAAGCCATGCATCCTGTACGGTGAAAAAAATAAAATCTCCGGTAGTTTGTTGAACACTTGTATTACGTGTCAACCCGTGATCGAAAGTGCCATCCGGAATATCAATCAAAATCGCTCCATATTCTTTAGCGATTTCCCTGCTGCCATCGGTTGACATTGAATCAGGAATTATTATTTCAAGTTCCTTTCCTATATTTTGATTTCTCAAACTATTCAGGCATCTTTCCAAAGTAACAGCGCCATTTTTTACCGGTATTACAACAGATATTTTTAAATTTTGCAAAAGAGTTTATTTCTTCAATTTGGTAATTTTATTGAAATTCCTGACAAAAAAATTTCCTAACCGGTAGCTTTTTGATTGCCGGGTTTTATCCAGAAGGATTGAATAATCTATCAATACCTTTTCAAAGGAACCCATCACTTTTTTAAAAAACATATCTTTTTGTTCCAACGAAAGTGAAGGGTAAACAATCTTGTACACTGCAACAAGGCTTTGATCCATTAAAAATCTTTTTTGAGACATGCTATCGGAAGAGGAGCGATATAAAGCAAGTGGTTCATCAATAAAAACAGTTTTAATATTCTTTCGGTAAATCTCTAACCACATTAGCCAATCTTCCCTTGCTCCTAAGGTTTCATTAAAACGAAGATTCTCAAATAAATAAGATTTGAAAATTCCGCTATGAGGCGGAAACACAAATTGTACATCCCAGCCCAGTAAAATAGAGTTGAAGTTAAAATCTTTCTCTGAAAGTTTAAAAGGCAACGGTATATCAAGGTTGTCCTTACTAAACATTTTAAAACCGGAAATAATTACATCCGCATCATTCCCATTATTCAAAGATGTTTCGAACTTGTCTGAGGTTATCATATCATCAGAATCAAGAAATTGTATATAGTCCCCTGCTGCTTCGTCCAGGCCCTTATTCCTTGCCGAGCTAAGGCCTCCGTTTTCTTTCTCAATGTATTTTATTCTACTATCTTTTTCAGTAAATGCAAGAGCTACACTTTCTGTATTATCTGTTGAGCCATCATTTACAATGATACATTCCCAATTGGTATAAGTTTGTGCCAATACAGAACCCACGGATTCATTTAAAAAATGTGCCTGGTTGTAACAAGGGATGATCACACTAATTTTATCGTCCATTATCGCTTATTGAAAATGCATGGTTACCTGTTTACAAATAATTTTTTCAAAAACCTAGCAGGGGTTTTCTTAAATGCCCTACCCATTGCCAAAATCAAATATCTTGGATTCGCTAAATTGATTTGCAAATTATTGGGGTCTGTTCTGTTCAGCAATTCGGCCACTTCATTTTCTAAATTTACCTTTCTTCTTTCCTCCGCTTTAATGATCACTTTTAAATACCAATAAAATGCATGATCCGCTTTAGAAGTAGAAATTCCTTTATCGTGAATCCGGTAATTATAAAGTGGCTTATCAATAAAATAAAATGGACCGGTTTCTGACAATTTTAAATACAAGTCCTGGTCAACAGCCCTTAATAAAAAAACGTCTATACCTGACGTTAATTTATAAAAAGCCATTTTAAATGTAGCGAAATGGTTTACCGGTGTATTAAGATTAATAAACTTAATATTTACATCCACGGCATTAGCCTTGTTGTTTATGGATTTTACTTTCAAATTTTCATCGCAAAAAAATAAACTGGAATAAATCAATGAAACATTAGGTGCTTTTAAATGCGCCTCCCTCATTATTTCAATGGCGTTCTGTGTTAGGGTATCATCTGGGTCCAGGTATCCTGCTATTTCACCGGTCGCCAGGGTGGCACACCTGTTCTTAGTATAGCCGCAGCCTTTGTTGGTATCATTTACAAATAGTTTAAACCGGGAATCGTCTTTTATAATATCGGATATTCTTTCTACTGAACCATCGCTTGAGCAATCATCTACAATTATCACTTCCCAGTTATGATCAGTTTGAGCAATAACAGAATTGTAACAGTCCTGGAAAAATTGTCCATTATTGTAATTGGCTATTAAAATAGAAAGTATCATTTATTTTTGTTTCTATATACCTGCATAAAATACATCAGGCAATTATCTTTAATGGTATTTGAGTTAATCCTGCAGCAGTTTTGCTAAAAGAACTCCAATAAGAGCCCCATATAATTTTGGTTTGGCTTAAACTATATAGATCAACAAGCGCATCTTCAATCCCTTTTGGTGAATTTCTGTTTAGCTCTTTATTCTCCTGCGTTAAAATATGTTCACCAAAAGCAGACTTTAAAAAAGATTCTTCTTTTTCATCATCTGTTGCGACGTAAAAGAATTGGTTATCATCTATATTTAAAGACTGATCAATTTGCTTTAAAAATAAATCAGTTGCACTTTTATCAATAGATTTAGTATTATCAGTTCTGCGTATATGGATACCAGTTGTGGGTTTACTAAACTTAGACACTTCCTTATTGATTAAATTTTGCAGTTTTAAAACTGGTTTAAATGAAGATGCATTTCGAAGTTCCGGCGAATAAAAATCTATACAGGAATGAATTACAAAATCATGCCTGCTCTCATTCCAATAATCATGATTGTATGCAACCTTCTGAATATTACTGTCATCAAAAAATTGATAGTTTTTACTTAAAAGGTTATACAATTTTTTTTTTATCAGCGTTTTTAAACCCGAAACCCGCCTGTCGCGGTAATATAAATAGTAACTCAAATAAGAGTTTGTACTCACCAACCCAATGTTGTCTATCGGTTCAAATAATTGTTCAAAAGAACAGTTCAGATGTTCATTTTTTTCCCAAATCATTTTTATCGGATGTTTTTTAAGGCTGTTCCGCTGAACGGAAATGCAGGAATCAATCACTCGCATCCTGTTACAAAGTCCTGATGTGGGCTTAACTATTATCATTTGTTTACAAAAGCTACTTACACTTTGTTTCTTATTGCTCCTGTGATTATATCTGTAAGTGTATCAAGATGTTTCTCAAGAGTAAAAAATTGTTTCATATTTTGTTTTGCGTTTTGACCCAGCGTCCTGGCCAGGGCATCTTCGTTCAATATTCTGAACATAGATTCTGCCATCCCATTTACGTCAAACTCATTCACAAGAATACCGGTGTGATTGTGAATAACAACATCAGGAATTCCTGCGTGAAAAGTTGACAAAACCGGAAGGCCCGCTGCCTGTGCTTCAAGTATAGCAACAGGTGTCCCTTCCGAATCGCCGTTTTCAGCAGTAACGGAATGTTGTACAAATGCAATGGATCCTTCCATTAACAATTGGATTTCTGCTGATGATTGAACTCCTTTAAATGTTACCCGTTTTTCAAGGCCTGATTCAATAACCAGCTTTTTACAATCATTTAATAATTCGCCATCACCTACCATTACAAGCGTTGCATTGGGATATTTGGCTGCTACTTTCTTAAAGGCAAGGATGGTTACACCAGGCGCTTTCTTTTCTACAAATCTTCCGACGGCTATAAATTGTTGCGTGTGATACAAATGATGAATATCAAAAAAACCAGGATCAGGTCCATAAACCGAAACAATGATTTTATCGTCCGGACAGCCTGCTTTGATTAGTGTTTCTTTCATTTTATTTGAAACCGCAATCACCGCTTTTGCATAATGAAATAACTTTTTATATGGTTCTTTATAATCAGCTAACACTTTTTTAATACTTGCATCATAGCCATGAAAATGAACCATCATCGGGATTTTTAAATATTGCACTACTTTTAAAGTGGCACAAGCAGTAGTGCCATATTCTGCCAATACAAAATCTATCTTTTCTTTTTTTAAAGAATTAATGAGTGCATGTTCGTGAAAGTCAAATCTGTTATTGAGTTTTTTTTTTGCTCTTTGCCAGAGACTAAACTGAGTTATATTTTCCTCCCCTTCCAGTTTGGTTGGAAGTTCCCCGTCGTAATAAAATTTTATAGTAAATGGCAACTTCTTATGTGCCTGGATAAAAGTTTCTGAATACGAATTTCTAATGGGGGAAAATATAGCGATGGTTTTTATCAATCTTTATTTTTTTGCAATACCGTATAATCCTGTAATCATTTGGCTTTCATGAAAACTTTTGTCGGTATATTGATCTATTCTAATTAGGTATTTTATTACTGGTTTCAAAATGGCAGATACTATTTTTCTTTTTCGTATGCTAAGGGGTGCCCTTCTTACCCAAAGCCCCATCATTTGTGCCATCGATGCATGCCAGTAACCGGTAGGCTTAATTTCAATATCAACAAAACCTGTTTCTTCCAACAATCTTTTTAAGGCAAATGGAGTGTACCGGTATTCATCATGCGGCACTTCATGTAAAGGCCATAAAAAGGGAACCGTAAAAAAGAAAACTCCCCCGGGTTTCAACATTCTGTTTACCTCACTTAGAATGATTTCAGGCCTGGGACAATGCTCTAACACTTCAGTACCAAAGGCAGTTTCAAATTGTCCATCTTCAAAAGGCATTTTAATTCCATCCCACGTAAAATCCGGTTTTACTGACGCATCATATTCCAAAGCATTTTCAATATCTAAACCAACATATTTTGTAACTCCTGAGTTTTGCAGAATATAATTTTTATAGGGCATTTTGCCGCAACCAATGTCTAAAAGATTTCCTTTAAAGACTGGTAGAAAAAAATTGATAGCTTTTAAAATTCCTGATCTGATTATATAAAGATCAAGATTTTGTTTATTGAAAGGGATTTTTAAAAAGTTGTCGTCAGCCATTAATTAAACAATTCTTCAAGAATATGTATATGGGTTTTGCTGGAATTATGCTGCTGAATATAATTCCGTTGCTCCATACCTAATTTATTTCTTAAGTCTTTTGAATTCAAAAGTATTTCAGAGAATTCAACAAATGCTGAGAGGAATGTGAAACTGGGGAACACCTCTCCTATCGGATTTTTCAATCCAATATCAGCAAAGTCCCAAAAAATCTGTGGCAAGCCACTCATGGCTATTTCCAATGCAGCATATCCGGCCGGTAGTTGATTATTCGATTGAAACCAAAGTAAATCAATACCCGCCGTTTTGAGAAGTTCAGGAATGGATTCCACGTGGCCGGGAAAAGAAACTTTATCAGCAATGTATAAATAACTCAACTGTCTTATCAAACCCAATTCTTCCGGATCGCCGGCGCCATATACCCGGAGTTCTGCATTTACTCCTCTTTCCAATAAAAGTTTTATCGCATAGAAATAAGGATCCAAAGGCTTCATGGTAGTTAACCTTGTAAAAACAGCGATGGTATATGGTTCGTCTCGTTTTTGTATTTGCGGTATTTCATATGGTACCGTTTCAAACCCAAGCGGATAAAAAGTGTGTTTGTAATTGGTAAATCCCGCTAATTCAAATTTTAATGTATCATTTGAAAAACCTGAAACGAAATGGTAATGCCTGTCTTTATCGAAACCCTCATAAATATCTTTTTTATCCTGGAATCTCGCAGTTAAAATATGAATGATACCATTTTCAGGATTTAATTTATTTGCCAAACAAAGACTTAAATAAACATTGAGACCGGAAAAATTTACGTGATCATAATTTGCCAGAAATGTTTTGAGTATGGTACTAACTTTATCAGATTGCTGTATAACGGCTTTTGAAGATAATTTGTTGAATACCTTTTTTGTTTTGTCAAGGATTTTATTATTTCCATTTTGCTCATCTCGTTTTAATAAATCCTCCAGTAAAAAAATCCGGCATCCTAATTCTAAAGTGGGCTCATAATAATATTCGGTATCCCAATTCTTGTCATGCGCAACCGGGGCGATTTTAAGAAAGTCTATTTCAAATTTTGCTTTATTAAGTGCCTTGCATATTTCATAAACATATCGCTGGCCTCCTGCCTGGTAAAAATCATAAACCACCCACAATATCCTTTTCTTCTTTAGTTCACTCATGACAACATTCCTTTATTAAATCACAGATTCGTTTTACCGAACTTTCCTCCAATTCATAATACATAGGCAATCGAAGTAAAGTTTCAGAATACCGGTCCGTTTCGGTTAATTCTCTTCCGTCATGCTTTTGATGAAAGAACGGGCTTTTATGAAGGCTGAGGTAATGAAACACGGAAAGGATATTATTTTCTTTTAAATGCTGAATGCATTCATTTCTTTTTTCAACATTGTGAAAAAGAATATAAAAAATATGGGCATTGTTGCAGGCATAACCGGGCAAATCAGGCAATTGTACCAATCCCTTTTCAGCTAAAGGTTTCAATTGTTCATAATACAAATTCCATAGTTCAATTCGTTTCGCCTGGATTTCATCCAGGTGTTCTAATTGCGCATAAAGGAATGCCGCCACAATCTCTGAAGGCAAAAAAGAACTGCCCACATCTACCCAACCATACTTATCAATTTCACCGCGAAAAAATGCAGAGCGGTTGGTGCCTTTTTCCCAGATGATTTCTGAACGCTTTATAAACCGGTCATCATTTATGACCAGCATGCCGCCTTCGCCCGCAATAATATTTTTTGTCTCATGAAATGAAAAAGCAGCCAAATGGCCGATAGAGCCCAATGGCTTTGTAACGCCATCGCTTCCTGTATAGAAACTATTGATGGCCTGGGCTGCATCTTCTACCACGAATAAATGATGCTTGTTGGCGAGGTCCATTATTTGGTCCATATCGCAGGCAATTCCTGCATAATGAACCACCACAATTGCTTTTGTTTTTGGTGTAATTAAAGCTTCCAGTTTATCCGCATCTATATTGGGATTTCTTTGCATAGAATCGGCGAATACAATTGTAGCGCCGCGTAAAACGAAAGGATTTGCTGTGCTGACAAAAGTATAAGATGGCATAATTACTTCGTCGCCTTCTGTGATATTTAAAAGCAATGCAGCCATTTCCAATGCATCCGTGCAGGATGTAGTGAGCAGGCATTTTTTAAATCCATATTTTTTTTGGAAAAACTCATGGCATTTTTTGGTGAAAATCCCATTGCCGGAAATCTTACCTGATATTACAGCCTCGCTTATGTATTGGGTTTCTTTTCCTGTGAGAAAAGGTTTATTGAAGGGAATCATTGGGTAATTGCCTTTTTCCAAAGATGATAAAAGTATTCAGTCGTCTCCTGTTTGTAACCACAGCTTGTATATAATTTTATTGCCGGAAGATTGTCTCCTTGCGTTACTACCTGGATCAATTTTAATTTATTGAAGTAAAAATTTTCAGCGGCTTTCATTAATGTTTTCCCGATTCCTTTTCCCCTGTTGCTTTTATCCACTGCAATGATCCCGATATCTGCCCTTCCATTTTTTTGACCAACCGTTACAAACCCTGCTATTTGATCATCGATTTTATAAACTAAAACATCATCTGCGATTTCTTTTGAAACGGATTTTATAATCCATTGCGTATATAATTCTTCAAACTTTTTTCTTCCAATTTTCGGGTCCACATTGAAGCGGGAATAAATACCACTTTCTATGGCAAGTTCAATTAATTTTTTACCGGGATATTTTTCCAAATAAGATTCCGTCTTGCTCATTAAGGATGATATTTCAATCTCTTTTAAAAAAGTAATCTTCTCATCTACGAGGTTAAGGTTGTAATATTCGTTGGAAGTTTCGGTTAATTTAGTCTTTGAGGAATAGTAAGCCAATTGAACATTCTCTTTATAAAGCTTTTCAAAAAAATCACCTTTGAGCAAAACATCGTTTTTTATTTTGGCTACTTTAAAATTAAAAAAATCAGAATCCCATTGTAAAATCTCAAAGTCATTATTCATCAAAGGCTTTTCTGGAATCATGGTTTTACGAAATACCTGCATCCTGGTCTTGAGTAACTTAAAAACGTTTTGATATTCCTTTGTTCCAAAAATTCATCAACTGCTTTGGTGCAGCCTTCATAATAACCGTAATCATCTATTACAATCAGCCCTCCTCTTTCCACTTTATCATATAAATTTTCAAGACAAATTTTAATTGAATCATACCAGTCACCATCTAATCGCAATATTGCAATTGAATCAATTTTATTTTTATCAACAGGAATCGTTTCTTGGAACCATCCTTTGTGATAATGGATTTTTGTTGATGGATATTTAATGATGTTGACTAATAACTTTTTACATATATCAATGGTACCATGGCCACCCATTTTATCATATGCGCCTTTAACAGAATTGAGCTGGCCTTTCATTGCTTCTTCGTTCTTCAGTCCCATAATTTCTTTTGCATCTTTGATTGCTTTCTCTCCATCGATGTTTGCATCCGGCGGACAAATATCATCGAATGCATCAAAAAGGTGAATCTCCCTTCTTGAATTCCCGAAGTCAAGATTGGCTTTCGCCATAATACCAACTGCCCCGCCCTTCCAAACGCCGCATTCTACAAAACATCCCGGGATATTTTTCTGTTCGCAATAAACTGCCTGCTCATAAAGAGTGAACAGATTAATTGGCGCCAACATAGAATATTCTTCTGTAAGTTGAACTGCATCAAATCCTTCCTTTGCAAAATCATAACCGATGAAAGGATTACTTTCTACAATTGAAACAGCAGGCTGTTTTTCCGGGATCCTTTTATTAATTGAATACCCAAGATTACCTACTACTTTTTTTATGGACTTCTTAATCATTCCTGACATAGAAAAATTATTGGTAGAATAGTTTCTATTAATTATCAATATAAAACACCTGTTTTTCCCGGTTAAAAAGGATACGCTTTGGAGCATCATAAAGCAATTCCTTTTTTTTAACCAACCTTGAGGTTATAAAGAAAGTATTTAAAACCCTGCTCGGGGAAAGTAATTTTAATACAGCATCAATTTTTCTTAGCATCAAGTATTCTTAATGCCTTTAATTGATATAAAATAGTTTTCTAATTTCATAGAGGGATCCAGGCATTCTTCATACAAATGCCAGCAATTATTTAAATCTATCTTGCAAAGTTCATTACTTTGTAAACAACGATGTAAATCACTGCTATTTTTAATTAGTTTGCCAAATTGATACTTGTTATTCAATTCTTCATAAGTTTTGCATTTAAGAGTGATCGTAGGAAGGCACGCACCCATGTAGTATGAAAATTTACCAGAAGAAAGACCAATATGTTCAATATTCGCTCCCGTGTAAATAGATCTTTCATCCTTTTCATAAAGAGCAAATCCAAAATCAAAATTTCTCAAAAAATCAAGATATTCATCATCGTTTGAAAAGAATTCATCATGAAGTATTACTGGATAACCATTTTTTTCCAAATCCATTAATTTTTTGTGAATGACATTCTTATCGCTAAGTTTAAATCTACTATGGATAAATAAGATATAATTTTCAGGCAATCCTTTTTCCAGGAGTTCGATAAAAATATATGCTCCGCTCCATCCCCCAACACTGCCAGTGTGTAGTAATATTTTGGTATTACTATCAATGTTATATTTTACTCTAATGAAATTATTACGTTCAACTTGTTTATTTATAATTAGAGGTGCTACAGGGATCATATACCATTTTATAAGATTTGGTTTCTTTATATGATTTTCTGTGATCAATAAATTCTTTCTAACATCATCTTGAATGATAACTGATGAAGCAAATTTTGTATAAAATATTTCCTTGGCCTTAATTGTTTTCAAAAACTTATTGGATAATTCTTTACTAAAAAAAATTTCAAAAGAAAAATAATGAATCTTCAACTTAGGATTTAAAAACTTAAACCGTGCTGCCATAATTAAACCTGGTGGATCAATGGCAAATAAATATTTGGTTTTAGTCCTGTATAATAAATAAGTGAGTTTGAGATACCATCTGAAAAACCGTAAAACGTCTATATATTTTTTTGGGAAAGTAACATCATAATTCCACTTTTTTATATAAAGTATTTCATCCGGGATTGGTAAAGCCTCTTCATTACTTTTGCCGAAAATTTGGACCCCAATTCCATTCTTGATAAATTTTTCACAGATTAATTTGAGTGTCGGATTGCTAAATGTATCATCATTATTGGTTATTAAAGTAATCATCTTAACCTCTTATAACAGTTAATACTTTTTTCATTTCCTCTTCTTTTAAACCGAGTCCACTCGGAATATAAAATCCATTCCTTGCCAATCTTTCAGCTACTGGATATTCTTCGTTTAAAAACAATCCCATTTCTTTAAAAACAGGCTGCTCATGCATACACCAAAAGAAAGGACGTGTGCCGATTTTATTATCACCGAGTTTTTGTATCATTTCATTTGCCAATGCTTCAGTGTCACCAACCAATCCAAAAACCCAATAAATATTTTCAGCAAAACCAGTTACTGGCAATGGGAGTTGAAAGCCTGGTATATTTTTTAATCCTTCCTGGTATTGTTTTCCGATTTCTCTTTTTTTATTAAGATGAGCATCTATTTTTTCCAACTGTGCCACCCCCATCGCTGCCTGTAAATTGGTCATCCTGTAATTCCAGCCAAGTTCAAAATGTACAAACCTGCGTTGACCAGGTTCAAAAGCGAGGTTTCTTAATTTTCTGCAACGTTCAGCCAATACTTCATTGTTACACACAATCATTCCACCTTCGCCCGTTGTAATTTGCTTATTAGGGTAAAAACTAAAAGTGCTGATATCGCCAAAAGATCCACAATGATTGCCTTTGTAAGTTTGACCAATTAACTCCGCAGCATCTTCAATTAAATACAGCTCATATTTTTTGCATAATGCCAATACCGGATCCATATCAACAGGCAATCCATAAATATGCACCACCAAAATGGCTCTTGTTTTAGAAGTTATTTTTGCCTCAATTTGAGTCACATCCATATTCCAGGTATGAGGATCGCTATCAATTAATACTGGCACTGCGCCGGCACGAACAATGGATTGAGCCGGTGAAATAATGGTAAAGGCTGGCATAATTACCTCATCACCCTTTCCCAATTGCAAAGCCTGCACTGCAATATCCAAAGCTGCTGAACCATTAGATACAGCGATTCCAAATTTTCTATCTACATAATTTGAAAATTGCTCTTCAAATTGCTTAATAAAAGGGCCTTCACTGGAAATCCAACCCGTTTCAATGCATTCTGTAAGGTATTTTAATTCATTGCCCGAAAGTAAAGGCGTATTAACCGGGATTGGATTCTGCATATTATATTTTTTGTAAAATAAAACAAGGTGCCCATGTATGCTCACTGGCAGGCCGTCCAGTTAAAAATTCTTCAGTTTTTAATAACCCAAAGCCAGTCTGCTTTGCCAGCAGTGCTATTTCAGGAATAGAGAAATGCCGCATTGGATGTTTTTCTTTATACACTTCTGTTAGTTTAGTAGTTTTATTCTCAACGATGATTTCATAATTTACATCAATAATATTTTCATTGTAATTGATTACCGGTTCTGCAAGCCTGGTAATTTTTAATTCCTCATTTTCCAGTCTTTTAATTCTTGTTTCAGGTTTCTCGTAATATACTGCGGCTGTGTACCAGGCATCAAAAATAAAAATACCTCCCTTATTCAAATATTTATTTACATTATTGAAACAGGAGAGCAATAACTCATTTTTCGTCAGGTAACTGATAACATGAAATAAGGAAACCGCAACGTCAAACTTTTGCTCGATATTAAAGTCGCATATATCTGCTAAAATACTTGTAAACCCTTCAATGGCTTTTTCATTGGCCAATAAAACCATATTTTCACTACGTTCCAAACCTGTAACTGTAAAATCCTGCTTACAAAATTTAGCAGCATGATTACCCGTACCACTTCCTAATTCAATAATATTTTTAGCAAGAGGGTTTAGCGAACGAATCAGTTTAATTATATAATCGGATTCTACTTTATAATCTTTATCCTTATAAAGCAAATCGTAATAGCGGCTGTAATTATTATTGAAGTTTTCGGGCACTGTAATTATTTTATAATTGGGTTTTCAGGAGAATGGGTGAAGCGCACTTTATCTTTATCGCCTGAATAAGGCCCTTGCTTCACTTCAATCATTTCAGACTCTTCAAGCATCTCAAAACCATGCCCTCCGGCGGCCAATAATATTACATCACCTTTTTCTAAAATTTTGCTTTCAAGGTAATTTTTGTCTTCATCAAAAAAATCAACTCTTACCTTACCGGATTTTATAAATAATACCTCCTGCGTTAAGGTTACTTTGCGATCTACCAGGTTGTGAACATGAGGATCGATAATATACCCTTTCGGGCGGTTCATATAAGCAAGCTGTTGCGAAAAATCATCGGGCGTAAAAAATTCAATGCCTTCTTTTTTGAAGTTGGCGTGAATGATAACCGCAAGCAATTTTTCTTTGTGTATCAGATTTTCAATCATAGATTTTTCTTTTAAATCTTTTTAATATATTTTTTGTATTATTCTTCTTTCCGTGAAGCGGATCCAGTTTAAGCTTGAAACAAAGCATCCAATACCAAAATGTTTGTTGTGGTATAAAAGCCTTTGCTTTATTTAAAAGCCCCATCCCAAAATCCCAGTATCCGGACCCGATTGATCTATAAATATTTTGTAATAGGGCCTGCTGAAAAGAATATTCATCATATTGTTCAATATAATCTTTTCTATATTTCAACCTAATGTAATTCGATCCTTCAATATCTCTTTTAATATCTTTTGAGATGGTTTCTCCATTATGCTTATTATAAATAAAAAGTGGCTCTTTTATATGCACGAAGTTACAAATCTTAGATAAACCAATTGCTGTATCCCATTCCTGGTAGGAAGGCACATTTTCATCTAAATAATTAATTTGTTTCAAAGCAAATGCAGAAGTTATTAAACCCTGAAACATTGGAGAAGACGTTTTTAGCAATATTTTAAAAGGCCTTTCTCCTTCGATGTATGGAAGTTCCCATTTGACAATAGAATTTAAACTTGTTTCATTTACCATACAATTAGTATGAATAACCAAACATGGGTTAAGCTCATTCTTGTTCAAAATAGCAATTTGTTTTTCCAATTTTTCAGGCATCCACTCATCATCCGAATCGTTAAAGGCAATCCAATCACTTTTAGCATACTTAATCCCAGTATTGCGGGCTCCTTGGGCGCCTTTTTTATTTGTGTTAACAATGCATCTAAATCTTTTGTCCTCTTTCATTAAATCTTCTACAACCTCAACTGTTCTATCAGTAGAATTATCATCCACCACAATACACTCCCACTCTGCATGAGTTTGTCTTTGAACACTCTTCAGAGAATTGAGAATCAGGCTTTCTCGATTGTAGACAGGAATAATAATGGAAATCAGCATTTTAAAAGATGTGGAATAAGATCATAAAAACAATGAGTCAATTCGTTTTCTAATTAAGAAGATTTGAAAGATATTCCAATCTTTTCTTTTCCGAAAATGATGTAGAAAGTTTTTCAATATTTGATTGTGCCTGTTCTGGCTTCAATGCCTGCTTAAACTCATCGAAAGAAATATTTTTTATAGTATCCGCGCTAAAGATTTTAACGCCTATTTGTTTAAACATCGACCACAAAGGGTTATTTTCTTTCAAGTATAGCTTTTTACCCATCGCCAAAATCGTTATACAATTACCCAACGCCTGGCTCCTGTTATGATTCATTATACAAACATCTATTTCATTTAGCTTCTTAAGATAATTTTCTCTTGTCACAAATTCGTTTTGGAAAGTTGCTTTATCCGCAAACACACTTTTGTAACTTTTCTTAACAAACTGGCCGTAATCCTCATCTCCATAAGCAAGCGGCAGTACAATTTTAATATCTTCTTTTGCAAAATGTTTTAAATGCTTCAATATATCTACATGGTTATTGGTATCAGTCGCCGAATTGCCAACCTGGATATTGACAGTTGCAGTATTCTTTAAGTTCTTTTCAAAGGTGAGTGCAAGATCAAAATTCTGGTTGTAAATAAATGGCAGGTGATGAAAATACCTGGCTTGATAAAGTTTTCTAATTATACTGAGCTCATCAAACATAAAATCACCAATTAAGAGGTAGTTTATTCTTCTAACTGTATTGGCCTTTAATTTAAAATCTATCCTAAGTTTCCTTTTTTTGTTATATATCTCCCACATTTGCTTAGCTAGCTTTTGAGGCCGCCTTGCCCATTTTGGCGGATAAATATATCTACGGTTTACATATCGAAGAGTCAGTTTATCATAAAGTAAGTTTCGATGATATAGTGGAGGGTCGTCATAGAAATCCCCCCCAGTAACTGCCACATAAAGAGGAATTTCCTTAGGTATCGTTAGCATTAATTTGCCAATATGAATGTCGTACCAATATATGAAGATCCGGTCTTTGGTAGTGAACGACTCGATAAGGTTAGTAAAAGTCAAATCATAAATATTGCCAATCCATTCAGCTTTTTCATGAATAACATAAGTTGGATCATTTTTATCTCCACGAATTAAATAGCGATTGTGGCCTGGCAGTGTAACCTTTTCAATATCATCGATAAGGCTGTCAAAAAATTTATCATCTATCATTAAATGATAATTCATATATTATTTTTTTGTTTCGACTTTTCGAAACATTCTTAATAAAAGTCTGAGTAATCTGAGTGATTACTTTCAACACTTTCTGATGCAGAGATTTCAGTTTGTTCTTAACTATTAGTAATTTATTTATAGGTTACACTTTATTGCTGACCGGCCTGTAAAATCTGTTCTATGCAATAAGATTTGAAGATTATTTTCCGCAATGTATTCATCTACCGCTTTCCTGCATCCCTGCCAGAAACCATAATCGTCTATTAATAGAACTCCTTTTTGCACCAGCTTGGGATAAAGTGTTTCTAATTCATGTTTAGTAGATTCATACCAGTCAGTATCCAATCTTAAAAAAGCGATATTCTCAATCTCTTTACACGGAAGAGTATTTTCCACCCTACCAATTTTAAATATTATATTCTCTAAAGGGTAACCGGTACTCTCAAGCAAAGTTCTTACTTCATCAATTTGAAACTTATAGTCATCTTTTACCAGCAAACCCTTATCAACAAGCATTTTTGCAGTATTTCCCCTAAAATCCATATCTTCTACTAATTCATTTGATGCTGAGAGCATGGCCTCCATTTCAAACACATCAAATAAATAAATTTTTCTGTCAAAAGAATTATTTAAAACCAATGTCTTAACTGCAGCATATACTGATCCGCCTTTCCAAACTCCACATTCAACAATATCGCCCGAAATATTATTCTTACACAAAAAGTCAATCGAGTTAACAATCGCATCAATCCTCTCTAAACTAATTAGTGTATAAGGTTGGCATTCCTGAAAAATTTTTCTACTTTTTTCGGAAATATCAGGAGCATCCTCTTCACGTATTGATTGGGGTAATTTTTCAGGTGCTTTTTTGGAAACAACAAATCCAAAGGAACCGAAGATTTTTTTAACTAATGATTTCATACTTTAATGTTGTGCTTTTATTTACTATCTATTTTGGATCCGCCTCATTGCAAAGCTTGGCATCTCATTTTTATTAATTGTTATATAAACAATTTCCCAATTATCATTCACACATAATTCATTGACAGCCTCTATTACGCCATATCTACAATCTCCCATCCAATTCCCAATGATATAATCATGCCCTGCAATAATCCCGTCAATCTTTACCTTATTCTTCAGAATATTTAATTCGGAAGCAGTGGTTTTATATGTATGATCGGTATCCAGATAAACCCAATCAAAATAATTATCGGGGAATGTTTTCAAAACATCCGTAGATAAACCCACGTTTATTTCTATCTGTTGACTTTCTATATTTAAAGCAAACTTTTCTGCTACTTTTAATTTTAAGCCATCATGGTACCTAGTTACATCACCCCATGCATCAATAAGATGTAGTTTTTTTGGCTTAATAATGTGAAGTATCTGTTCCGAAAATTCCCCTTCATTGACACCAACCTCCGAACACACAGCATTTTGTGGCAGTCGTTTTAATAATTCAATTCTATTTTTAAGAACTACCAGATTTTCAATGTGCTTAAAATCAAGGTCCACTTTTGGTATTACTTTCTCAGCTTCTTTTCTTTTTTCAAGAAATAAGCCATAGAATTCCCTGTAATTGTTTTGGTAACTTCCGTTCTTGTATCCATACCTTTTCCTCATTATTTCCCTAAAAGCAATCTTTATAGATTTGGGAACTAAAAAGCTAAATATCATATTTTATGTTTTTTAAACAGTTTTACTAACTTCCCAACTATTACCTGAAAAATGAATAACACCCCATTGCCGGTTTTTATAAAATTCTACGTTCATCTCTTTAGAGATATTAAATAAAGGATATAAAGAAATCCCATCCCAGGAATTTGTATTTTCAGACTGATTTAACCCAACTGAAATATAATATTCGTGCGGAGCAAATTTAAAACTATCCATTCTAAAGTGAACATCATAGGAACCTGGCTCAGGAATGTTTAAATAAAAATTGTCGTCCAAACTAAATGCGATTCCAAGATTTACATCCTCCGCATTGTAGAGTGTGATTGCTATAACTGCATTTTCAATTTTTTTCCTGGCCCTTACTCTAATTATAATTGCAGGATTTTCATCAATTGAAATGGTTGGAATTATATTTTCAAACCCGGAAATAAAAATCTTTTCTATCATGATCGGTGATTCTACAACAGAATAATTTCTATATGCATCCAGAACAGGTCTTTCACCTTCACCATAATCATTTCTTAAATAATTTTTAATGATATCTCCAGTTGCACCCTCAACTGTCACCATGCCATTATCTAAAAGCATTGCACTAGTACATAGTTGCCTAACTGCGGGAAGATTATGACTTACGAACAACACTGTCCTACCGCCTATACCACTTACATCTTTCATTTTCCCCAATGCTTTTTTCTGAAACTCTGCATCGCCTACTGCCAGCACTTCATCGACAATTAAAATCTCTGGTTCAAGGTGAGCGGCAACCCCAAATGCCAAACGTACATACATACCCGAAGAGTATCTTTTTACCGGGGTATCAATATATCTCTCTACTCCGCTAAAATCAACGATCTCATCAAACTTGCTTTTGATTTCCTGTTTGGTCATGCCAAGGATGGCGCCATTTAAAAAAATGTTTTCACGTCCTGTCAACTCAGGATGGAAACCTGTACCTACTTCTAACAAAGAGGCTACGCGGCCTTTTATTTTTATTTGCCCGGTGGTGGGAGTAGTAGTCCGGCTGAGGATTTTTAAAAGAGTAGATTTTCCTGCACCGTTGCGGCCAATAATGCCCAACACTTCGCCCTGCTTTACTTCAAAATTAATGTCACGTAACGCCCATACATACTCACTTTCTCCTTTTATCGAACGGTCGTTGGCTTCGCCTATTTTTAAATACGGATCCTCACGGCGGCGGATGGTGGTCTGGTACCAGCGATTAAAATCATGGCTGATAGTACCAAGGCCTACATTACCGAGGCGGTATTGCTTGGAGATGTTTTCTACTTTTATGACTGTGTTTGCCACAGATTACACAAATTTACACGAATTAGTATGCCAGCCTGGCTTGATCATGAAGTCAGGGATTATTTTTATGAACACAACTCGTGAGACACGAGTTGGGGATAGCTGTCAGTAAACGAATAATTATTAAAGATTTTTATTTTTTTCAACGGCCTCTGATCCCTATGGCTACCGCCAGGCAGGTTGGTGTCTTACCGAGTCGGTATTGCTTGCAGAGGTTTTCTACTTTTATGACGGTGTTGCTCAAGATCAGTTTTTAGAAATCAAGTTATTGGGTATCGGAAATTAAAATTTGATAATTATAATGGATTGACGATTTTAAAATCTTTGATGTTTTTAAAATCTGCACCATTATTTGTGTAAAGATCACATTGATACAATTTAGCCGTAGCCGCAATGATGGAATCTGCTACCGACATTGATTTCTTTTGCCTGTAAGCGATTGCCTGATCAATAAGAGCATCGTTAATTTGGATGGTTACAACCAGTTGAAAAATTGTTTCAAAATAAGTTACCTGCTTAGGAGTGATTTTATGATAACCTAATACTTCCAATCTTGTAATTATTGAAACGAATACATCACCTTGTTTGAATAAATCTCTGAGATACTTATATTTTTCATCTGCTGAATAAATAAGAATATTACTATCTATTAAAATCATTATTGCCTTTTAGTTAAGATTCTATCTTTACGTGTTTGCCTTTGCCATAAAGAGGGATCTCCAAAATTGGAAACATCAACCCCGGCATCAATTATCCTGAACAGGTCTTCCCGTTCATTCCTTTTCAGTGTTTCAGTTTTTTTGGAAATTATGTGTTTCCTGATTCCTAACTTTTCAGCTATAGCAATTAATAAGTTTACATCCTTTTTGTTATCAGTCTCAAATGTTACTTGTTCCATGCTCTTCTGTTTTTGTGTTTACCAAATTTACGTTTTTTTTAAATAAGGATCTTCTTTGCCATGCACATGGTAACACCGGTGGTTGGATCAGCACCAATAGTACCAAGGCCTACATTACCGAGGCGGTATTGCTTGGAGATGTTTTCTATTTTTATGACGGTGTCACTCATAAGTTATTTTTTTCTTCGGAAGAAGATTTTTCTTCTTTGTGATCCTTTGTGCTCTTTGAGGCTTTGTGCGAAGATGCTTTTCTTTTTTTTCACACGAAGTCTCGAAGCACTCGAAGAAGCACGAAGGGCTTCTCTTCTTTGTGAAACTTTGTGCTCTTTGTGGCTTTGTGCGAGACTGCATTTCTTTTTAACCAGTAAACAAACCTTTATTAAAGATTTCCATTTTCTTCCACAACTTGCTTCTCAAGGTTTTTTTTCGTACGAAGCCACGAAGCACTCGAAGAAGCACGAAGGGATTTTCTTCTAACCTGAACTCGTGTCTCACGAGTTCCTTCCATTTTTTATTTTCTTATATAAGATTACAAGCCGTGACACGGGGTTCGAGGTATTTTTTCTCACGATTTACGATTCATTAAATTAAGTCTTATTCAATTATCTGCCAATGGCCTCCCCTGTCGGGGCCGATCCTTTTTATCTTATTTATTTCTTTTAATTTCCGCATATTTTCCTCTACTTTCCTTTGAGAAATTCCTATTTCTTTTGAAAGTTTATTAGCAGAAATAAAAGAATTAGTTTTAATTAATTCAATTATTTTTTCCTGGTTTGCACTCAATGTTTCTCCAACCTTTTCTCCGACCTTTTCTCCGACCTTTTCTCCGACCTTACGCATATTAGCAGATACAACAACCTTAAACCCATGTTGAAAGTTTTCAAATACAGGTGGCTTCAATCACTTTGCCAGTAAAGGGACTTTTATTAAAGATTTTTCTTCTTTCTGAACCTTGGTGATCTTTGTGGCTTGGCGCGAGACTACCTTTTTTTCTTTTCTTTTCACACGAAGCCACGAAGTACACGAAGGAGCACGAAGAGATTACGATTCATTTAAATCACAGCTTTATTCCATTATCTCCCAATGGCCGGATCTATTGGAACCGACTCTTTTAATCCTTTTCATTTCTTTTAATTTCCGGATATTTTCTTCCACTTTTCTCAAAGAAATTCCAATTTCTATTGATATATCTTTCGCTGTAATAAAATTATTTTTCTGAATCAATTCAAGTATTTTTCCCTGGTTAATACCGACCTTAATACCGACCTTAATACCGACTTTAATACCGACCTTTTGCACATTAGCCGTAACAACAACCTTAAACCCATGCTGAAAGTTTTCAAATACAGGTGGCTTCAATCCGTAAGCAATGAACTGCTGTTGAATCCTTTTAATACCTGAACCATATTTTTCGATAATACCGGCTTCCTTAAAAATAGCTGCCAGTTTCGAATTGCGGGTTTGAGAGATATAGTTCCCCTTCAATAACTGCTCAATACTAATTGTGTCTGGTAAACTTCCGGGATTAAAAAACTCAATACTGCTATCATAAATTTTAACTGACGAATCTCCATAATGCATATAATCCCTGTGAACTATCATGTTAATAATAATCTCACGAAGGGCATCCATTGGATATTGCCATCGTTCTTCCCTTTGAGGTTTACCGGTAATAATATATTCTTTATTAATGTGCTTTTTAATAAAGTCAAACACTCCTTCAATCTCAGTGAACAAATCTGTACAAAGCGTTAAGGCATCTTTGATTAATGTAGGTTCAGAAAACCTGCCCAACTCAATGGTGGCTTTAAAAACATCATTTTTGGCAAATAGCAAATGGCATGCATTTACAATTCCGTTTTCTTTTATCAGTTCGAATTTATTGAGTACTATTAATGGATCATCTCCTATTTTTATTCCACGGAGTTTATTGCTGACTTCTATAAATTGATTCACCTTATCAAGGGAAATATCTTCGAGAGAATAATCATTTGTTACGTAATTATCCCAACTCGAATTAAAAGTTTTCAAGTGAAGATTGGATATTTCCGTAAGGCTTAACTGATGATTACTGTTTTTTACTCTTTTAAAATATCTGCCTTTAAACGATACCGGTTTTATGGGAAATTCTTTAACCGAGAATTCCAATACTTTACTTTCTTTCCAATCAATGTATCTTGAATCCGGGATGATTGAAGGCTTTGTTTTATTTTTTATTTCATTTAGCCATTGCTGAACACTCTCGTCGCCGGTTATAAAATTTTTTAAGAGGCATGCCTTCATTATTTACTCCTATCAATACTTTGCCACCTCCGGTATTGGCAAAAGCTACCAACGATTCTATAACAGCGTCATTGAAACTGCTTTTAAATTCGGTATATAGATTTTCTTTCAAATTTTTATTAAAGCTAACTGCCGGATTCCTTTTCGCAAGAAGGATTGCCTCATATATTATCGAAGCCGGATTGCCTGGAGAGGTTTTCTACTTTTATGACGGAGTTGCTCAATCCTTAAAATGTGTCAATCCGGAGGTGAAAGTTATTGTACCCGAAAGTGAGCTAATTAATGTGGTTATACCGGTAAATTTTCTTTTTCAAAAAGCGAGGATAATAATTTGTCTGCTGTAAAATACTTATTTATCAGCCTCTTAACTTCAATTGCAGAAGCCAATTGGATGGCGTCTAATGTTCGTAAACCTATTATTCCATGCTCAAGAATTAATTGTTTGGCCTTTTCGAAAATATTGCTTTCCACTGGAACAATAATATATTTTTCAAAGTCATTATCAAACAACCTTATTGCTTTTTGAGCATCGGACAAATCTGTTTCTTGCATCCTGACTTTTTTAAAGAGAGCTGATACAAATTCAACTTTGGCAATTTCGGAGATGAAAACTCCAGTTATAGAGGTATTATAGAAAATATCACCAAGGTTTTCTGAGTCTGGTTCTTTTTGATACAGTTTAAATAATGAAGAAGTGTCTAAATAGATTTTCATAAGGATTCTCTTCTTTCTTCTATTACTGTTTCACTTAAAGAACCTTTAGTGTTTTTTAATATTTCCCGGCTTTTGGCAAAAGAAAAATCAGAAAATTTTAATCTTCCTGGTTTCGGTTTGTTAACTTCTTCTTCGAATACTACTGTCACTTTTAATGGACGATCTGTAGGTATTATCTTTTCCAGATGTACCTTTCCTTTGTAATAGGTTCCTGATAGTCGCAGCATGAGTAATTTATTTTTATCAAATTTACCCTTTTCCCGTTAAATAATATCTTGTAATTATTTTGCGTAAAACGTTTTGTTTTCACGGGTTTCTTTTCTTTTTTATTTTCTTAAATATGATTACAACCCGTGACACGAGTTTGGGGATGATTAATGATTTTTTATTTTCTTTCACAACTTGCTTCCCAGGTTTTTTTTCACACGAAGTCTCGAAGCACCCGAAGAAGCACGAAGGGGTTTATCACGCAAAATAACTAACTCTGAGTTTTTCATTTTTCTCCTTAACATGTGTCACGGGTTTCTTCTTAATAGGCTGTCTGTGAGAAACGAATTAGTGAAATATTTTTTTTAAATTAACAGTTAGCATTAAACGAACTTTTAAGAAATATTTTTATTTCACCTCGAATCCGTGTATATTGAATAAGCAAAGTAAATAAGACGAGCTCCTGCGAAATTTTATGTCCTATTAATTGTAAAATTTAATATCTGCAATGAACTTAAAGTCTTTCTTATTATAAGTGAAAAATTGCAAATCGAAAATCATTGCTGTAGCAGCAATTAAACAATCAGGCAAAGCCAGCCCATGACTACACCTATAATTGAGCATAAGTTCAAATGCTTTGATGGTTATATGATTATTCAACAGGGTAATATTGAACCTATTTAATTTTCGGTCAATTTTATCTATTTCTTTTTTATTAATGGCACCTGCCAAAAGTTCTAATTTTGTAATTGCTGTCAAAACAACATTATCAAGAACTATATCATTTTCAAGTATGAGTTTGGTTTCTTTATGCCTTGCATTCGTTTCGTCCCAATAATCAATCATTACATCCGTATCACAAATTATTTTTTTCTCTGCCATAGAGTTTCTCTTAATTGTTTGGGATCTATGTTTCTACCCGTAAATATTTTTGATAGGCCGGAAGTATCAACTGAACTATCTGCCAGAATCATAATTGGCTCATTATTGGTCTCCGGGCTTTGCTTTTTTTTCCCTGGCTTTTCGATTACAAAATCAAAGTATTTAGCAAAATCCCTTAAAGCTTGTAGCGTTTTTGGATTATTGTATGTGATTGTTATTTGAGGCATAATATTTAACTTAATGACCGGTAAAATAATGATACGAATTTACAAAATTAAGTGGAAATTTTCTTTGTATATAATGGTTAATAATTTTAAATGCCCGATTCAGTAGGATATTTAAGCAACAACTTCACAAAAGGTTGCCTTAATTTATCATTCTTTTATCTTTTGCTGAAATTCATTTTTATCAATTCCCAGTGCAATGATGATCTGCTTCATTATCCTTTCAGGAACCGGATCTATATGCGTTTGGATGGTTATGGGTCTTTTTAAATCCGCTTTAGTCCAATGTTCATGGCCTCCGGTAGTTCTATAATTTTTGCAGCCGGATTTAACCAGGAATTTCCTGCAATCTTTTAATGAAACATTTTTTAAAGGATTTACTGCCATTATGCATATGCAGGAACACTTACCTGGTAATTAGCAGTGGAATATTGTTTTGAATTGATAATATCTTTAAGCTGATCATTTTTTTCAATCAGGTCACTCATTTTAGGAGCGTGCAATGGGCGTTTTTTGCTTTTTATCTCCCATCCTAAACGCTTTAATTCATCAAAAAAAGTTTTCTTATTCAATGAATACCTGATAAATTCATCTAAAACAATTTTCAAACTTTTTTTGGCCTCTTCCGTATTGTTTCCATAACCGGTTAGATCAAAGGATGGCATATACGCAAACCAGGTCTTTTCTTCCTCAAATAGCACTACAGGCACATCTACTTTAACTGTAGCTTTTCCATATTTTCCTTCTCCTGCTAATTGTAAATTTTGCATAGTGCGGTGTTTATACTTTTTGCAATTTACACTGAAATAAAGATCAAATTATCAGTGAATGTCTTATTTAGTAATTAATTAAAATATCTTCTTTAATCTAAAATACATTTAAATTGGTAATGCGTGGCAAGCCCATTGATTTTGAAAATACGCTTCGGGAGAAATCCTTTAATTGAACAATAAGCATTGAGAGTATCTATCTCAATATCTCCGGGCCAGGAAATAGCCCCTGATTCTTTGTTGACAAATACTTTAAAGAAATTATTATCAATTTCCCAAATTTTAAAAACACCTTGTTCTGCCAGATATGAGATTTCATACTCTCCCTGTGTTCCATCGGCAAAACGCAATTTCAATTTATATTTTGCAATGGCCTCAACTGAAGTGATCTTTGGAAATTGCATTTTATTTTTTATATTAATTCTTAGATGAACAAATCTACCTCATTTTCTTTCTTCTTTGTGAACCCCTGTCTGCCGACAGGCAGGATTGTGCTCTTGGTGGCTTTGTGCGAGGCTGCCTTATTGAATCCCACGGGTAAGAAGATGCTTTCCTAATCCGGGATTAAACTGGTTTTTCGGGCTTTGGCATTCCTCTTAACACTGCCTGTATTTTTAAACGTTTTCTTCAATTGCGGTGGATTTGAATTTACCGATGAACCCTTTGCCCGGATTGAATCGTTCTGTTCAATATAGGTTTCAACGTCTATAAATTTAAAAACCGGCACTTTCCCAAAGGCCAGGGCAAGCCCGATAAGCTTGCTCATTTTATGATCAAAATCTCCGTTAAGGATCTGTGTAACATAACTTTTACTTACACCTAACTGAGCGGCAAGTTCTGTCTTACTTAAATTATTCTTTTTGCGATAATTTTCTATCAGTTCAAATAAATTAAGTTGAATCTGAGCAGTCCAATATTCCTCGCTTTTGATTAATTCTTTTCTGTTCATTGAATTTATTTTAAAGAAATTAATAACTGTCTTTTTAAAGAGCGAAATTTGATGAAATCCTTATCCTGGTTGGTTTTATAACCTAAAAACATTGAGCATCCATTTAAACAATAAACATTAATTCAGTTTTCTCGCAATGACGTTCCATTAGGTGCAATGATGTTCCAATTGTCCGTCATTGCGAGGTACGAAGCAATCTCGTTTAATGAATTAGAAGTTACTCTGTGTTCGTCATTGCGAGGTACGAAGCAATCTCGTTTAATGAATTAGAAGCCTCTCTATGTGCGTCATTGCGAGGTACGAAGCAATCTCGTTTAATGAATTAGAAGCCTCTCCATGTTCGTCATTGCGAGGTACGAAGCAATCTTATTAATGAATTAGAAGTTACTCTATGTTCGTCATTGCGAGGTACGAAGCAATCTTCCTTCCTACTTTGAGATTGCCACGAAAACATTGAGCATCCATTAAAAAAATAAAAATTAATTACCGTTTTCTCGCAATGACGTTCCAGCGGGTGCAATGACGTTCCAGCGATGAGATTGCCACGAAAACATTGATGATCCATTTAAACAATAAAAATTAATTACCGTTTTCTCGCAATGACGTTCCAGCAGGTGCAATGACGTTCAAATTGTGCGTCATTGCGAGGTACGAAGCAATCTCGTTTAATGGATTAGAAGCCACTCTATGTTCGTCATTGCGAGGTACGAAGCAATCTCGTTTAATGGATTAGAAGCCACTCTATGTTCGTCATTGCGAGGTACGAAGCAATCTTCCTTCTTACTTTGAGATTGCCACGAAAACATTGAGCATCCATTTAAACAATAAACATTAATTCAGTTTTCTCGCAATGACGTTTCATCGGGTGCAATGACGTTCTAATTGTCCGTCATTGCGAGGTACGAAGCAATCTCACTCACATTGTTCTGTCATTCATCTCATAAATCCAGAATCTCTTCCCACAAGTCTTTCCATCCCGGATTTAATGCATTGATTAATGCCTCTTTATTTTTTCTATTGCCTGCTTTTATTTGTTTTTCACGCTCAATTGCTTCTTCTATATAAGGAAGAAATTCATACCACACAATTTTATCACAATTGTATTTTGCTGTAAAACTTTTTGGGTAAAATTTTGTTTTATGTTCAAAAATCCGCGCTCTTAATTCGGAGGTAACACCTGTATATAAAACTGTATTGTGATGGTTTGTAATGAGGTAAACAAAACCACCGTGTTTTATAGTCATGAATTAAAGATTTAGATTTAGATCAGGATAAAGATTGCCACGAAAACATTGAGCATCCATTAAAACAATAAACATTAATTACCGTTTTCTCGCAATGACGTTCCATCGGGTGCAATGATGTTCCAGCGATGAGATTGCCACGAAAACATTGATGATCCATTTAAAAAATAAAAATTAATTACCGTTTTCTCGCAATGACGTTCTATCGGGTGCAATGACGTTCCAGCGATGAGATTGCCACGAAAACATTGATGATCCATTAAAACAATAAACATTAATTACCGTTTTCTCGCAATGACGTTCCATCGGGTGCAATGATGTTCCAGCGATGAGATTGCCACGAAAACATTGATGATCCATTTAAACAATAAACATTAATTACCGTTTTCTCGCAATGACGTTCTATCGGGTGCAATGACGTTCCAGCGATGAGATTGCCACGAAAACATTGATGATCCATTTAAACAATAAACATTAATTACCGTTTTCTCGCAATGACGTTCTAGCGGGTGCAATGACGTTCCAGCGATGAGATTGCCACGAAAACATTGATGATCCATTTAAACAATAAACATTAATTACCGTTTTCTCGCAATGACGTTCCATCGGTCCTTAACCCCATCTGAACAAATTCATTCGGCCAGGAAACAATTAATGGCAATTTCTATTTTGCCTGCCTTATTTTTATCAAAAAATATATATGCACCGGGCGGCTTCATTTCTAGCTTCAATTATTCTATCACCATTCAATTGGATTATTCTATTGCTCCTCATTGCCTGGATCTTTCGCAAACGTGCATTTAGAAAAATTGCTCTCCTGATGGCTTTGTGCATTTTCATCGTGTTTGGAAATAAATGGCTTTTGAATTTATATGCAAAAAACTGGCAAATAAATCCTGTTGCTATTCCTACGCTTCCTATCTATTCATGCGGTATTGTGCCGGGCGGTTTTGCCAGTCCGGATGAAAATGGCGATGGATATTTCAACCCTTCTGCTGACCGCTTTATACAGGCCGTAAAATTGTACAGGCTCGGAAAGATTAAACATCTTTTGATCAGTGGCGGCAACGGCAAACCGGATGACAAAAATTTTCGAGAGGCTGCCTGGGTAAAAACACAACTAATTGATTTTGGCGTTCCGGGTTCTGTAATTTTTATTGAAGACCGATCTGATAATACACAGGATAATGCGGTTAATTCCAAACACCTGCTGGATTCTCTTCATCTTCCTCCACCCTATTTGCTCATTACTTCTGCGTTTCATCTTCCGCGTGCTTCGATCATTTTTAAAAACAATGGGCTTACTGTGGATCCTTTTCCCTGTAATTATACTGAAGGAAGGGATTCTTTTTCCTGGGATGATCTTTTGCCGAGGTCTTATGTGTTACTGGGCTGGGACAGTTATTTAAAAGAAACAGTTGGATATTTTTGGTATAAAATAAAGTGATTGGCATTTTTGAATGTGGTTCGTGAAGGACAGTCGAGTAGGCAAGGGCATTTCAGCCCAAGCCCCTCACAAAACCGTGCTTGAGACTCTCACCTCACACGGCTTTTCTCATTGCAGCATAAAAAGAATTTTATACTTTATTGGACTAAACCCGATCATCCCGAAATTACTTTCAGTTGTCTTTTCTTAGAACAAACCAATGAGCTGAACCCTTCGCTCCATTTCCATTACAGAAACTTCTTCACTACTACGATTCAGTCCGCCACTTCATTACGCTTCGGTTTCCTTTGGAATACCTTGAATCCCGTTTCCACGGGAGGCTCGTTGGCACATCGTAATGACAGTTTCTCACGTTCCGTATAAAAGCCTGTGTAAAGTTCCTGTCCCGATACGCTACGCTATCGGGATTGCTCTGTAGCCGGTAAACAGATAACTGCTACAGTCTTCGTATCAACGGTTCGATGCCGATACTTTCAACAACAAGGAGCCTTTTCGACATGTCTTCGGTCGGTTTACTTTCGTTCAGCTTCTTTACACTTACCTGATGCCTTTACAGACACCTTTTGCCTGAACGTTCAGCACCACAACTTTTGATTGCAGCACCTTCAGGTGGTTTGCATACTCCGTCTGCACAACGTATGCGGTAGGCCTGCTACCATCTTTTATACAACATTGAAAAGAACTATAAATTCCTTTTCATTCGTGACACACCGAACCATGGCGGCCGGTTCATTCCTTTTGTAACAAATATTGCAGGTGTTTAAAAAAAGTATTCTTCAACAAATTTTGCAATTCAGACCTTTGTCAAATGTAATTGCTGTAATAATTTTTCACATGCTTTTTGCAAAGTATCTAATTCATTTTTTACAATCTGAAAAACGATATTTTTGTCTATTCCCCTGTAATCGTGTGCGATTCTGTTTCGTAGCCCCGCTATCTCATCCCATGAAATAAAACTTTGTGTTTCTTTGAGTGATATTTCTATCTTTTTACTTTCTTCTCCGATTGCCAGAAGCAAATGACAGATACCATTGTACGGCAATTGATCTTCTGCGTTAAATAATGATTCCGGAGTATCATAACCGTTTGAGTAAATCTTTATTTAGGATTAGGTAGAATAGTCGCAATCGTGCTATGCTTTTAATTGCGCCGGGTTTCAACCCGGTGTTTAAAGAAATCTTTATTCGGCTTTAGCCTAAAACTCTTATAAGAATTTGGCTAAAGCCTGTCAATTCTTATTAATATTGTCCACATGCTAAAGCAAGTGGCAATTCATTTGAAAATCATATCCTTCTAAATTTAATTCCATAAAAGATTTGCGCTTAATCTACCTAATCCTAAAAATTCATTCCCTTTGAAAATTTAAGAATTCTATTTCCGGCATCCAAAATATCTTTTAATAATAATATTTCTTCACGCTCAGACATAAATTAAATCTTTTTCTATGGATTTTAAATATGCTGGTTTTATTCCTTTTTTTGTGACTATATCAACCTTCGCCGGATAAAAAAAATCTTGTAATTGAAAAGCCACATTAAAAAAATTTGAGGAGGTATTCTCTGAAAGGTCAATCAATAAGTCAATATCGCTTCCATGTTTTTGATCATCCCGTGCAATCGAACCAAATAAAGCAATCTCTGTAAGACCGAATTCGATTTGTAAACCAGGTTTTAATTTTTGTAATCCTTTTATTATTTGGGCTTTTTGTACCATTTTTTAATATTAAGGAAGAAGGAGCAAAGATCAAAGATATAGTTTCTTACCCTTCAACTATCAAACTGTATCCATAAAAGTCCTCTCCACTTTGCTAAAAGTAAGGAGGCCAATAAACAACAGGGTTTCGGCATTCGCGCATTTATAGTATAAGATAATGTGATTGGATATTTTGAATGTGGTTCGTGAAGACACAAACCATAGCGGCAGTATAAGGTGGGGATTTCACTGAATAATTGCATCTTATGAATCGTAATAAGAAAACTCGTATCTGCTATTACGATTCTATGCATTCGTAATATCTGATTTTAAATCATTGACAGATTCACCGAAAACTGACACCCCATAATGCCCTAATATTTCAATAAAAGCCCTTTTGGAAATACCCGCAATCTTTGCTGCCTGCCCTGCTGATAAAATAGCATCTTCGTAAAGCTTTGCAGCAAGGTAGATTTGCACGTCAAATATTTTCGTATTTATTTGGTCAGGTATATTAATAGTTATAGTTTCCATTTTGTTTTTTGTGTTTATCAAATTTACAGATTTGGATTCTAATAAGGCACATTTAGATTCACTGGGTGCATTTCAATTAATTGAGAAATTTTTTGAATTCCTAAACTGTATCCATAAAAGTCCTCTCCACTTTGCTGAAAGTAAGCAGGCCAATAAACAACAGGGTTTCGGCATTCGCGCATTTATAGTATAAAATAAAGTGATTGGCATTTTGAATGTGGTTCGTGACACGAACCATAGCGGCAACCGAACCATGGAGGCAAAGCGTTCAAGAACGCCTTCGACAATCTCAATCTGTCAATCTGAATTTATATTTCCGGAATTCACCATTCATAATTCATAATTCATAATTTTTTAAACTGTATCCATAAAAGTCCGCTCCACTTTGCTAAAAGTAAGGAGGCCAATAAACAATACAACAATAATAAAAGCAGTACTGTACAATAAACTTCCGGCGCTAAAACTTCCCTTCTGAAAAAGCGCATAACGAAATGCTTCTAAAATTGGCGTAAGTGGGTTCCATTGTATCCAGGACGCAAATTTATTGTGTTTTACAAATGACAACGGGTAAGCTACCGGTGTGGCATACATGAGTAATTGCACCGCAAAGCCCAGTAGAATGTTGAGGTCGCGGTACTTGGTAGTCAGAGAGGAAATGATAATTCCCAAACCAAGGCCCATGCCTGCCATCATAAGTACCAACACCGGGATCATCAAAAAAGAAAGGGTTACATGCACGTGTGAACCTTTGATTGCATAAAAAACAAATACACCCATGAGTAACAAAAATTGTATCCCGAATTTCACCAGGTTGGACATTACCGTTGATAAAGGAATGACTAACCGTGGGAAATATACTTTTCCAAAAATACCTGCATTGGCTACAAACGTATTGGAAGTGCTGGTAAGACAAGCCGAAAAATAATTCCAGATAGTAATGCCGCTCATGTAGAATAATAACTGTGGTACGCCATCGGTGGGGATGTTGGCAATTTTTCCGAATACTACGAGTAACATCAGTGTAGTAAATATCGGTTGTATAAAATACCACAATGGACCCAGGATCGTTTGCTTGTATTGAGCTGTGAAATCGCGTCGCACGAAGAGCCAGAGCAGGTCACGGTATTTCCATACTTCTTTCAACTTCAGGTCGAAGAGATGAGCCTTCGGCTGAATGATCATGTCCCAGTAGTCGGAGGAGGTATCGGGTATTTCCGTAAGGAGTCCTTTGGACAGGTATGGGGTTTCAGGTGTCAATGAGTTAATTATTTAATGATTGAATTATTCTATTATTTCATGTTATTACGGGGAAACTCATCATCCAGGTCATTGCGAGCCTTATTAATTTTTTATTGTTTAGTGGTTCGTGGGACACGAACCATAGCGGCGATCATTTTATTGCAATACAGTAATGGGATAATTATGATTCGATGATCAATGTTTTCGTGGCAATCTCATCGTAAGAAGGAAGATTGCTTCGTTCCTCGCAATGACGAACATAGAATGGCTTCTAATTCATTAAACGAGATTGCTTCGTGCCTCGCAATGGCGGACACAACTGGCATTCAGGAAACACCCATCCGGGACGTCATTGCGAGAAAACGGTAATTAATGTTTATTGTTTAAATGGATCATCAATGTTTTCGTGGCAATCTTTTTCCTAAATAACAAGATTGCTTCGTGCCTCGCAATGACGGACATGGAATGGCTTCTAATTCATTAAACAAGATTGCTTCGTGCCTCGCAATGACGGACATGGAATGGCTTCTAATTCACTAAATGAGATTGCTTCGTTCCTCGCAATGACGTACAGTTCCTCGCAATGACGATAATAATGCGCGTTCCGACTATGTTTAATCCTGGGCCTTGAATCCCAACACCTCCCTCCACTTTTCCTTATACACCGGATAACTGAAATGTTCCATCAGCAATTCTCTTTTGGGCAAAAATTTTGTTTTATCCGCTATCATTCTTTTAATAGCACAACTAACTTCTTCAAGGCTTTCAGGATCTACCAAAAGCCCTAATTTTCCATCTAAAAGCGCATCCACAGAGCCATCTTTATTTCCCGCGATCACTGGCTTGTTGTAATACATTGCTTCAATAAAAACAATTCCAAAGCCTTCTTTTTCACTGGGCATAATGTATATATCAGCAAGATTAAAATGATCTGCTAATTCTTCATCCGGCACAAATCCGGCAAATATTACCTGCTGCTGCAAACCTCCTTTTTCAATCATAGTATCAAGCCTCTTCTTTTCTTCATCATCATATTTACCTACTATCAAATACTTTAAATGAGGATTGGCTTCTCTTAATTTTTGCAAACTTTCAATTACAATATCATATCCCTTGTATCTTTCCCTGGAAGCAAGGCGCGTGAGCGTCATTAATACAATATCTTCCTTTTGTAAATGATATCTTTTTACCAGTTCATTATCCTTCTCTCTTTTTATGGGCTCTTCTAAAAAAGGATCGAGACAATTATTAAGTACTTCTATCTTTTCTTCCGGAAACCCATTGAGCGCCATTATCACTCTTTTTGTGTATTTACTTACCGCAAGAATTTTATCGCATTTAAAAAGCATCTTTTTCCTAAACCCTTTAAATGGTTTCCAGGCTTCAATTCCGTGAGCAATAAGTATAAGCCTGGTTCCGGGAGAAAATAATTTAATAAAATATCCTACCGGTAAAAGATTGACATGACTTAAAATAACGGTATCGTTCCTGATTCCATTATAAACGCATTTGCGGGTAAACTTTAGCCTTTTAATTCCAAACCCTTTAAAGTATTTTTCGGGAAAATACTTTTCATCTGCATCACTTTGCTCATCATACATAGAGCAAATACTAAGCTCATCACCGGATTCACCACACAATTCATACAAGGCCTTCCCTGCAACTTTGCATACTTTTTCAATTCCACCTGTAATTGAAAAAGTCCTTAGTGTAAGGAATAATATCTTTTGAGTCTCTTTTTCTTTTGCTAAAGGATTTTTATTTAAAAATCCTTTAGATGAGAACACCTTTTTATCTGCCATCCCATTCCATTTCGCCGGTTCTTTTAAAGCACCAGCAGAAGAAACATTTCGGTTTTTAATAAGCACTAATGACAGGAACTGTGACCAATGCATGTTCCCTGAAACAAAGCGTTTGTAATTGCTGTCATCCGGACTAATTAAACTTTTTATATAGTCATCATTTGTTAGCCATTTTTTAAAAGGAAAACCAAATCCCATTTTGGGCCTGTTCCAGGTTGGTTCCGGCAATATATCTTTAAAAGTATCAATAAGAAGTTGTTTAGGCAGGTTACCTTCTGATTTTACCGGCGAACTTATCTGCATGGATAATTCAACAAATTCCTTATCCAAAAAAGGAACTCTTATTTCAATTCCATGTGCCATGCTCATCACATCCACATCGCGCAGCAACTGGTTTTGCATAAACAGATTCAATTCTATCCAGCTCGCCTGGTTAAACAGGCTTAAGTTATTAATTTTTTCAGTCTGTGGTCGTTCATTTAATATCTGCCACACCTGCTCTTCAGGCATATTTAGCTGGCTGGCAATTTCATAAGGAATAAACTGTCCACGCAAAAAAAGGTATTTTCCGGGCGCGCCCTCGAGGCTTAAATAACCTAAGCGCCTTAATCTTTTGAGGCCGGTATATTTCCCCGATTTTAATAATTGCTGCGGTAAATTTTCCAGAAGGTTTACCTTTTGCATCCTGCTGAAGGATGGATAACCACCATATAATTCATCCCCTCCAATACCCGATAGTACTGCTTTAAGGCCATTTTTCTTTGCGTATTTGCTGATGAACCAGGTATTGATCCCATCGCAGCTTGGCTGGTCCATGGCATTAAAAATACCCGGCAGATTTTCACGAAATTCGTCTTCTTTTAAAAGGTGCTGGTTTCGTTCGCATCGCAATTTTTGTAATAAAAGATCCTGGTATTTTTTTTCAGAAAATTCTGCTTCTTCAAAATATAATGAAAGCGTATTTAATTTGGTCTGTTTGTCAGCTCCGGCAAGAAGGGCAACAATACCAGAGTCTAATCCGCCACTAAGGAAAACCCCAATAGGCGCATCGGCTATGAGGTGGCGCTGTACCGACTTTTGTAAACTATCTTTTAAAAGATGAATCGCTTCTGTTCTGTTGAAAATTCTTTCATCGAAATAAAATTGTTTAAATACCCGGATCTCATAATTTTCTTTCTGCACATCATAACATAAAAAGGTTCCTTTTTGCAATGGACGCACTTGTTTTAAAACTGTAACAGGTTCGGGAAGATGGCCGTAAGCCATCAGGTAAACCGGCCACAACTCATTTTCTTCCTGTAAATATGGGATTTGTTTAAATCCTCTTATCTCTGATGCAAAGGCGAGACCTTCTTTTGTGATAGCGTAATAGAGAGGTTTGATGCCGGAAGAATCTCTTACGAGGTACAATTTTTTATTCAAATTATCCCAAAGTGCAAAAGCAAACATGCCATTGAGCCTGTTGAACGAATCAGTACCCCAGGCTGCAAAAGCCGCTAATATCACTTCGGTATCACTTTCTGTTTTGAAAGTAAATCCGGCGCTTTTCAGCTCTGATTTTAATTCGCGGTAATTATATATCTCTCCATTGAAGCTGATCTCATACCTGCCATCACCATAGCTCATGGGCTGATGGCCGCAATTTGAAAGATCAATCAGAGATAGGCGGCGATGGCCTAATACGAGGTGTTCTTCTTCAGATGCAAAAATACCTTCATCATCCGGCCCTCCATGTTGGAGAATACAGCACATTTCCTTTACCATCATTTTTAGATCAGTTGCTGTAAGGGAAGGATTTATTATTCCGGAGATTCTACACAAGGATTAGTTAGTTTTTAGTTTGTGGTAGTCATGGATTCGTGTCACGAACTATATTGTAATTTATACGGATTGAAATCATTGTTGTTCGACTAAATGTATGAAAGCCTTTGCCAGCCTGTAAGGCCTCACCCCAACCCCTCTCCCGACGGAGAGGGCCCTAACCCGCACCCCTAAAGTGTTTTAGCTGATTTGCAGAATTTTATCCGGACAATAGTGGATTGTAATAAGAAATAAGAATCTTCATTATTTATCGGTTTGCTGAGAAGATAAGATATGTTGTTCGTAATAAAAATATTCAACTTTGAACTTTGTTTTAATTTTTTAGTAACCGGTTATAGGTTTATAAAACTCATCTGTGAGATAAAATACAGTGTCTATAAATGATAAAATAACACCATTTTGAAGTACATTTTCATCATGCAAATCTTCTAATATGATCCCCAATTCTTTATTTATATAATCGTTATTTTTATTGTTGGCGAACCCGTTATTTTCCAAAAACGTTTTCACATCATTAAGATTAACAGATGCTGAAGATATTACATGCAGTTGTTCTACAATTGCATAAAGTGCCGAATTTATCATTTGAAAACCCAATAATTGATATGCAGTATTGGGGAAAAAATAGTTGTGTATTTTTAAGTTATTTAAATAGTCTGACCAGGAAGAATAGAAAATACTTTCATTAGCCTTAATGACAGTTCCTGTGTGTGGATCATAATATACTTTCTGTTCAGCGCCTTCTCCAATTTTTGAATTAGAAGCTAAAATTCCCTGATACCACAATTTATTGTCATCAACAAACTTAATTAATTCCTTTGTTTCTTGTTCTTTTTCACGCTTAACAACTTCAGGCGTTCTACCTGTTCTTTCGCCTGCTTTAAGGTAATGGGAGATTGTTTGGATAAGATTTTTTGTCCCATCTCGCTCATCTCCTGAAATGATATTTTGTAATTCACGCTTTATTCTATTTTGTATGAAGTTAATAATTTTTTATTTATAAAATTTTCAAAGACCCGTTGCAGCGCCATTTGCATTTTACTAAACGATAAAAATCCGATGCCATGGTTTGTATCTCACGAACCACATTGTAATTTATTGTGGATAGGAATTAAAAACAGGAATCATCATTATTTGTTACTCTGCTGCGGATTTGAGAAGATTGCCGCGCCGCCATTTGCATTTTGCTAAACGATGAAAATCTTCATGGTTTCCCGCAATGGCATACAGGATGAATTTCTTCATTTGGTAATTTATCAAATCAAAAAACCAAATTTTTCATGATAGGTATTTCTCACTCCTTCTTCAAAACCAATAAGCGCTTTCCATCCGAGCGAATGAATTTTATTTACGTCTAATAATTTCTGAAAGGTTCCATCGGGCATAGAAGTATCAAAAACAAGTTTGCCTTCATATTGCGAAATCTTTTTTATCATCCCGGCCATTTCAGCAATGGAAGTATCTTTTCCCACTCCAATATTAATGATGCCAGGCTCATCATATTTCTCCATCAGGAAATAACAGGCCGAAGCCAGATCATCTACATGTAGAAATTCGCGGCGCGGATTGCCGGTTCCCCAAATGGTAACATTTGGCTCGTTATTTATTTTTGCTTCATAAAACTTGCGAAGTAAAGCGGGCAACACATGCGAATTTTTAAGATCGTAATTATCGCCGGGGCCATATAAATTAGTAGGCATGGCGCTTATGAAATTGCAGCCGTATTGCTTATGGTACGACTGGCACATTTTTATTCCTGCAATTTTAGCGACGGCATACGCATCGTTTGTCGGTTCGAGATATCCACTCAATAAATATTCTTCTTTGATGGGTTGCGCTGAATTTTTTGGATAAATACAACTGCTGCCGAGAAAAAACAATTTCTTTACTCCATTCTTATAAGACTGGTGGATCACATTATTCTGAATGCATAAATTATCGTAGATAAAATCAGCGGGGTACAAATTATTGGCATTGATACCCCCAACTTTTGCGGCAGCAAGAAAAACGTATTCGGGTTTTTCTTTTTCAAAAAAATCTTTTACAACTTCCTGGTTCCGGAGGTCGAGTTCTGAAGAAGTTTTTAATACCAGGTTTTCATGTCCTTCCTTTTTTAATTTTCTTACAATAGCGCTTCCCGCAAGGCCACGGTGACCGGCAACATATATTTTCGAGTTTTTTTGCATGATGTTATTGATTAAAGCCAGGAATTTTTTTGTCTCGAATTGAACAAACATGTCCGACGAACAGGCAGGTTTTCACGTATTGATTTGCAGTAAACAAACAAATAGGAGGGTTTCTCTTTTACTTAGGTCTGTAAAATTCTAATGAAGAATAAGGAAGCATTTTTTTAATTCGTACTAATTTGTGCAATTAGTGCCAACACACTTTTGCGAAGTAATCTACAATTAACTTCAAACCAATTCCAAATTCTTTTTATCAAAATGAGCACTTAACTGCAAGTCGAGATTATCAATTTTCACTACGGCACGATTGCCTAATACTTCCACAACGATTCCTTTATAATTCATCAGCACACCCTGTTTAATACGTACCTCGCTGTTTACCACAAACCCTTTAGGCTCCACCTGCACATCATTAAATTCGTTAAGGAATTTCCTGATGATATTAATTTCCTCATCCCTTATGTGCGCAGGCTTACCAAGCCAATAGACAAAATTTAATATCCCATGAACTTGTTTTATATCCCATTTTTTTTCGTCTTCCAGTCTTACAAAAACGTATCCTTTAAAAACGGGTTCGAGAACTACTTTTTTTCTGTCGCTCCATTGCCTGGTAACTTTATTGATCGGGCAATAATTTTCGATACCTCTGTCCAGCAGCAAAGAAGCTACTTTCTTTTCCCAACGGGGTTTGGTGTAAACTGCGTACCATGTTTTCTTTAGGGGATCTGACATTTCTTATCTATTTTCTGTCGATAGATTCGCCGACAGTAATTTATAATCATTTTTTTTAGAGAATGATTCCGTAGGTACTTACATTCAATAATCAATATTCAATAATCTACAATCTATATTCAATAATCAATAAACAATAGTCAATAGTCAATAATCAATAATCAATAATCAATAATCAATAATCAATAATCAATAATCAATAATCAATAATCAATAATCAATAATCAATAATCAATAATCAATGATCAATGATCAATGATCAATGATCAATAAACAATAAACAATAAACAATAATCAATAATCAATAATCAATGATCAATAATCAATCCCAATCAAACCAAATCGTTCAGGCTGCCGAAGAAAGCGTCCCGACCGTTTGTGAACTACAAACTAACAAGTCGCTCCATAGCTTCGCTATCCCTCAGTTACATACTTTTGTTTAACTGAAGTAAAGTCTTTGCATCACTCATTATATTAAGCCTCTTTTATTTGCCGAAGCGTCTTTTAAAAAATGAAAAAAGTCCTTTTCTTTCTTCAAGATAATAGCCACCGACGTATTCACCACCATAGCCGTATCCATAACCATATCCATAACCATACCCGTTACCATAACCACCAAAGCCATAACCATAAATATTAAATCCGCGTGGCTTAATGCCATTAAAGACCAGGCACATATTTTGAAACTTCTTTTGTTTATGCAACGCTTCAATCATTGAAAGGAACACCCTGGGAGTAACACCATGCCGTATCACAAATAAATTAATGTCTGCGAATTTCTGAAGCAATTGTGCATCCGTAACCGGAGACACGGGAGCTGTATCCATGATGATGTAATCAAACCTGGTTTTTAATTCCGCCATTAAAGCAGCAAATTCCTCTCCTTGTATCAGCTCTGTGGGGTTAGGTGGTATGGGGCCGGCAGAAATGATATATAAACCAGGGAATTCCGTTTCTTTAATTATTTCATCAACCGTAGCTTTTCCGGCGAGATTACTTGAAATGCCAGGTGTCTTTTTAACATTCAATATCTTACTGAGCTTTGGTTTGCGCAGGTCCATTTCCATTAGCGCTACTTTTTTCCCGGTAAGCGTAAAGCTGATGGCAAGATTGATGGCAACAAAACTTTTTCCTTCCCCGGATACACAGGAAGTGATCAATAAAGTATTGCGTTTTTCATTCAAACCCATAAAAGCCAGGTTGGTCCTTACTGATCTGAATTGCTCGGCTATTACGGTTCGTTTGCCATCCATAATTACAATAGGATCTTTTGCCTTTACCTGTACCAATTCCCCTAAGATCGGAATGTCTATTTTGTTCTCCACCTCAGAACGGAACAGCACCTTACGGCTGAAAATTTCTTTTAATAATACTAAAAATGCCCCTGCAAGCAATCCTATCACCAAACCAGCCAAATAGAAATTTTTCCCAATCGGACTTACCGGCCCATAGGACGTAGGTTTTTCAATTACTTTGAGGTCGGGTGTAGTAGAGGCATAAGAAATAGCGGTTTCTTCTTTTTTTTGTAAAAGGAATGTATATATATTATTTTTAATCGCCTGCTGACGGCTGATGTCGAGAAAAACTCTTTGCTCTTCAGGTACTCTTTGAAGAAGGTAATCATTGGAAGCGATCTGTGTAGAGACCTGGTTTTTAATGACCATCAGGTTATTTTTAATATTGGCCATATTTTCATTTATATCCCGCTTAATTTTTTCTACCTGGGCATTTGCAAGAATTGCAGCATCATTATCTTCCCCCGTTACGCTTTGCAATGTTTCTGCCTGGGTTTCGGCCGTATAAAGTTTATCCAATAATCCGGATAAGGTAGGATCATTTACTATTAAAAGAGAAGGTACAACACCAGGCTTTTTTCCTTTACTTTGAATGTATTTACTAATATTATTCAAAGCTTCCAACTGAAGATCTACCTGGCTGTTTTGCTTATCAAGATCGGTTACCTGGCTAAAATAAGCGCCTGCCTGTGTTCCCAGGTCCACAGCTGAATTTTTAGCTTGGAATTTAGATATATTTCTTTCTACACTGTCAAGTTGAGACGCTACAATTACCAAACGATCATCAATAAAGTTGATGGTCTTTTGTGCAATTTCATTTTTATCCTGAACCCCATCCACATTATATATCTCAAGAAGCTTATTTAGAATATCACGCCCTTTTTCAGGAACAGGGGTTTCAAGAGTAAGATTTAAAATGGTGGACGAATAGGAATAAGGCGCAATTTTGAGGCCGCCAACAATAGCGCCTGCTGCTGCTCCCAGTGAAGTAAATTGAACATAATAATCTTTACCTGTAACATTAGTATTATAATCATGATTGATCACAAGCCTTATTACATTATTACCAAGAACTACAGTGGAATCAAATGGGATCTTTTTATCGTCAATTTCTACTATCTTTTTATTCCATTCAATACTGAAAAAGTAAGTGCCATAAAAATTGAAGTTATCCTTGTCAAGGGCAATAAATTTTATGGGAGAATTGGATTTGTATAATTCTTCAGTACGAACATTCCCCTTATTATATACCTGGGCATACAAATCCAGTTGTTTTACTACTTCCCGCATTAAATCCGGGGAACGCAGCACTACAATTTCATTATCAACAATCTTTTTTTCACCAAAAATATTAAGCGCATCCAATACTTTGGAATCGTCGCCACCTTTTTGAGGATCTTTCAATAAGCCTTTTGCAGATGCCACATATACCGGTACCTGCGACCGAAGGTCCACAAATGCGACGAACATGGAAATAGATACGGTTATTACAAACAAGGGCCAGAAGGGCAGGTATTTGTAAATTATCTGCTTGAATATATTTGAATCCTGTTTCTCTTTAAAAAATTGATCTTCGTCCATCTAAGTGGTATTATTTTACAAACGGCTAAGTATAAGGAAAAAAAGAGAAATCCCAGTCACAATATAAGAAACGATCTGGGAGGTCCTGTCTACTTTTGGTTTTATAGGTTCTACATACACAATATCATTTGGCTGCAGATAAAAATAGGGAGAATAAAAAACAGAATCCTTTGTAAGATTCAGTCTTTTAAATTCTCTTGAATTCCCTTTTTCCCTTATTACTAATACATTATCAGTTTTCCCTTTTAGGCCAATATCACCGCTGGCTGCAAGGGCATCCAAAATGGTCATATTATCATTAACCATTGGAATGATCTGTGGCGAAACTCCGCCCATCATCGTTACATGGCGGTTTAAAAAACCAACTGACACTACTGTTTGCGCCAGATACGGAGTAAGGCCCTTTTCCAATGTGTCTTTTAATTCTCTACGCGTCATTCCCGCTACATGAATGGTACCCAGTTTAATAAATTGAATATTCCCTGCACCATCTACGAGAAATCCCGGCACAGGGCCTTGTGCATTTTGCGGCGCATTATAAATAAGGGTATTTTCAGGACTAAGGCTTGCCACGGTTATTCCCAGCAAATCTCCTTTTTGAATTTTTGGTTCAAAATCTTTTGAAACTAAATTATTGAGGGTAGTATCATTAGGAATATCCTGGAAATAAGTTGTTTTTTTTGAAGTGCTGCAGGAATGAAGGATGATCATGATTAAAAGAAATTGTAACGGCTTTATAAGCGCCGTTTTTTCTTTAAAAAAATTCTTTATTTTTTCAGTAAACAAATAAATAATGGGAATTTTATGCATAATCAGTTTCGCTATCAATATAAACGTACTGCCATGTTTAAATATTGGGGTTGCAACGCAAATTTAACCGATTTTATTTGAAAAAATGTAGAAAGAAAAACAGGAAATGGATTGAAATATTTTGGTGCAAAGAAATTCTTTTTCACTTATACAATTATTCTGAAACCTTATTATCCAATTGGGAAGATGATCTTTTTAAATCGTAATATTTTTTAATCCCATAGCCTACGCCTATTGCGAGTAAAACTATTAAGCCACTGTCAATGGGACAGCTTGGATCTCCAGGATCACAGTTGGGATTGCCCTGGGCATGAACCAATGCAGGAAAGTATAGAAGTGAAATCAATAAAGTAAAAACCAATCGAATCAATCGTTTCATAGAAGACTTTTAAAATTGCTAAATTAGATAAAAATTATTGATTCAAATAAGAAATTAGCAAAATAAATTGCTTTACTGTGAAGAAAAATTACCCATTAATACTCGGTACCGCTTTCAAACTTATTTTTTTTACCATTAAGGAATTAAGACGCATTAAGATTTCCTTCTTCACTTCCCTTAACCTCTTAATGGTTTACTTTCTTTACCATTAAGGAATTAAGACACATTAAGATTTCCTTCTTCACTTCCCTTAACTCCTTAATGGTTTACTTTTTTTCGGTACCGGCTTCTGTTAATACAACACCTTGATCACTTTAATACTGCCATCCGGTTTGCTTATTTCCAATTGATATACTCCATGCGACAGGTAATAATTCCATTGGATGTTCTCGGTGGCAATGCCTCCACCGGCCAACTCTATTTGTTTGGCTACAATCAACTGGCCCAATGAATTGATTAGCCTGATGCCATACCTCCCCTGTGGCTGATTTACAAACTGAAGGTGAATGATGCCATCTGTGATCGGGTTTGGATGAATGCTTATAGATGGATTGCCATACACTATCGTTACTTTTACCACAGTACTATAACTTATGTTGTCATTGTCGCCTATGCACCTGATGCGGTAGTAATGATCGCCTGCTGCTACATTCTTGTCTGTCCACTCATAACTTCCCACACCATTATTGAGGGCCATTACGGTGGTAGCTTTGGTAAAGTTGATGCCGTCCATAGAAGTTTCCACTTCATATTGCAACATTCCTTTTTCATTCTTCACTTTCCAGGCTACGGCTATATCGGCATCCTGCTGAACGGCTGTAAGTGAAATAAATGTCAACGCTACCTCTGTAGGTGGTTGTGGTGCAAATACAATACGGAAACGATTGGAAGCGTAAGATCCTGCTGTATTGGTTACGGCAAAGTTGATTGTGGTGACTCCTTCCATATTTAGTGGTGTCCTGGTATTGAGATAGCTATCTTCTACAAATCCCTGCAGGCCATAAGCTGACAAGCCACTGGCTGTAAACTGTATCTTGTATTGTTGCACCCTCACCCCGGTAAGGTTGTAGAAGATGGTGTCGTTCTGTTGTATATCAGTTCTTCTTTCTATTGAAAGCATGGTTCCTCCGGATTTGATTCCGAAATTCTCTGCTGAATTGACCATTTTGCGCGCATCCATGCCATCTATTTTATCGCTGTAGGCCGCATTGTATTGTATCAGGTTTCCATCTGTAATGAAAGCGCTGGTGTCATTGGTTACTCCAAACAGGTTGGCACGCAATTGAGCAGAGCTTCCTGTGATACCGCTCACACTTCCGGTTCTCAATACTGTTTTACTGCCGTTCGATTTGGAGTTCTCATTAAAGCTGACAGTACCGGCTGCGCCTGTTGACTGCACAAAGAATGCCTGGCCGCTTTGGATTAAATTTGTTCCGGCGCCATAGCTTCCGCCGGGTGGTGTAGCATAAAAGTTTTTATCGCCGGGTCCACCGGTTTGTCCTAAAGTTACAAAAGCTCCCAATCCATATTCACCGCCAATTTCGGGATCCCATAAGATAAAAAACGTATCCACTCCACCGGTTAATTGAATTCTGCGCATATCTATTGCAGAGGCATAAGGATTGCCTGCTGTTTGAAATAAATTTTTTGCTACATTGGTAACCGGCGGTAATGTGTTTGCATTGAATAAAGTGCCGGTTGACCTCAATATGGTTGGATTGGCAGGCTGGTTATACAGATACTTTGATCTGTCGCCTCTTACTAAGATAAAGTATCCTTTTTGATTGTATAAAGGTATGGTGGTACTTGGAGGCCCATCATATCCATTAGTAATAGGATTATAGACTTTTATAGTAGGTCCGGGAGCTGTATAGCCATCAAAATCAAGAGGGCCGAAGGTGGCAGCGGCAGGTGAACCGCTTGTCATCATGGTTCCATATCCGGGGTGAGGATTGCCGGGCCCTACCGCACCTGCATTGGCAATAGTTGATTTAGTGGCGCCTTCCATCCACGATTGGTTAATACTCTGTCCCTGGGTTGGTGTTGCCAGCAACTCCCATGATTTGGGATGAGCGATACCACTATTGATATATCTTTCTACGGTTATATTGCCGTTAATGGTATTACCGGTGTTCATTACTCCTACATTGGCGGTATTATTAATGTTAGAGAGCAAGGTAATATTATCGCCGGTGTTCAATATGCCATTGGCACTACCAAAGGACAAAGTGCCTGAGATATTTAAAGTATCTGCCGGAGTACCGGCAACAGAAACCCCGCTGGCATTGCTTACGATCAGGTTCTCAACAGTGTTGGTGCTGAAGGTGTTTCCGGCGATGTTTTGACCTGTAGTGCCATTGAATTCTATGCTACCTCCTGTTACATCAAAGATGCCTCCATTGGTGATTGTGCCGGCTATCTGGATGGTATTTCCTGTAATCGTTACGGAAGCACCACCATCTATTTGCAAATTATTGATAGTAGCTATCGGGCCGCTACTTAATACCGGGTACTTACTGGAAGCCACTATAGGAACTACCACAGTTGGACATGAGGTACTTGGTACCAGGCCGTCAGACCAGTTACTACCCGTATTCCAATCAGTAGTACCACCGGCGTCAGTCCATAGATTATGAATGCCAACCGTTGCTGTTGAAGAATATACATTCCCGCAACCGTTATTAATTTCTACCCTCCATAATGTAGGGACCGAAACATTGGTGGCAGATTCTGAAATCGTTGTATTGCTATTAGGGCCAGTCCATGTAGTGCCACCATCAACAGAAGATTCCCAACCTACTATAGTACCCACCTGGTTCATTAGCGTCATAATTGCAGTGCTGTCATTACAAACAGATGTAGAAACAAGCACTATATTTCCACCTGTGGCAGCCGCTTGTATCGTAATGATACCGGTATCGGCAACAGGAGTTGCACAGCTTCCGGTTACAGTTATGATGTATTGGAATGTTCCGGAAACAGTTGGTGTACCACTAATAGTGAAAGTGTTGCCACCTGGTGCTCCGTTAACTCCGGTAGGTAAGCCAGATACCGTTGCTCCGGTAGCAGTTCCTCCAATGGTGAAAACTATAGGAGTCATCGAAGTATTCACACAAAGTGTGGGCGATTTGATACCCGTAGTTAAATCAATTGTCTGAGATTGAACAGTGATACTTCCGGTTGCTATACCTGTTCCGCAACCATCAGTGGTTGTAATTGTGTAATTGAAGGTTCCTGTTTCGGTTGGTGTTCCGGTTATTGATAATACACCTCCTGTCACTGAACCAGTAACACCATCCGGTAAGCCATCTACAGTGGCATTTGTAGCATTATTCAGCGAATAATCAATTTCTGTTATTGCAGAATTAATACAAAGTGTTTGAGCAGAGTTTCCGGTCGTTAAAGTCAGCGTTGCAGCAGGCTTTACGGTGATCACTCCTGAATCTTTAGCATTAGCACAACCACCAGAACCTGTAACGTAATATTTAAATGTTCCCGCTGCATTCGGTGTGCCACTTATAATTAAGATTCCAGTATTATAAGTATAGGAAACGCCACCTGGTAAACCTGTAACTGTTCCGTTGAGTGGGGCCGGCCCACTAATAGTGTATTGAATATTACTAAGAGGCACATTGATACAAACTGTTTGCAAGGAATCGCCTGAATTATGAGTAATAGTTTGCTGTTGCAAAGTGATAATTCCTTTCAATGTATCCGGGGTACAACCACCGGAAGTGATGATCATATATTGGTAATGCCCTGCTGTATCAGTAGAAGATGGAGTACCACTTATGGTAAAAGTATTCCCTGATGTACTGCCGGATACGCCTACAGGCAAACCTGTTGCAGTAGCGCTTGTGGCAGTACCTCCGAAAGTAAAACCGATATTTACTGGAGTGGTTTTGCATTGAACAGGGTTAGTGCTACCGGAAGAAAGCGTAATACCTTGTGTCTGCACATTGATGGTACCGGTTGCAGTTGATGGCTGGCATGTTCCTGAAGTAGTAAGTGTATAAATATAATTACCTGGTACAGTAGGCGTGCCACTTATAGTGTAGAGTGATCCATCAAAAGTTCCTGTGAGTCCGGGCGGCAATGCTGGAATAATGACTGGTCCGGAACCTCCGCTACCTACAGAATAAACAATATTTGTGATTGGTGTATTTACACAAAGTGTTTGGGCATCAGTACCGGGCGGAGATTGAAGGTTAATGTAGGTTGAAAGCGTACCAAAATTAATATCATCCAGCCCATAATCGTTGCCTGGGTGCGACCCCTGTAAGTCAATTATAGATATTACAGCAGTAGTAGTAGTAGCTCCCGTAGTGTAGACTCCATAAAATTGGGTCCATGGGCTTGCACTGCCAACTGTGCCATTAGAATTATTTTGTAAGCCAGGCGCTAAACTATCAATTGTTCCTACCTGGACACTATTAATATTGAACTGTAATCGAGCATAAGGTGGTGCAGCATCGAGGCTTAACCCCCAGGCAGAAAAGTAATAAGTAGTATTGGGCAATACTTTTACTGTTTCTTGCCATGCTTGAATTCCATCATGGCCATTAACCGCCATAAAGTTCCCGGTTCCTGTTGTATGGTCTTGCCCCCAGAAATTAATATGTACATTTTGTCCATTTGGTGTTATAGAATACCCATTATTTCCGGAATCATCATATAATTCACCTTGACCAGCCGGAACAAGACCCGGTACATCAGGATGAAATGTATAACCGCTCGTAAATCCAAAGCCAGCAGTAGTTTGCGGTGAAAGGCCTCCTGCCTCAAAATCTCCATTAACTACTAAATTTTGTGTCACACTTATGGTAGCTGAAGCCTGGCAACTGTTTGCTCCGGTGACAGTAACGCTATAAACTCCTGCTACTTTAACGTTAATAACTTGTGTTGTCTCCCCGGTACTCCACGAATAACCAGTTACTCCCGGCGAAGCATTTGCTGTTAACTGAACTTTTCCTGGGACAGCACAATAATCAGCACTAATGGTCACTGTTGGGGTCGGGTTTACCACTACAGTAACATTTGCTGAAGAAGTGCATCCTGCGGCGTTTATTAGGTTTGCAGTATATACATTTGATCCGGCTGCAGTTGGTGTAACAAAAATATTAGCATTAGCCAAAGATGGAGTTCCGGCTCCAGCTGGCAGCCCTGCAGTTGCAGGCGTTGCTGTCCATGAATAGTTATTGATTGAAGAATTCCCAGTTACACTTACATTATCAACAGCCCACCAATAACCATTATTACTGCTATATCTGAATCTTATTTGGAAAGAAGGCTTATTGATATAAGCATTCAAATTTACAGTTTGCGTTGAAAAATTACCTGATGTTCCCGTTGTTGTTCCTGTAAGATTTTGAACTGCTGTCCAGGAAGCCCCATTGTTGGTTGAAACTTCAACTCCGACAAACACATCAGTAAAGTACTTTCTATAATAAGTAGTATAAGATAAAGATAAAGAGGTATATCCTACAGTACTTACTACCGGAGAAATTAATGCTGTATTAGTATTTCCTCCTCCATCATCACTGTTTGCCAACATAAAATTTGAACCATCATTAAAGATAGTACCCCCCCCATAGATATATGGGCTGTTTCGATTAATCCATGAAGAAGCCGGGACATTTGGCCCGGTATTAGCAACCGAAAAAGTACCTGAACCACCACTTTCAAAATTTTCTGAGATCAGCGAACCGTCGCTTGATGGTGAAATAACAAGATTCGAAGAACCACCGAGACATAAAGTCGCAGGCGTAGCCGTTACTGATGTAATAGGCGTTTGCGCATTAATTGTCAATGTCTTTGTTGAGGTAGCCACAGTGCAACCTGCATTTCCATTCGCTGTCAAAGTCAATGTAACACTTCCAGCAGTTATATCTGCTGCACTTGGTGTATAAGTTGCCGCAGTAAGCGAAGTAGCATTAGCAAATGTTCCCGTTCCACTGGAAGTCCATAATACACTGCTTTGATTGGTAGCACCTGAACCCGCAGTAATATTCACAGCTCCTGAATTGGCACAGGTTGAAACTGATGTGCCTGCAACTGCTGTAGGCGCAGGGGTAACAGTTACTACAACCGGTTCTATTACACTTGTACATCCTGCCACAGAAGTGCCTTTAATATAATAAGTTCCCGGTGTGGCTACTGCATTCGGATTGGATAAAGTATTTGTTCCTGCCGCATCAGTATAATAACTATA
>Ga0208717_1000072_pt1 | contig 63343 bp, 51 predicted proteins | sample NGESurF53shallow_FD_184489 | JGI IMG/M metagenome (GOLD analysis project Ga0208717, IMG submission 184489) | Arctic peat soil microbial communities from Barrow, Alaska - NGEE Surface sample F53-3 shallow (SPAdes) | ecosystem: Environmental > Terrestrial > Soil > Wetlands > Peat ... | reverse complement strand
TAGGATTAGGTAGATTAAGCGCAAATCTTTTATGGAATTAAATTTAGAAGGATATGATTTTCAAATGAATTGCCACTTGCTTTAGCATGTGGACAATATTAATAAGAATTGAAAGGCTTTAGCCAAATTCTTATAAGAGTTTTAGGCTAAAGCCGAATAAAGATTTCTTTAAACACCGGGTTGAAACCCCGCGCAATTAAAAGCATAGCACGATTGCGACTATTCTACCTAATCCTATAAAATCAAAACTGAATTTTTTAGACATTCAAAGTTTTTATATTGATGGAAGACTATTAACAATATATATTTTTCAATCCAACAGGCTAATAACTTCGTACTATATATATTTGCATAATTCAAATGAAAAAGTAAATTGGCTAACACAACTACAGAAAGAAAAGCGTTTTTTAAAAGATTACGTGGCAAGGATGCTGATGGTGCCGAAATGAGTTTTATTGATCACCTGGAAGTTTTACGGTGGCATATTTTTCGAGTGGCTATAGTGCTTGTTGTGGTAGCATTCGTTGCTTTTTTCTACGTTGACTGGATATTTGATAATATCCTAATGGCTCCTTCAAGAAATAGTTTTGTCACCTATGCAGGCTTATGCAACCTCGGACACAGGCTACACCTCGGCGATTCTTTTTGCATGCCCCCTATTAACTTACAACTTTTAGGTACCACTGTAAGCGGCCCGTTTATGTCGGCAATTAATATTTCTTTTATTAGCGCCATCGTTGTTGCATTTCCTTATTTAATATGGGAATTATGGCGTTTCATAAAACCGGCATTGTCTGCAAAAGAAATAGGCTATGCCCGCGGGAGTATCGGCTGGGTTTCGTTATGTTTTTTTTCCGGTGCTGCTTTTGGATATTATTTATTGGCGCCATTTACTTTTAATTTTTTAGCCAATTTTCAATTGGGACATTTAGGGGTGTATAAATATATGCCTACCCTTGACGATTATATAGATACGCTCACTTCCCTTATACTCGGCTGTGGAATGGCTTTTGAACTCCCTGTCCTTGCGTATGTGCTTTCAAAATTAGGGATCATCACACCAAAATTTTTGCAGAATTACCGCAAATACGCGTACGTACTTATATTATTTGTTGCGGCAATCATTACTCCTTCACCCGATTGGACCAGCCAGACAATTGTGGCTGTCCCACTCTTACTTCTATATGAAATAAGTATTTTTATCAGTAAAAGAGTGTATAAACAGAAAGCAAAAGCCGAAGCGGAATGGGATTAATACGTTCGGAGGGCTATAGGTAACATTACCTGATAAAAATTTCTCATAAAATAAACGTTAAATCATTTACGTGTTTGTGAAATAATTTTGAAGAAATTTTCGTTTGTAATAGCTTGCAGTAACCTTCAAAAAATGAAAACCCGTACCACCTACATATCACTTATTTTTTTATTTTCTTTCTTCTTTTTTTCATTTACCCACAGTAAAAGAACATTTAATAGTGATTCCCATTTAAAGAATGAAATAAGAAAATCAAAAACAAAAGACAATCCCTATTACATTATCATCTCCAAAAAAAGTTATGAATTAAAAGTGTATGACGATCAGGGTTGGTACGCCACCTATCCTTGCGTGTTTGGTAGTAATGATCTCCGGGATAAATATATGTCAGGAGATAAAAGGACCCCCGAAGGAAAGTTTAAAATAATTTTGAAAAAGGATGATTCAAAATGGAAATATGAAATGTTATTGGATTACCCTGATGCAGATAGCTATAAAAAATTTAATGAACGCAAAGCGGATGGTATCATACCGCACAATGCCAAAATAGGCGGAGGCATTGCCATTCACGCTACAAGGCCGGAGGAAGAATGGACGGTAGATTATTATCAAAACTGGACAGACGGATGTATCTCACTTAAATATACTGAAGCTGCAGACCTGTATAGTTATATTCCTGTTGGCACACCAGTTACTATTGAGGAATAGCATTGTATTTTTACGTAAAATAATAGTAATCAAAGATCGCTTTTGAAAAATGGAATCTGATAAAAAAATACTTTCTATTTATTCAAGCTAATAATTTAAAATATCGTTTGTTGGATAAACTAATTTCTATTCAGGATATGAATTTATTAGAAAAAGTAAATGAACTTATTGGCAATGTTGATGTCAATAAATCTGTTTTTAAAATTACTCCGGATCAAAAGAATATGCTTATGAAAAGTGAAGAAGATATTCTTAGTTATGATTTTATAACTGATGAAGAATTAAATGAGGAAGAGGACAAGTGGCTAATCGGATAATCTGGACAAATACTGCAAAAAAGGAAAGAAGAGAGATTCTTTAATATTGGATAAAGCACAACCAATCTAATTCTTATTCCCAAAAGTTATCAAAGTTATTTAGGAAGAAAACTGCTTTGTTGCAATCTGAAGCTTATCTGGGTAAACCAACGGATTTCAAGAACGTAAGAGTTTCATTGGCGAATAACTATTCTCTTTTTTATAAAGTTGAAAAAAATGTGATCATTATAGTGGGAATCTGGGACAATAGAAGAAATCCGGAAGACCCTCGTAAAAATCTGGAGATATGATTTACTATTGAAAAGCAGAAAACTTTATTCTATTTTTATTCCAGAATTAAAAACGTACAAACACTGCTTATGATTAAAAAAATCTTTCTTATTACCAGCCTGAATGTTTTGTTTCAACTTACTGCCTTCTGTCAAAATCAATATGTTTATTATTTTGACAAAGACTTTAATTTGATAGAACAGTCAAAATCAATTTTTTATGGTGTTGGGATGTATGAAAATGATCTTTTCGGGTTAAAAGTATATAATAGTCTTAATAAAAATCTGGTAATGCTCGAACATTTCAAAGATTCTTCTTTGCAGATAGGTGATGGATTATTTGCTTCATACTATGATAATAAGGCCAAAGAATGGGAAGGAAATTATTCGCTGGGAAAGCAGGATGGTTTATGGAAAAAATTTGATAAACATGGGCGAACTATTGATTCTTCTATTTACCACAATGGAGAAAAAATTATGCAGGCTACTTTCCGTTATTATTTTCCGAATGCTGGTATAGAATTTTTGAGTATAGATAGTTTAAAAACGGGAAAAGCTACAGAAATTGTGTTTGATGAAAATGGAAAAATTGTTTTGCGCACAAACTTTAAGGAAAATGAAGATTCTGATATCGTTTTCACCAAAGTTGAAATTGAAGCAGCTTTTCCAGGTGGACCAGTATCATGGCAGCGTTATGTAACCAAGGCTATACAAAGTCAAATTGATCAATTTACAAAATCTGATTATGGTACATGTTTAGTTAGGTTTATTGTGGATAAAACAGGTAAAGTAAGTGATGTAGAAGCCGCTACTATGAAAGGAACAAAACTTGCAAAAATTGCTGTAGATGCAATTAAAAATGGACCTAACTGGATTCCTGCACAAGTGAATGGTCGCTATGTAAGAGCTTACAGAATTCAACCATTTACCCTACTAAATCCGAATGAATGAAACTGGTTTTTACAAAACCACATTCTGCACCAATTCACTCTTTCCCGGATAGTCAGTATTAAAATGTAATCCCCTATTTTCGTGCCTGAATTGAGCACTTTTTACAATTAGATACCCAACGGTAATCAGGTTTCTTAATTCACAGAGTTGCGGAGAAACTGACGCAGTCTTGTAAAATCCTTCGGTTTCTGTATGAAGAAGGTCAAGTCTTTTCATCGCTCTTTCAAGACGAACATTGGTTCTAACAATGCCAACATAATCCGTCATCAACAATTGCAATTCTTTCAGGCTTTGTGTAATCAGAATCATTTCTTTTGGCACATTAGTTCCCTTTGCATTCCAATCAGGGATTGCTTCATTAAATTCGAGAGAATTTATTTTTTTTACTGCATCGAGATAGCATCTGTGAGCAAACACCATCGCTTCCAAAAGTGAATTGCTGGCGAGTCTGTTAGCGCCATGTAATCCTGTGCTGGCGCATTCTCCGCAGGCATACAAGTTTTTAATAGAACTTCTTCCCCATTCATCAGCTTTTATTCCACCACAACTATAATGCGCTGCAGGCGCTACCGGGATATATTGTTGGGCAACATCAATTCCAATGGATTTACATTTCTCGTAAATATTAGGAAAATGATGCAGAAATTTTTCCATATTCATTTTGGTGCAATCCAAAAAAACATGCTCTGTACCATTAATTTTCATTTCGTTATCTATGGCGCGGGCTACAATATCGCGCGGCGCCAAATCTTTTCTCTCATCATATTTTTCCATGAAGGCCTCACCTTTTACATTTCGTAAAATACCGCCATCACCGCGCACCGCTTCGGTAATTAAAAATGCCTGTCCGCTTTTTCCCGCTTCATACAAAGCCGTTGGATGAAATTGTATAAATTCCATATTCTCGATTCTTCCTTTTGCCCTGTAAGTCATGGCCACGCCATCACCTGTTGCGATTGAAGGATTAGTAGTCGTTCGATAAACCTGCCCGTTTCCGCCAGTAGCCAGTAAAGTAATTTTTGCAATAATTTTCTCAATTTGATTCTTTTGCAGGTTGAGGACATACACTCCAAAACATTCAATATCCGGAGTAGATTTCGTAACCAAATAACCAAGATGATGTTGGGTAATAATATCCACTACAAAGCAATGGCTTATTAAATGGATGTTTGGTTTTTTTACAATAGCAGCCAATAAAGTGTCTTCTATTTCTTTTCCTGTTACATCTTTGTGATGAAGAATGCGAAACTCACTGTGACCACCTTCTTTGCCCAAAGCATATTCCCCGGAATGTTCTTTATCAAAATGAGCGCCCCAACTGATAATTTCCTTAATTCTTTCCACGCCTTCTTTCACTACTATCTCTACTACTTCCGGATTACATAAACCATCCCCGGCAATTAAAGTATCTTCTATGTGTTTTTCAAAACTATCTTTATCAAAATCGGTAACACCTGCTACACCGCCCTGGGCGTATTTTGTGTTGGTTTCTTCGCTTACCGTTTTGGTAAGAACTGTTATGGTTTTATCGGGACAATCCTGTGCTACTTTGAGCGCATATGTTAAGCCTGCGATGCCGCTGCCGATTACTAAAAAGTCTGTTTGCAAGTTTGAATATTTGGTTGTTGATGGAAAATTAAATAATTATTTATCAAAAACACAATCTCCTAATTTTGGAAATATTAGGAGATATTAGGAGTTGTGAATATTGTGATGAAAAATGAGAATTAGTATTATTTGTTCGTTTGTTGCAAATCTTTAAATTGAGTGTGCCAATTCTGGTTCCACCCACACATTATTTTCTTTCAGTAAACCAATCAATTCCTCTACAGCAACCTCTTCGGGCACGTTTCTTTTCACTACTTCTTTCCCTTTATACAATGTAATTTTCCCCGGGCCGCTGCCTACATAGCCAAAATCTGCATCCGCCATTTCTCCGGGACCATTTACAATACAACCCATGATGGCGATTTTTAATCCTTTTAAATGGTGCGTAACGGCTCTTACTTTTGCGGTGGTTTCCTGCAAGTCAAATAAAGTTCTGCCGCACGATGGGCAACTGATAAATTCGGTTTTGGAAATCCTTGTGCGTGATGCCTGCAAAATTCCAAAGGCAATAGAATTCATTAATTTATAATCCGGAATTTCATTTTTATCCAGGTAATGTTCGCTCAATAAAATGCCATTTCCAAAACCGTCAATCAACAAAGCGCCGGTCTCAATTGCAAAGTGGATAAGGCTTTCATCCATGTTTTCTTTTTCGCTGTCGCAAATGATGATTGCAGGATTTTTGATTTCTCTTTCATTCAGTTCAACAAACATCCTGCGGATACTTTGTACCGCATTTTTATTTTCGGTTCGTAAGCATAAAACAGAAGTGTTATCATCTTTTATTTTTTCAAAGAATTTTTCTTTATCAATGTCTGAATCTTTTTTTGAATAGCAATTCAACGTTACAAAATTAATAGAGGATGATTTTTCAATTGAATTATCAAGATATTGTTGTGCGTTGAGAATGGGAAAACATTTGGATTTATCAGGAGATCCTTTCCATGAATCATAATTGAAAATGAGTTTTAATGTTCCCGGCAATGCAAAATCAACCTGAATCTCTCCGCAAAAAATAAAGTCCGCAGCCATATCGCTGATGTTCCATTTGTCGGTAGTGGGGTTGTATCTGTAACCAATATTTCTGAGATCGTTTTGTGTAATATTATCTTTCTTGTGAAAATCGGCTATAACAACGGGAACATGCTTACCTCCCATATTCTGAATTTCAAAAGTGTTTCGTGTATTCTTGACTGTTATATCAGGTAAAAATTTAGAAATATTTTTTATAGGAGGAATAGAAGAACTTTTTTCATTTCCCAAATCAGAATATCTTTTTACAATGTTTTGGCAAACAGGTATTTCAAATTCAGAATCTTCGGTAAGTGAAACACGTATTGTATCCCCGATTCCGTCTTCCAGTAAAGTGCCGATTCCTATTGCAGATTTTATTCTTCCGTCTTCTCCATCGCCTGCTTCAGTTACGCCGAGATGCAATGGATAACAATGCCCTAATTCATTCTGCATATTTTCTATCAAAAGCCGGTAAGCCTGCACCATTACCTGCGGATTACTGCTTTTCATACTGAGCACAATGTTGTAATAATTTTCGCTTTCTGCTATACGCAAAAATTCCATTGCGCTTTCTACCATGCCGATTGCAGTATCGCCATAGCGGCTCATGATCCTGTCGCTCAATGAGCCATGATTGGTTCCAATACGCATCGCAGTTCCATATTCTTTACAAATTTTTACCAAAGGCGTGAAACGGTTCCTTATCCTTTCTATTTCTTCCACATAGTCTGCATCAGAATATTCTATGAGTTCAAATTTTTTCTTATCTACATAATTGCCTGGATTCACCCTAACTTTTTCTACAATTCTTGCAGCGATCTCAGCAGCGTTAGGTGTAAAATGAATATCGGCTACTAACGGTGTAGTGTAGCCGCGTTTATGCAATTCATTTTTTATGTTCAATAAATTTTCGGCTTCTTTTTTTGAAGGAGCTGTAATACGCACCAGTTCTGCTCCTGCTTCAATGCAACGGATACTTTGTTCTACCGTTCCAATAGTATCCATCGTATCGGTGGTAGTCATTGTTTGAATGCGGATCGGATTAAAATTCCCTATCAGCAGATCGCCCACTTTTACTTCGAGGGTTTTCAGCCTTTTATATTGGGTTAAAGATTCAGCATATAGTTCCATAATTATAGTACTAATTGAGGTGCAAAAATACGATTTCATACATTGCTACAAGGCTTTAGCTTGTGGGCAGCCGGAATCCAGATCATTGGGTTTAGTAAAAAAATAGTTTTTAAAGAATGAGAAGTTATTTTTACAGACAAGAGAGTTATAATTATTTTCTAAAATCAAAAAATGAATTGCAAATAGACGAAAAGATTCAATTTAATAATAAAGAGAGGGTATAGTAGGATTTCTTTGTTGAATCAGGGAAAATACTGATATAAGAATTGTGATGGTAAATAAATTTTAAAACGATATTTTTTTCTGACAAATATTATTATCTTTGCAGCCCAAAAAATTAAATTAATGGCAAACCATTCAGCGACTAAGAAAAGTGTACGTAAAACAGCAACGCGCAATGAGCGTAACCGTTACCAGGGTAAAACGACCCGTAATGCTATCCGCGATTTTAAAGTGTTAGATGCAAAAGCTGCAGCTTTGGGAAGCCTGCCTAAATTGGCTTCAAAGATTGATAAACTGGCTAAAAGAGGTATTATACATAAGAATAAAGCGGCAAATTTAAAAAGCAAATTAACAAGATCAGTTCAGGCACTTACTAAGTAAAATCCTGCGATCGTTTTAAAAATACATTTCCTGGCCCGTCAAAATTATTTTGACGGTTTTTTTATGTAATCAATTAGCCAATACAAAAATGTAAAAATGCAAAACAGTACTATTTCCTGCCCGAAAGACACAGTCGGGCAGCGTTTGTTTACTGCAGCAAATGGAAAAATAAGTTATTTGTTTACTTTTGGGAAATATGAGAATCCACATTATTTCTGACCGACTGTGCCATTCCCTTCCGGCCGGGTCATTAGAGCGGGAAGGCGGGCGTCTGTTTACTGTGCATGCTCTTTTCCTTTTCCTTTATAAAGAATTGAGGGCAAAAAGATGGCTCATTTTAACATTAATTTTATTACCACCAATGGCAAAATCTCAGCAAACAATTTTTGAAAAAAGTAATGGAAATGAAACCGCTACTTATTTTGAAGCGATACAGTTTTATAAGGAACTGGCGCTTCATTCTTCTATCATAAAATTTGAAACCAAAGGTCCAACCGATGCAGGTTATCCACTCAATTTAGTTTTGATTAGCGCTGATAAAAATTTTGATCCGGAAACGTGGCACCGGCAACATAAAGTGGTCATTCTTATTAATAACGGAATTCATCCCGGTGAACCGGACGGAATTGATGCTAGTATGATGTTCGTAAGAGATATAGTTGATAAAAAAATAAAATTACCTGGGAATGTAGCAATAGGGGTTATTCCGGTTTACAATATCGGCGGAGCGTTGAATAGAAATAGTTTTAGCCGCGTAAACCAGGATGGTCCGGCTTCTTACGGTTTCAGAGGGAATGCACAAAACCTTGATCTTAACCGTGATTTTACAAAATGCGATTCTAAAAATGCAAGATCATTTACTCAAATATTTCATTTCCTTAATCCGGATATCCAGGTAGACACCCATGTAAGCGATGGCGCCGATTATCAATATACGATGACATTGATCACTACTCAATACAATAAACTCGGGAAAGAACTGGGAGCGTGGGTTAAAAGCACATTTGAACCTGCTTTGTATAAAGGAATGAAAGAAAAAAAATGGAATATGGTGCCTTATGTAAATGTTGAAGATACAGATCCTTCCAAAGGGTTTAGTATGTTTTATGATTCGCCCAGGTATTCATCCGGTTACGCGGCATTGTTCAATACCATAAGTTTTATGCCGGAAACGCACATGCTGAAACCCTATAAACAAAGAGTAAAATCAACCTATGATTTATTAAATACCATGATACAACAGGCAAGTATAAACGCAAAAGAACTTCTCGCTGTGCGTAAAACTGCCATTGGAAATACCATAAAGCAAAAAAGTTTTCCCTTAAGCTGGAAATTAGATACGAGTCATTATAGGTTAATACCATTTGAAGGCTATGAAGCAGGTTTGAAACAAAGCGCGGCCACCTCATTGCCGGTTTTATTTTACGATCACAACAAACCGTTTTCGAAAGAAGTAAAATATTTTGATACCTATATTCCTGAAAAAATTATTCCCCGGGCGAAGATGTATATTATTCCGCAGGGGTGGTGGACTGTAATTGATTTGCTAAAACTGAATGATGTAAAAGTAGAACGTTTAAAAAAAGATACTTTAATGGAAGTGAGCGCCTACCATATTGAAGGCCTTAAATCTTTACCCCGAGCTTATGAAAAACATCACCGCAATTACCAGGTAACAGTTTCTTCTAAACAGGAAAAAATTCAATTTTTAAAAGGGGATTATATCATCAGAACTGATCAGCCGGCCAATAGATATATTACCGAAATGTTGGAACCTACAGGCGATGATAGTTTCTTTAGCTGGAACTTTTTTGATGCCATATTGCAGGAAAAGGAAGGATATAGCGAATATCGCTGGAACTCAATTGCCGAAGAATTTTTAAAGAAGAATCGGGCTTTAAAAGAAAGGTTAGAGGCTAAAAAACAATCTGACAGCGCTTTTGCAAAAAATGCTTCTGCCCAGTTTGAATTTATTTATAAAAATTCCCCATGGTTTGAGCCTGAATTTATGCGGTATCCGGTTTACAGGGTAAATGAATGATTATTTTCTTTTTAAAAAAAGATAAAATCCATTACCTTTGCCGCCCAAATTAAAATTTTTATTCACCCGTTGTTGAAAAACAGCTAAAAAACACGATTAATGCCCAATTACGAATTGATGGTGATTTTTACCCCTGTACTTTCTGAAGAGGAATACAAAGCCGCTCAGAAAAAGTTCACTTCGTTAGTTACTGAAAACGGAGGAGAGATAGTACACGAAAATGCCTGGGGACTAAAATCACTGGCGTACTCAATCCAGAAAAAAACAACCGGTTTATACTGGGTTCTGGAATACATTGCGCCATCCGACTTCAATGAGAAGCTGAAAACCCAGCTTCTGCGTGACGAATCAGTACTTCGTCACATGTTCACTGTACTCGATAAATACGCCGTTGAGTACAATGCTAAAAGAAAAAGAGGCGTAACATCAGGAACCGAAAAAGCGGAGGTAGTAAATGCCTAAACCAAACGAAATAAAATATCTTACAGCTATAAAAGCTGAAAAGCGGCCAAAGAAATACTGCCGTTTCAAAAAGATGGGCATCAAATATATTGATTATAAAGATGGCGATTTTTTGAAAAAGTTTCTGAACGAACAAGGTAAATTACTTCCCCGTCGCATCACCGGTAACTCTTTGAAGTACCAGCGTAAAGTGAGCGAAGCAGTAAAGAAAGCCCGTCAAATGGCAATCCTGCCTTACGTAACAGATTTAATGAAATAAAATTTTTCACTACCCTAATCCCGATCTTGATCGGGAGAAAGTCAGGACTATAATCCGGATTGGGTAAAAATGCAAACAAAATGCAGGTAATATTAATACAAGATGTAAATAATTTAGGAGGCGCTCACGAATTGGTGAATGTAAAAAAAGGCTACGGACGCAATTATTTGATTCCACAAAAATTCGCTGTGGAAGCAAGCTCGTCTAATTTAAAACAATTGGAAGAACGCAAAAAGCAGTTAGCTAAAAAAGAAGAAAAACTTCTTGCTGAGATCAATAGTGTAATAAGCGTTTTAAAGGAGTCTCCGTTAAAAATTGGTGCTAAAACCGGTACCAGTGGAAAAATATTTGGTAGTGTAACTTCTGTTCAGATAGCAAGAGCCATACGGGAACAAAGAGGCTACGAAATTGATCGCCGCAAAATTACAATTCTTGATGATGTAAAAGAATTAGGGAATTATAAAGCTAAGATTGATTTTGGAAAAGGCCACGAAACAGAAGTGGACTTTGAAGTAGTAGCAGAATAAATTATTGTAAATAAACTTTATAAAAACCCGCTTTTTGAGCGGGTTTTTTTGTGAAAATCAGAAGATGAAATATGGGTTATAAGTTTGTTTACTGTTTATTTTCAACTACAAAATGATAAATACCCGAGCCTAATTCCAACACAACATATCCATCTTCATTGCCTTTTACTTTTATACTTTCCACAGCCGGTAATATTTTCTCGTTTTCTTTAATTGATTCTGCATTTACAGCAGGTACATAAACGGTGGCGGTGGTATTAGGAGGTATTTCAACATCCATTAATAAATTTCCATTTTCAATTTTCCACGAGTTGGAAACATTGCCATAATAAGTATTAAGGCTTGCTGAAGCGTAAGTGAAACCTCCGCCGATGTGAGGTTTAATTTTTATATGCTTATAACCAACGCCATCTTCATAAGTATCTAATCCAGCCATTTTTCGATACATCCAATCGCCAATAGCTCCATAAGCATAATGATTGAACGAATTCATACCAGGATCTTCAAAAGTACTGTCGGGTTTTTCTCCATCCCATCTTTCCCAAATAGTGGTGGCTCCCATTGTAACAGGATAAAGCCAGGAAGGGTAGGTTTTTTGTAATAATAATTTATAAGCAACACTATCATATCCAAAACGGGTAAGCACCTCGCACAAATAAGGCGTACCTAAAAAACCGGTGGTTAAATGATTGTCATAACTTTTTATATTTTCAACAAGACGTTCTGCAGTTTGCTTTCTTAAATCTTCCGGCAACATATCAAAATTCAATGCCAATACATAAGCGGTTTGTGTACCCGAAATTATTCTTCCGTTTGGAGTAACATATTCTTTCATATAAGCTTCCTTTATTCTTTTTAATAAAGCAGAATATGTTTCCACATCTTCTGTTTTACCCAGCACTTTTGCTGCGTTAATCAACAACTGTGTAGAATGAGCGTAAAAACATTGTGCGATTAAATATTTATTGGTAAGCGTTCCCCTGCCATCATTATTATTTGTAGGAATGTAAAACAGCCAGTCGCCAAAATGAAAACCGGTATTCCACAGGTCATCATGGCTTTGATGATGCATATATTCAACCCACGCTTTCATACTTGCATATTGATCTTCCAGTATTTTTTTATCTCCATAAGCCAGGTACATATTCCACGGAACGATTGTTGCCACATCTGACCAACCTGTAGATCCACCACCATCCGGACCTAATACATTTGGGATTACGTGCGGCACGGCGCCATCAGCAAACTGATCGGCTGCAACGTCTTTCATCCACTTGTCAAAAAAATTATTTACGTTCATATTGAAAGAAGCGGTACGGGAAAAAACCTGCGCATCACCTGTCCAGCCAAGCCGTTCATCGCGCTGCGGACAATCGGTAGGTACATTTAAAAAATTCCCTTTTTGCCCCCATTGAATGTTATGTTGCAACTGATTGATTAATTCATTAGATGAAGTGAAAGTTCCTGTAGGTTTCATATCTGCATAGATGGCAACAGCAATAAAATCATCAGGATTCAAATCTCCCTTAATCCCTTCTACTTTTATATAACGGAAGCCATAGTAAGTAAAATGCGGTTCAAAAAATTCCTCACCTTTTCCATTTAGAATATAGGTAGAAGTTGCTTTTGCTGCACGCAGGTTGGCTGTATAAAAATTTCCTTGTTTGTCCAATACTTCTGCATGTTGTATGATAACGGTATCGCCAGCATCACCTTTTACTTTCAACATTACCCAACCCACGAGGTTTTGCCCAAAGTCAATTACTTTTTCTCCTTTGGGAGTAGTTATGATTTTTACCGGCTTAAAAGTTTCGTGTTTTGTTGCCGGTTCATTGATGGCAGCAATTAAGTTTTCATTTGTGAAATCCCCGATTTCTACACCGCTCCATTTTGAATCATCATAACCAGGCAATGTCCATCCGTTTTTTTTCAGACGGTCATCAATTGTTTCGCCATTATAAATACTTGAACTTATGATGCTTCCTGTAGTAGATTTCCAACTTTCATCTGAAACAATTGTTTTTACAGAACCGTCAGTGTAAGTAATGGATAATTGAAGCAAAAGAGAGATGTCTTTTCCATAAATATTTTTATTATTATCCCATGCCAGATGGCCGCGATACCAGCCGCTGCCAAGGGTTAAGCCAATCGCGTTGTTTCCTTTTTTTATGAGATCGGTTACGTCATATTCCTGGTATTGAAGCCTTTTGTTATAACTTGTCCATCCCGGAGTAAAATAATCAACACCAACCCGATGTCCATTTATTTGTGCTTCATACAAACCATGGGCAGTAATAAAAACAGTTGCTGATTTTATTTTTTTTTCTGCTGAAAATTGCTTTCTAAACATGGGACTTGCCTGGCCAACAGAATCTACGAAACCCGGTTCAATCCATTTTGCTTTCCAGTCAGCAGTGTTCAAAAGGCCCATTTGAAAAAAAGCCGGTGTACTCCATCCTGAAACATTTCCATAATTATCCCAAACTCTTACCTGCCAAAAATATTTTTTGCCCGATTGCAATGGACTTCCGCCATAATTGATATGTACGGACTGATCGGTTTGAATTTTATGGGTGCTCCATAACAATCCATTGTTTTTTTTCAATCCGCTTTCATTATTCCCAACTCTTATTTCATAAGCAATCTGCATTACATTTCTTTTTTGAGAAGTTAATTGCCAGCTAAAATCCGGATGCATAACTCCTACTCCTATTGGGTTTGAAAGATTGTTACATAATAATTGGCTTAAATTAATTTGAGAAAATCCCAATAATACCATAAGCTGGAGGACGGATATGCTAATTAATTTTTTCATAATAAGTGTAATAAGTTGGTTTGTATAAAATGCTATTCACGAATATACTAAACCTTCTATTTACAACCATCCTGTAATGACCTGCCCGGTATTTTTAAAGTGAAATGAGACGTAACGCATTATCTTATCCTGTTTGGTTAAACGAGAGTGCCGTTATAATGTTCTGTGATTTTAATTTGAATATTATAGCAAATTATATTCTGCTACCAGTAAACAGGCATTTAATTCATATTCCTGTTTTCACTTAAATTATTTTAAGAAAAAGAATTCTTTTTGTTTTAAAATTCGCCCGGAAAAATCGGTATTAATTGGTAGATTTGCCTCCTTTTTAGATAAAATAATGGAGACTTGTCCGAGTGGTTGAAGGAGCACGCCTGGAAAGTGTGTATACGGGAAACTGTATCAAGGGTTCGAATCCCTTAGTCTCCGCTTTAGCCGCCATAGTTTTAACGAAGTCAGCTTTGCCTTCAATCTTCAAAAGTAGTTTTTGCACCCCTCACTATTTACGTGCTGTAAATTTTAATGTTTCAAAATTCTGGACCTCAATACCGGAGGGAAGACAGAAATAGCCGAAGAAATACCCTTATCATATTGGAGTGAAAGACCGGGAATATTTTTTCATAGCAGGAATCTGGCAACCATGGAAAGATACAGAAACAGGTGAGTATATAGAAACATTTAGTATTGTTACAACTGCTGCCAATAAATTAATGGAACGGATCCACAACAGTAAAAAAAGAATGCCAACCATTCTTACGGAAGACCTTGCCTGGGAATGGCTTTTTGGAAATCCTGATGAAGAGAGAATTACTGAAATTGCCAGGTATCAATTTCCTGCATAGATGATGGGCAAATCAAAGTTTAATAATTTCATCAGGATGATTAGCAATAAGAATAAAATGTAAATCCTCACTTTGTGCAGTTCCTATTAGAAAGATTTTTGGAATTATGTTGCATTAATTACTATACATTTGACATAAGTATATTTTAAATTGAATCTCCATGAATAAAAAACTATTTCTGATTATTCTTATCTGTGGGTTTACTACTCATATTAAAGCGCAGTCATCTACCATTGATACAGTAGCTGTTTCTATACTTGACAACATGAGTGCCATGATAGGCGATTTGACTTCCTGTAGTGTTACTGTTAATGCAAATTATGATGTTCATAACCAGGCACTGGGACTTGTCAAACATTCGAATGAATCGCAGGTATATCTGCAGGGGCCGGATAAATTACTGATCAATTCGGAAGGAGATAAAGGAAGCCGGGCTTTCTATTATGATGGCCAAACACTTACTTATTATTCCGCTAACAGAAATCATTATGCACAAATAGAAACACTTCCTACAACCGTGGGTATGATAGATACTGTGAGCAAACAATATGGTGTCGTTTTTCCTGCTGCGGATTTTCTTTATCCTGGTTTTGTGGATGATATTTTAGCGGATGCAAAAAATCTTATTTATCTCGGGATGACTAAGGTAGGCGATAAAAATTGTTTTCATATTGCCGGAACTACAAGTGATAAAACTTTCCAATTCTGGATATCTGATGATGCTTTTTCTCTTCCGGTAAAAATGGTGATAGTATATACTAAAAAGGAATTGAACCCGCAATATGAAGCCGTTTATTCCGATTGGAAGATCAATCCTGTTTTCCCGGATGCTTTATTCAAATTTAATGTGCCGCCAAATGCAATGAAGATCAAATTTGTTCCGGTTTCTAAAAGAAAATAATTTTTTATATACCATAATTTTCAGTCATGATAATTCCTTTTAAAATAAAATTTCCATTTGTTATTTGTTTATTAATAATAGTTGCTGTAAGTATGCCGCAGGTAAGTTCCGCACAGCGGTTTAGCCATCCTTCTGCGGCAGGCGGCGGCAGCATAAGGCAATCTGCGCCTGCACCACAGAGCCGTCCGGCGGCTTCTCCTGCTTTTAATCGTCCGGCAGCACAACCACCTAGGCAGTTTGCGCCTGCACCACAGAGCCATCCTGCGGCTTCTCCTGCCTTTAATCATCCGGCAGCACAACCACCAAGCAGGAGTATTAATGGTGGCAGCCAGAATTTTGGCAACCATAATTCTAACCGCCCTACTACCGTTGCACCACGCCCTGTAGCACCACGTCCTGTAGCACCCGTTATTGAAAATGCAAAAGCAAAGGTGCATAGAAGCACTACTGTTCATGAAAATGCAAACGTATATCATTCCAGCAATATACAATCTCATCCTTATTCTTATCATCCTTATCATCCTTCCAACTGGGGGCCCTCATGGCACCCAATAGGTTTCATTGCAGCGTCCCTGGCACAAGATGCTTTTATATTTTCACTTGCTAACCAACAGTATTATTATGATGAGGGTGTTTATTACCAACCGGTATCCGGCGGTTATACTGTTGTATCTGCTCCCGTAGGAGCTGTTGTTGGTTCATTGCCCGATGGATATGAAACGGTACAATTGGGCAATGATTATTTTTATTATTACGGAGGCACTTTTTATATTGCCCTTGATCAGGGCTACCAGGTAGTAGATGCGCCAATAGGGGCCATAGTTATGGATATTCCTGACGGAGCTACTCAGCAGAATATTAATGGCGAAATCTATCTTGCTTATAACAATACCTATTACGAACCCGTTTCATCCAACGGAGAAGATGCATACCAGGTAGTACAGATTAATTAGGAATTAAAATTCCTTTCAGCAATATTTTCTCACAATACCTCAGATTTCTTTAGAGGGTATAAAAATAAAACGAAGTGCTATCATCAGTTTGCAACTCATGATAAAGCATCTTTAGAAACAGGAATCCTCAATATTTGTTGGTTTGCTGCAAGTTTATTCTTCGTTTATAATTAACCGTTATAACACTCTAAATATAGCTCCTGCTAAAAGCAATTGAAGATAATGTTTGATGTCCTTATGGCTTAAAGATAGCGGGAATAAGCAGTGTAAAGTTGGGCGATGTTCCCGAAGGAAATTTGCAAAATAATTATAAGTACCGGGGTAGTTTCAGTGAAACGGATGCTGATATCGGATGGAATGATTTTGAATTAAGAAATTATGATGCGCAGATAGGAAGATGGGTACAGCAGGATCCTTTGCAACAATTACCATCGCCATATGTTGGCATGGGAAGCTCTACGATTTCGCTAACATTCCTTTCTCTCGCGTTCGTGGATTTTGCTCCGCGCTTCACTTAGTGGTGAAACATAATCAACTATAAATTTAGCTAACACTGCGTCCCCTACCTTTAAATATATTGTCTATTCTTCCAAAAGTTTATTCATTAATTTATAGAATTCTTCTTTATATTCCGTATAATATTTACCGGTACCGGGGCCCTGGAATCCTGTATCAATTTTACTCACTTTGCCCGTTTTGTCAAGAATAATTGTAGTAGGAAACATGTTGATATTTGTGAATTGCAGCAAAGTTTTTTCAGTAAGATCCTTATCTGTTGCAGTAACTCCGGTAATTAAAATAGGATACTTTATGTCAAAACGTTTTTGGAATTTGCGCAGATCTTTTTGAGACCTTGAAAAATCAGTGCTTAATTCATAAGCCAACGCAATAACTTCCACACCGCGTTGTTTATTTTTATTGTAATAATCACTTAAAAAAGCAGTTTCATCCATACAGTTGGGGCACCAGGAGCCCATGATGTCTATGATCACTACCTTATTCTTAAACCTTTTATCGTTTATTGACACAGCATTCCCATTGGTATCTTTAAACTTAAAATTCAAATGACCAGTTTCGCCGGGTTTTAAAAACACTGCGTAAGTATTGGGTAATGTAGGGTTGGCGCTTGCCTTGCCAGTGAACTTTTCTGTGGCTGCAACACCACTATACAACTCTCCACTCAATTCTTTGCCCTCAACTTTTGCAGCAAAAAGTAAAGCATGTATGCCATCGAAACCGGAGAACCATAAAGAATCTCCGCTTATAATTCCTTCCAAATATCGGTAGTCGCCACCGGGAGTCAGCACTGATCCGGTAACTCTGTTTCCTTCTTGTGTGAAAGTGCCGATAGCGGGCGATTCCTTTCCTGTTTCAGATTTGAAATCCATAGCCCATTTACCGGAAACGTTTTGTTTGGCATCACCATATAAAGCAGGGAACCGTTCGGGGTTCCTGGTTGTAGCCGTAAAAGGAAGAACTGTTGATCCCCCAGTAGAAGATTTATACCAAATTCCGTTCAAACTATCAGGCGAAACTATTCTAGCTCTAAATTCCGATTCAAAAACCGGCATTTTTATAAACAAAGAATCATCTCTTTTTTTCACATTGGGAATACTCATTGCTTCCGAACCATTAAGGAAGTATAAAACCTGCTTTCCATTTTTAAAATCAGTACGCGCATTAAATATGATTTGTTTACCATCCGGCCTGTGAATAGATATGCGCCAGAACTTGTGTGGCTTGGTTTGAGCAAAGTTAAAATTAGAAAAAAGCAAGGAAACAATTAAGGAAATAAAGGTCTTCATGGCTTATGAGGATTAATTTGTAAAAATAGGCAAATTCTCAGAGTTAAATAATTGATTTACACATAATATGTAAGCTGTAAAAAGCATGGAATAGGGATAATAAAATGATTTAATTGAAGAGGGAATGATATTTAAAGAATGGCTATTTATTTTCAAGGTAAATGAAAAAAATTGTATTGGTGATTAGGCTTGAACCGCCGTGCACTTCAGGCGGATATGAATCCAATGCTCTAACCAGGTGAGCTATCCCAACATTTTTTATTTTTAAAGAACCAATTTTATTGGTGATTAGGCTTGGATCGCCATGCACCTCAGGCAGGTATAAATGTATCGGGGAGCGGACTTGAACCGCCGACCTTCGGGTTATGAATCCGATGCTCTAACCAGCTGAGCTACCCCGACATTTTGGGCCGCGAAGATAATACTTTGCACAAAAATGGCAATGCAAAATCAGGTGAGGTTGTTATTTTATATTCCTTCTACCAGGATATATTTCCAATGCTTTTTCCAGGCAATCAATAGCATTATTGATTGCTTCAATATTTAAAACATAAGCAAGCCGTACTTCGTTTTTACCCAACCCTTTTGTACCATAAAAGCCGGTTGCAGGAGCGAGCATAAGCGTTTGGCCTTTATAATCAAATGATTCCAGGAGCCATTGACAAAAATCATCAGCATCATCTACAGGCAATGAGGCCATCGCATAAAATGCACCACCGGGATTGGGACAAAAAACTCCCGGAATATTGTTCAATCGCTTTACAATGGTGTCTCTTCTCGATTGGTATTCAGCTTTTGGTTTTTTAAAATAATCAGAAGGCAGGTCAACTGCGGCCTCACCTAAAATTTGTCCAAACCCGGGCGGGCTTAATCTTGCCTGAGCAAATTTCATAACTGTTTGCAATACTTCTTTATTATGAGTAATCAAAGCGCCAATCCTGGCGCCGCAGGCGCTGTAACGTTTACTAACCGTATCCATTAATATCACATTATCTTCTACTCCAGTCAGTTGCATTGCGCTAAAATGCTCACCATTATAACAGAATTCACGGTATGCTTCGTCGGAAAATAAATACAGATTATGTTTTTTCACAATCGTTTTCAATACTTCCATTTCTTCGCGGCTGTATAAATAGCCGGTAGGATTGTTGGGATTGCAAATAATTATTGCTTTTGTCTTTTTGGTTATTAATTTTTCAAAGTCTTCAATTGGCGGCAGAGCGAACCCTGTTTCTATATTTGAAGTAACCGGAACTACCCTGACTCCTGCAGTAACTGCAAAGCCATTGTAATTTGCATAAAATGGCTCTGGAATGATCACTTCATCTCCGTCATCGAGGCAACTCATAAACCCGAATAAGATGGCTTCACTACCACCGGTAGTAACGATTATTTCATTATGATCTACATTGATATTTACCGAACGATAATAGGATACTAATTTTCTTCTATAGCTTTCATTTCCTGCGCTGTGACTGTATTCCAGTATTTTAAAATCTGATTTGCGCACGGCATTTAATATTTCAGGCGGAGTTTCTATATCTGGTTGACCAATATTCAAATGATAAATTTGTACCCCTTTTTTCTTAGCCGCTTCCGCAAAAGGAACCAATTTTCTGATAGGAGAGGCGGGCATTATTTTGCCGCGATTACTTACTGATAACATGATGCAAAGATAAATGAGAAGTTAGTTTTTTAGATTTTACAATTTGAAATATTTAAATGAATATTCTTTCCGGATTTTTATTTATAATAAAATGGAATCTTATTTATTTCTTCGTTTACCGGCAATATTATTTTGTCTCTTTTACTGAATCTTAAGTATATCACATTTCTCAATAAATGAAAAAAAGTAAGAATTTTATTCCTGGATTTTTGTTCATCACTGTAAAAACTGTTGACTGAAATCGTATTTAAAGATTTATTCAAATAAAAATTAAAAATAGCAGGAAACTATGTTTGTAAAGAAGAAAATATTTGGCAACAAAACTCCCTGAGAGTATCTTTGCCGTCCTTTAAACAAGACGGCGCGTTGGTCAAGGGGTTAAGACGCCTCCCTTTCACGGAGGAATCACGGGTTCGAATCCCGTACGTGCTACAGAATAAGCCTGAAATTTATTTAGATAATGAGTTTCAGGCTATTTTATATAGAAGACTTTTTAAGTGGGATTTTAGAATTTTGATTTGTAAAAATCACATCTGCAATTTTCACTTCTTACAATGAAGTAAATTCTTTTTGAATATTAAAATTTAGGACAAGGTATTCCCTTGAATCCTGGAGGTTTTTTTACGTAAATCAAAGAAATTTCCATACCACCCCTGCTTTGTGAAGCTCCTTTTAGACTGGATACATTTACATCGTAGCTGGTACCTATCCGCATACCGGAAAATTCCAATCCTATATAAGGGATTAAAGCATCATCGAAGCGGTACCACATTCCGGCATATACATTAGAAGGGTTATCGCTTTTTGAATCAATAGGCGCTGCCAAAGCACCGCCAATAACGGTTTCAGTGGCTCCGGCCTGGTATTGAAAAATCCCGCTGGTGTGCAGCGTAAGAATATCAGAAACCGGGAAATACCCTCCGGCGCTGACAGTAGTGCGGGGAGCTATATTCCAACTGGCTCCTAGAAAACTTTGATGGGGGCGGTTGATGTGATACATTGAAGCTCCGACATAAAAATTATTAGTTTCATCAGTAGATGCCGAAAATAATAACCCTGCATTTACATCCAGGTAATTTATGTTTATATCTTTACTGTTGAAAATCTCCTGGGTTACCCCGGTGAAGCCATAAGGTGTGAGCTGGTCTTCAAAATAAAGCTTACTTTCATCCAGCATTTTTTGTCCATAAGTGCCCTGGAAACCAATTCCAATTTGTTTAAAACCATCTTCATCCAAAGATTTATCATAGGAAGTGGATAATCCTATATAATTACTGGTAAGAACACCTCCACCAGCTTTATCAGTAAGAGCTATAATTCCAACCCCCCATCTGTCATAATCCGGGAGTTTATCTTTTAAAATATCGAAATCCACGCTTATGGTAGAAGTAGTATATACATTATTAAAAGCCGGCCATTGGTTGCGGTAATTTCCTGCCACACGTACGGTGCCATCAAATTTTCCGGTAAATGCAGGATTGAGGGTAAGTGGGGAGGAAAAAAATTGGGAAAAATGTGGGTCCTGTGCATTTACAAAAAATGATACACATATTAGCAAACTCAAAACAGAAGTGGCCTTTTTCATTTTTAAAAAATTCAGGAGATTAAAGATAAGGAAATTGTTGAAAACTGAAAGATGATTTTAAAAGTTAAAGGTCGAATTATAAAAACAAAAATCTTACCTGTTTATTGATTTACTGTAGTCAACTCTGAGCCCCTTTTCTACATTTGCACTTTTACTCCATACGCCAGGTCACCTGCGTCGCCAAGCCCGGGAACAATATATCCTTTTGCGGTCAGTTCATCATCAATATCACCACACCATATCCTGGCTTTTGGCTCTGCGCGTAATACGTATTCGATACCCACTGTGCAGGCAAGGGCGCACGCAATATGTATTTCAGACGGATTACCTTCTTCACGGATGAATTGCAACGTTTTTACCAAAGAAGCTCCCGTGGCAAGCATTGGATCTGATATAATTACCACGCGGTTTTCCATTTCAGGACAACTGATGTAATCAAGGCTTATCTCAAAGCTCCCATCATTTTTATGTTTTCTGTAAGCGCTGATGAATGCATTATCTGCTCTGTCAAAATAGTTGAGAAATCCATTATGCATTGCCAGGCCTGCACGCAAAATAGTAGCGAGTACAGGTTGTTTTTCTAAAACTTTACAAACAGAAGTTCCGAGAGGTGTGGCAATTTCTTTTTCTACCCACGGCAATGTTTTGCTGATCTCATAAGCGCATATTTCAGCAATTTTCTCCAGGTTCTTGCGGAACCTTTGTCTGTCAGTTTGTATATCCACACTTCTTAGTTCGCTTAGCCAATTGCTTACTAAAGAATGATTAGTGCTGAGATTTACTACCATTGTTTCGATTTTAAGAGAACTTTAAAGATATGCGTGAATGTTTAAAGTTATAAATTTGGACAAATCTAAAATTAAAACTGCAATAATTATTCTATGATCTATCAGGTAATTGGTTTAATGAGCGGGAGTTCTCTTGACGGGCTGGATATAGCTTATGTGGAATTTAGCGAAACAGCAGGAAAATGGGATTATGAAATAAAATGTGCTGCATGTATAGAATACGGGAATGAATGGACACAAAAATTGAAAGATGCTATCGGTCTTTCCGCACGGGATTATCAATTATTACATACAGCTTATGGTAGATATTTGGGAGGTGTTGTAAATGAATTTATAGAAAAATTTCAATTGCAGCATAAAGTAAGTTTGATTGCTTCTCACGGACATACTACTTTTCATTTTCCCGAAAGAAGAACGACACACCAGTTAGGCGATGGCGCTGCTATCGCCGCAGAAACTCAACTTCCTGTAGTGAGTGATTTGCGATCAATGGATATTGCTTTGGGCGGCCAGGGAGCGCCAATAGTACCTTTGGGAGAAAAATTATTATTCCCGGATTATTATTATTTCCTGAATATTGGTGGTATTGCTAATATTTCTTTAGGCAGTAAAGCAACGGCGCCTCTTGCCGGCAGGCAAACAAATAATGAAGATTCTTATTTACTTAAGAATAAAATAATCGCTTTTGATATTTGCGCAGCGAACCGGGTTTTAAATATGCTTGCTGCTGAAAAGAATAAAGAATATGATGAGGATGGAAAAATGGCTTCTGAAGGTAAAATAAGTGAAGCGCTTTTAAAAAAATTGAATTCGCTGGATTATTATTCTCTTTCTTATCCCAAGTCTTTGGCAAATAGTTTTGGCACAGATATTATTTTCCCATTGATAAAAAGTTTCAGTTTGAGTACTGAGGATTCATTGCGCACTTATGTGGAGCATATTGCTATTCAAATAAAAGATTCTCTGCAATCTCAGTTTTCTAATACAGATATGCAGCAATTAATGATAACCGGGGGTGGCGCTTTTAATCAGTTTTTGATAAGCAGAATTTCAAAACATCTGGAAGAAATTAATTTTGAGATCTATATTCCAGGTGATGATGTAGTAATTTATAAAGAGGCATTGATAATGGCTTTGCTGGGAATTTTGAGATGGCGCGAGCAATATACCGTCTTGTCCTCGGTAACTGGCGCTTCGCGCAATAGCATTGGTGGCGCACTATGGCTGGGAACAGAAGCGTGATATTTTTTATTAAGAATATAAAGTGAAAGCATTTGCGGACAAACGATGCAATCCTGTTTATTTTTATTATTTTTCATTTTTAAATTATGCTGTAATGAAAAAAAATATCGCTATCATATTTGTGGCTTCAATTATTTTGTTTTCCTGTAGATCGGATACTGCTTCTAAAGAGAAAAGTGAAAAACAAAGTTACCAGCTTACCAAAGGTGAATTATTGGAAAAAGAACAAAAGAATCCTCAGAACTTTTTAGTAGTTACCGGCCACAATAAGAAAAATATAATAGGTCAAACCGTTGTAAAAGGCACATTACACAATAATGCTTCCATTGCTACTTTTAAAGATGTAGATGTCAGGTTGTCTTTTTATTCCAAAACTCAAACCTTATTGGAAACAGATGAAGAAACTATTTATGAAACTCTTGGGCCTGGTGAAACACAGGATTTTAAAACAAAATATTTTGCTCCAAAAGGCACAGATAGCGTTGGCTTGGAAGTATTAAGGGCAAAAGTGGTCAGGCAGTAAAAAAACAAATAGCCATGATTTCTGTTTTTATTTTCAATGTATGAAAATAAATTTCGATCATGGCTATTCGAAAATGATATTTATAGGTTAACCGTTTTTATTCTTCTTTAAAATAATTAGTTCCCCACAATTCATAGCGTTGATATATGTTTGGGAGTTCTGAAGAAAAATCTGCCCAGTTCCTGCTTTCTTTAGGAGACCAAAGCACTTCACTGAGGGCACTCATCCTGGGAAAGATCATGTATTCTACTTTTTGGGGATTGGCCATGTATTCAGTCCATACATTTCCCTGTGCGCCCAAAACATAATGAGCTTCAGAACTTTTTAGCTCTTTTGGAATCGGTTCATAATTGTAAACGGTATCCAGAGGCAAATAGCCACCAATGGTCACGCTGTCAGAATTTTTCGTCTGTGCATGGTCGAAGTAAACATAATTTCCGGGAGTCATAATTACATTATGATGTTGCTGTGCCGCATCAATGCCACCTTGTTCGCCACGCCAGCTCATAACAGTTGCGTTTGGCGCCAGGCCACCTTCAAGAATTTCATCCCAGCCAATTATACTCCTTCCTTTGCTATTTACATATTTTTCTATCCTGTGAATGAAATAACTCTGCAAGCCATTTTCGTCCTTCAAATTTTTATCCTTTATTAATTTCTGGCAAAATGCAGATCTCTTCCAATACGTTTTAGGACATTCATCGCCACCGATATGTATGTATTTGGAAGGAAATAATTTCATTACTTCATCAAGTACATTTTCGATAAATTTAAAAGTATATTCAGAAGGACAAAATACATCTGGAAATACGCCCCATGTTTGCTGAACCTGTTTGCCTTCGCGGCTTCCGGCCCATGGAGTATTGTCCTTTATTTCTGTAGATTCATTTGGAAAACAACTTAATTGCGGATATGCTGCAATAGCGGCAGATGCATGCCCCGGCATTTCTATTTCAGGAATGATGGTTATATAACGATCCTGTGCATATTTTACAATTTCTTTTATTTGTGCCTGGGTGTAAAATCCTCCCTCGCGTGTATTGTCATTGCCGGTACCCGGATAATGTCCTATGATGGTACCATTTCTAAATCCGCCAACAGAAGTAAGTCGGGGATATCTTTTTATTTCTATTCTCCAACCCTGGTCTTCAGTTAAGTGCCAGTGAAAAGTATTGTACTTTTGATAGGCGAGAAAGTCAATATATTTTTTGATAAAATCCACATCAAAAAAATGACGGCCTACATCCAGGTGCATTCCGCGGTATTGAAAACGCGGATAATCTTTTATAGCTAATTGTGGTATTTCAAATTGAATGTCGCCTGTTTCAGGTCTTTCGGCTGGCAAAAGTTGAAGCAGTGTTTGAATACCGTAAAATATAGCTTCATTGCTGACCCCTCCGATATTGATTTCATTGGCTTTTACTTGTAAATCATATTCATCTTTTTTTCTTTCATCAGGCTTCAGTAAACCAAGAATAATCGCATTTTTTACATTATTATACGGTGAAATATTTTTTACAGGAAGAGAAAATCCATATAATTTTTTGAGATAAAGATTCAGCATTTCGGCATCATGTTGCACACTGTTATTGGCAATGATAATAGTTTTAGATGTAAGACTAAAATTACCTGGGTGCATTTCAAGTGATACCGGTTTGGGTACTATGCTGATTTTCGTTTGTCCAAAGGTTGTTGCACACATAAATAAGAAGGATAGGAGCAATAATTTTTTCATGAAATGTCTTTAAAGCTTAATTGAGTTGGACTAAAATACGATTTTACTTTAAAACGGGAAGCGAAACTTTAGAGGCATGACTTTCATCATGGTAAATATGTATCGTTGATTTTTGAAAATCATCCTCATTGGCCTCAGGAATGCGCATAAACTTTTGAGGATTTCTATCCACGAGAGGAAACCAACTGCTTTGCACCTGAACCATTATCCGGTGTCCTTTTTTAAAAGTATGATCCACATCGTTCAGGTTTATTTTTACTTCACTTATTTTCCCAGGTGTAAAAGGTTCAGGTTTTTCATAATTGTTCCTGAACTTTCCACGCATCACTTCGGCCCGAACAAGCCTCTCAAAGCCTGCCATTTCAGTGCCTTCAGGTGAATCCGGCGGAGTAACTTCAACATCGGGCAATACGTCAATTAACTTTACAATAAAATCTGCGTCGGTTGTAGAAATACTTACAAAAAGATCTGCAGAAATTGGCCCTGCTATAGTCATATCTTTTGTAAGTGGTGCACTTTCAAAGCTCAATACATCAGGCCTTTTTGCAGCAAAGCGCTGGTCTTCCACCATATATTCATTATTTCGCCTGCCCTGAACTTTAGCGGTATAAGGAACCGGATTAGCCGGATCACTTGTATATTCATCAAAAGAATTTTTTGAATTATTTTTTTGAGTTGATAAACTATGATTTGAATTAAAATAATAATTGACATCAACACTGTTTGCAGGAGGCCATTTATCAAAATGCCGCCATTCATTAGTGCCTGTTTCAAAAACCGTAGCTTTTGAAGTATTGAAATCTCTCTTATCTTTTAAATAATAATTAAAGAATTTTGTTTGTAAGCTATCCTGAAAATACTGGCTGGTGTTGCTTCCAAAATGGTAAGTGCCAAAATGATCCCATCCATTGCGTGCCCATGCGCCATGTGTCCATGGTCCCATCACGAGATAATTTTTATTGGCAGGGCCTTGTTTTTCAATAGCCTGATAAGTATGTAATGAGCCGAAAAGATCTTCCGCATCAAACCAGCCACCAACCAACAATGTAGGGATTGTGATGTTTATAAGATGAGGGCGGATGTTTCTTTTTCTCCAGTAGGTATCATAAGTGTCATGTTCCAGGTATTCGTTCCAGATGTAACTGCGATGGTTAAAATATGGAGCAGATTGAGTATTTTTTATTGTTCCGATATTTAAAAAAAACTGGTACACATCATTGTTATCTGCGTTAAACATGGATGATCCGTAATTTTCTATAGGCCCGTTTCTTTCTTTACCAAAATAATTCATAAACATAAAATTATCAAGCAGAAAAAATGCGCCATTATGATTGGCATCATCACCGATAAATTCATCCGTAACCGGTGCCTGCGGGCTTACAGCTTTTATAGCGGGATGCGCTCCTGGCAGGCTCGCCGTTGCGTAAAAACCTGGATAAGAAATGCCATATAAACCAGCGCGTCCATTATTGTTTTTAATATTTTTTAAAAGCCAGTCAATAGTATCATATGTATCGCTGCTCTCATCCACCTGTGTTTTATCTTTTTTATTGGGAATGTAAGGAGTCATTTCAAGATTATGTCCTTCGCTCATATAACGGCCACGCACATCCTGGTACACGAAAATGTATTTTTCTTTCATCAACTCTGTATTAGGCCCTAATCTTTGCGCATAATTATTTTTTCCGTAAGGCGCTACAGAATAGGGAGTGCGCTCTATCAAAAAAGGATATTTTTCAGATTCATCTTTAGGGATATAAATAACGGTGTACAACTTTATCCCATCACGCATGGTGATGGTGGTATCCATTTTTGTATAATTGTCTTTTACAAAATCCGGGGATTGACTAAAAGAAGATGTAAAAATAAATAAGCAGAAAAATTGCAAAAGCCATTTCATAATTATTTTTTATTTAGATGCTTTAAAAACTCAGATAAAGTAATGATGGTGGTATTTTCAAACTATTTTAAAACAAGTAGGTCTTTGTCTCCGGTTATTAAGAAATTAGCCCCCGCATCTTTTGCGAGTGCTAATAAATAATTATCTTTTTTGTCACGGGAAAGAACTACTGTGGATTTTATCTTGTAATATTTTATAATTTCAAAGTAACTATACCAAAACTCTTTTTTTAATTTTTCATCTAAGTATTTTTGAATTCTCTTTTCTCCTAATATTTTTTTTATTTCCATTTCCAGTTCATTACAAGAAATAAATTCCAAATTTTGATTGGTAATAATCAATGCCGCCTTGTTTCTGAACCGCATTATAATAAGACTAATCCACCAATTTGCATCCAGGATTATTCTATCTTTTCTTTTTGGCATTGTTTGGATTTCTTATATCGTGTAATACTTTATTGATTAATTTCATAGATGCTGTAGCTTTAGGATTTTGCTTTGCTAATGTTGCGAGATTATATCGTGCTATTTGATTACGCTCCTCTTTATTCAATTGTTTCCTCTTTTCCTCTGGTAACTTTTCTATTGAAAAATCTTCAATCAATTGTAATCCTGATAAGAATTTTTTATCTGAATCACTTACACTGTATGATTTGATTCCCATTTTTTTTAAGGTTTTCTTCACGGCATTAAGTTCATCTTTATTTTTGGGTTCTAATATGATTGCTTCCATAAAGTATATTTTTACTAATTTACAAATTTACTTTAATACCGGTAATATAATTTTTGAAGCATGTTCAGCATCATGATAGATGCGAATGTTAGCTTTTTGAAAATCGCTGTCATTCGCTTTATAGATGTCAATGAATTTTTGCGGATTACGGTCAACTAGAGGAAACCAACTGCTCTGAATCTGGATCATGATCCTATGTCCTTTTAAGAATGTATGTGCTACATCAGGAAGCTCCCATTTTACTTCAGTTATTTTGCCGGGAACAAATGGCTCAGGCTTTTCAAAACTATTTCTGAATTTTCCACGCATGATCTCCGCACGAATCAACATCTCGTAGCCGCCCATCGGATAAGGCCTCCGGCTTACTTCGTCTATTGAGGCAGGCGTAGGATCTTCATATTTAAAATCATCAGGAAATACATCAATTAATTTTACCACAAAATCAGCATCAGTTGTGGAAATAGAAGTCATCAAATCTGCAATCACAGGTCCGGCAAGAGTTACATTGTCATCTAATATTCCGGTTTCGTAAGTTAATACATCAGACCTGCGCGAAGCAAATCTTTGATCGTCATCCATATACTCTCTTGTTCTTCTGAAATGTACATCTTGCGTGTATGGAACAGGATGAGCGGGATCGCTTGTGTATTCATCAAATGGCGTTGTATTTTGTGGTTTTTCATTTAGAGATAAGTTTCCATCAGGGCCTAAGTACAGATTTTCTTCTTCCATATTCTTTGGCGGCCATACATCAAATTTTTTCCAATCATTTTCTCCTGAAAAAAATATATTGGCCTCTGCAATATTGGAAGTATTTCCCTCTCCCAATAAATAATAATTGAAAAAAGGAATTTCAATGCTATCCTGGAAATATTTGGATGTGTTGCTTCCAAATTGGATATTACCCATAAAGCTTCCGTCATGACTGGCCCATTCCCCATGGTACCATGGTCCCATTACAATCCTGCTGTTTGTTTGCGGGCTTTGTTTTTCATTTGCTTTATAAGAATTCCAGGCACCAAAACCGTCTTCAGCATCAAATAAACCGCCTACCCAAAGCATGGCTGGTTTTACATTGTATAAGCCAACACGTGCATTGCGCGCCTGCCACCATGCATCGTAGTTGGGATGTTGGTAAAGTTCATGCCAAAATGGAATACTATCCCCCATTAATTTTGCAAAGTTTTTCAAAGCTCCTGTTTTCAGGTAAGCATTATAGTTATCGTCGGATTTAAACGAAAATCCCTGTGTATAAGTGGTGGATGGTTTGGGGTGCGGGGTTCCAAAAAATGGATAAAATGAAAATCCATCCATTACAAAAAAAGCGCCTTTATGATGAAAATCGTCTCCCATAAACCAATCCGTTACGGGGGCCTGCGGGCTTACGGCTACTAAGGCAGGATGTCCGCTCAACGCTGCTTCTGTAGAATAGAAGCCAGGATAAGATATTCCCGATACGCCCACTTTGCTATTGTTATTTTTAATATTTTTTACCAGCCAATCTATCGCGTCATACGTATCACTCGCTTCATCAATTTCTTTTCCTTTTTTATTTTTATTGAATGGCCTTACATCTACAAAAGTCCCTTCACTCATAAAGCGGCCTCTTACATCCTGGGTTACAAAAATGAAATTTTCTCTGGCGTAGGCCATTTTATAAGAACGCCAGATGGCCATATATTTATCCGCTCCGTAAGGATAGCAGGAATAAGGTGTACGTGTCATTAAGAATGGATGTTTGCTACTTTGATCTTTAGGAATATAAATAGAAGTAAACAATTTGACTCCATCGCGCATGGGAATGTACTGTTCCAGTTTAGTATAATTATTTACAAACCAGGCACTGTCTGCGTTTTGGGAAAAGGAAGAGAGTGAGAAAAGAATAATAATAAAGAGTGATAAATATTTTTTCATTGTCAATTTTTTTTAGGAATTAAATGTACAGATAAATCAATTAAAACAGAGTTTTTAAGTCGGGGTTTATTTTCTTAATGAGATATAATTGCTGATTTGTTTTATTACGGGAAATCGTAAAGTAATTTTCTTAAAATAAGTCTCCCAACAATTTCATGGCGTTTCTTATTATTTCAACTCATATTTAATCGGTTCATTTTCAAAGCCTATCAAAATGAGTTGAAAAGAAGAATCTCTTTTTTTTGTTTGTTTACTACCAAAGAAATTATTGTTTTATTTTCATTGGTGAGCAGCAATCTTAAAATGATTTTTGTGAGAATAGAAATCTGTAAAGGAGTATGAGCATCTCAGGAGGCAAATTTTTAGAAAGTTCATTTTTTTTCTTACAGTGCTTGTAAATCCATAAAATATAATTAATTTTCTGAATCTTTTACCAAAAACTTTATCAAATGAATACAGAAGTATTTCACCACATCAACTGGCTTGCCGTGTTGGTAGGCGGTTTGGCTTATTTCTTACTCGGCGTTATATGGTACACAGCCCTCTTTGGGAAAAAATGGAGATCATACAACAACTCCCTAATGAATACGCCCGGCGCAAAAAAAGGAGCTACAGGCATCATGATCGTTTCTTTTATTTTAATGTTTATTTCTACGCTGGGACTTTCTTTGATTGTTACCCGTTTAAGTCTATCTGGCTGGCAGGTAGGATTAAAATTGGGAATTCTTACAGGTGTTTTTTTTGGCGCTACGGCGATAAGTATTTCTTATGTTTATGAGAAAAGACCATTTGGTTTGTATTTCATAAACGGTTTGTACACAATAGTAGGAAATATCATTGCTGCCATCATTGTCAGTTGCTGGAAATAGAAAATTAGTTTTTCTCTTAAAATTTTGGGCATAATATTAATTATGACGGGGATCATCATTTTGAAACCATTTATTTTTATGCGCCATCTGCATGATCTGCGCTTTACTTTGCACCTGTAGTTTTTGATATATATTAGCAATATGTTTTCTTACAGTAAATGTGCTGATATCCAAGGCGACCGCAATTCTTTTGGCATCCCATCCATTTACAGTGTATTGCAAAATTTCTTTTTCTCTTTCAGAAATAATTGATGGTAACCTATCGCCGGTTGCAGCACCTTCTCCTTTTTCGGAATGAATCAATAGTTGCAAAGTTTTACGTGCAATAGCAGGGCTCATCGGAGCGCCTCCATGTTCTACAACACTTACAACAGCTTCATGTAAAATGCCTGCAGGCTCATGTTTTAGCAAATAACCTGATGCCCCGGCTCTTATTGCATCAAAAATTTTATCATCATCATCAAATACAGTGAGTACAATAAAATGTATTTGTGGGTAAATTGATTTGGCAATTGCAATGGTTTCAATACCTGTCATCCCGGGCATTTCGAGATCCATAAAGATAACCTGGGGTAATTTTGAATCAGGTAATCCTTTCAGTTCTTCAAGACATGCCCGGCCGCCTGATGCAGTGAACAGAACCTGGTAGCCTGTTAACTGGTTTATTTTTTGAAGAAATGTATTTCTATTGATCACATTGTCTTCTGCAAGGGCTACTGTAAACATACTATTTAAAAATACAAATTTCGATTTCTAAACTTCTCTGCCAATAATCAATTTGTAGTAGATGAAATGATTACTGATGTTCCACCTGGAATATTTTGTTTCCATAAAATGGTCCATCCCGCCTGTTTTATCCTCGTTTGCATATTTTTTAATCCATTTCCTCCATCAGCTTTTGTGCCGGAATGGTTCATTCCGTTTCCATTATCTTCTATCCTGATTTCCCATGTTTTATCTGCCGTGATCAATATGTTTATTTGATTTCCTTCGCTGTGCCGTATTGCATTATTTACAGCTTCCTGCATAATCCTGAATAAATGTAAAGCGTTTGCAGGAGATAATTTTTGATCATTTAAAATATTTTCTTCTATGGCGATATTAATATGCGGATGATTGGGTTGAATTTTTTGCAAAAAAACTTTAAACCGGTCGCTGACAGATGTTAAAGAAATAGCTTCTTTATTTAATGCCCAAATTGTATCGCTTATTTGATTAATGATGGATTGTGAATTGTCTTTTAATTGGTGTAAAATATTTAAATCATTTCCATTCTGTGAATTTTTTATAGTGGCAACGTTTGATGCAATAGCAGCTGCATAAGCGCCAAGGTTATCATGCAGGTCGCGGCTGATCCTTTCACGCTCATTTTGTATCTCCTGTTGCAATTGCAAGTCAGTTAATTTTTTTTGGTATTGACGGTGAACAGTTTGTTGTACAATGAAAGTAATAATTCCAATAAAAATTATTATTATTAAAACTTTAAACCACCATGTTTGCCACCATGGCGGAGATATAATAATTGCAATTGTTTTTTTGAAAACGCTGTTAGATGGAAATATAGGAGCACAGGTAATTTCAAATAAATAGTTACCTGGCTGCAAAACATATTTTATACCCGTTGGCTGATTTGTCGTTTGCCATTTTTCTTCAAATCCTTTTAAGCGATATTGGTATTCGTATTCATCCGTATTCAAAAGGCCTAACGCAGCCACATCAAGCTGCAGGTGGTTTTTATTATAATTTAAAATGATCGAATCGTTTCGCCAGATACCCGGTGAAAAATTATACAAGGAATCATTGATCAATAAATGGATAATATTTATTACAGGATTGTCTTTTATCTCTGATAAAGAGGAAGGATAAAAAGCGGTAATACCATTGATTCCACCAAAATAGAATTTTCCGTTTGCTGTTTTGAAAGCTGATTCTGTATTGAATTCATTTTCCTGAAGGCCTGATTCTTTTGTGTAATTGATGATTTGCCCATTTAAAGGGATGTATGATAATCCCAGATTACTGCTTGCAAAAACGGCTTGTTTGTTTTTTAACGGAAGCATTGCATAAATGCAATCGTTCAATAGCCCGTTTTGGGTGGTTATTTTTTTTATTAAAACACCATCTTCCGAAAAAATATATAATCCCTTTTCTGTTCCGACCCATATATGGTGCAACATATCTTCCGTGAAACTTCTTACCGGGTAATTTTCAGGTATATGAAAAGTTTGAAGGCGTTTATTTTGATCTAATTGATAGATGGTTCCCGACAACATTCCTACCCACAAAATTTTATTTGAAGAGTATATAAAACAATTAATTTGTTCAGGGAACTCAATTTTGAAAGGCAGCAGGGGATAAGCAGATATTAATTTCTCATTTTTAAAATCACAAGAAAAAATGTTGGATGTAGTGGCAATAAAAAGCGTACTGTTATTTATTCGCTGAAGATTATTGACAAAATTTATTTGGTGGGTAGGTACCGCATTTTCGATTGACTTATCTATTCCAAGTGTGTTTATTTTTTTTGTTGGCAAGTTTAAAATATACCATCCTTTACGAATTGTCTCAACCAAATAATTATCATCTGTTAATTTCTCAATGGCATTAATATCTTTTATTTTGTCTGAAATAACCGGCTGTTGCCAAAGCGAATTTCCCAAAGTATCATATAGTTGAATGCCGCCATCAAAACATCCTGCCAATAAAAAATGTTTTTTTTCATCATAATAAATACTTCTCACAAAATTGTTTTTAGTATTGGGATAAATAAAATGTTCGAAGGGGATGCCTACGTTTTGGATGCGCTTAATATCATCATTGGTTAAAAGCCATATCCTGCTAAACTGGTCTGAGTAAATTGTTCTAATATAGCCTTGTGCCATGAAAGGTTTCCGGTTAAGATCCGTAAGTTCCTTTTGATAATTGCACAGAGTATCAAATTCAAATAAATGTCCGTTTATACTCAAAAGAAGTTGATTATCCCCGGAATACCGGATAGAACTGGAATTTATATTTTCCTGGATTATTTGGCTAAGTGGAATTATTTTTTCTACTTTCTTATTATTGATATTGAAGCTGGTTAATGCTTTATTTGAAACTATAAAAACATGGCTGTTGATGCATGCAATTGAAATAAGATTAGCCGTGTTTATATAATTTACCTCCTGTGTTTGAAAATTAATCTGCTCTATTTGATCCTTTCCATTGTAAATAAACAAACAATTTTTATTGATCGTAAAAGTGGTATTGTTGAGGATGTCTGGTTGGCTAAAAACATTTTCTACAAATGAATTATCGCCACCCGAAACAGTTCTCATAAATACTCCTTTGGGCGAATAAATCACCAGTCCTTTTTTTTGTTCCAAACACCAGATACCCTCATTGGTTTCTTTTACCGGGATCAATGAAAAATTTTGATTTGGGAAAGCAGGTAACGAAATAATTCTATTGAATGAATTGGTATTCGGATCATATTCCAAAATCCCTTTTTTATAACTGATCCACATCAATCCATTTTGTAAAGCAAAAAAATAAACTGAAGAATTGATATTGGTAATTTCATTATTAATAACCGGGTTGATTGTTTCCAGTCGGTAGCCATTATATCGCTGCATACCGGTAACGGCAGATATCCATGTGAAACCCAAAGCATCGGTAATGATTGCTGTGGTACCATTATTTAAAAGCCCCTGTTCATAATTAATTGTTTTTTCCGGGCATCTTTTATAAAGCTGCTGAGGATGGTTTTGGCCAAATGAAAAAAAAGGCAAAACTGAAAAAAAAGCCAAAAAATATATGCGATTTATTTTTTGCATATTAAAATATGTCAAATACAAATTTAGATATAACTACTACAAATTAAGTATTGTTTAAGCAATTGCCGTGATGAAATTTTGCTTTTGTAATATGAATTAAATATTAAACAATCTTAAAACCCACTTTATGCTGATACATTTTTTAGAACCAGAACCTTTATGAAATAAACCCATTTTTACTCTCATGTAAAACATGATTTTTTTCAAAATTATATTTATTAAATAATCACAAATAACAAAAAAAATGAAAAAACAATTATTAATTCTAAGTGCTTTATTCTTTCTTTTTTCCTTAACTACTCTTGCACAGGACGCAAATACAGTTACTGGAAAAAAATTTAAAGTAAGCCTGGGGCTTGAGGCTGCTTTGCCTGTAGGAAGTTTAGGAAATGCATATTCCGTGGGCGGCGGATTATCGTTAAGATTTTTGTATAAAATCACCCCTCAGTTTGGGGTTACATTTACTACAGGAGGAATAGCCTTTATCCCAAAAGGAGGCATAAATAAAAATTCAAAAGCCGCCTTAAATATTCCATTTAAAGTAGGAGGCAGGTATAAGTTTACTGATAAATTCTATGGAATTATGGAAGTCGGTACCACACATAGTATCACGTATTATAAAGGTGTCGGAAATAAAGTGGCTCATGTTTCCGCAAATTCTTTTACGTATGCACCAGGCATCGGCGTGCTCTTAGGCGGCTTTGATGTGAGTTTAAGATATGAAGGATATTCAAGCGCCGGATTTTTAGGGTTAAGGCTTGGCTTCTTTTTTTGAATAAATATTCTGCAATTGCAGGCAAGTAAGTTAAAAAATTTTGCAGCACTAATTTCTTAAATTAAAATCATGAAAACAAAAACTTTCTTTAAAACGATTCTTGTCGCCATTTTGGTAATGGCTTTTATTTCATGCAGTAAAAAAAGCGATACTGCTCAACCTGCTACTTTGACTGGAACATGGAGCGCCAGTAATTGGGGCGGTGTAAGTGGAAATATTTGCACATTTACTGTTAGTTCAAGTGACACAACAGCCATAATAACACAACTGGGAAGCCAACCTTTTAATTTCTCCGTTGGCGACCATATCTATTATAATATCACAGCTTCGGGTACGGGCGCTTACAATGCTACAGGCAAATATACTTATGGGAATGGTAATATTAATGTGGGTGCTTTCACCGCTACCTTGACATTGCAAAACAATAATAAACTCCTACTTGTTCAATATTCGCCAAATCCCGCAATAGTAGATTTTACACCACCGAGTTATTATTTTAAGAGGCAATAATCTCCAGTGAATATTTTAAATGACTTTAAAATTATTTTTAATTACACTTAAAATTATTTTTAATGTAAAATGAAAAAGAATCGTCTGATGAAACAATTACATTAGATGAACCAATCACATTAATAGATACATCTTCAAAAGAACAATCTATGAAAATGGAAAAATGTTGTTCTGAATGCAATTGTACAGGTTACGAACAGGAACCGCTGGCGCAGGTCTCCAGACCTGTGCTTGCGCGTTACTTCTTAAAACCGCATTAGTAACGAACAGTCACAGGCCCAGAGACCTGCGCCAGTTGAGAAATTCTTCTGTTTACAATTCATTATCTTTTATATCTGCAATGCCCATTAATTTTTTTTGCAAACCTTTTTTTAAATCATCATTTTTGTGGACAGGAACAGAAATGATTTCTATGTGGTGAGGGTGAGTAAATATAAAGTGGCTGCCGTTTATGCGTTTTAAAATGCAGCCTTTCTTTTCTAATAATTTTGTAAACTCTTTTCCTGAAACTGGTTTCATACCGCAAGTTCTAAAAGTTTATCATTTTTGCCAATCAATGAAGGCTCAATTTCTATTGATAAGCATCCTTCTACCGCTTCATAAATATTCGGAATTAATTCTTCCATAGTTTCAGCCTGGGTTACACATCCCGGCAAAGCGGGTATTTCTGCCCACAAGCCGCCCTCCTCTGCTTCATGAATAATTACTTTTAATTTCATTTTTTGTTTTTTCAAATTTACATCATTCTATTTATTTTTCACATACCCGTTTTGAAAGCTATTGCCAATATAAAATTAGGCTGGCTGTTTCGCCATACTACAAACTAAGTATTGTTTGTGAAAAAAGGAAAATGAAATTTTACTTACTGAAAAGCCAAAAAATAGAATTCCGGCCTTCTACTACAAATTGAGTATTGTTTGATGCAGAACGATCATAAAACTTTACATCCTTAAAATTATTTTTTATGTAAAATGAAAAAGAATCGTCTGATGAAACAATTACATTAGATGAACCAATCACATTAATAGATACATCATCAAAAGATAAATCCATCAAAATGGAAAAATGTTGTTCCGAATGTAATTGCACCGGTTACGAACAGGATCATGATAATATTTGTACCTGCGGGCACAATTCGGAAAAACATACTTGTTGAAATTGATAATGCATTGGTTGATGTACTACAAATTAAGTATTGTTTTGGAAAAAAGAAAATTGAAATTTTGAAACCGGATTTTTTTAAAAAAATATTTACCAGATAAAAGAAGGTTTAGAATAATATTCATGGTATTTAGTTCAAAATAGAAAACCATACTATTTGTCCTTTTACCAGCCATTCGATTTTTCAATTGTTAGAAATATCAAAATAAAAAAGGTTGATATTATTTTTCAGCAAATAAAAAAACTCTGTACTACAAATTGATTACTGATCAAAATAAAAATACATTTTCATATTGCTTATTAAAATTGTTTTTCATGAAATATTTTATACGCCTGCTTTGCATTTTCGTTTTACCTACATGCCTTGCGCAAACTGTCTTTGCGCAATCCTCTTTACTGATAAACCCTGACAGCACATTTGGAACCAACGGCTCGGTAGCTCTTTCAGCGCCGCCAAATGCAGGTAATTATTATCAAACCGGAAGCGGCATGGCAATACAGCCAGATGGAAAATTCTTAATTGGAGGTGGAACAGGTAATGCTGGCTTTACTCCATACGTGGCACGCTATTTCAGCAATGGCGCTTTGGACACAACCTTTGGCAGCGGTGGGTTTGCTTATCTCCATTCTTATGGGGACGGGTTAGTTTGTAAAATAACCTGCATAACTCTTTTGGCAAATGGAAAAATATTGGTAAGTGGAGTTCACGACTCAATTGCGCTCACCAGCTATATAGCAAGGCTTAATCCTAACGGTACTGTTGATTCTACTTTTGGAACGTTTGGATATACTAATGTTGCTAACGTAAATTCTCCTACTTTGCTGGTTTTGTCTGATGGAAGCATTGTTTTGGGATACAAGCCTTCTTCAGGAAATTATACCTTAATGAAAACTGATAACGCAGGTGTGATAAATACTCAATTCGGCACATCTGGGTTTTTAACTGTAAATCAGCTTGCAGGTGTAAGTAGTATATTGCTTTGCCAGAGTGATGAAATATTGGTTGCCGGAAGCATTTCGAATGGCAATATCGGTTTTGTAAGATTTTTATCGAATGGCAGTGTGGATAATAGTTATGGACAAAACGGCCTGGCAACTTTTGCTAATCAAAGTTTTACTAACGTAGGTCTTGGACCTATTATTTTGCAGCCGGATAACAGCATTATAGTTAGTGGTCCAAGGGGGTCGAATAATTTTCCTTCGGCCATTCATGTATTGCCAAACGGAACCTTTGATACCAATTACGGCAATGCAGGACTTAGTACCATTTTTGCCTCTGCCTCTTTTCCGGGATTTCCCACCAGTGGTATTTCGACCATGAACCAGGAAAATCTGTTCGCCGGTTATTATACCTTTGGGTCAATTAATACTTCCTATTTTTCTTTCCTATCGGCCCTGAATGTTAATGGGGTAAATGATAGTTTATCTATCAGTCAAATTTTGGGATTTATACCATTTTCGGTAGTTCAGTTTGGAACAAATCAACTATTTGTAGCAGGAAATAATCCCTCTGCCGGCATAAGTTTGTATAAATATACCATTAGCGCCAGCCCATTAATCATACAGTCTTTTTCTGTGCAAAAACAGCCAGACAGCACGGCGCTTTTGAATTGGTCAACGGCAAGCGAGCATAACGTCAGCCATTATGAAATCAGGAAAAGTGCAGACAGTATCAACTGGCAAACAATCGCAATTGTTGCTGCAGTTGGCAACAGTAATGGCCAAAGCAATTATTCTTACATAGATTCTTTTCCTGATAATGGCGGTAATTATTACAGGATAAAAATGGTAGGCGATAATGGAGCTTACACCTATAGCAGTCGGATATTAGGTGTAAATTTTTCACTTCCTACATCAGGCTGCGCTGCCCCGGTGCCTTATGTTTATCAAAGAATTGATACATCGGTAACCATTAAATTTAACAGTGGTGGAGGAAATGCGCTGTATTATCAATATGCATTTATTCCTATTATTAATTCTAATGATATTTTTGATACTGTACCATCCCTTGGTATATCTCTTTTTACATCTGCAGATACTATTGCAAGAATTACCGGATTAAATGCCTCCACATCTTATTTAGTTTCTATGCGTGCAAGATGTAGCAATTATGGTTATACGCCGTGGGCTGCTGTTACATTTAGAACCCTTTGCGATACGGCTGCATTACCTTATACTGAAAACTTTAATTATTCTACTTTCCCATGTTTTGTCAACGGACCGTGGACATTTGGGGGTGGTATTCAGTTATATCCTAATAATGGCCAGCAGCAAAGCGGTTGGGCTTTTACAAAAAGATTTTATATGAGTGCAGGTACTACTTACCGCGTATATTTTAAGTATGGAAGTACAGGTTCACAAAACACGTCCATTGCATTGCAGATGGCTGCTTACCAGGACACAAATTCTTTCGTGGGACCAGTATTAATTAATGTACCGGTAAACTTTCAATCTGTAGATACTTTTGCTTTATTTACGCCATCTGTAAGCGGTTTTTATTGTGCCGGTTTTTATTCCACAACCAACAGCGCAACCGGTATAGTAGGTATTCCGCAGGTGCAGGTTTTGCAAAACCCTGCTTCGCCATCTTGTACATCAAATATTTTTCCGGTGGCAAATGCAATTCAATCCAATTGTAATTCCTTTCAATTTACCTGGCACAGCATACCAAACGCAGGCTCATACATATTGCATTATACTTCTAGTAAATTTAAGTTTTCGGCTACCGCGCCAACTTTTGGGCCTGATACTACCTTCTCCAATTTTAATTTTTGTGGAAACCCCGGAGACACGATAAGATGGTATATAGCGCCAAGAGTATATGGAGAAAATGCCACAGGGTGTGCTACCACTGCAACTTATTTTACCATGCAAAATGTGAGTCCTCCGGCAAATGATTTCTGTTCGAATGCTCAAACACTTACCGTAACAAAAGGCTTTTGTTCCAATCCCATCAAAGGCTCGCTATTAGGCGCCACCTTCAGTAATCCATCCGATACTGTTAGTATATGCCTGCCACCAATGTCTATGCCACCGGGAAGCGATACTGCAGATGTATGGTATAAATTAATTATCCCTCCCACCGGCAATACAGTAGTACAAGTGAGCAGATATAACCAGGGATCCATGACCTCTTCAATTATCAGGGCCTTCTCAGGAAGTTGCGGTTCACTCATACCTATTGGTTGCAGCTTCGACAGTGGCCAATATTATTACAATTCTATCGAACCCTACAGAGAGCGTTTATATCTTACCAACCGTACACCCGGAGAAACTATTTTCATAAGGGTAAGCTCATCTTTCTACCAGGGCGATTTATTTACTATTGGCGCTTTTGATACCACCAGTAGCCAAAGCCCCGCAATTGTTTCAAATTTCAACACCTGCACTGCTGCAATGTCGGTGGTAATGGATAGCCTTACAGGCAACCTGTATATGTGGAATCCGTTGCTAACAGCAAACGGACAAATAATGGGAGAAGTGAATCCCAATGGGCTGAGTATGGGAACAGTAAATGCTTCAGTATATTTAAACAACGGGCCTTTGCGCGTATCAAATGGGATTCCATATCTTGACCGCAATATTCAAATTACCCCCGGCAATTTCACAAATCCAAATTCTATGAATTCAGGTATCAGGCTGTATACTACACAGGCTGAAATAAGCAGGTACAATACAGCAACGGGCGACATGAGTATCAGTGATTTTAATGTATGGGATAATGAGGATAACTGTGGCTCTCCAATTAGCAGCTCTGGAAATAATTTAGGAAATATCATTGATAACGGCAGTTACCAGGGCAGCAACTATTATCTTACTACACAAACCTCCTCCTTTTCATCTTTTTATTTTTATAAAGGCAGCAGCGCTTTGCCTTTGCGCATCTTAAGCTTTACTGCTCAACAATGTAACGATTATTCTATTTGTCTTTATTGGGTAACCGCTAATGAAATCAATGTAAAAAATATAGTAGTAGAAAGAAGCTCAGATGCCATAAATTTTTCTCCGCTCACAGTTGTTGATGCATTAGGAGGTATTAACAATAATAACTATTCTGCCGTTGATAAGCAGCCCCTTAATGCAAATGGCTTTAATTATTACCGAATTAAAAGTGTTGATTTAGACGGAAATTATATTTATAGTCAAATTGTGAAAGTAAACTTACAGGGGCAAAATTTACAAAACATTGAAATAGCGCCCAATCCGGCAAACAGTTATATCAACATTCACTCAGCACAAGAAATTAAGCGTATTGATTTTTTAACCGGCGAAGGACAGGTAATAAAAACCTTAACCAATCAGGGGACATCTTCAACCATTTCTATAAGCATGTTTGCTTCCGGCTTGTATTATTTAAGAATTGAAACGTCATCGGGTGTGGTGGTTAAAAAGATAAGTATTGTCCGATAAATAAGTGTGGGTATCAGGGGTTGATTATTTAAAAATGAATTATGAAAATAGTAACTGTCATTTTAGAAACCGTCTTTATTTTGATAAACTAATAAAAAAAATTTACAATGAAAAAGCTATCTCTACTTTTCGTTTTCGGATTGTTATCCGTTATTGGCGCACAGGCTCAAACATGGACCGGCGCCACCAGCAGCGACTGGAACACCGCCTCCAACTGGAACCCCGCCACCGTGCCCACTGCCACCAGCAGTGTAACCGTTAATAATGGAACCCCACCCAACTGGCCGGTGCTTTCCAACAATATAACAGTTGGTCAATTGAGCCTCGACGGGCAGATTGATACCAAAGGCTATTCCATAACAACTAATTATAGCGGTGCCGGCTTAGTTGGCATTGGTGCAATCGTTAAAAATACCAATGTCGGCACCCCGATTGTGTTCAACTTTAACGGCACATCTGTGATAAATATTGGCGGCGGAAAATATATGGATTCGGTGATTTTTAATGTAAACGGCAGTATGAATTTTTACGAAGGCTATTATGGTATAGATACTTTAAACAGCAACGCCACTTTTAACTTCAACGGTACCGGACAATGTATGGTAGGGAGCAATAGCGCTTGTGTTTATAAACGCGACCTGACCGTTAACCGCACAGCAGTTGGAGAAACGGATTTTTTCCCATCCAACCTTCCTTCAACTGTAAGCGGCAATTTCAGCTATACCAATCTGGTAGGCGGTACAAGCAATATCGGCGCTATCGGAGGTACTAACAATCCAAGTGTTATCTCCGGACAAATGAACGCCAATATCATTAATCCAATAAATGCCGGCAACCCACAGGTTTACATTGATGACATAAAAAACCTGACCGCAGGCGGAACCGTAAATATTAAGTACTCAGGATTTACCGTTATTTCCGAGGACTCGTTAAATCTGGCTTCGCTGAATATATCCGGTGTGTCTTCATCTAATAATCCAAGTTGGGTAGTGAACGCCAGTACCATCAATGGCAATCTGAATGTTGCTGACAGTACTAATAATGCTAATGTCATGCAGACGGGACTCCTTACCATAAACGGCAACAGCATATTTACAGTAAATTCAAATCAGAATTTTTACTCGACATGGTATGGAGCGGATACTTTCAACGGAAATACCACTTTTAATTTCAAAGGAACAGGACAATGTATAGTATCTAAAAGCAATAGCAGCGCTTTTAAAGGCAACCTGACCGTTAACCGCGCAGCAGTTGGAGAAACGGATATTTTCCCATCCAACTTTCCTTCAACTGTAAGCGGCAATTTCAGCTATACCAATCTGGTAGGCGGCACAAGCAATATCGGCGCTATCGGAGGTACTGGCAATCCAAGTGTTATCTCCGGACAAATGAACGCCAATATCATTAATCCAATAAATGCCGGCAACCCGCAGGTTTACATTGATGACATAAAAAACCTGACCACCGGTGGAACGATAAATATTAAATACCCGGGAATTACAAGCATGGGCTATGATACATTGAACGTTACTTCGCTGAATATATCCGGTATTTCATCAGGTAATGCCTCTGGCATTGGATATAATACTTTAAATGGTAACCTGAATATTGCCGATAGCACCACCAATAGCAATTTTTTCAATTTTGGTTCTAATGTCGTAAATGGCAACAGTGTGTTTACATTGAATTCAAACCAGCCCTTTTACGAAGCTTGTTGCGGAGGAGATATCTTCAACGGAAATGTTACTTACAATATTACCAATGCAGGTACTATTTATTTAGGCCGTAATGCCCTCAGTCAATATAGTGGTAATTTATCGCTTAACGGCAATAATTTTATCACACCCGGAAGCAACCCATGGCCAATGACTTTTATCGGTTCAGGGGCAGATACGCTTTCTTTCACCAACGCGGCATTAACCTTTCCGGAATTAAATATGCAAATGTCAAAGGGCGGCACGGTGATGCTGGCAAAGCCTACCGTTGTGTCCGGTTACATTACTTTCAATAGTGGCAATATCATCAGCAGTGCTGCTAATCCTTTAACGATTAATAATGGGTTTGCATTAAACGGCGGCAATGACAGTTCGCATGTAATAGGCCCGGTTATAAAATACGGCAATCAGGCATTTACCTTTCCATTGGGCGATAGCGTTAAATATTTTCCGGCAAGCATCACTGGGCCTGCAAATACTACGGATGAGTTTTCAGCATCATTTATTCCTCATAACCCCACTGCAGATGGATATGATACGGCTTCAAGAGCTCCAACTTTGCAAAGGGTAACCAGCAGAGGGTATTGGGATATACAAAGAAAAGCAGGCGCCAGCAATGTGAGCGTTACCCTCGGATATCACTATTCCCCAGGAGCCATCACTAGTCCTTCAACCTTATCCGTTGCACACTGGAACGGTACTTTATGGGAAGATCTCGGCAATGGAGGCGTAACAGGCAATGATACAGTAGGGTCAGTAATGACTGCCACTATAGTTAGTAGTTTTAGCCCGTTTACCATAGGTTCCAGCAGCGCTTTAAATCTATTGCCGGTTACATTAATAAGTTTTGATGCAGCAAAACAAGGAACTCAAACCTACCTGAATTGGGTGGTAGCACAGGAAACAGGTATTTCTGTTTATGTAGTAGAAAGAAGCAGCGATGGCAATCATTTTATTTCCATCAATACAATTAATAGCACTAATTCGGCAATTCAACATGCCTATTCAGTGTATGATAATACTCCATTAAACGGAACTAATTATTACCGGTTAAAAATTGTAGATATCGCTGGAAAAATAACATATAGTGATATCAGGCTTGTTAATTTTGGGAATCAAAATTCATTTATCATATATCCCAATCCTTCAAAAAATGAAATTAATTTCCAATCATCTGCAGCAGGAGTAGCCTATATCTTCAACATCAAAGGGGAATTGGTAAAAACAATCATGGTACAGGTTGGGGTTAATAACTTAGATATAAGTAACCTAAGCAGCGGCGTTTATGTGGGAAAAATGAATGGACAAAGAATTGAGTTTTTGAAAGAATAAAAGTGTGTGACGAAAATGTCTGATGGAAAGATGGAACAACATTCACCGAATCAAAAAACTCGATATCAGTAATATTTCGAAAGGAGTGTATTTCTTAAAATTTGTGAATGATGATTTTATGCAGGCAGGTAAATTGATCAAAGAATAAAAGAGTAAAGAGTGCGTAGTGTTAGGGCGGGCCCCTGGAAACGGGGCCCCTTTATTAAAAAAATAATCATGAAAACGAAAACTGTCATTATAGAAATACTTCTTATTGTATTATTGATGATTGCATTTTTCTCATCAGAAAAGGGCGGGGCATTAAACATTACCACGTTACTGATGATTGCATTTTTTTATTGTAAGAATAGCAATACTTCTCATCAGCATCAAAACAACAGACCAAAAGAATTAGAATAAAATCCGGGATGGCAAAGCTGTAACGAAACAAATTATTAAAAGAATAGTGTATAGTTCTTCAATTGAGGATTATCCCCGTTTCATAACGGGGGATTTTTTCCTTTTTCAACAAACAAATAAATTAAGTGAATTTCTGATTTCAAAAGCAAATAATAATCAGGGTTGCATGGAGAAGGCACCAAAAACTGGCGAAAAAAAGTCTATATTAAACTTTGTGTTTCTCGGTGAAACTCTTTGTAACAGCAAACAAATAAATTAAAAGGATTTCTTTTTTATTACTTGAACAAAATGAAAATTTAATCTGCAACCTTTGTAATTTTCAATACATTGGTAGGTAGATGCAATTGAACAGGCGTACTACCTGTGTTTACCACTACATCGCCTTTTTTTAGAAAACCGCGTTCCCTTAAAATTCCAATCTGGTCAAAGAAAATATCATCGAGGCTTTCTTCTTCATCATAAAAAAATGCACGTACTCCCCAGCTTAAACTCAATTGGTTGATAAGACTCATTTGCTTACTGAATATATACAATAGTGATTTTGGACGATAACTGCTCAGCATAAAGCCGGTATACCCGCTTTGTGTCATTCCTATTAATGCATCCGCTTTTACATCCTGTGCCAGCTTGCAGGCGCTGTAGCAAATAGCATCGCTGAGGAAAGATGGAGAATGTGGCTGAGGGGACAAAATATCATCACGGTTATAATCATAAGCTGTTTTTTCTATTTCCATTATTATTTTGCACATGGTTTCTATCACCAGCGTAGGATGATTTCCGGTAGCGGTTTCGCCGCTTAACATTAATGCGTCGGCGCCTTCCAGTACTGCGTTGGCCACATCAGTAATCTCGCTCCTGTTGGGTTTTACCCTGTCCATCATACTTTCCATCATTTGTGTAGCCACTATCACCGGCTTTGCGCGATGCATGCATTTACGAATAATTTCCTTTTGTATGAGAGGCACTTTTTCTATGGGTAATTCTACCCCGAGATCTCCGCGGGCAATCATGATTCCATCACTTTCAAGAATGATATCGCGTATATTGGCTACGGCTTCGGGTTTTTCTATTTTGGCTATTACTTTGGCTACACTTTTTCTTGCTTTTAAAATATCCTTCAGTCCGATAATATCCTTTACCTCGCGAACGAATGAAAGTGCTATCCAGTCTACATTCTGTCCGATAATAAAATCCAGATCAGCGAGATCTTTTTCGGTAAGCGCCGGTAAAGAAATTTTTGTATCAGGCAGATTAAGGCCTTTTTTTGAAGAAAGTATTCCTCCCATTACCACTTCAACTCTAACATCATTATTGGGAAGTATCTTTTTTACTTTTACTTCGATCTTGCCATCATCTATCATAATTGTATTACCCGGCACTACATCATTATGGAGATTGGGATAGCTTACATAAATTTTCTCCCGCGTTCCAATACATTTTTTGTTTGTAAATGTCAATAAATCGCCGGGATTAATTTCAAGTGCATTATTTTCTATTTCACCTACTCTCAATTTGGGTCCCTGCAGATCAGCGAGTATAGCTATATTAAAAGGAAGCGATGTATTGATTTTTTTGATGATCTCTATGATCCTTGCTTTATCCTCATGTGAACCATGAGAAAAATTAAGCCTGAAAACATTCACTCCTGCTTTTACCAATTCTACCATTGCGTCGTAGTTATCACACGCCGGCCCAACAGTAGCAACTATTTTTGTGCGCTTTATGGTATGATCAAAGCCTGCTTTTTTATCCATTTCTTTATGCAGGTACTTGCTGATGTTTTTTGACATTTTTGTATTTTAATGATTAGGTATCAGGTTTCAGGTTAAACCTATCCTGCAACCAATTTCTTTTTGTTTTTATTTTGTTATAGGAACGCGCCTTGGCTCGTTCCTACGATGATAATATTTTTACAATCTTCATCCAGTCTTCACTCATTGTCTGTTTCTTTTTCACTGCCTGGTCTAATGGGATGTAATGCATTTTATTATTGAGTATTCCTACAAATACATTGTACCTTTTTTGTAATAAACATTCTACAGCAGAATATCCCATTCTACTAGCGATCAATCTGTCGAAGCAGGAAGGCGAACCGCCGCGTTGTATGTGTCCAAGAATGGTAACTCTTACTTCCTGATCGGGGATTCTTTCATTAATTACCTTGGCCAATTCTACTGCGCCAAATGCTTCCCCTTCGGCCACGACAATAATATTTACTAATTTTTTGCGGCCATGTTTTTCCATTAAAGCGGTAATCACTCCTTCCACATCAGTTTTTTGTTCGGGGATAAGAATGTTTTCTGCGCCAGTGGCTATGCCGCTATGTAAAGCAATATATCCTGAATCGCGCCCCATTACTTCTATGATAAAAAGCCTGTCATGTGCGTCAGCAGTATCTCTTACTTTATCTATGGCTTCCACAGCCGTGTTTACCGCGGTATCAAAACCAATGGTAAAATCGGTACCTGCTATATCTTTATCAATTGTGCCGGGAAGTCCTATGCAAGGGATATCAAACTCATGGCTGAATATCTGCGCCCCACGAAAAGAGCCATCGCCACCAATAATTACCAGGCCGTTGATACCATGTTTTTTTAGACTTTCGTATGCTTTTTTTCTTCCCTCAACACTGTAAAATTCCTTACATCGTGTTGTTTTTAAGATGGTACCGCCGCGCTGAATAATATTAGCAACACTCTTGCTTTCCATTTTAAAAATGTCATTATCTATCATGCCCGAATAACCGCGCATAATACCATAGACTTCTAATTTGTTGTAAATGCCTGTGCGTACGACAGCTCTTATGGCTGCATTCATTCCGGGTGCATCACCTCCGGAGGTGAGGACTCCTATTTTAGTTACTTTTTTTTCCAAGATTAAATAAAATTACCTGTTAAATTGTTTTACCTTTTTTCAAAAGGAGGTCAAAAGTACACATTTAGGATTATTTATTAAAAGAAGACTTTTATAGATATAAATTTCTCCTGTTTATTGAACCCAATTAGACTATAATAAAAAATATGCAGCATTGGCTGCTAATTTACATCCTTATTTCTTAAGTGGGAGAGACTTTAAATAAAAACGGCCTTAGTCTCTGTTTTAAAGACCAAAGCCGAATATTTTTTAAAAAAAATCAGGGATTTCTATAAGAAACTCTAAAACTTAAATTTTAGATTAACTTTTCACTTCTTCCTGTTTCAGCAATTCTATTTCGCAACTGATATTTACTGTATCGCCAACCAAAACTCCACCGGCTTCCAGAGTCGTATTCCAGTTTAATCCCCAATCTTTGCGGTTTATTTTTCCATTAATGGTGATACCTGCCTTTTCTGAGCCCCAGGGATCTTTTATTACTCCGCCAAATTCCACATCCAATTTTATTTTTTTGGTAATTCCTTTTATAGTTAAATCACCCCACAATTCATAACTGCCATCGCCATCTACTTTTTCAATTGTATTGGAAGTAAATGTGATTTCTTTATGATGTTCCACATCAAAAAAATCAGCACTTTTTAAATGGGCATTTCTTTTTTCATCATTGGTAGTTAATGAATTGGGGTCCATCCAAAAGTCAACTTCCGCAGTCATAAAATCTTCTCCTGTGGTGTAGATACTGGCGTTGTATTCTGAAAAAGTTCCTTTTACATTTACGATCATTAAATGTTTTACTTTAAATCCAATTTCACTGTGTGAAGGGTCTATTACCCATTTTGTTTTTGTTGCCATTTTTTTGATTTTTTTGTTTTGAAATAAAAAATTTTTAATTTAAAAGTTTGCCAAATTTTCCGCCGTTAAAATCATCAATTGCTTCCTGTATTTCTTCAATAGTATTCATTACGAATGGGCCGTAAGCCGCTACAGGCTCGTTGATAGGCTCGCCACTCAATAATAATAAAATACTTTTTTTATCAGCTTTTATATTTATGACGCCTTCTTCATTTTTAAATTGCACGTATTGATGTTCGCGGATTTTGTTTTCATTAATGGTAACTTCACCTTCAACTATCAATAATCCTGTATTAAAATCTGCAGGTAAATTAATTTCTATTTCGCCTTTATCATTCAGTTGAATATCATACATTTCCACAGGAGAAAAAGTTTTTGCCGCACCTTTTACTCTATTATATTCTCCAGCTATCACAAAAACTGTTCCCATGTTATTCCCCAATTCTACTTTTCCTTTTTGTGCATGAGTAATTGCCTGGTATTTTGGCGCTGTCATTTTATATTTTTTAGGAAGGTTTACCCAGATCTGTGCCATTTCAAAAACGCCGCCCTTTTTAGCAAATTCTGTTTCATGGTATTCTTTATGCAGAATGCCACTCGCAGCCGTCATCCATTGCACATCACCTGGATTGATAACGCCACTATTTCCTGTACTGTCGTTATGCGCTACACTTCCTTTGTAAGCAATAGTCACGGTTTCAAAGCCACGATGTGGATGCACGCCCACTCCGCGCGGTTTTGTAGTAGGAGAAAAATTAAATTCCGGATTAAAATCCATCAGAAAAAAAGGATTCATCCTATCGCCAAAATTGCCACCACCGGGTAAAAAATTAACTACTTTAAATCCATCTCCCACCATGTGCGATGATGATGGAGATAATATTTCTTCGATTGATCTGAAATTTTTCATGATTTTTATATTTAGATGACAAAGTTAAAAACATGCAATACCCTTGCCAATAACCTGCATTAAGAAAATGGGTTAATGTAGATTAAGGCTGATTGCTCATGTTTGATGTCTGATGTGGGATGTTTAATCTTTGATGTGTGGGATATCTGATGGCTGATTTAACTATTGCCAGCAAACAAACAAAGATTGCAGATTCTTATTTCTGAATTTCTTCAACAACGGTGAAACAATTTAACAAATGAAACAATACAAAATGAACAATACAATTTGTACTTTAAACCTCCAGGTTCTTCTTCATTTTGCTAAAGAATTCAGGAGTAATTCCAAGGTAGGAAGCAATTTGGTTTTGAGGAATACGCCCGGCCCATTCGGGATATTTTTCTATAAAATGCTGGTATCGTTCAGCCGCTGAAAAGCAAATATTATGGAGGATTCTTTGCTGGTGCGATATATACGCATTTTCCAATATCATTCTTGAAAAATGTTCATATTTAGGAATTTTTTCATAAAGCAGATCCATATCCTGCTTTGAGATCATTAATATTTCTGAATCTTCAAGGGCATCCGTATTCATCATTGTAGGAGTTTGATTTTTCAGGCTTTCAATATCGCCGATCCACCAGCCCTCTGTGGCAAACTGAAACACATGTTCTGTGCCATTATTATCAATGGCATAAGTGCGCAATAATCCTTTATTTACGAAAGTGGTGTATTTACAAACATCGCCTTCCTGGTAAAGAAATTGTCTTTTTCTCATTTTTTTTTCACGCAGTAAAGAAAGAAAAAAACCAGTTTCCTCTTTTGTAAATGTGATGTATTTGGAAATGGTCTCTAAAATCAAATCAGTGTTCATATTACGAATGTAAAGAAGTTTACTTTGAGTGAAAAGTTTTGAACGGATTGCATTTTAATGCAGGTGAAAATGCTTTAAAATTATTTCTATATTTTTAGTGCTTTAAAAGTTTACCAAATATGCCTCATCCTCTTTTTCGCAAAAAAAGTATTGCTTCCATTTTAGCAGATGCTGAATCAGGTTTATCCGATGCTACTCACTCTGCCTCGGGATTGAAAAAAGTATTGAAAGTACGCGATCTTACAGCCATGGGAATTGCCGCTGTTGTAGGCGCAGGCATATTTTCAACCATTGGGAATGCTGCATATCAAGGTGGCCCGGGAGTATCTCTTTTATTTATTCTTACAGCAGTATGTTGCGGTTTTTCTGCTTTGTGTTATGCGGAGTTTGCTTCACGCATTCCTGTGAGTGGAAGTGCATATACTTATGCTTATGCGTCTTTTGGTGAATTGATAGCATGGATCATTGGTTGGGATCTGCTGATGGAATATGCCATTGGAAATATTGCAGTAGCTATTTCGTGGAGTGAGTATTTTGTAAACCTCATGGAGGGTTTGCGTATTCATATTCCTTCTTTTCTAACAACTGATTATCTAAGCGCCTCACGTGGTTTCAAAGAAGTAACTGCAGAATTAGCAAAAGGAGAAACATTAGGCAGTCTTTCCAAAAGTATGCAGACAGGATATGATGCCTGGATAAATGCTCCCCGCATAGGAAATTTTAAACTGATAGCGGATCTTCCTGCACTTGCCATTGTATTTCTTATTACCTGGCTGGTTTATACTGGAATTAAAGAAACGAGAAAAGCAACCAATCTTATGGTTGCATTCAAAATTGTAATACTTATTGGAGTAATTGCTATAGGATGTTTTTATGTTGCGCCCGCTAACTGGAGTCCTTTTCTTCCTAACGGATTTGGAGGAATGATGAAAGGTGTTTCTGCTGTATTCTTTGCCTACATTGGATTTGATGCTATATCCACTACGGCCGAAGAATGTGAAAATCCACAAAGAGACTTGCCGCGTGGAATGATCTATTCTCTTATAATATGTACCATACTTTATATTGCGGTTGCTTTTGTTTTAACAGGAATGGTCTCTTACAAAGAACTGCAGGTAGGCGATCCTTTGGCATTTGTTTTTAAAAGGGTAGGGCTTAACCAGATAAGTTATATTATTTCTTTTAGCGCTGTAATTGCCACGGCGAGTGTGTTACTGGTATTTCAAATGGGACAACCCCGCATCTGGATGAGCATGAGCCGCGACGGCCTGTTACCAAAAGCTTTCAGCCGGATACATCCTAAATACAAAACACCTTCTTTTGCCACTATTGTTACCGGGCTTTTTGTAGCGATTCCTGCTCTATTTTTAAATCTAACAGAAGTAACTGATCTTACAAGCATCGGTACTTTATTTGCGTTTGTGCTGGTATGCGGTGGCGTACTTTTATTACCAAAAAGAGAAGAAGGAGAAGCGGTGCCTAAATTTAGAATTCCTTTCATCAACTCACAATTTATAGTGCCGGTTTTATTTATTGTCGGGGTAATTATTTTTTATAAAAATTTTCTGGGGCTTTTTGATTTTAGCGACGGCTGGGAAGTGTTTCGTGATAAATTGCCTTTCTTTTTATTTGTAATTCTTTCTATAGGATTAACAATTGCCTCCTTTGTAAAAAAACTTTCTTTGATACCCGTACTGGGCCTTGCAAGTTGTTTCTATTTAATGACTGAACTGGGTTATACTAATTGGTTGCGTTTTTTGATTTGGCTGATAATCGGGTTGGTTATTTATTTTTTTTATAGCAGGCAGCATAGTAAACTGGGCGATAATGTTGTGAAATAATTATTGAATTATTTCCTGGTAATTGTTCCAATTCTTTCTCAAAAGCAAACCATTTACCTTTGATCTATGAAATACCAATTGGGAGATACCATATTGCTTTTACATTCCAATGAAGAAGGCGAAGTGGTGGAAATCATCAACGATAAAATGGTATTGGTAGATGTGGATGGAGTGCGTTTCCCGGTTTACCTTGATCAGATTGATTTTCCCTATTTTAAAAGGTTTTCAGAGAAAAAGAAGATGCCTGAGAAAAAAGAAAAGATTTATATTGATAATATAAAAAAAGAAAAGAACGTAGATAAATATAATGTGAGTACCGGGATGTGGCTTTGTTTATTTCCGGTATTTGATAAAGATATTTTTGATGATGACGTAGTAGAACGATTTAAAATTTATTTGCTCAATTATACCAGTGAAAGCTATCAGTTTATTTACCAGATCAAATTTAAAGGTTCCCCGGATTTTGAATTATTGAATACTGTTTTGACTTTTAATGAATTTTATCTGCACGATATTCCTTTTGAAGAAATGAATGATTCGCCGAAGTTTGAATTTGAATTTTCTCTTTCCAATCCCAATAAAAAAAAGGCGGCACATTTTGAAACAACCTTTAAGATTAAGGCCAAACAATTATTTCAGAAGATAGAAGAAATGAAAATGAAGAATGAACCAACCTTTTCGTTTATGCTTTTTGAAAGATATCCCGACAAAACAGAAGAAGTAATTCCGGATTATAATAATTCTTTTGGGCAACTTTATGATGCTTCTAAAATAAAAGAAAAATTAGAGCCTGCACGATCTGTTGTTGATCTGCACATAGAAAAAATAATGGATAATTGGAAAGGCCTCAGCAATTTTGAAATACTTACTATTCAGCTGAATTATTTTGAAAAATACTATAATCTTGCAGTGGCTCATCGTCAGCCCAACCTGATCATAATTCATGGAATAGGAACCGGGAAATTGCGCGATGAAATTCATGAGATTTTAAAAACCAAAAAGGAAGTAAGAACTTTTGCAAATCAATATCACCATGACTTTGGTTTCGGCGCTACAGAGATTTTTTTCCAGTACCCCTAAATCCCCTAAAGGGGACTGGCTACCTTGTATGGTGTGATACCTGTAAACAATTTAGCAATTTAGCAATTCAACAATTTAGCAATCTAACAATCCACTATATTTGTAAAACTGCAAACCGGGTTATCGCTCCGATGAAAATCGGGGAGGAAAGTCCGGACAGTGTAGAGCAACACACCGGCTAACAGCCGGTCCTGATCCTGAACTTGTCGAAGGATCGGGAAGAAAGTGCCACAGAAAATAACCGTCCGCCTCAGGTGGATAAGGGTGAAAACGTGAGGTAAAAGCTTACGTCCCGATCTGGTAACAGATCGGGAGGGTAAACCTTGTGTACTGCAATGCCACGTATATTCTGATTTGTCTTAACAGGCAAGGTAAACTGCTCGTTTACATTTCTGCATTTTGCAGGATATCGGGAAGGGTAGGCAGCAAGATTGTTGCAGTAATGCAACAGCGAGATAAATGATAGCCACTCCTGTTTTTAACGGGAGAACAGAATCCGGCTTACAGGTTTGCAGTAAATGAATTAAAAAAGGGCGGTCGGTTTGATCGCCTTTTTATTTAAATCAAAAATGTTTTTTTGCAACCCAAATATTTCTCTTATTAATTTCCCCTCCATCCTCTTAAAAAATCGTCTATCATCATTTTCTTCTTGCCTTCCAGTTGAATTTCATTTAAAGAAATGTATCCATTATTGGTAGAAAATTTTAAAAATGTTTTATGGTCTGTAAATATTTTACCTGGTTCATTTGCTTCATTGCTGATTTCTTTTTTGGTAGAAAAAACTTTTAATTTCTTTCCATTCAAAAAAGTAAAAGCAGCAGGGTAGGGCGATAGCCCGCGAATGAGATTATAGATTTCATCTGTACTCCTGTTCCAGTCTATTTCACAGGTTTCCGTGAAGATTTTGGGAGCATGGCGCAATGGTGAATGGTGCTGATTGCTGATCGCTGAAAGCTGATTGCTGATCGCTGAAAGCTGAAAGCTGATCGCTGAAAGCTGATCTACTTCTTCCAGGTTCGCTTGTTCTAATTCTTTAATCGTTTTCAAAAGTAAATCTGCGCCCGCTTCCATCATTTTATCATGTAAGGTGCCGGCAGTCTCTTCTTCGGTGATTTTTATTTTTTCCTGTAACAAAATATTTCCGGTATCTATCTCATGTTGGAGTTTAAAAGTAGTAACACCGGTTTCTTTTTCTCCGTTGATGATGGCCCAGTTTATAGGCGCCGCACCGCGGTATTGAGGTAATAAAGAGCCATGCAGATTGATGGTTCCCATTGGCGGCATATCCCAAACTATTTCTGGCAGCATACGAAAAGCTACCACTATCTGTACGTCCGCTTTCAACGATTTTAATTCTGCAATAAAATCGGGCGCTTTCAATTTTTCAGGCTGAAGAATTTTCAGGTTTTTTTCTAAAGCAAATTTTTTTACAGCACTTTCGGTTAGTTGCATTCCTCTTCCTGCCGGCTTGTCCGGGGCAGTTACCACTCCTACAATATCGTATCCGGCATCATATAATTTATTTAATGAAGGCACAGCAAACTGTGGCGTTCCCATAAAAATAATTCGTAAGCTCAATTGATTTTTGTTTTTATCCATTCGGAACTCTTACTTCCGCGTGCCCGAACGACTGTTATTTCTTAATACCAAAGGAATTATTTATCGCTGAAATCTTTATACAACAAATATTTTTTCCTTATTTTTTTATAATTGGTTAATGCCGGTTGCCAGCTTGCACGAATTTCTTTTTCTGAAACTCCATTTTTTATTTGCCTCCAGAGTTCATCATTTCCGGCCAATTTATCAAAAAAAGAATGTTCCATATTTCCTGATTTTGGTACAATAAAAAAACTGTCTTTATCCGGGAATAAACGGTATGCTTCCATAAGCCATTTTAACTGTATTTGTTTGTTTACTGTGCGTGCAACTTCATCCGGTGTGCCTGATAAATTCCATCCATAACAAACCTGGCCGTAATGCTTGCTGCTCTTAGCGCCTTCCGTGGGATTAGGAGTAAAAGAATATAAATTTTTGGGTAATGAAGGCGCTCCAAAAACCTGAAAAGGCTTATCTGTTCCCCGTCCTTCACTTAATGTGGTTCCTTCAAAAAAGCAAGTAGAAGGATATAAATAGACAGATTGAATATCCGGCAGATTCGGAGAAGGTTTTACGGGTAAAATATATTTACTGTTGTGATCGTAATTTTCGTTTTTAATAACCAAAAGATGAAACGGGCTATCAACAGTTTTTTTAGCCTGTTGATAATATGCATATTTTTTATTTGCCGAATCGCTCAGCCATTTTTCACCGGCAATCATCCTCGCATATTCTCCAATAGTAAGTCCGTAAACAATCGGTATCGGCTGCATTCCTACAAAGCTTTTATACTTTGGATCCAGAACAGGGCCGTCCACATAAAAACCGTTTGGATTGGGGCGATCCAATATGATCAATGGAATGGAATTCTCAAATGCAGCCTCCATATATCTTTGCATGGAAGAGATGAAAGTGTAAAAACGCACACTTACATCCTGTATATCAAACAGCATGATATCAACTCCTTTCAGATCTTCGGCCGTAGGTTTGTTATGTTTTCCGTAAAGGCTTATTACTTCAATTCCTGTTTCTTTATCAATGGCATTCCCAACTTTTTCTCCGGCATCCGCGTTGCCGCGAAAACCATGTTCAGGTCCAAAAATACGCACTACTTTTATTCCTCTTTTTAATAAAGTATCTACCAGAAGGGTATGACCAACCACAGATGTTTGATTGGCGAAAATGGCTACTGACTTACCTTTCAGCAATGGAAGATATTGATCCATTCTTTCTGCACCGGGAATAATTCTTTTTTGAGAATAGCCATTTTCCATTATTAACAGCAGGCAAACAAATAAGATGATTTTTGATTTCATATCTCTATTTTGAATTTTGATTTTTTAACAAAATGCTTTTGTAAAATAAAAGCAATTGAAGTGTAACATTATAAAATTATTATAAAAAATAATCTTTTCATCTTTTACTGCAATTAAATAAAATATTATTGCCAACTTTACTAAAATGAATACATTTTCATAATAACGTATTTCTATTATTTAAAAATTAAAAATCAATAATTATGAGCAAAGCAAAAAAAGGCGATAATGTGAAAGTGCATTACAAGGGAACATTGACATCTGGTGAACAATTTGATTCCAGCGAAGGAAGAGAACCACTTGCATTTACAGTAGGTGCCGGGCAAATGATAAAAGGATTTGATGATGCAATTCCGGGTATGGTTGTTGGAGAAAAAAAGAAAATCAATATTGCTCCTGCAGATGCTTATGGCGAAAAAAATACAGATGCCATTGTAGAATTTCCAAAATCGAATATTCCTGAAGATATAAAATTAGAACCCGGAATGAAATTGCAGTTACAAAATCAGGCAGGCCAGCCGATACCGGTGGTGGTTACAGAAATAAAAGATGATGTGGTAATATTGGATGCCAATCATGAACTTGCAGGAAAAGAATTGGTTTTTGATATTGAACTGGTTGAAATTTCCTGAGCTGTAATATTTTATAAACCTTATAAGTTACTATACTTCATGTGTTTAGAATAGGTAGAAAGTAAGATCATTTCCACAAATTCCGATCAGATCCCTCATTATTTTTAAATAAAAAAGACCTTTGGTTTTTAACCGGTTTTTAATTTTCGTAACTTTGGTTAAAATAGATTTTATGGAAACAGAAACTTTAAAGCCAGTGCAGGAAAAAAATTCAAAAGTGGATTTCCTTCCATTAATGGGGACTGATTATGTAGAATTTTATGTTGGAAATGCGAAGCAGGCCGCTCATTATTACAAAACCGCTTTTGGATTTCAGTCTTTGGCCTATGCAGGACCTGAGACTGGCGTAAAAGACCGGGCGAGTTATGTGGTCAGGCAAAATAAATTGACCTTTGTTTTGACCACGCCGCTTAAAAAAAATAATGAAATTGCCGATCATATTTCCAAACATGGAGATGGTGTAAAAATGCTTGCTTTAAAAGTGGATGATGCCAGAAGCGCCTGGGAAGAAACCACGAGGCGGGGCGGTAAAAGCTATATGGAACCCAAAGTATTAAAAGATGATTTTGGAGAAGTAATAATGAGTGGAATTCATACTTATGGTGATACAATTCATTTATTTATTGAAAGGAAAAATTATTCCGGGCCTTTTATGCCGGGATACAAAAAATGGGAAAGCGCATATAATCCGACTGACACGGGTCTTTTATATGTAGATCATTGTGTAGGAAATGTAGGATGGAACCAAATGAATCCGTGGGTGAAATTTTATGAAGACGTGATGGGCTTTAAAAATATTTTAAGTTTTGACGACAAAGATATTTCTACCGAATACTCTGCATTGATGAGTAAAGTGATGAGTAACGGTAATGGTTACGTTAAATTTCCCATCAATGAACCTGCGGAGGGAAAAAAGAAAAGCCAGGTAGAAGAATACCTTGAGTTTTATGATGGTGAAGGATGCCAGCATGTAGCTCTTGCTACTCATAATATTATTGAAACAGTAACTGAATTACAAAAGCGGGGAGTTGAATTTGTGAAAATTCCTTCCAGTTATTATGCAACTGTTTTAGACAGGGTGGGGCATATTGATGAAGACCTGACACCTTTGAGTGAATTAGGGATTCTTATTGATAAAGATGACGAAGGCTACTTGCTGCAAATTTTTTCAAAACCGGTAGAAGACAGGCCTACCTTGTTTTTTGAGATCATTCAGCGAAAAGGAGCAAAGAGTTTTGGAAAGGGAAATTTTAAGGCATTGTTTGAAGCAATTGAAAGAGACCAGGCGGAAAGAGGAAATTTATGAACAGGATTTATTCTAATTATAAGATAAACTTTAGAAGCGGATCAGGATGGCTTAACCTCATTTTTTTACTTCAATAAAAAAAATAAATTTACGTTCTCAAATAAGGCTAACGCAAAAATAATATGTTCAGATATATCTATAGATATTTTATTCTTTTTATAATTTTTTCACAATTACCTGGTTTTGCAAAAGCCCAGGATTCTTATGTGGCAGCAAAGAAGATGTCTTTTAGAATGCCTGGCGAACTGGGTATTAGAGAAGACTCGGTTCAAAAAGAATTTAAAGCCAAAGGATTGAAATGGCCGGCCAGGTATGTTTTCATCCGTAGTTTTAAATATGATAGCCAATTAGAAGTTTGGGTAAAAAACGAGCCAAAGGAAAAATATAAACTTTTTAAAACTTATAAGGTTTGTCTGCAAAGTGGCGCCATGGGTCCCAAGAGAATGCAAGGTGATTACCAGGTACCGGAAGGTTTTTATTATATCAACGAATTTAACCCAAACAGCGCCTATCACCTGGCTTTGGGTCTAAACTATCCCAATGCTTCTGATAAAATTTTGAGCGATCCTGAAAGGCCGGGTAATGGAATTTATATTCATGGGAGCTGCGTATCGGTTGGTTGCATACCGGTTAATAATTTTGATATTGAAGAAATATATGTAATAGCCAGCGCTGCAAAAGCAAGTGGCGAGGATTTTATCCCGGTACATATTTTCCCTGTACGATACAATAACAAAACTTCTCTCGCTTTTTTGGATAATTATCTTCGAAATAATCCTTCTCTTCAAAAATTTGCTATGGAATTAAAATCGGCTTATGATAAGTTTGAAGCTACAAAAGAAGTGCCTATAGTTTTAATAGATCAAAAGGGAGATTATGTGATTGAATGATGTGCATTTCAGTAAACAAATAAATTAGAAGGATTTCCATTTTATCCGGTATCATGTTGCTTATCCTGCTTCATAAGCTTTAGGGCTATGCAGCAGGATACCTTATAATATGAAAGCGCTTAAATTCTCATTTGTCCGGTTCCTCTGTTTTCAAAAGCAGTTGTATAGTTTCCGGTGTTTTTTGTTCCAATAAGATTTCTTTATTTTTTATGATTTCAGTTGCCTGTTCGGGAGTATAGTGTATAAATGTAAGCAGTGTTAATTTTTTTTGTATCTGCACATCAAAGATCTCAGAAGTTTTGATCGCAAGTTGTTCTGTTTTTTCAGGAATATCGTCAATGCATATTTTAAGACTTATGGCAGCATTTTGAGTTAGATTTGGTTTTATTCTTAATTCTTCTAAAACCCCATTTAAGAAATGTAATGGTTTCCCTTCTACAAAAGAAAAGTCGAGAGATTCCAGCGTAACGAGGGCCTGGTTACGCTTGTAAACAATGACAGGAGGTAAATGATGATTTATAGTTTTGTTAATAACGGTTCCCTGTAAACGCAGATTATAAAAAGGTTTTACATACAAAGGGATATTTTTATTTTGTAATGGCTTGATTGTTTTCGGGTGAATTACCTGCGCGCCATAATAAGCCATTTCTATAACTTCCTTATAACTGAGTTCCGGAATGGTAACGGCTTCTTTAAAATCTTTAGGATCTGAATTCATTACGCCATTTACATCTTTCCATATTGTTACACTTTCACAATTGAGCAATTCTGCAAAGATGGCTGCAGTATAATCACTCCCTTCGCGTCCAAGGGTGGTGCTTTCGTTTTCATCTGTGCTGCCAATAAATCCCTGGGTGATAATCAAATTATTTTCATTGAACATTGGCATCAATCTTTCTTCCACATTTTTCCTGGAGATTTCCCAATTTACTTTTGCATCACGAAAAGTGCTGTCAGTTCTCAACAGATCCCTTACATCAATCCATTGATTCAAAATTTTCTTTTCATTCAAAAAATAAGAGATTAAAGTAGAAGAAAGCAATTCTCCTATGCATACTATCTGATCGTAATAATAATTGTAATCCTTTACAGGCTTATCGTGAAGCAGCCATTCTACTTCTGTAAAAAAATCATTTAGGGTATTAGTAGCTTTTTCCCATTGCAGGGTAATGAGGTATTTCAGGAGGTTTAAATGAGATATTTTTATTTTTTCGAAAAGGCGAAAAGTATCCTCTTTTCTTTCTTCAAAAAATGCTTCCGAAACTTTCTCAAGTGCATTCGTCATTTTACCCATTGCAGAGATCACGACCAGGATTTTTTCATTTTTATATTTTTCCAGGATGACAGCAACATTTTGAATGTTGTCGTAATCCTTGATACTAGCCCCGCCGAATTTGAAAACTTTCATTCTTTATAATTTTTCTAATTTTTTTTAAATTTTGTCGCAATGATGAATCTAAAATAATCAATTAGCCGTATTCGGTATATGAGTTTGATTCTAAATGTTTCCGGGATGAAAGAGTTTGGAATATATCTGTTTGAAAATAAATTGTGTTTATTCTGCTACCCACCTTACTTTTTCTTTTACCGGTTTTCTCTTTGATAAAGTATCGGGTACATTAGCCGGATAACCAATATAAAAAAATCCTATTAATTTATCGTCAGCTTTTAAATCAAAATAAGATTTGGCTTCTTCGATATAAGTAATACCGCCAGTAGATAGATAACCTCCCAATTCATAAGCAGCTACTGTGAGATATATGTTTTCAACAGCGGAAGCCGTAGCGATTATCTCTTCTATTTCAGGCAGGAAATTCTCTTTGTTTCTTTTCATGCCAATTGCGATTACATGCGATGACATTAAAGGATAATTGATCAGGTTCATCAGTTTGGCTTCTTTAAATTTTTCACCGGCATATTTAGAATATAATTCGGATTGCAATTTCGAAAAGTGTTGCAAACCTTCACCTGTGAATACCGTGAAGCGCCATGGCTCTGTCATTTTGTGAGTAGGCGCGCGATTGGCATTTTCTAATATCTGCCAGATAATTTCATCAGGAATGCGTTTCCCTTTTTCAAATTGATATGGGAAAATGCTTCGCCTGGTTTGTATGATATTATTAAATTGTGTTACATCAAATTTGCATTCCATTTTTGTTTTCTTTTAGATTAGTGGCAAATGTACAATTAGCTAATTAGCCTAAATTTGTCAATTCATTTTTCAATCAAATGTAAATGTTTGAACTTTTATCGCAAAGTATTAAAGAAAAGGTGCCGGTGAGTGAAGAGGAATTTAATTTTATAAAGACGCTTTTCATTCCAAAAAAATTACGTAAAAGACAATATTTGTTGCAGGAAGGCGATGTGTGCAGATACACTGCTTTTGTTGAGAAAGGAATTCTCCGAACTTTTACTGTAGATGAAAAAGGTAATGAACCTATTCTTCAATTTTCGATGGAAGGCTGGTGGATCTCAGATCTGTATAGTTTCCTTACCAGTGAACCTTCGAATTACAATATTGAAGCACTGGAGGATTGTGAATTATTATTGATCACACAACCATCCTGGGAAATTTTGCTTGAAAAAATACCTGTTTTGGAACGTTATTTTCGGATACTTGTTCAAAATAGTTTGATCGCAACGCAAAGGAGATTGATCGGTGCCATGAGCGAAACGGCCGAAGAAAAATATACTAAACTAATTAATAATTTCCCTGGTTGTATTCAAAGAATTCCGCAGCGTATGATCGCTTCTTACCTTGGCATCACCCCTGAAACGTTGAGCAGGATTCGCAGCCAGATGGCTTCCCGTAAATGAATCCCCATACATACGAATAAAACCACTGATGTAAGGATAGCAATTTAATTCTGCTTCAGATATTTACCTGATTTTCATTTTCATTGACATAGATCAATTTAATTTCTTACCATAGATCATTGGCACGGGCCTCTGTGCCTGTCTACTTTTGTGCAACAAAAAAGATAATAATGTCAGTAAAAAGATCAATCGCCATTTTAGGAGCTACAGAAGAAGCAGGGAAGAAGATCGCATTCCGTTTAATGCATTTAGGTTTTAGTCTCCTCTTAATTTCTAACCATAAAGAAGCGCTGGATTATTTATCGAAAAATATAGAAGAAAAAAAGCCAAAAGCTGAAATCAATTTTATTGAATGTGTGAAGGATGGTTGTTGGGAAGCGGATATTATTATTCTTGCAGTGGAACCCATGGAAGAAAACAGAGTAGCAAAATTGATGAAAGAAGTGGCTACGCAAAAGATAGTAGTAAGTATTTCGAATAAAAAAAATACAAAGACTGAATTGCAAAAAATTTTGCCTTATTCAAGGCTCGTAACGATTTCGAATATTACACTATCGGACGAAATTTTCATTAGTGGAAATGATAGTGCAGCAAACGAAGAAATATCTATGATTTTCAAACTGGCTGGTTATTATCCTATAATAAAAGAAAGTTCACGATCTATTATATAAGTACTCATTAAATCTAAATAAAAAGACAAAATTTATGAACAAAATCATTGTTGTCCGAGATAAGACAACAGTAATCCAAAAATAATGACAGAAGCCATATAAACACTCAAAATGCAAATTGGATTTGAAAAGGAGGGGGTGCTATTTTTTTTGTTTGTGGCGGCGGTGATATA
>Ga0208717_1000071_pt1 | contig 63891 bp, 59 predicted proteins | sample NGESurF53shallow_FD_184489 | JGI IMG/M metagenome (GOLD analysis project Ga0208717, IMG submission 184489) | Arctic peat soil microbial communities from Barrow, Alaska - NGEE Surface sample F53-3 shallow (SPAdes) | ecosystem: Environmental > Terrestrial > Soil > Wetlands > Peat ... | reverse complement strand
GATCCCATCGTCAGCCTGCCAATCCTGGCGGCCTGATCAGCCCGGCCTCGCCGGAGATCGCGGTGACCAACCCGCCGCAGTTACACCACCGGTTGGGACACGATCTTCGACACTTAAGCGGAGCGCTTTGAACGCCGGCGCCTGGGCCGGGTCAACGGGGGTTCGTATCGGCGCCCTTACCGCGAATTCATTGTGCGAAACGCATCCAAGCGCGCATCGGTGGGCCTCTAGCTTTGTAACCGGGGCGTTCAGACCGACCGCCGTCAGGTCGGAAGAGGAAGGAGAAGATTATGTGGTACCATGACTTCACGGGGATGGTTCTTGGGGTGGCGTTCTGGGTGTTCGTCGGCGCGATCATCATTGTTCCGAGGATTCTGAAATCGCGAGACCGGGCGCGAATGTACGAGACGCTGCGCATCGCCTATGAGAAAGGCCAGCCCGTCCCACCCGAGGTGATCGCCGCCCTGCAGACCAATGTCGAGCCGCGTATGGAGACGCCGGAGCGCGATTTGCGCCGGGCGCTGGTGCTAATCGCTACGGGCCTGGGATTTTGCGGCATAGGTCTTGGCCTGTACTACGGCATCAGTAGCGTGAGCGTCGAAGGGGCTTGGATTTCTGGCGCGGTTACCGCTGGTGTCGGCGCCATTCCCGGCCTCATCGGCGTCGCTTACCTCATTCTCTGGGCCACTAGGCGCAACGCGCCCAAGGCGTAGGGCGGGGCCGGACGGGGGATCGTCATGGCCGAGCTGATCGCGCCGCGCGCTTCGGCCCACGACCTGGAACTCGTCGCCCTGGCGGCGGCGGGCGGCCGGGGCGCCTTTGGCGAACTGGTTCGCCGGCACGGCTCGGCGGTGCGCGGCCTTCTGCGCCGGATGGGCGCGCAGGCCGCTCTGGCCGACGATCTGGCCCAGGACGCCTTCCTGGCCGCCTTCGAACAGATCGGCGAGTTCCGCGGCGAGGGGACGTTCCAGGCCTGGGTCAAGCGGATCGCCGCGCGGCTCTATGTCAAACGCTGGCGCAAGGAAGCGCGCACCGAGCTGATGGCGCGGCCGCCCGAGGTCGAGGCGGGGAGCAGCCTTGGGGAAGGCGTCGCCGCCGACCGGATCGACTTGGACGAGGCCCTGCGCGCTCTCGCCCCCGCCGAGCGGATGTGCGTCACCCTGTGCTACGGCGGCGGCCTTTCGCACGCCGAGGCGGCGAGCGCCTTGAATTGTCCTTTGGGAACGGTCAAATCCCATGTCAAACGTGGTCTGGATAAACTCAGAAGCCGCCTGGCGCCGGGACGCGATTTCGGGCGCGATGTCGGGCCCGAGGAGCGCGACGCACATGGCTGAGCGAAGTTTCGAGATGGAGCTCGACCGGTTGTTCGGCGAGGCGCCGGCGTTTTTCGACGGCGATCTGTTCGCCCGGCGCGTCGAGGAACGGCTCGACCGCGGCTGGACCTTCCGCCAGTTCCTGATCGGTGGTCTTGGCGTCGCCGGGGGGCTGATCCTGGGCGCCCAGATCCTGGGTTCGGGTCTGGCCGGACGACTGGGCGCCGTCACCGCGCAATCCAAGGACCTGGTCGCCTCGCGCCTGGCCGATCTTTCCGCCCTGCGTCTTCTGCCCGCCGGCCTGCCGGTGAACGGCGAAGTGGTGTGGATGTCGGCCGCCCTGGCGGTGGTGGCCCTGGGTTTCGCCGTAACCCGCGCGGTCAGGGAACTCTGAGGGCCCGGGCGGAGTGTCAGCCCAGAACCCGCTCGCCGCGCGGCGCATGACCGCGCCCCAGATCACCGCCCGCAAGGGCGCCGAGCCGATCGTCTGCCTTACCGCCTACACCGCCCCGGTGGCGGCGATCCTCGACGAGGTGTGCGACCTGCTGCTGGTGGGCGATTCGGTGGGCATGGTGGTCCATGGCCTGCCCAACACCGTCGGCGTCACCCTGGAGATGATGATCCTGCATGGCCAGGCAGTGATGCGGGCGAGCCACAAGGCCCTGGTCGCCATCGACATGCCCTTCGGCGCCTACGAAGGGGCGCCGGAGACCGCCTACGCCAACGCCGTTCGCATCCTCAAGGAAACCGGCGCCCAGGCGGTCAAGGTGGAAAGCGGGCCCACGGTGGCCGAGACCATCGCCTATCTGACCCGCCGAGGCGTGCCGGTGATGGGCCATGTCGGCCTGCGCCCGCAGGCGGTGCTGACCGACGGCGCCTTCAAGGCCAAGGGCAGGGACGGCGCCGACCACGCGGGGGTGATCGCCGAGGCCAAGGCGGCCGCCGCCGCCGGCGCCTTCTGCGTGGTGGTCGAGGGCGTCGCCGAAGCCCTGGCGCGCCAGATCACCGCCGCGATTGACGTGCCGACCATCGGCATCGGCGCCTCGGCCGGCTGCGACGGGCAGATCCTGGTCACCGACGACATGTTGGGCCTGTTCGACTGGACGCCGAAGTTCGTGCGCCGCTACGCCGATCTGAAGGGCGAGATAGGACGGGCGGCGCGCGCCTACGCCGACGACGTGCGATCAGGAGCCTTTCCGGCGCTGGCGGAGACCTATTTCGCCAAGGTGAAGGAGCGGCGTCCGGCCTGATCGTCGCTCTGGCCGCGTTGGCGATTGAAGGAGGGGAAAGTCATGACCGCGGAAAAGCCGACGATGGCCTTCGGCTGGCGCGTCTGGGGCCTGGGCGTGATCGCCATGGCCTTGGTCAACCTGGCGCTGGGGAACTTCGATCCAGGGCAGCCGGTCCCAAAGGCCTTTCCAGATCGCACCGCCCTGGCCTACGGCGCCGCCGCCTTCATGCTGGTCGCCGGCGCGGCCGTCGAGTGGCGTCGGACGACCGCCTGGGGCGCCGCGGCGCTCACCGCCTACTACACGCTCATTGTCGTCATCCTGATGAACGGCGCCGTCGTGCTGGCCCATTACAGTGAGTTCGGCGCCTACAGCGGGGCCGCCGAGCAGCTGGCCATCGCGGCGGCTGGCTTGATCGTCTACGCCGCCAGCGCCAAGATCGATGCGGCCCTGGCCGCGCGCCTCACGCGCCTGGGCCAGCTGGCGTTCGGGGTCTGCGCCCTGCTGTTCGGCGGCGCGCATTTTTTCTACATGAACCTCACCGTCCCGCTGGTCCCCAAATGGCTGCCGCCCAGCCAGATGTTCTGGGCCTATGCGACCGGGGTCGGCCACATCGCGGCGGGCGTCGCCATCCTGACCGGGATGCGGGCCCGCCTCGCCGCGATCCTGCTGACCGCCATGTACGCCGCCTTCACCCTGCTGGTGCACGGGCCGATGCTCCTGGCCGACCCCTCCAGCCATTTCATCTGGACCGAGAACGCCCTGAACATCGCCCTGATCGGCGCCGCCTGGGTGGTGGCCGACTCGCTGGCCCGGTCGAGGCGATCCAATTCGACGGCGACGCGATAGGCGCTAGTGGATAGAATTTGACACTTCGCGCCCGCCCACGACCGACCTTCCCGCTCCCGTTAACGCACCTCGGCCTTTCCGTCCAACGGACTTTGCGAAGGTCGCAGATGGGTGGAATCCGGTGGTTTGCATCCCGCTCGACAGCGGACCTTGGCGAGATGACCGGAGAGACGGTGTAGCTCGTCGGCACGGCGTCACCTCAGAGCGCCCGCCTCCTTTGAATCTAAGGCGTTTCCTTGAGCGTCTCGTCATTGCCTACGGCGCGGCCTCCGATTTCGAGCGCGAGGCGCTCAAGGCTATCGAACCAGCCGCTCCAAGTACGCGTCTGATGTTCGCGACCATCGTTGCTGCTGCAGCGCTTGATAATCCATGTTCAAAGCTGGGCCGAGCTCCTCCGGGTGTAGGGCGTAATACTTCCCCGCATCAAAAGTGGTTAGGATACCATCTTCGCGCAACTTACGGATTAGCCGCGGCCCCAATTCATCGCGCTTCATCATCCTTTCGTCGTCAATTTTCGCGGCCAGCCGTACTAGCCCCCGATGCCCTCTACGCTGAAATGCTGTAAGCACCCGTCGCAACCGTCGGCGAAGGGTTTCCACCTGCCGGCTAGGCGCGACGGGGAGGACAACCGCGTACTCATTCCAGGGGTGTCGTCGTGCGCTCGGAAACGACACCGATAGTTTGCCCCCAAGAACGATCACCGTCTCCACACGATCGACAACCGCCTCCCGAGCGATAAGTGTGACTTGCTGGAGTTCCGGGGTCGAGTTCACGACGGACTTGAAGATTCGGACTTCGCGGCCATCGACCTGCAGCAGCTCAACATCGATATCGACCGGTGCTGTTACGTTGACGGCGCTGCCATCGCCAAGTACTAGCGAGATCGGAGCTGAAACTCTGACATTTGCGACTGGACCTCTGAGCGCTAGAACACCGCTGGCTGGCGCAAGGAAGGGGCCATAGTGCCTGCTGCCTTCGATGGTGGCGACAGAGTCGATGTCAAAGGCGATCTCTACGACGACATCGTCGTCCTCTCCGGTGATGTCAAGGGATGCCTCCTCACGTTGCCCCGCTTGTGACATGAACGCTGCAAAGAGCGGTCCAACATCGGCAAGATCCAATTCAAGCCGGCCCTTCTTCCCGTCAGCGCCGAGAGCTTCGTTCAGCGACAACATATACAATTCGAAGAACAATCCAGATCCAAGGCCCGGTCTGGATATCAACGCCGTTCTCGCTGCCTCCTGGGCGGCCCCCCTCAGCGCCCAGACGAGCACATATGCGGCAAAGGCCGCGTTAGAGAAGCCCGAGCGCGCGTCGCGGAAGGGATGTGTAGGAGCGAAGTCGGCGATCATTCGATCGTACGCGCGCTTGACCTCTGGCCTCTCAATGGTCGAACCGGCAGGTGCCGGAGCATCGATTAGGGCCGACGCGAGTCGGCCAAGCTGCTCTTCGGGAGCATAGAGAATTGACGTGTCGACGCCCTCGAGGCTGACCTCCTCGCGAAGCTGGTCCACGAGCTTTCCCTGCTCACGTTTGAGGATGGCCTCCGCGATCTTGGCAATCAAATCGACCGGGCTATTGGCGGACAACTGTGCGATACGCGCCTGCGGGTTCAGGCTCTCACTTTCCATCGCGTACGAGCAGACCGCGTCAAGAACCGGAGCATAGCCAGCGAAACGAGGATCGTCTCCCCCAGGGGTTTCTATGAGTTTGGCGCGCGTCGCGATGGCCAAATCGAGAAAGGCTTCTGTGTGCCGGTCGTAGGCGGCCATACTTTTTGGTCTTCGGCCAGCAATTACCCTCAGTTTCTTTTCGATGTACTCTACTGCCCTCGGCTCGTCGAAAAATTCGATCTCCAGGAGGCACGGATCAAGATCAGCCTCTTTGAGCACAAGCCACGCTTCTTCCGCTGCCGCTGAACGCCCGAAAAGCACGGCAGGCAGAGCGCCGCCATGGCGAATAATCTGACTGAGATCAGAAAGACCGTTCGCGAAACCCTCCCCACCCGCTCGTAGTTGGGCCTCGTCCAGCGCGTCGATCACGAGACCGAGGCGTCCCTCTTGCGCGTCCTTCAGCGCGGAAACCCCGAAGGCATTGGCGATGCCGCCTATAAAGAAATTGCCCCCGAGCTGCTCTGTTCGGGATAGGTCCACCAGCACCGAGGACGTTTCGGCAGCGAGGATCCTTGCGAACGTACTCTTGCCCACCGCTCCGGGCGCGGCGACCACGATCGTTCTTGCCGTTAGCGGGCTGCCCTCGATGGTGTGCATGACGGGCTCGACGAACGCGGCCTCGACAGAATGCGCAACCGACCAGCCGGCCTTTTCCGAGGAGCCCGGCAACACGGCGCCGGCCATCCTCTTCCGCCAGCCACCTGCCAAATCGAACATTAAGCTTCTCCAATCATGTCGGGCCTGGATACAACACGCGCTGCCTAAAGGCACGTCCAATTCGTTCCTATCCCGACTCAAGGGCGACGACAGAAAAGGCAGGTATCGGACGGTCGACGTGATGGCCCAGCCCGCGTTCAGAGGCGTCGAGCCCTTCCGGCGCCGAACGGGTTCTACGCCACTCCGACCAGTGCCGCGGTTCAGACAGATGATACCCGCCAACAAGCGGACCCTCTGAACGTCCGAGTTGGGTCGATTCTCACCGTTGGCTTCCGGCTCGGATCCGGCCCTTCGACCGATAGCCTCCTCAACGCACCGCCGGGACTCACTTGTCAGATTTTGACCACTAGGCGGCCGGACGCCCCGCTGCCGCAAGGAGAAAAGCAACGCGCCCGGTCAGGCGGGAGGGGCGACCAGGGCGAACATACCGCCCTGGGGATCGCGGCCCTGCAGGACCCACATGCCGCCCGGAACCTCATGAGGGCCGCCCAGCACCTCGCCGCCGCCGTCCCTGACCCGCTTCGCCGCCGCCTGGATTTCCGCCACGTTGAAATAATAGAGCCAGTGAGGGGTCGGCGTGTTGGCCATCTTGGTCATCATGCCGCCGATCGGCTCGGCGCCGGCCGAGAACAGTTGGTAGACGCCGGCCGGCCCCATGTCGTGCGCCTCGCCCTTGGTCCAGCCGAACAGGCCCTGATAGAAGGCGAAATCGCTCTCCAGATCCCCGGCGTGCAGCTCATGCCAACCCGGCGAGCCGGGGCTGCCGGGCGCGGGGCGGGCCGGCGGCGTCTCGGCGGGCAAGGGCGCGAACAGGAAGAAGGCCGCGCCGTGCGGGTCGGCGACCATGGCGAAACGGCCTACGCCCGGGATGTCCTGCGCCGGCCGATGCACCGAGCCGCCGGCGGCCTTCACCCGCTCGGCGCAGGCGTCGACATCGTCGACGCCGATATGGGCCATCCAGCCGGGGCGCGCGCCACCCTGGGTCATTTCGGGGGTCAGACGCATGGCGCCGCCGAACTGGGCGTCGCCGACGCTGAGCAGGTCATAACGCATGCCGGCCATGCCAGAGTCGCGGGCATTCCAGCCGAGAACGCCGCCATAAAACAGCTCCGCCGCGTCCAGATCGGTGGTCATCAACTCGTAATGGACGAAAGTGTTGGGCATGGGTCTTCTCCTTCATTGCATGAAGCCGCTTCGATGCGCCGTCGTCCGGCGCTTAAACGAGCGGGGCCGCCGGCGTCCAGCAGCCGCGTCTCAGAGTCGCAGCCGGGCCATCGCGAGGCCGTCGGCGTAGGCGCCGTCCCGCCAGGAATGGGCGCGCAACAGGCCTTCGCGCTCGAAACCGAACCGCTCATAGAGGGCGATGGCCCGGGTGTTATCGGCAAAGACGGTCAGCTCCAGGCGGGAGAAGTGCAGCCAGCGGTCGGCCTGGTCGATCAGAGCGGCCAGCAGCGCCCGCCCGGCGCCGCGGCCGGCATAGGCATCGTGGACGGCCACGCCGATGGAGGCCACGTGAGCGCGGCGCGGATTGCCGGCCGGGTGGAGATCCGCCCAGCCGATCACCTTGCCGTCGATCATCGCGACGAGCTGGGTATGGCCGTCCGGCCGCGCCTCCTGGCGCTTGCGCCGCGCGGCGACGCTGACAAAGGGAAGCTGCAGGGTTCCCCACACGGCGCGCGGCTGATTGAGGATCTCGGTCAGCGCCGCCACGTCTTCCGGCTCGGCGGCGCGGATCAGGATCTCGTCTCGGCTCATCGCTCCAGCCTTTGCCAAAATCATTGCCGGCGCGATACCAGCGAGGGATAGAATCGCAAATTCCGCGAATCGAGGGAAGGCGTTTGGGAATGTCGATGAAATGGGCGGCGGCGGCGGTCGGCTTGGCGGCCCTGGCGGCGGGCGGCGCTTGCGCGGCGAGCGTGACGCCGGCCGACTACGGCGCCCTGCATTGGCGTTCGATCGGGCCGTTCCGCGGCGGGCGGGTGCTGGCGGTGGCCGGCGCGAGCGACGATGCGCGACATTTCTTTTTCGGGGCGGTGAACGGCGGGGTGTGGGAGAGCCGCGACGCCGGGCGCACCTGGGCGGCGATCTTCGACGGCGCGCCGGTGGGCTCGATCGGGGCGCTGGCCGTGGCCCCGTCGGACCCCAAGGTGCTCTATGTGGGGACCGGAGAGGCGGACATGCGCTCGGACATCGCCCAGGGCGTGGGCCTGTTCAAATCGATCGACGGCGGCAAGACCTGGACCGCCAGCGGGCTCGCCGACAGCCAGGCGATCGCCAGGATCCTGGTCGATCCCCGCAGCCCCGACGTCGTGCTGGCGGCGGTTCTGGGCCATCCCTATGGGCCGAGCGCCCAGCGCGGCGTGTTCCACTCGGCCGACGGCGGCCGAACCTGGACGCGGACGCTCTACACAAATCCAGACACCGGCGCGGTGGATCTGGCGTTCAAGCCGGACGATCCGAACACGGTCTATGCCGCTCTGTGGCAGACCCGTCGGCCGCCGTGGAGCGTCTATCCGCCGTCGAGCGGCCCCGGCGGCGGCCTCTACAAATCGACTGATGGCGGGCTCTCGTGGACGCCGCTGATCGCCCACGGCCTGCCGGACGCCCCGGGCCGGATCGGGCTGGCGACGACGCCGAGCGCGCCCGCTCGCCTCTATGCCTTGATTGACGCCAAGCAGGGCGGCCTCTACCGCTCCGACGACGCCGGGGCGACCTGGGCGAAGGTCAACGGCGATCCGCGTATCTGGGGACGCGGCTGGTACTTCGGTGGACTGACGGTCAATCCGAGGAACGCCGACGAGATCTGGGTCTGCAACACCATCGTGCTGCATTCCACCGACGGCGGGCGGACCTTCCTGCCGCTCAAGGGCGATCCCACCGGCGACGACTTCCACAGCCTGTGGATCGACCCGACCGATCCGGATCGGCGCATTCTAGGCTCCGACCAGGGCGCGCAGGTGACCCTGAACGGGGGCGCGACGTGGAGCTCCTGGTACAACCAGCCGACCGGCCAGTTCTATCACGTGGTCACCGACAACCGCTTTCCCTACCGCGTCTACGGCGCCCAGCAGGACAGCGGCGCGGCCGACATCCCCAGCCGCGCCGACGGCTGGGACGGCGTCAACCTGACGGAGTTCCACGAATCGGCGGCCGGCGGCGAGAGCGACAACATCGCCCCCGATCCGGCCGATCCGGAGGTCATCTTTGGCGGGCGCGTGGACAGGCTCGATCTGCGCTCCGGTGAGGTGCGCAATGTTGATCCGACCCTGGCCTTTCCGGATCGTTACCGGGCGACCTGGACCCTGCCCCTGGTGTTCGGGCCACGCGACCACGCCCTCTATTTCGCCAATCAACGCATCTTCCGCACCACCGACGGCGGCCAGCGCTGGACGCCGATCAGCCCCGATCTCACCCGCCCCGATCCAGGGGTTCCAGCCACCCTCGACGCGGCGAGCGCGGCCGACGACAATGGCGTCGGCCCCCGCAAGGGCGTGGTCTACGCCCTCGGCCCCTCGCCAATCGCCGCCTCGGTGATCTGGGCCGGGACCGACGACGGCTTGGTGTGGCGGACGACCGACGGCGGCGCGAACTGGACCGACGTCACGCCCAAGGCCCTGACCGCCTGGTCGAAGATCGGGGTGGTCGAGCCTTCGCATTTCGACCGCGACACCGCCTACATCGCCGTGGATCGCCATCGCCTGGATGACTTCGCGCCCTACATCTATCGCACCCGGGACGGGGGCAAATCCTGGACCGCCATAACGTTCGGCCTGGCCGGCGGAAACGGCCTCAATGCCGTGAACGTGGTGCGCGAGGATCCGGCGCGGCGGGGTCTGCTTTACGCCGGGACCGAGCGCGGCGCCTTCGTCTCCTTCGACGATGGGGGGACGTGGCGCCCGCTCCAGGCCGGACTTCCCACCACCTCTGTGCGCGACATCGCCGTGCACGGCGATGACCTGGTGATCGCCACCCACGGGCGCGGCTTCTACGTCATGGACGATATCGAGCCGCTGCGGGAACTGGCGGCGGCCGGCGGCTCGGGGACGCGTCTTTTCGCTCCGGCCCCGGCGATCCTCCAGTGGCCGGCGGGGTTTTCCGGCACGCCGATGCCCAAGGACGAGCCCATGGCGGTCAATCCGCCGGCCGGGGCCTATATCGACTATGCCCTGACCAAGGCGCCCGCCGGGCCGGTGGAGATCGCCATCGCCGACGCCCATGGCCAGCCCGTGGCCCATTTCAGCAGCGCCGACGCGCCGGCGCCGCTCGATCTGAGCAAGATCGGCTCGGCGCCGGAATGGATCGATCGCCCGGCCCCCCCGGCCGCGACGCCGGGTCAGCACCGCTTCGTGTGGAACCTGCGCTACCCATTGCCCGCCGCCCTGGCCGACGATCCGCGCCAGTCGGGGGTGTGGGCGGCGCCGGGGCGCTACGCCGTGACCCTGACCGTGGACGGCCGGACTTGGCGCGCGCCGCTGGATGTCTTCCCGGACCCCAGGGTTACCGCGGCGCCGGCCGCCTATGAGCGCCAGTTCGCCCTGGCCCGCGCCATCGAGGCCGATCGGGTGCGGGCGCGCGCCGCCCTCGGCGCCTTGAAGGCCGACCCGGCCCGCAAGGCGCAAGCCGACGCCTTGAGCGCGATTTCCCAGCGGCTGGATGCGCTGGCCGCCGCCGTGGACGGCGCCTCCGGCGCGCCCAGTCCGGACGCGGAGAGCGGCTATCGCCTGGCGTCGGCGGCGCTGGACGCGGCGCTCGGGGCGGGAAAGCCGTCTTGACAGCGAGGTCGCTCTTCATCCGCGCCAATCTGTCCTAGATTTCATTTGGCGTTTCGGGCGGCCGGCGTATGACAGCGGCGCGACAGGTTGGGAGTGATACCTTGAAATCAGCACACGGCTTTGCCGGGCTCGCGCTCGTGGCCCTTCTCGCGCCTGGATGGGCGGCGGCGCAGAGCGCCGATGAGATGATCGCCAAGCACATCGCCGCGCGCGGCGGCCTGGCCGCCCTGCACGCCATAAAGACGCTGAAGATGACCGGCAGCCTGCGGCCGGGCGGATTCGACGTTAAACTCGCCTACGACGAGACCATAGCGCGGCCAGGTTCGGTGCGCATCGACGCCACCTTGCAAGGGCTGACCGTCGTCCAGGCCTACGATGGGACGAGCGGCTGGCAGATTCAGCCGTTCCAGGGCCGCAAGGATCCCGAAGCGCTGTCGGCCGACGACACCAAGAACCTGCAGGAAGAGGCGGATTTCGAGGGCGCCCTGATCGACGCCAAGGCCAAGGGCGCGACGATCGAGAGCCTCGGCAATGTCGATGTGGACGGGGCGCCGACCTGGGCCTTGCGCGCGACCTTGAAGAACGGCGACCAGCAGACCTATTACCTCGATCCCGACGCCTGGCTCACCGTTCGCATTCTCACCCGGCAGTTGGTGCGCGGCGCCGAGACCCTCACCCAGACCGATTTTGGCGACTACGAAAAGGTGGCCGGGGTTTATTTCCCGTTCGAGGTGGCCTCCGGCCCCAAGGGATCGAGCGTCCAGCAGCGGATCACCTACGACAAGATCGTGGCCAACGAGCCGGTCGATCCGGCCTTGTTCGAGCGGCCGAAGATCGCGGCGGCGCCGACCGCCCAGGCGGCGCCGGTCCCCACCAAGGCCGCGCCGGGGACGCCCGTTCCCGACAAGCCGCGCAAGCCGCCCGTCACCCCGCCGCCGGCGTCCCGAGGAGCTTTGCAGTGAATCTCGCCAGAATTTCCACGCTCGTCGCCGCTTCGACCGTTCTGGCCGGCGGGACGGCCATGGCCGCGCCCAAAAGCCTCGCTTCGGCCGCTCCCGCCTTCACCAGCGCCACCATTTCCGGCCTTGGCGCGCGCAACATCGGCTCGGCGACCATGAGCGGGCGGATCGCCGCCATCGCCGCCCGCGCCGAGGCCGACGGCAAGACCACGATCCTGGTCGGCGCGGCGAGCGGCGGGGTGTGGAAGTCCAATGACGGCGGCACGACCTTCCGGCCGATCTTCGACAAGGAGACCAGCCAGTCGATCGGCGCCCTGGCCCTCGATCCCAACCATCCCGACACCTATTGGGCCGGAACCGGCGAGAGCTGGGTGCGCAATTCGGTTTCGGTGGGCGACGGGGTCTACAAGACCACCGACGGCGGCGAGACCTGGACCAACGTGGGCCTGCCCAATTCCGAGCATATCTCGAAGATCATCGTCGATCCTTCCAACAGCGACACCGTCTATGTCTGCGCGCCGGGCGCCCTGTGGAGCGACAGCGCCGACCGCGGCCTCTACAAGACCACCGACGGCGGCAGAACCTGGACGCTGATCCTGAAAGGGCCAAATCTTTCCACCGGCTGCTCGACGCTCGCGCTCGATCCGACCAATCCCAGGAAGCTCATCGCCGGCCTGTGGGATTTCCGGCGCAAGGGCTGGACGTTCCGATCCGGCGGGGAGAACGCCGACGCGCCATCGGGTAGCGGCCTCTTCATGACCATGGACGGCGGGGTAAGTTGGAGCGAACTGAAGGCGGACGGGACAAACGGGCTGCCCAAGGGGCCCTGGGGCCGCGAGGCGGTGGCCATCGCCCCCTCCGATCCCAAGATCGTCTATGCCCTGATCGAGGACGTGCGCAGCGCCCTTTACCGCTCCGACGACGGCGGCAAGACCTGGGCCGAGCGCGACCGCAGCCAGAACATGGTCTGGCGGCCGTTCTATTTCGCCAATCTGATCGTCGATCCGAAGAACCCCGATCGGGTGTTCAAGACCGACCTGTCGCTGATCGCCAGCGAAGACGGCGGCAAGAGCTTTTCCGCCGTCGCCGACAGCACCCACAGCGACCAGCACGCGGTGTGGATCGATCCCAGCGACACCAAGCACGTCATCACCGGCAACGACGGCGGCCTGTGGATCAGCCACGACGGCGGCAATCGCTGGGAAAAGAACGAGAACCTGCCGATCTCGCAATTCTATCACGTCAGCGTGGACGACAAGGACCCCTATCAGGTCTACGGCGGCCTGCAGGACAACAGCGTGTGGGTCGGCGACACCGCCTATCCGGGCGGCGTGACCAACAGCCGCTGGGAGAATCTAGGCGGCGGCGACGGGTTCTGGGCCTGGCCCGATCCCGCCGATCCCGAACACTTCGCCTATGGCGAGAGCCAGGGGGGCGCGGTGCTGCGCGTCAACCGCCAGACCCTGGAGGCGCGCGACATCCAGCCCAGATCCGACACCAACGAAAAATTGCGCTGGAACTGGAATACGCCCCTGGTCACCAGCCCCGACGAAAAGGGGACGATCTACATCGGCGCCCAGTATCTCTTCCGCAGCCGCGACCACGGCCAGAGCTGGGACAAGATATCGCCGGACCTGACGACGAACGACAAGCAACACCAGCGCCAGGAGGAAAGCGGCGGCATCACGGTCGATAACTCCTATGCGGAGATGTACACCACCATCTATGCGATCAGCGAATCGCCCCGTCAGGGTGGGGTGATCTGGGTCGGCACCGACGACGGCAACGTCCAGCTGACCCGCGACGATGGCAAGACCTGGACAAACCTGACCGCCAAGGTTGGCATGCCGCCAGCCTCGTGGGTGTCGTGGATCGAGGCCAGCCCCTATGACGCGGCCACCGCCTACGCCGCCTTCGATCGTCACTCGTTCGGCGATTTCGCGCCGTACATCTACAAGACCATCAACTTCGGCCAGACCTGGACGCGGATCGCCAGCCCGCAGGCCGGGATGCGCGGCTTCGCCCATGTGATCAAGGAAGATCCGGAAAAGCCGGGACTGCTCTACGCCGGGACCGAATTCGGGCTGTGGGTTTCCCTGGATGGCGGCGGGCGATGGGCGCAGTTCAAGGGCGGCGATCTGCCCGACGTTCCGGTGCGCGACCTGGCCTTCCAGAAGCGCGATCACGACCTCGCCGTCGCCACCCACGGGCGGGGCATCTGGATCGTCGACGATCTGACGCCCCTGCGGGCGCTGAGCGCCCAGATCATGGCCCAGCCCCTCGCCTTCCTGCCTTCGAGGCCGGCGCAGCAGCGCATCGAGACCAACGGCGGCTGGTTCCCCGGCGACGCCCAGTTCGTCGGTCCCAATCCGGCCGACGGAGCGACCGTCGCCTATTACGAGCCGGGCCGGCACCTGTTCGGCAAGCTGAAGGTCGAGATTCTCGACGCCTCCGGCAAGGTGATCGACACCCTGCCGGCCTCCAAGCGGCCGGGGATCAACCGCGTCGTCTGGTCCATGCGCGCGCCCGCGCCCAGGACACCCCCGGCGGCGCAGATCGCCTTCAACTCGATTCAGGGGCCAAGATATGTCCCCGGCCCCTACACCGCCCGCCTGACCAGTGGCGCGACGGTCCTCACCGCGCCGGTGACGGTGACGCTGGACCGGCGGGTCACCTTCACCCTTCAGGATCGGCGGGCGCAATTCGACGCCGCGATGAAGGTGAGCGCGATCTTTTCGCGGATGACCGACCTGGTGGCGCGCATCAACGCGGTGCGCCAGGGCGCCGAGGCGCGGGCGGCTGGCTTGCCGCCCGACGATGTCCTGAAGGCCGGTCTCACCGACCTGTCGGCCAAGGCCGACACCCTGCGCAAGGAAATCGTCGCCACCAAGGAAGGCGGCGCCATCACCGGCGAGGAGCGGCTGCGCGAATTCACCGACCAGCTCTACGGAGCGATCATGTCCTACGAAGGCGCGCCGGCCAGCTATCAACTCACCCGCATCGACGTGCTGTCGAATCAGTTGGCCGACATCTCCGGCCGGTTCGACAAGCTTGTCGGCGGCGATCTGGCGGCGCGCAACCGCGACCTCAACGACCGCAAGCTGGCGCCGATCGATCTGCCGGCTGGCGGATCGACGGCCGCCGGCGGCCCCGGCGGCGGCGCCCCTTCGGAGGCCCTGGCAGGGTATGTCTTCTCCCTGCATCCCACGGTCATGACGACGCGAGCGACGGCGGAGCGGGATTAGGGGATCTTGGAGCGCGGGCTTCCAGCCCGCACCTTGAAGGCGTGACACGGTGGTCGCCGCTTAACTCCCGTCCTCGCGTTGCAGTGATCCTCGTCAAACGATAGGTTCCCGGCGCCCGGCGGCGCGGCCAAGTCTGGAGTGCATATTTCGTGACCGATTTTATCGAGGAGGTCGATGAGCAGGTGCGCTCCGACCACTATCGGACCCTCGCCCAGCGCTGGGCGCCGTGGTTCGCCGCCGCGCTGATCGCCGTGGTGGTCGGCTGGCTGGGCGTGTGGGGCTACAACATCTGGCAGGATCGCAACATCGGCAAGGCCTCCATCGCCTACGATAAGGCGCTGACGTCCCTGGCGCAGGGCGACGAGACCGGGGCCTACACCGGCTTCGACGCCCTCGGAAAGTCCGGGCCGGCCGGCTACCGGACCCTGGCGCTGATGCAGCAGGGCAATATCCGCCTGGCCGCCGGCAAACCCGCCGAGGCGGCGGCCTTCTACGACGCCGCCGGCCGGGCCGCGCCCAACCCGATTCTGCGCGACCTGGAGCGGTTGCGCGCCGCTCAGACGCTCCTGGACACCGCGCCCTTTGCCCAGATCCAGACGCGGCTGAACGCCCTGACCGGCGACAAGAAACCCTTCGATCTGGAGGCGCGGGAAGCCCTGGCCATGGCCAAGCTGATGGCCGGCAGGACGCGGGAGGCGCGCGGCGACTTCAACGCCCTGACCCTCACGCTCGGGGTGAGCGAGGCGATGCGCGGCCGCGCCCAGGCGGCCATGGCCCTGATCGATGCCGGCGAGGCGGCGACGGCCGTCCAGGTGGTCAAGGCGGCCGCCTTATTGCCGCCGTCGAAACAGCCCGCTTTCGCCCCCCCGGCGGGAGATGCAGGGGCGCCGCAAGATCAGGGCGCGCCGCGGGGCGCTCCCGACACCGCGCCTGGGAACGCTCAATGACCCCTGCCCGTACGCTCGGCGTGATCGCCGCCGTGGCCGCGCTGGCGCTTGGCGGTTGCTCCACCATGTCCAAGGTCGGCGGCCTCAGCCCCTTCCACAAGAAGCACGTCAAGTCGGTGGCCAAGGGGGTGCGAATCCCGATCATCGCGCCGGGCGAGCAGCTGGCCGTGTCGGATGTGCTGAAGGGTCAGGATTTCTTCCTGCCGGCGGCGACCCCTCTGAGCGAATGGCCGCTGCCCGGCGACACGCCCGCCCAGTCGGTGGAGAACGTCGATGCGGCGCCGGCCTTCCAGATCGCCTGGCGGCGGAGCTTCGGCGCCCCGACCACGCGCAAACGCTTCGTCACCGCCCCGCCGATCGCCGCTCAGGGACGCGTTTTCGTGATGGACGGCGGGGCGACCATATCGGCCCTCGACGGGACGACCGGCGCGCGCGTCTGGCGCACGGACATCATGCCCAGGTCCAAGCGCGATCACGATGCGTGGGGCGGCGGCCTGGCCTATGAGGGCGGCAAGATCTACGCCTCGTCCGGGTTCCGCGAGGTGGTCGAGTTGGACGCCGCCACCGGCGCCATCGGCTGGCGGACCCCGACCGAGGCCCCCGTCCACGCCGCGCCCACCGTATTCGGCGGCCGGGTGTTCGTGGTCGATGTGGACGACGAGCTGATGGCTCTGGACGCGGCCACGGGCGCCCAGGCCTGGACCTATCAGGCCCTGACGGAGCCGGCCCGCATCCTGGCCGCCTCCAGCCCGGCGGCCGACAACGAGACGGTGGTGGCCTCCTTCGCCTCGGGTGAACTGGTGGCCGTGCGCGCCGCCAATGGCAACGAGCTGTGGAACGCCAGCCTGTCGCGCGCCAACCGCACCAACGCGCTGTCGGAAATCCGCGACATCGCCGGCCGGCCGGTGATCTTCAAGAACGACGTCTATGCGGTCAGCCATTCGGATGTGCTGGCGGCGGTGGATCTGCGCACCGGCACGGCGCGCTGGACCTTGCCGGTCTCGGCCATCACCAGCCCCTGGCCGGCCGGCGACGTGGTGTTCGTGGTCGATGACCTCGGCCGGGTGATCTGCGCCTCCCGCGAAAGCGGCGGCATCTATTGGATCCGCGACCTGAACGCCGGCCTGAAGAAGAAGCTGCGGGCCTATTGGTCCAGTCCGCTGATGGCGTCGGGGCGTCTGGTCATGGTTTCCAGCAAGGGCGAGGCGGTGGCTCTCAATCCCAAGACCGGCGCCACCTTGCGCACCTTACGGCTCGGCGCCGACGCCCTGATCGGTCCGATCGCCGTGAACGGCACGATCTATGTGGTCACCGAAAGCGCCCAGCTGATCGCGATCCGGTAGGGCCGCTTCCCCATGGTGAAGCTCGCCATCGTCGGGCGCCCCAACGTCGGCAAGTCGACCCTGTTCAACCGCCTGGCGGGCCGGCGGCTGGCGATCGTCGACGACCGGCCGGGCGTGACGCGGGACCGCAAGTTCGCCACCGGCCGGCTCGGCGATCTCGACCTCGATCTCATAGACACCGCCGGCTTCGAGGACGTAACCGACGACAGCTTGGAGGCGCGCATGCGCCGCCAGACCGAACTGGCGGTGGCCCAGGCCGAGGTGGTTCTCTTCGTCATCGACGCGCGCGAGGGCGTCGTGGCGCTGGACGACATCTTCGCCCAGGTGCTGCGGCGCAGCGGCAAGCCGGTGATCCTCATCGCCAACAAGAGCGAGGGCCGGGCCGGCGACGCCGGCGGCCTGGAAGGCTACAATCTCGGCCTCGGCGAGCCGGTGGCCATTTCGGCCGAACACGGCGAGGGACTGGGCGACCTCTTCGCCGCGATCCTGGCCAAGGCGCCGGGCGGCGAGGCCCCCGACGGGGACGAGTCGATCGAGAGGGGAGAAGCGCCCATCCGCATGGCCATCGTCGGGCGCCCCAACGCCGGCAAGTCCACCCTGGTCAACAAGCTGATCGGCGAGGAGCGCCTGCTCACCGGGCCCGAAGCGGGCATCACCCGCGACGCGGTGTCGGTGGACTGGACCTGGCAAGGCCGCCGCCTGCGGCTGGTCGATACCGCCGGCCTTCGCCGCAAGGCGCGCATCGAAGCGAAGCTGGAGAAGCTCTCCACCCAGGACACCCTGCGCTCGATCACCTTCGCCGAGGTGGTCGTGCTGGTCATGGACGCCACCCATCCCTTCGAGACCCAGGATCTGCAGATCGCCGATCTGGTCGAGCGCGAGGGCCGCTCGCTGGTCTTCGTGCTGGCCAAATGGGACCTGGTGGAGGACCCGGACCCGCGCCTGAAAGGCTTCATCGAGCACGCCGAGCGCATGTTGCCGCAGTTGCGCGGCGCGCCGGTGGTGCATCTGTCGGCCGAGACCGGGCGCGGGCTCGATCGGCTGATGCCGGCGGTGATCAAGGCGCACGGCGACTGGTCGACCAAGCTCAGGACGCGCGATCTCAACGACTGGCTGAAGCTGGCCGTGGAGCGCCACCCGCCGCCGGCGGTGAACGGCCGGCGCGTCAAGCCCAAATACATGGCCCAGACCAAGGCGCGGCCGCCGACCTTCGTCCTCATGGCCAGCCGGGCCGACAAGCTGCCCGACAGCTATCGTCGCTACCTGGTCAATTCCCTGCGCCAGAGCTTCGATCTGCCGGGCACGCCGATCCGCATCACCGTGAAGTCGGGCCCCAATCCCTATGCCGAGGCCTCGAGCGATCCGGTCAAGGCGTTCCAGGCGAAGCGTCGCCGCGCGCGGACTTCCAGTCGATGAACTCAACGACGTGGTCGGGCGGCCCTGGGTCGCTCGCCAGCGCCAGCTCGACAATCAGTGGGCCGATTTCCGTCGGATCGGTGAGCGTCGCGGGATCCTCGCCGGGATAGGCCTGCTCGCGCATTCGCGTGCGCATGGGGCCCGGATCGAGCAGTACGATGCGCAGCGGCGAGCCGTCGACCTCGTCGGCCCAGCAGCGGACCAGGGCTTCAAGGGCGCCCTTGGTGGCCGCGTAGGAGCCCCAGAAGGCCTTGGGGCGCTGGGCGCGGCTCGAGGTGAGAAAGATCGCCCGTCCGGCTTCGCTGGCCTTGAGCAGGGGCTCCAGCGAGCGGATCAGTCGAAAGACGGCGGTGAGGTTGGTGGCGAGGATCTTGTCCCACAGCTCGGGCGGGATGTGGGCGACGGGGCGCAGACCGCCCAGCATGGCCGCCGCGTGAACCAGAATGTCCAGCCGCTCGTGACGCCGGAAAATCTCGAACCCCAGTTGATCGACGCCCGCGCCGTGGGTCAGGTCCATGGGAACCAGCGTCGCGCGCTCGCCGCCGGCGGCCAGGATGGCGTCGTCCAAGGCTTCCAGCGCCCCTTGGGTGCGTCCCACCGCGATGATGTGCGCGCCCGCTTGGCCCAGCGCCAGCGCGCCGGCCCGGCCGACGCCGCGCGTGGCCCCGGTGACCAGGGCGACGCGGCCGGCGAGCGGTCGATCGCTGTCTGACATCTGTCTCAAGCCTCCTGAACGGGCCGCGCCGCGTAGCGCTGGGCGATCAGGGCGCAGGCCATCAGCTGGAGCTGGTGGAAAATCATCAGGGGCAGGACGAGCAGGCCGACGGAAGCAGCGGGAAACAGGACGCTGGCCATCGGCACGCCGGAGGCGAGGCTCTTCTTCGACCCGCAGAAGACCAGGGTGATCTCATCGGCCTTGGCGAAGCTGGCGGCGCGGGCGAAAATAAGGGTGGCGCCCAGAACCACCCCGAGCACCGACGCGCAGACGACCGCCAGCTCCAGGATCTGGGCCGCCGACACCTGGCGCCAGATGCCCTGGACGACGGCCGCGCTGAAGGCGCCATAGACGACCAGCAGGATCGAGCCGCGATCCACCAGGCCCACCAACGCGCCATGGCGGACCATCCACCCGGCGATCCACCGCCGCGCGAGCTGTCCAGCCAGAAACGGAATGAACAGCTGGACCACCAGCGCTTCGAATTCCGCGCCCGAAAAACCCGCCCCGCCGCGGCCCAGGGTCATGGCGAGCAGCAGGGGCGTGAGGAAGATGCCGATGAGATTGGACGCCGACGCCGCGCAGACGGCGGCCGCCACATTGCCGCGCGCGATGGAGGTAAAGGCGATGGAAGACTGCACGGTCGAGGGCAGGCAGCACAGAAAAAGCATGCCCTGGGCGAGAGCCGCGGGGAGCACCTCGGCCGGAAGCCACTGAACGGCGAGACCCAGGAGGGGAAAGAGGCCGAACGTGGCCGCGAGCACCGCAAGCTGAAGGCGCCAATGGGTAAGTCCGGCGATCACCGCGGCGCGCGAAAGCTTGGCGCCGTGCAGGAAGAACAGCAGGGCGATGGCGATCCGGGTGGCAAGCGAGAAGTCGGCGGCGACGCCACCGCGCACCGGCAAGAGGCTGGCCAGGGCGACCGTGGCCAGGATGGCCACGAAGTAGGGGTCCGGGACGAGGCGGCGCGGCCAAGGGGCCGGCGCGACCTCGCTCACGCATCGACCAGGAACGACAGCTGCCGCTCGACCGGCTCGTTGCGGCCTTGCGCCATCTCGCGGTCGAGCAGGCGGGTGGGGTAGTCGCCGGTGAAGTAGTGGTCGGTGAACTGAGGGGCGCCCGGATCGCGCGGACCGGCGCCCATGGCCCAGTAAAGGCCTTCGACCGACAGAAAGCCCAGGCTGTCCACCTCCAGGATCTGGGCCATCTCCTCGAGACTGCGGTTGGCGGCCAGGAGCTTGTCACGGTCGGGCATGTCGATGCCGTAGAAATCCGGCCATTTCAGCGGCGGCGAGGCGCTGCGCAGATGAACCTCGGCCGCCCCCGCTTCGCGCACCATCCGCACCACGCGCACCGAATTGGTGCCCCGCACGATGGAATCGTCGATCAGCATCACCCGCTTGCCGGCCAGCACGGCGCGGTTGGGGCTGAGCTTCATGCGCACGCTCATCTCCCGCGCGTCCTGGCTCGGCTGGATGAAGGTGCGCCCGACGTAGTGATTGCGGATGATGCCCATCTCGAAAGGGATGCCGCTTTCCTGGGCGTAGCCGATGGCGGCCGGAACCCCGGAGTCGGGAACCGGGGCGACGATGTCGGCCGGCACGCCGCTTTCCTGGGCCAGACGCCGGCCGAGCCGCTTGCGCACCTCATAGACCGAGCGGCCGTTGACCACGCTGTCGGGCATGGCGAAATAGACGTATTCGAAAACGCACGGCCGGGCCTTGGCGGCCGGGAAGGGGCGGATGGATTCGACGCCGTCTTCGGAGACCACGACCATCTCGCCATGCTCCACGTCGCGCACGAAGCGCGCCCCGACCATGTCCAGGGCGCGGGTCTCCGAGGCGAACACCGCCTTGCCGTTCAGCTCGCCCAGCACCAGCGGGCGGATGCCCAGCGGATCGCGCACCCCGATCAGCTTCTTGTTGGTGAGGGCGATCAGGGCGTAGCCGCCCTCCACCTGCTTGAGCGCGTCGATGAACCGCGCCACCAGCCTACCCTTCCGGGAGCGGGCGATGAGGTGAAGGATGACCTCGGAATCCGACGTCGACTGGAAGATCGCCCCCTCGCGGACCAGCTCCTCGCGAAGGGTCATGAAGTTGGTGAGGTTGCCGTTGTGGGCGATGGCGATGCCGCCGGTCTGCAGGTCGGCGAACATCGGCTGGCCGTTGCGCAGGAAACTGCCGCCGGCGGTGGAATAGCGGGTGTGGCCGATGGCGGCGCGGCCGGGCAGGCGGTGGGTCAGATCGCCGCCGGAAAAGGCGTCGGCCACATGGCCCAGATGCCGCTCGGTATGGAACCCATGCCCGTCGAAGGCGGCGATGCCGCAGGCCTCCTGGCCGCGATGCTGCAGGGCGTGCAGCCCCAGCGCCACCACGCCCGACGCGTCCTCCACGCCGAACACCCCGAACACGCCGCATTCCAGGCGAAGCTGGTCGTCGTCAAGGCTCACCGGGTTTTCTCCACCAGATCGTCCATGCTCTTGCGTTGCGCGTCGGTTTCGCCCAGCCCCGCGCTCGTCACCGCCTGCTCGGCGCCCGCCGCCACGTCGTGGGCGACCTTGAAGCCCCGCGGCGCGAAGGCGCGCAGGGCGCCCCCGGCGGCGTTGGCCAGTGGATAGAGTCTGGCGCGGGCGATCCACGGCGCCATGCGGCCGGGCGGCGTCGCGGCGTCGATAAGCAAGGTGAAGAGGCCGATCACGACCAGGCCGCGGACCAGACCGATGGCGAAGCCGAGGGCGCGATCGAAGCCGGAAAGTCCGGTGCGCCGCACCCCGCGGGTAAGGCTGGCGCCGATCATCCTGACGACGATGTAGACGATCAGGAACAGGACGAGGATGGCGACCGTGCTGGCGATCCACGGCGTCGCGATGAAATGCCGCGCGAGCGGCCCGGTGAAACGCAGGCCGAAGACCGCGGCGATCGCCGCCACCACGAAGGCGATCACTGTGGTCACCTCCCGCGTCGCCCCGCGCGCCAGGCCAATGAGGCCCGAGAGGACCAGCACCAGGCCGACCAGAACGTCGAACAGGGTCACTCCCATCGGTTGTCGCCGATGCGCGCCACCGCTTCGGCCAGTCGGGCCACGCCGGTCATGGCGAGGCCCGAGCCGCCATCGGGGGCGATGGGGGCCAGGGCGCGGCGGAAGCCCAGCTTGGCGGCTTCCTTCAGGCGCATCTCCATTCGGCTCACCGGACGAACGTCTCCCGACAGGCTGATCTCGCCGAACACCACGCAATCCTGCGGCAGGGCGATCTCCAGGGCCGAAGAGGCGAGGGCCGCGGCCGCCGCCAGGTCCGCCGCCGGTTCGCTGATCCGAAGGCCGCCGGCGACGTTCAGATAGACATCGCGCGTGGCGAATCCAAGGCCGCAGCGCGCCTCCAGCACCGCCATCACCATGGCCAGGCGCCCGCCGTCCCAGCCGACCACCGCCCGGCGGGGCGTTCCGTAGACGGACGACGCCACCAGGGCCTGGAACTCCACCAGCACCGGCCGCGAGCCCTCGATGCCCGCGAACACCGCCGCCCCGGCCGCCCGCTCGCCGCCGTCATTGAGAAACAGGGCCGAAGGGTTCTTGACCTCCGCCAGCCCCGCGTCGCCCATTTCGAAGACGCCGATCTCGTCGGTGGCGCCGAAGCGGTTCTTGGCCCCGCGCAGGATGCGGAACGGATAGCCCCGCTCGCCTTCGAAGGCGAGGACCGCATCGACCATGTGCTCGACCACCCGCGGTCCGGCGATCTGGCCGTCCTTGGTGACGTGGCCGACCAGGATCACCGCGACGCCGCGCCGTTTGGCCAGGCGCACCAGCTCGCCGGCGCAGGCGCGCACCTGGGTGACCGAGCCAGGTCCCGCCTCATGGGCGTCGCTCCATAGGGTCTGGATCGAATCGACGACCACCAGATCGAAGGCGTCCTTCTTGAGCGCATCGACGATGTCGCGCAGGGCGGTTTCGGCGGCCAATTTCACCGGCGCGTCGGCCAGGCCCATGCGTTGGGCCCGCGCGCGGATCTGGGCGGCCGCTTCTTCACCGGAGATGTAGGCGCATGACGCCCCGCGCCGGGCCGCCTCGCCGCACACCTGCAGCAGCAGGGTCGATTTGCCCACCCCGGGATCGCCGGCCAGCAGGATGGCCGAGCCGGGCACGACGCCGCCGCCGCACACCCGGTCGAATTCGCCCACGCCGGTGACGATGCGGGGAGGGGCGGGCGAGTGGGCGTCCAGCGCCTCGAAGGCCAGGCCGCGCGCCTTGGCGCCCCTGGCGGGGGCCAGAGCGCCGGGCGGCCGCGAGACGACCTCCTCGGCCAGGGAATTCCACGCCCCGCACGCGCCGCACTGGCCGGCCCACTTGGCATGGACCGCGCCGCAGGACTGGCAGGCGTAGATGGCGCCGTCGCGGGCCATGGCGCTCCGATTCGAAGGGAGACATTCTACCGCACCGCGCCGGCGGGCGCCTCATCTGGTTATGCGCGGGGCGCCTCGCCAAGTCGGCGAGGCTGGATTAGCGTTCAACCTGGCGCGCCGGGTCATAATGGACGGGGAACACGATGGCGGACGGCGAGGCGAGGCCAAGACGCGTCGGATTGATCTCGCGGGCGCGCGCCATCCTGCTGCGCACCGAGGTCGAGTGGGAGGTCGTCGATCTCGAGCCCGCCACCATCGTCGGGCTGTTCATCGGTTACGCCTGCATCCTGGCGGCCATCCGGCCGTTGGCGGAAATCCCGCAGCATCTTCTGGTCAACCGCTGGCTGTCGGCGTCGACCCTGGCGATCACGGCGATCGAGTATGGGGTGTCGCTGGTCGATGTGCTGATCCTGGGCCTGATCGTCAACGCGCTGGCGCCGATCTACCGCGGCCAGAGAAGCCTGGTCCAAGCCATGAAACTCTCTGTCTATTCCCACACCCCGGGCTGGGTCGTCGGGGTTCTCTACATCCTGCCGATTCCGGGTTTTCTGGCCATGATCGCGGGCGTTTACGGATTCTATATCCTCTGCCTGGGCCTGCCCACCCTGATGAAGACGCCCAGGGAAGACATCGTCGGCTACTTCGTCGGGGTCGGATTTGGCGCCTTCGCGGTGGGCGCCATCTCCGCCTGGCTGATGAACCTCCTTAGTCTTTCGATGCTGGCCGGCGCGCCGCTCAGCGGCGCGGCGAGCCGCGTTTTTGTCCGTTGATTCGCCCTCTCGCCACGGCCTCCGGTTTGGATTAGCGTCGCCCGCGAGACTTCGATCTCATGCAAGGGAGGGCTAAAGATGAGCGTGGTTGAAGAACCAAAAAGGGCCGGTCTGGTCGCGCGCGTACAGGGAATCCTGCTCCACCCGAGGGCCGAGTGGGACATCATCGATACCGAACCGGCGACGACTCAGGGGCTGTTCACCGGCTACGCCTGCATCCTGGCGGCGATTCCGCCCGTCGCGCTGATCGTTTCGCACCTGCTGTTCATCCATTGGACGATCGTGCCGATCGTGCCGATCGTGGTGATCGCGGTGGTGAGCTACGTGGCGTCGCTGATCGGCGTGTTCATCGTCGGCTTCATCATCGACGCTTTGGCGCCGAGCTTCGATGGCCGCCGGCTATTTCGTGGTCACTCTGATCGCGGCCATTGTCGTCAACATGATCATCGGCTGGATCATTTTCCTGATGACCGCCTCGCTGGTGGTCGGCGCGGCGCTGGGCGGCGCGGCGGCCTACAGCTAGCGGCGCGGCTTGGAGCGCGGGCGTCTCGCCCGCGTCTTCCTTTTTTCGCGCCAACGCGGGCGGGACGCCCGCGCTCCGGCCCCCGCTTGAACCTTCCCCTATCCGCATCCACATAAACTTCGAACCCCGCCGCCATCCCCGGGCGGACGGGCGGTCCGACTCGGCGCAGGCTGGGAGGGTATAAGGACCGCCGAGACCCACTTCGATCCATCGATGCGCCGCGCGCGTAGAGAGTTAAGGACGCGCCCGAGCCAAGGAGTTTAAGAACATCATGTCCGAGATAAAGACCCTGCCGGTCCTTCCGCTGCGCGACATCGTCGTCTTCCCGCACATGGTGGTGCCCCTCTTCGTCGGCCGCGAGAAGTCGGTGCGCGCCCTGGAAGAGGTGATGAAAGCCGACAAGCAGATCCTGCTGGTCACCCAGAAGGACCGCGACGAGGACGACCCGAGCCCCGCCGACATCTTCGAGATCGGCGTCGTGGCCAGCGTCCTGCAGCTTCTCAAGCTCCCCGACGGCACGGTCAAGGTGCTGGTGGAAGGGCGCGGTCGCGCCGCGGTGCTGAAATTTACCGTCCGCGAGGACTTCTATGAGGCGCAGATCGCCGCCATCGCCGAAGAGGCGGGCGAGGCGCACGAGGCCGAGGCCCTGTCGCGCGCCGTGGTCGATCAGTTCGAGAACTACGTCAAGCTGAACAAGAAGATCCCCCCCGAGGCCCTGGCCGCCATCCCGCAGATCGCCGAGCCGGGCAAGCTGGCCGACACCATCGCCGCCCATCTGGCGGTGAAGATCGCCGACCGCCAGCAGCTTCTGGAGATCTTCAACGTCGGCAAGCGCCTGGAAAAGATCTTCGCCCTGATGGAGGGCGAGATCAGCGTCCTGCAGGTCGAAAAGAAGATCCGCGGCCGTGTCAAGCGCCAGATGGAGAAGACCCAGCGCGAATACTACCTGAACGAACAGATGAAGGCGATACAGCGCGAGCTGGGCGAACAGGACGACGCCCGCGACGAGCTGGTCGATCTCGAAAAGCGAATCAAGAAGGTGAAGCTTTCCAAGGAAGCCCGCGCCAAGGCCGAGAGCGAGCTGAAGAAGCTGCGCAACATGAGCCCCATGTCGGCCGAATCCACCGTGGTGCGCAACTATCTCGACTGGCTGCTGTCCATCCCCTGGGGCAAGTCCAAGACCAAGCCCATCGACATCGTGCGCGCCGAGCAGATCCTCGAGGAGGATCACTACGGCCTGGAGAAGGTCAAGGAACGCATCCTCGAATACCTCGCCGTCCAGGCCAGAACCGGCGCTCTGAAAGGCCCGATCCTCTGCCTGGTCGGCCCGCCTGGGGTCGGCAAGACCTCGCTTGGGCGCTCGATCGCCAAGGCCACCGGGCGCGAATTCGTGCGCCTCTCCTTAGGCGGCGTGCGCGACGAAGCCGAAATCCGCGGCCACCGGCGCACCTACATCGGCTCCATGCCCGGCAAGATCGTCCAGTCGATGAAGAAGGCCAAGACCACCAACACCTTCTTCCTGCTGGACGAGATCGAGAAGATGGGGGCCGACTGGCGGGGCGATCCCTCCAGCGCCCTCCTCGAAGTGCTCGATCCCGAACAGAACTCCAACTTCAACGACCACTATCTCGAGGTGGACTACGATCTTTCCAACGTGATGTTCGTCACCACGGCCAATACGCTGAACATGCCCCAGCCGCTGATGGACCGCATGGAGATCATCCGCATCCCCGGCTACACCGAGGACGAGAAGATCGAGATCGCCAAGCGCCACCTCCTGCCCAAACTGGCCAAGGATCATGGTCTCAAGGAGGGTGAATGGACGGTGCCCGACGCCGCCATCCGCGACCTGATCCGCTACTACACCCGCGAAGCGGGCGTCCGCTCGCTGGAGCGCGAGATGGGCAACTTGGCCCGCAAGGCTGTGCGCGACATGGCCAAGGAGCAGCTTCTCACCGTCACCATCGACGACGAGCGCCTGGCCCGCTACGCCGGGGTGCGCAAGCACCACTATGGGGCGACCGACGAGGAAGATCAGGTGGGCATCGTCACGGGCCTGGCCTGGACCGAGTTCGGCGGCGACATCCTCACCATCGAGGCGCTCAAGATGAGCGGCAAGGGGCGCATGTCGATCACCGGCAACCTCAAGGAGGTGATGAAGGAATCCATCGCCGCCGCCGCCTCCTATGTGCGCGCCCGCGCGCCCAGGTTCGGCATCAAGCCCACCGCTTTCGACAAGACCGATGTCCACGTCCATGTTCCCGAAGGCGCGACGCCCAAGGACGGCCCCTCGGCGGGGGTGGCGATGGCGGTGGCGATCATCTCGGTCCTCACCGGCGTTCCGGTGCGCAAGGACCTGGCCATGACCGGCGAGATCACCCTGCGCGGCCGAGTGCTGCCGATCGGCGGCCTGAAGGAAAAGCTGCTGGCCGCCCTGCGCTCCGGCATCAAGACGGTGCTGATCCCGGCCGAGAACGCCAAGGATCTGGCCGAGGTGCCCGAGAATGTGAAGGCGGGCCTGGAGATCGTTCCCGTCGCCACCGTCGATCAGGTCCTCGCCCTCGCGCTGACCGGCCCCCTCGTCCCCATCGACTGGCGCGAGGAGGACGACGTCCCGGCTATCGTCCCCCCGGTCTCCGACGACACCGTCGGCGGCCTGGTGATTACGCACTGAGGCTATGAGCCGCTACGCCGCTGTTTTTTCCCGCCGCTCTTGTGCCCGGCGCCCTACAGGCCATAATTGATTTTCAGGAAAAGGTCGGCGCCGGCTGGTCAGCGAGCCTCGCCGCCCGTGGGGCAGGGGAGAGACACGCGATGACCAAGGCTGAACTCGTCGCCGAGATCGCCGAACGGGCGGGGCTGAGCCGGCCACAGGCCAGGGACGCGCTGGAAGCCTTCGTCGCCACGGTCACCGCGTCCCTCAAAATGGGCAAGCAGGTCCGTCTGGTCGGCTTCGGCAGTTTCGTTCCGGTCCGCCGCGCCGCCGGCGTGTCGCGCAACCCCAAGACCGGGGCCAAGGTCAACCGCGCCGCGGCGACCACAGCCCGTTTCCGGATCGGGGAGACGCTCAAGAACGCCCTCAACTAGGCGCTCGCCGGGCGGCTAGCTCAGTTGGTCAGAGCGCCTGGTTTACACCCAGGAGGTCGGGGGTTCGAACCCCTCGCCGCCCACCATCATAGTTTCGCCCCAAGGGGCTTCGCAGGACAAGTCATTGAGTTTTCTGGTGAAGCAGGATGCCCTCCGAAGCCTTCTTGCCCGCCGGAGCCTCGACGCGCGCCGCGTCCGGCTGTATATACGTTTCATGATTTTCTAGAAGGAGGCGCGGCGTGGCTCTGAGCCTGAAGGACCCCCGAACCGATCGATTGGCCCGGCAGGTCGCGCGCCTCACCGGCGAAAGCCTAACCGACGCCGTCCGCATCGCCCTTTCGGAGCGGCTGGCGCGGGAAAGGCTCAAACGGGCGCGGCCGGCAAATCTCGCCGATGAACTGGAGGCCGTCGCCCGGCGTGTCGCCGCCCTGCCGGTGCTCGATCCACGCCCACCCGACGAGATACTGGGCTACGACGATCATGGCCTGCCGCGCTGATGGTGATCGACAGCTCCGCCTTCACGGTCCTGCTACTGGACGAGCCGGAACGCGACGCATTCCGGCACGCCATTGAGGCCGATCCCGTGCGGCTTGCCAGCGCCGCCACCCTGCTGGAGAGTTCCATCGTCGCGCTCGGCCGATTGGGCGAGCCCGGTCTGGCGGAACTGCGGGTGGTGTTCGCCGCCGTCGGCGCCGAGACGATCGACTTCGGGCCTGAACATCTCGAAGGGGCGATCGACGCTTTCCGCCTCTACGGCAAGGGACGCCACCCAGCCGGCCTGAACTTCGGCGACTGCTTCTCCTACGCCCTGGCCAAGGCCACGGGCGAGCCTCTGCTCTTCAAGGGTGACAATTTCCCGCATACGGACGTGCGCCGGGCGGCGTGAGCGGCGTGGACGCCGGCGACGACATCGGCGATGATCGGGGCATGCCGCCTCCGCGACGGGGAAGGCGGCGAACAAGGGGAGGATCGGATTTGAAAACCCACTCGGCGGCCCTTGTCTCCATACTCGCCCTGCTGGCCGCCCCTCCCGCCGCCGCCCTGGCGCAGGCCGCGCAGGCCCAGTCCGCCGCCGGCGCGCCCACGTCCATGGATCAGATCCTCGCCGCCGCGCCGGCCGGCGACTGGCGGACGATCGATCCGGCCAACACCCTCTACCTCCAGCTCGCCAAGGGCCGGGTGATCGTCGAGCTCGCCCCCGCCTTCGCGCCCAACCACGTCGCCAACATCAAGGCTCTGGTCAGGGAAGGCTATTTCGACGGCGCGGCCATCGTGCGGGTGCAGGACAACTACGTCGTCCAGTGGGCGGCGCCTGAAGGGCGGCCGGTGACGGGCGCGGCAAAGGCGACCCTGGCCGCCGAATTCGCCCGCCCCTATGACGCCGGCCTGCCATTCACCCCGCTCCCCGATGCCGACACCTACGCCCCCCAGACCGGCTTCACCGACGGCTTTCCCGCTGCTCGCGATCCCGCCACCCGCCAGACTTGGCTCACCCACTGCTACGGCATGGTCGGGGCCGGGCGCGACAACGGCGCCGACAGCGGCGGCGGGACCGAGCTTTACGCGGTCATCGGCAATGGCCTTCGCCAGCTCGACCGCAACGTCACCCTGGTCGGCCGGGTGGTGAAAGGGATGGAACTGCTCTCCGCCCTGCCGCGCGGGACCGAGGCTCTCGGCTTCTACGCGACGCCCGCCGAGCGCGTCCCCATCCTTTCGATCAGGCTCGCATCCGACCTTCCGGCCGCCGACCGGACGCCCTTGGAGGCCCTGCGTACCGACACCTCGACCTTCGCCGCCCTGCTGCAAAACCGCCGGTTTCGTCAGGACGCCTGGTACAAGGTCCCCGCCGGCCGCCTCGATGTCTGCAACATGCCCCTGCCGGTCAGGGCGGCGCCCAAATAGGCGAATGGCGCGAGTGACCGGACTTGAACCGGCGACCTCCGGCGTGACAGGCCGGCGCTCTAACCAACTGAGCTACACCCGCGTTTAAGGCGCGCGCCCTGATAGGGCGTTCCGGCCCTGAGCGTCAACCGCCGGCGCAGAAGGCGGAGACCTTGGCAATGGCCGGAGGGGTCGGTTCGACGCCGCCGCCCAGTTGGGTCTGACCGACGAACCGACGATCGCTGGACTCGAACTTGGCGCGGGCGGCGGCGAAGCTGGCCGCGGCGGTGTCGGCCAGCCGTTGGCCCTCGGCGAGGGCGGCGTCGCGCGCCCGTCCGCACGCCGCGGCGTCATTGAACACCGCCTGCGTGGTGACCGGCGGCTGATTGGGGGTCAGCCAGGTGAGCACGAGGGTGAAGGTCGGCCTTGGCGCGGCAGGCGGCGCGGCGCCCGGCGCGGCGGCGGGAACCGGGGCGGGGGCCGGCGCCGGGGGCCGTTCGCGCTGGCCACAACCGGCCAGGGCCACGGAAGCGGCGGCCATGCAGGCGGCGTTCGAGACGTGTCCTCGGGTCATGACTCACCCACCATGGCACGTTCCAGGGCCGCCGTCATCGCGCCTTGGCTTGGCCGGCGCGATATGTTTTCAGCCGCGGATGTCCCGCGGGGAGACCCCCATGAGCCGCCCCGCCATAGCCCCGTTCACTCTCGAAGCCGCCGACGGCGCCGCCATCGCCGCCTACCGCGTCCCGCCGCGGGGGCCGAGGAGGGGGATCGTCCAGATCGCCCATGCCATGGCCGAGCATTTCGGCCGCTACGCGTCCCTCGCCGAGCGCCTCGCCGGGGCCGGCTGGGCCGTCTATGGCGCCGACCACCGCGGCCACGGCGCTTCGGCCGGCGCGCACGGCCTGGGCGATTTCGGCCCGAGCGGCTTTCAGGCCCTCGTCGATGACATGGCCGCCCTTACCGAGGTGGCTAGGCGGGAGACGCCGGGAACCGCCCCATCCACCTGTATGCCGGCCGCCCCTCTCTAAGCGTGGAGGGCCATCGCCGATACCAGCCCCAGATGCTCGACGAACGGCTCGAAATCGCGGTCGCTGTAGAGCAGGGCGTGGCCGCTTTCGATGCAGCGGGTGGCGATCAGGGTGTCGATGGTCTTGCGCGGCGTGACGCCCAGCCGGCGCAGGCTCCGATAGTTGCGGGCGGCGGCCAGGGCGATGGCCGCGCCCGCGATATCGATGACCGTCAGCGCGGTCATGGCCCGCATCGCCCGGTTGAATTCGGCCTCGCGGGCGAATCCCTGCAGGACTTCGGCCAGCATGATATTGCCGGTCGCGACGATCTCGGCGCCGAGGAGGGCGTCGAGGCGGTCGCACTGGGGCGTGGCGACACCGCGAAAATAGTCGATCCAGACGCTGGAATCGATGAGGATCACCGGTCGGTCCGCAGGGCGTCCAGATCGCCTTGCCAATCGAGCCTGCCGCGAAGCGCGCGAATCTCCTCCTGCCGCCGCAAGCGCAGCAGCGTCTTGAGGCCCAGTTCCACCGCCGCCCGCTTGGTCCGAAGTCCGGTCACGGCGAGCGTCGCGGCCATGAGGGTGTCATCGATTTCGATGTTGGTGCGCATATGTGTAATCCTTCACCATGTCCTACACATTAGGACGTGTCGCATCGGACTTCAACCCGCCACCGCATCCCCCGTTTGAACCCCCCGCCCCCATGGTCTAGAAGATGCCGCGCGACTCCCCGCCTCCGTCCGGCCGCCCATGAACGCCTTCCTCCTCCAGTATCTGCCGATCGTGATCTTCTTCGCCATCGCCGGCGCCCTGGGCGCCGCCTTCATCCTGGCCGCCGCCATCGTCGCCCCCAAGGACCCCGATCCGGAGAAGACCTCGTCCTACGAGTGCGGCTTCAACGCCTTCGACGACGCGCGGATGAAATTCGACGTGCGCTTCTACCTGGTCTCGATCCTGTTCATCATCTTCGACCTGGAAGTGGCCTTCCTCTTCCCCTGGGCGGTGGCCCTGATGAAGCTGCCGCACGCCACCGGCCAGTTCGCGTTCTGGAGTATGATGAGTTTCCTCGGCGTCCTCACCGTCGGCTTCGTCTACGAATGGAAGAAGGGCGCCCTGGAATGGGAGTGATCGTTCCCGCCAAACCGGCCGCTCTCACCGCCGGCCGGGCCCGCGTCGAGGGCTACGACCCCCGCGCCCACGACCCCTATTTCGACGGGATGGCGCCATCGCTGGCCGACAAGGGCTTCATCGTCGCCGCCGCCGACGATCTGATCACCTGGGCGCGCACCGGCTCGCTGATGTGGATGACCTTCGGCCTGGCCTGTTGCGCAATCGAAATGATGCAGGCCTCCATGCCGCGCTACGACATGGAGCGGTTCGGCTTCGCCCCGCGCGGCAGCCCCCGCCAGAGCGACGTGATGATCGTCGCCGGCACCCTCACCAACAAGATGGCCCCGGCCCTGCGCAAGGTCTACGACCAGATGCCCGAGCCGCGCTACGTCATCTCCATGGGAAGCTGCGCCAACGGCGGCGGCTACTATTATTTCAGCTATTCGGTGGTGCGCGGCTGCGACCGCATCGTGCCGGTGGATATCTACGTCCCCGGCTGCCCGCCCACCGCCGAGGCCCTGGTCTATGGGGTCCTGCAGCTCCAGAAGAAGATCCGGCGCACCGGGACGATAGAGCGGTGAGGGGTTCGCGATGATCTGGCGGGTTTCCGACGAGGATCTCACCACCCTGGGCGAGCGGGTGGTGGCCGATTCCGCCGGCGCGATCGGCGGCTACGCCGTGGCCTTCGGCGAACTCACCGTCACCGCGCCCGCCCATCGGATCGTCGATGTCCTGACCTTCCTGCGCGATCACGCCGAGCTTCGCTTTTCCCAGCTCATCGACCTCTGCGGCGCCGACTATCCCCAGCGCCCCCTGCGCTTCGACGTGGTCTATCACCTGCTCTCGATGACCCGTAACCGCCGCATCCGGGTCAAGGTCGAGACCGACGAGGATACCGCCGTCCCCTCGGTCACCGGCGTCTTCCCGGTCGCCGACTGGTTCGAGCGCGAGGCCTTCGATCTCTACGGGATCTTCTTCTCCGGCCATCCGGATCTGCGCCGCCTGCTCACCGACTACGGCTTCCACGGCCATCCGATGCGCAAGGACTTCCCGATGACCGGCTATGTGGAGGTCCGCTACGACGACGAATTGAAGCGCGTGGTCTATGAACCGGTGAAATCGGTGGAGTTCCGCGACTGGGACTTCCTCTCCCCTTGGGAGGGCGCCCCCTACGCCAAGCCGGGGCAAGGCTATCCCTACGACCTGGCCGACAAGGAAAAGGAAGGCGGCGCGCCATGACCGGTGACAACGCGCCCGCCGGGGCCACCGAATATATCCCCGAAACCGGTCCGACACCGGAGACGCCGGTGCGCCGGTTCAACATCAACTTCGGCCCGCAACATCCCGCCGCGCATGGCGTTCTTCGCCTAGTGCTGGAACTGGACGGCGAGCTGGTGGAGCGGGTCGATCCGCACATCGGCCTTTTGCATCGCGGCACCGAAAAGCTGATCGAGGCGCGGCCCTACACCCAGAACACCCCCTATTTCGATCGCCTGGACTATGTCGCGCCGATGAACCAGGAGCACGCCTTCGTCCTGGCCATCGAGCGGCTGATGGGCCTGGAGGTCCCGCGCCGAGCCCAGCTCATCCGGGTGCTCTACGACGAGATCGGCCGCCTGCTCAGCCACCTCTTGAACGTCACCACCCAGGCCATGGATGTCGGCGCCATCACCCCGCCGCTGTGGGGTTTCGAGGAGCGCGAAAAGCTGATGGTCTTCTACGAGCGGGCCTCGGGGGCGCGCATGCACGCCAACTACTATCGCCCCGGCGGGGTGCGCCAGGATCTCCCGGCCGCCCTGATCGAGGACATCGACGCCTGGTGCGTCGCCTTCCCCCAGAAGCTCGACGACATCGAGGTGCTGATCACCGGCAATCGCATCTTCAAGCAGCGCAACGTCGATATCGGCGTCGTGACCAAGGAGCAGGCCCTGGCCTGGGCCTTCACCGGGGTGATGCTGCGCGGCTCCGGCGTCGCCTGGGACTTGCGCCGCACCCAGCCCTACGCCTGCTACGACGAGTTCGATTTCGACATTCCGCTCGGCGTCCACGGCGACTGCTACGACCGCTATCTGTGCCGGGTCGAGGAGATGCGCCAGTCGGTGAAGATCATGCGGCAATGCATTGAGGTGCTGCGAAAAACGCCCGGCCTGGTGCTTTCCGACGACCACAAGGTGACGCCGCCGCGCCGGGCCGAGATGAAGCAGTCCATGGAAGCTCTGATCCATCACTTCAAGCTCTACAGCGAGGGCTACCATGTGCCGGCCGGCGAGGTGTACGCCGCCGTCGAGGCGCCCAAGGGCGAGTTCGGCGTCTATCTGGTCGCCGACGGCACCAACAAGCCCTACCGCTGCAAGATCCGCGCCCCCGGTTTTCCCCACCTGGCGGCCATGGACTGGATGAACCGCGGCCACATGCTCGCCGACGTCTCCGCCATCCTGGGCTCCCTCGACATAGTCTTCGGTGAGATCGACCGGTGAGCGTCCGCCGCCTCGCCAAGGAACAGCCCGCGTCCTTCGCCTTTACGCCCGAGCGGCTGGAAGAGGCGCGCGGCTGGATGGCCAGGTTCCCCGAAGGCCGCCAGCAGTCGGCGGTGATCCCGCTGCTGTGGCTGGTCCAGAAGCAAGAGGGCTGGGTGCCCGAGCCGGCTCTGCGGGTGGTCGCCGATCTGCTTTCCATGCCGGTCATCCGGGTGTTCGAGAACGTCACCTTCTACACCATGTTCCAGCTCCAGCCGGTGGGTTCGGTCGCCCATGTCCAGGTCTGCGGCACCACGCCCTGCATGCTGCGCGGCGCCGGCGATCTGAAGGCCCTGCTGGAAAAGCGGATCGGCCCGCGCGATCAGCGTTCCGTCGATGGCCGCTTCTCGTGGGAGGAAGTCGAGTGCATGGGCGCCTGCACCAACGCCCCCATGGTCGCCATCCACGACTATTACTACGAAGACCTGACCGTCGAGACTCTCGGCGGCATCCTGGACGACCTTGCCGCCGGCAAGCACCCCGAGCCCGGTTCCTATATCGGCCGCCAAGGCTGTGCCCCCGAAGGCGGCCCCGACACCCTCACCGATGCCGCCCTCTATGACGGCTCGCGGGCGAAGAAGATCGATTTGCCGGGAGTGGCGGCGTGAGCGCATCGTCCCGAGCGTATCCTTCTCCCCTTGCGGGAGAAGGTGGCCCGCAGGGCCGGATGAGGAGTTTTCCACCATCTGTCCGCGCGGCGGCCTACCTAATCGACGACCTGATCGCGACCCCTCATCCGTCGGCATCGCCGCCACCTTCTCCCGCAAGGGGAGAAGCGATATGACCGCCCGCTCAATCCGCAACGCCGGCCTCGTCGCCTGTCTGATCGGCCTGCTGACGATGGTCAGCGGCCGGTTCGTCGTGGGCGCTCCGGTCTGGCTCACGTACGTCGGCCTCGCGGTGATCTTGTTTGGCTGGGGCCTGTTCGGCTGGTCCGTCGTCACCAATCTGCGTTCGAGGGCCCGCTGATCTCCATGCCCGGCATACTCCAGGACAAGGACCGCATCTTCACCAATCTCTATGGCGTGCATGACTGGCGCCTGGAGGGCGCCCGCGCGCGCGGGGTGTGGAACGGCACGGCCGAGATGATCGGTCAGGGCCCGGAATGGCTGTGCGACCAGATCAAGGCCTCGGGCCTGCGTGGACGCGGCGGGGCTGGGTTCTCCACCGGCCTCAAATGGACCTTCATGCCCAAGCAGGAGAGCGAGCGGCCGCATTATCTGGTCCTCAACGCCGACGAATCGGAGCCGGGCACCTGCAAGGACCGCGAGATCATGCGGTTCGATCCCCATCGCCTGATCGAGGGGTGCCTGGTCGCCTGCCGCGCCATCCGCGCCCACGACTGCTTCATCTATATCCGCGGCGAATATGTCCGCGAGCGCGAGCACCTGGAGACCGCGCTCGCCGAGGCGCGCCAGGCCCGCCTGATCGGCGCGGACAATCTCAACGGCTGGGACTGCGACATCCGCCTCACCCACGGCGGCGGAGCCTATATTTGCGGCGACGAAATGGCCCTGCTCGAGAGCCTCGAAGGCAAGAAGGGCCAGCCGCGCCTGAAACCCCCGTTTCCGGCCGGCTCCGGCGTCTACGGCTGCCCGACCACCGTCAACAATGTCGAATCGATCGCCGTGGTCCCCGAGATCCTGCGTCGGGGCGCCGACTGGTTTTCCAGCTTCGGCCGCCCCAAGAACACCGGCACCAAGCTGATGAGCGCGTCGGGGCACGTGAACAAGCCGGCGGTCGTGGAGGAGGCCATGTCCATCCCCATGCGCCAGCTCATCGACGACCATTTCGGCGGCGTGCGCGGCGGCTGGGGCAACCTCAAGGCGGTCATTCCCGGCGGCTCGTCCGTGCGCCTGATCCCGGCCGAAGAGGCGGAGGTGGCGCTGATGGAATTCGACGATCTGGCGGCGCGCGGCTCGGGGCTCGGCACGGCGGCCATGATCGTCATGGACAAGAGCTGCGACATCGTCGCCGCCATCGCCCGCCTCTCCTATTTCTACAAGCACGAGAGCTGCGGCCAGTGCACGCCCTGCCGCGAGGGGACGGGGTGGATGTGGCGGATCATGGAGCGGATGGTCACCGGCGAGGCCGATCCCAAGGAGATCGACATGCTGCTGGACGTGGCCAGCCAGGTGGAGGGCCACACCATCTGTGGCCTCGGCGACGCCGCCGCCTGGCCGATCCAGGGCCTCTTCCGCCACTTCCGCCCCGAGATCGAAGCGCGCATCGCCCACTATCGTTCGCGGCGCGCGAACGTACCGGGTGTGACGCTGCACGCGGCGGAGTAACCCTTGATGCGAAATTTGCGCACGCCGGCAACCTTGATCGCGGGTTCGATCCTCTTTTTGGTTATGGATGCGTACGCAATTTGGCGCGTTTGCTTCCATCCAATGGGAAGTTCGCACGTCCGCCCCGTCATTGCCGTCGGGCTGATTTCTCTCTGGGGGCTGTATCAATTTTACGCAACGATGCGGCTAAGCAGATGGCCTATGCTAATCTACGCAATTCTGGTATTTCCAAGTGCAATATATTCAATAGGATTGTACATAGAACGCTCGAAAATTCCAAGCGTGGCTTTTTCTGTAGAAATATTGCTCGCTTTAGTGATTGTATCCATCTTTATACGGGAGTGGCGGGCCATGAATTGGCGTCCGTTCGGTGTGAATGTCGATCCAGAGCGTCGCGGCGCTCCAGAGCCTTGATGGCTTCGGAGGAACGGGCTATCGCCCACGCAGTATGACCGCCGACGACGAAACTCTCGCGATGCAGCTGCTACGGCGGATCGACGCGAAAGTCGATCAGTTGATTTTCGACGTATGCGAACTCGCGGCCGGCATGACGCGGTGCGCCCAAGCCCTCGATCGCGTCAATGACCGCTTGGATGGCATGGATAGTCGGTTAGAACGGATTGATGGTCGCCTAGCCAACTGTTTTCCGGGTTCCTGAGCCGCCATGCCCAAAGCCAGCGTAAACGGCGTCGAGATCGAGTTCGAGCCCGGCATGACCGTGCTTCAGGTCGCCGAGCTGGCGGGCGAGGAGATTCCGCGCTTCTGCTACCATGAGCGCCTCTCCATCGCCGGCAACTGCCGGATGTGCCTAGTGGAGGTGAAGCCGGGGCCGCCCAAGCCCCAGGCGTCCTGCGCCCTGCCGGCCGCCGACGGCCAGGAGATCATCACCAACTCCCCCATGGTCGAAAAGGCCCGCAAGGGGGTGATGGAGTTCCTGCTCATCAACCATCCTCTCGACTGCCCGATCTGCGATCAGGGCGGCGAGTGCGATCTGCAGGACCAGTCGATGGGCTACGGCCGCGACGCCACCCGCTACGCAGAGAACAAGCGGGCCGTCGAAGAGAAATACATGGGACCCCTCATCAAGACGGTGATGACCCGCTGCATCCAGTGCACCCGCTGCGTGCGCTTCATCACCGAGGTGGCCGGGGTTTCCGAGATCGGTCTGATCTCCCGCGGCGAGGACGTCGAGATCACCACCTATCTGGACCAGGCGGTGGCGAGCGAGCTTTCGGCCAACGTCATCGATCTCTGCCCGGTCGGCGCCCTGACCTCCAAGCCCTACGCCTTCAACGCCCGCCCGTGGGAGCTCACCAAGACGCTGAGCGTGGATGTGATGGATGCGCTTGGCAGCGCCATCCGGGTGGACGCCCGCGGGCCGGCCGTTCTGCGCGTGCTGCCCCGCGTCAACGACGAGATCAACGAGGAGTGGATCAGCGACAAGACCCGCTACGCCTGCGACGGCCTCTCACGCCAACGGCTCGATACGCCGATGATCCGCGTCGCCGGGCGCCTCCAGCCGGTCTCCTGGTCCGACGCCCTGGCGACCGTCGCGGCCAGGATCAAGGCGGCCCCGCCCGATCGCGTCGGCGTCATCGCGGGCGATCTGCAGGACGCCGAATCCATGAAGGCGGCTCTGGACCTCTTCAGGCCTCTCGGTGTGAAGAACCTGGACTGCCGCCAGGACGGCGGCCCGCTCGGCTACGGTCCCCGCGAAAGCTGGCTCTTCAACTCCACCATCGCCGGCCTGGAGCGGGCCGACGCCATCCTGCTGATCGGGACCAACCCCCGCCTCGAGGCGCCCGTCCTCAACGCGCGCATCCGCAAGCTGTGGCTGGCCGGCAAGGCGCGCATCGGCCTGATCGGCGAGGCCGCCGACCTCACCTACCGTTACGATCACCTGGGCGCCGGCGGCGTCGCGCTGGCGGCCCTGGCCGATGGCGGTTCCGATTTCGCCAAGGCCCTGAACGGCGCCGAACGTCCGGCCATCATCCTCGGCCAAGGCGCCCTGGCCCGGCCGGACGGCGCGGCGGTGCTGGCCGCCACGGTGGCGCTCGCCGGCGCGTTCGGGGTGGTTCGCGAGGGCTGGAACGGCTGGAACGTGCTGCACACGGCCGCCGCGCGGGTCGGCGGCCTGGATGTCGGCTTCACGCCGTCCGAAGGCGCGCTGGACGCTGGCCGGATGCTCTCCGAAGGCGCTCTGGATGTTGTCCTTTTGCTCGCCGCGGACGAGGCGGATGTCACCCGGACGGACGCCTTCGTCGTCTATCTGGGAACCCACGGCGACGCCGGCGCGAACCGGGCCGACGTCATTCTCCCCGCCGCCGCCTATACTGAAAAGGCCGGCCTCTACGTCAACACCGAGGGCCGTGTCCAGCGTGGCGAGCGCGCCGTCTTTCCGAAGGGGGAAGCCAAGGAGGACTGGGCTATAATTCGCGCCCTCTCCGAACACCTGGGCGCCACCCTGCCTTACGATACCCTCGACCAGCTTCGCGCCAAACTGTTCACCGATCACCCCACCTTCGGCCAGATTGGGCTTGCGCCCGGTTCCTCGCCGCGCTCCTTCGATCTCGCGGGCCTTGGGATCGCCGGCGACATCGCTGATGCGCCTTTCATCAGCCCGATCAAGGCGTTCCACCTCACCAATCCCATCGCCCGAGCCAGCGTCACCATGGCCGAGTGCGCCGCCCTGGCCGCCGGCGTGAAGATGGCGGCGGAGTAGGGCGATGGAACACTTTTGGTTCTGGACCTCTCCATTCGGTTGGACCGTGCTTACCGTTCTGCAAATCCTTGCCGTCCTGGTGTGGATACTCCTTTCCCTGGCGTTTCTGCTGTTGGCCGACCGAAAAATCTGGGCTGGCGTGCAGATGCGCAAGGGACCCAACGTGGTCGGTCCGTTCGGCCTTCTTCAGTCTTTCGCCGACTTCCTGAAGTTCGTGTTGAAGGAGATCGTGGTCCCAGCCGGGGCGGACAAGGTGGTGTTCCTGCTTGCCCCCCTGCTCAGCTTCACCCTGGCCTTCGGCGCCTGGGCGGTGATGCCGCTGGCTCCCGGCTGGGTGGTGTCGAACATAAATGTCGGAGTCCTCTATCTTTTCGCCATTTCGTCGCTCGGCGTCTACGGCATCATCATGGGCGGCTGGGCGTCCAATTCGAAATATCCCTTCCTCGGCGCCCTCCGCTCGGCGGCGCAGATGGTGAGTTACGAGGTTTCCATCGGCTTTGTGATCATCACCGTCATCCTGCTTTCCGGTTCGCTCAATCTTCAGGTGATCGTGGAGAAGCAGGCCGGAGGGTTCTGGAATTGGAACGTATTGGGGGGAGGGGGGTGGCGAAACCTTCCCGCCGCCCTGGTCATGATTCCCATGTCGGTGATCTTCTTTGTTTCCGCCTTGGCAGAGACAAATCGTCCGCCCTTCGATCTGCCCGAGGCCGAATCCGAACTGGTGGCCGGCTATCAAGTGGAGTATTCCTCCACGCCTTATCTGCTGTTCATGATCGGTGAGTACGCCAACATCGTGCTGATGTGCGCCCTGATCAGCGTGCTCTTTTTCGGCGGCTGGCAGGCCCCGTTCCCGACCCCCTTCACCGCCGCCTGGAACCCCACCGCCGCTAGCTTCTTCGGCTTCATGTGGTTCTTTTTGAAGACGATTTTCTTTTTCTTTCTGGTCGCCATGGCCAAGGCCATCGTGCCCCGCTATCGCTACGACCAGCTCATGCGGCTGGGCTGGAAGGTGTTCCTGCCCCTCTCCATCGCCGCGGTCGCGCTGATCGCCGGCTGGCGGGAATTCGGCCCTGGGGCATGACCGCGTCTCTTGCCATGGCATTCTTGTCTCTGGCGCTCTGCGCCTGCGCCGCTTCGCAGGGATCCTATGGCCTGGGTCAGGGCGACGCCAACTACGACGCCATAAGGTCGGCGACCCAGGCTTGTCAGGCGCAGGGCGGCCAGATTCACCTTAAGAACGGCTATGACGGCCGCGAGCTTGCCAATTACGAGTGCAAGATCGGCAAGGGAAGTTGAGGCGAAGTAAGATGTTTAAGCGTTTCGTCCAAGTCATCAAAGGCGCTGCCTTGATGGACTTTGTCGGCGCCTTCGGCCTCGGCATGAAATACATGATCCGCCCCAAGGCCACCGTGCTCTACCCCAATGAGCGGGGTCCCCAGTCGCCGCGCTTTCGCGGCGAGCACGCCCTGCGTCGCTACCCGAGCGGCGAGGAACGCTGCATCGCCTGCAAGCTGTGCGAAGCCATCTGTCCGGCCCAGGCGATCACCATCGAGGCGGAAGCCCGCGAGGATGGGGCGCGTCGCGCCACGCGCTACGACATCGACATGGTCAAGTGCATCTATTGCGGCCTGTGCCAGGAAGCCTGCCCGGTGGACGCCATCGTCCAGGGTCCCAACACCGAATTCGCGGTCGAGACGCGCGAGGAACTCTACTTCGACAAGCAGCGCCTGCTCGAAAACGGCGATCGTTGGGAGCGGGAGATCGCGAAGAATCTGGAATTGGACGCACCCTATCGCTAAGAGACGGGCGCGATTCGATGAGGGCTTGATCGCGCGCCGCCCAGGCGCCCGCCCTTGGCAATGTGAGGACGGAGTTTCGACGGCGCGATGATCCTGCAGGCGATCGCATTTTACCTGCTTGCCGCCACCACCGTCGTGGCCGGGCTCGCAGTAATCTCGGCCAGGAATCCGGTGCATTCGGTGCTGTTTCTGATCACCGCCTTCTTTTCGGCGGCCGGCCTCTTCGTCCTTCTCGGCGCGGAGTTCCTCGCCATGATCCTGGTGGTGGTCTACGTCGGCGCCGTCGCGGTGCTGTTCCTATTCGTGGTGATGATGCTGGACGTCGATTTCACCGCCCTGCGACAGGGCTTCGCGCGCTATCTGCCCATCGGCGGGATCATCGCGGCCGTACTTGCCGTGGAGATGGTGATCGTCGCTGTCAGCGTGGCCGGGGTCGGCGCGGCGGCCCATTCGACGGGACCGATGTCGCGGACAGGTGGGGTCACCAACGCCGAGGCAATCGGCCGCGTCCTCTATACGGACTACGTCTATGTCTTTCAGGCGGCGGGCATGGTGCTGCTGGTGGCGATGATCGGGGCCATCGTCCTCACCCTCAAGCACCGTCCCGGCATCAAGCGCCAGAACATCGGCGCCCAGGTGGCGCGCACACCGGCCAAGGGCATGCGCGTCGTCTCGATCAAGTCCGGCGAGGGACTGGACCCATGATCATCGGCCTCGAACACTATCTCGCCGTGGCGGCGATCCTGTTCACCATCGGTGTCCTGGGCATCTTCGTGAATCGCAAGAACGTCATCGTCATCCTGATGTCGATCGAGCTCATCCTGTTGGCAGTGAACATTAACCTGGTGGCCTTTTCCGTCTTCCTGCACGACGTGGTCGGCCAGATCTACGCGCTCATCGTCCTCACCGTGGCGGCGGCGGAAGCGGCGGTCGGCCTCGCCATTCTCGTGACCTTCTTCCGCAACCGCGGCGACATCGCCGTGGATGACGCCTCGATGATGAAGGGCTGAGCGGCGAGAATGACCCCGCCGCAGATCGTCACCGTCGTCGTCTTCCTGCCGCTGATGGGCGCGCTGATCGCTGGCCTGTTCGGACGGCGGATCGGCGATACGGCATCCATGGCCGTGACCACCGGACTGCTGTTCGTCGCCGCCGCTCTTGGCTGGCTGACCTTCGCCCAGGTGATTTGGGGGAACTGGCCGGCCCATTTCACCGTCCAGGTCGCGCCCTTTATCGACGTGGGCGCCTTCCGCTCGGCCTGGTCGGTGCGGGTGGATTCCCTCTCGGCGGTGATGCTGGTGGTGGTGACGACCGTCTCGGCGCTCGTACACCTCTACAGCTGGGGATATATGGCGGCCGACAAATCCAAGCCGCGCTTCTTCGCCTACCTGTCGCTCTTCACCTTCTCCATGCTGGCCCTGGTGACGGCGGCCGACTTCATGCAGCTCTTCTTCGGCTGGGAGGGGGTGGGGCTGGCGAGCTACCTGCTGATCGGCTTCTGGTATCACAAGCCTACCGCCAATGCCGCCGCCATCAAGGCCTTCGTGGTCAACCGGATTGGCGATGTCGGCTTCGCGCTGGGCATCATGACCGTGTTTTGGTCGTTCGGCACCATCCGTTTCGCCGAGATCTTCCCCCAGGTCGCCGCCCACGCCCATCTGGCCTGGAGTTTCGCCGGCCAGTCCTGGCGGCTGATGGATCTGGCCTGCGTGCTGCTGTTCATCGGCGCCATGGGCAAGTCGGCGCAGTTTCTGCTCCACACCTGGCTGCCCGACGCCATGGAAGGGCCGACGCCGGTCTCGGCCCTGATCCACGCCGCGACCATGGTCACCGCCGGCGTCTACATGGTCTGCCTGCTCTCGCCGATGTTCGAATACGCGCCGATCGCCAAGGATCTGGTCACGCTCATCGGCGCGATCACCTGCCTGTTCGCCGCCACCGTCGGCCTGGCGCAGAACGACATCAAGCGGGTGATCGCCTATTCGACCTGCTCGCAGCTCGGCTACATGTTTTTCGCCGCCGGCGTGGGGGCCTACCCCGCCGCCATGTTCCACCTCTTCACCCACGCCTTCTTCAAGGCGCTCCTGTTCCTGGGGGCCGGCGCGGTGATCGAGGCCATGCACCACGAGCAAGACATGCGCAAAATGGGCGCGCTGTGGAAGCTGCTGCCGGTGACCTATGCGGTGATGCTGATCGGAACCCTGTCGATCACCGGCGTCGGCTTGCCGCGCGTCGATCTGGGTTTTTCGGGCTTCTATTCCAAGGACGCCATCATCAACGCGGCCTTCGCCGCCGGCCGGGCCAACCCGATCTCCTACTTCGCCTTCGTGGCCGGCCTGCTCGGCGCCGGCCTCACCTCCTTCTATTCGTGGCGACTGATCTTCATGACCTTCCACGGTCATGCCAAGTGGGGGGGTCGAACCCTTGGCGAGGAGCATGCGAGCGGCGCGCAAATTGAGACCCACGACGAGCCGCTCGCCGACGACGCTCACGGTCAGGACCATGATTTCAAACCCCACGAAAGCCCGTGGGTGATGCTCGTTCCCCTGTTGCTACTGTCGGTGGGCGCGGCGGCGGCGGGGGGCGTCTTCGCCGATCTCTTCATAGGCGGCGAACACAGCGAATTCTGGCGCGGGGCCCTATTCAGCCTTCCCAGTCACGCCGCCGCTGGACATGGCGCGGCCCTTCCGGCGTGGGTGCTTTGGGGCCCGCTGACGGTGACCGCGACCGGCCTCTTCGCCGCCTGGTACGCCTATATCCGCCACGAGGGCATGGGCGCTCGTATCGCCGCGCGAGGCGGCCTCCTATGGCGGTTCCTGTACAATAAATGGTATTTTGACGAGATCTATGACGCACTCTTTGTTCGGCCGGCCAAAGTGCTGGGCGACCTGTTCTGGAAAGGGGGCGACGAGGCCGTGATCGATGGCCTGGGCCCGGACGGGTTCGCGGCGGTCTCCCATTCGATCGGCAAGGCGGCCGGCCGGCTGCAGAGCGGCTATGTCTATCACTACGCCTTCGTCATGCTGCTCGGCATCGCCGGCTTGCTCTCCTACGCGCTGTGGGCTTTCTCCTAGGTGTCCGGCATTCTTTCCATCACCGTCTTTTCGCCGCTGATCGGCGTCGCGGCGATCCTGATTCTGCGCGCCTTCGCGGCGCCGGCCGATCCGCGCGCCGCCGCCGCCGCCCGGTGGATCGCCCTGGCCACCACTCTGGCGACCCTCGCCCTCTCGGTCCTGATGGTGGCGAGGTTCGATACCGCGCGGAGCGGGTTTCAGTTCACCGAGAACGCCACCTGGTTCTCCGGGCTCCATTACCGGATGGGGGTGGATGGGATCTCGATCCTGTTCATCCTCCTGACCGCCTTCCTCCTGCCGCTGTGTGTCGTGGCGAGTTGGAAGTCGATCACGGTGCGGGTGATCGAATACATGATCGCCTTTCTGGTGCTGGAGAGCCTGGTGATCGGCGTCTTCTGCGCCCTGGACCTGATGGTCTTCTATCTGTTCTTCGAGTTTCAACTCCTACCCATGTTCCTGATCATCGGCGTCTGGGGAGGCCAGAACCGCGTCTATGCGGCGTTCAAGTTCTTCCTCTACACCCTTCTGGGTTCGGTGCTGATGCTGGCGGCCATCCTGGCGATGATCGTCATCGCCCACACCTCCAGCATTCCCGCCCTGATGACCTACCATTTCGCGCCCGCCACCCAGACCTGGCTGTGGCTCGCCTTCTTCTCGTCTTTCGCCGTCAAGATGCCCATGTGGCCGTTCCACACCTGGCTGCCCGACGCCCACGTCGAGGCGCCGACCGCGGGGTCGGTCATCCTGGCGGGCATTCTTCTGAAGATGGGCGGCTACGGCTTCATGCGCTTCTCCCTGCCGGTCTTCCCCGCCGCGAGCGCGCAGTTCACGCCCTTGATATTCGCCCTGTCGATAATCGCCATCGTCTACACCTCCCTGGTGGCGTTCCGGCAGACCGACTTCAAGAAGCTGATCGCCTATTCCTCGGTCGCCCACATGGGGTTCGTGACCCTGGGCATCTTCTCGGGAACCCTGATCGGCGAGCAGGGCGCGCTCTTCCAGATGCTCAGCCATGGGGTGATCTCCGGCGCCCTCTTCCTGTGCGTCGGCGTCGTCTATGACCGCATGCACACCCGCGAGATCGCCTTCTATGGCGGCCTGGTGAACCGGATGCCCTTCTACGCCGCGGTCTTCATGCTGTTCAGCATGGGCAATCTCGGATTGCCGGGCACGAGCGGTTTCGTCGGCGAAATTCTCAGTCTGACCGGCACCTATGGCGTCTCCACCTGGCCGGCCATTATCGCCGCGACGGGGGTGATCCTGTCGGCGATGTACGCGCTGACCGTCTACCGGCGGGTCGTCTTTGGAGAGATGACCAATCCGGCCTTGGGGGGAATCGCCGATCTGGATCGGCGCGAGCTTTTCATCTTCGTCCCGCTGATCGTCGCCACCTTGTGGCTCGGCCTTCAGCCCGGCCTGGTGTTCCATGTGACCGGCGCGTCGGTGGCGCACCTCACCGACGCCTATCGCGTCGCCACCGGCCGATGAGCGCGCCCGTGTCCCTTCAGGCCGCCGCCGCGCTGGCGCTGCCGGAGCTGATCCTGGCCGGCTCGGCTCTGGCGCTGCTGATCTGGGGCGCCTTTCGTGGTCGAGGCGGCGGTCTTTTCACTCTGGCGTCCATGGCCGCGCTGGTCGGCGCGGGCGTCGCCGCCGCGGTGGGACCGCTCGGCCGGGCCTTCGCCGACGGCCTGATCGCCGATCAGGGTTCGGTGTTCGCCAAGGTCGTCATCTACGCCGCCAGCGCCGTCGCCATACCCTTGGGGGACCGCTGGTTCGCCCGCCGCGCCGCGGCCAAATTCGAGTATCCCGTACTGGTCATCATCGCCGCGCTCGGCATGGGGATGATGACCTCGGCCGGCGACCTGATTTCCCTCTATGTGTCGATTGAGCTGCAATCCCTGGCGCTCTACATACTGGCCGCCTTTCTGCGCGACGACGCCAAGGCGTCGGAAGCGGCGCTGAAGTATTTCGTTCTCAGCGCCCTGTCGTCCGGCCTGCTGCTTTACGGCGCCTCCCTTATCTACGGATTCGCCGGTTCGACGCGGTTCGATTTCATCGCCGCCGCGCTCCACGGTCACGCGAACCTTGGCATACTCGCCGGCCTCGTCTTCCTGATCTGCGGCTTCGGCTTCAAACTGTCGGCCGCGCCGTTTCACATGTGGACGCCCGATGTCTATGAGGGCGCGGCGACCCCGGTCGTGGGCTTCTTCGCCGGCGCGCCGAAGATCGCGGCCATGGTGCTGCTGGCCCGGGTTCTCAGCGAAGCGTTCGGCGGGGCCGGGGGCCAGTGGCGGCAGATTCTGGTGGCGATGGCCCTCCTGTCGGTGGCCGTCGGCGCCTTCGGCGGCCTAGTTCAGAACAACGTCAAACGGCTGTGGGCCTATTCCTCGATCGCGACCATCGGCTACGCCCTGGTGGGCCTCGCCGCCGGCGGCGTCGTCGGCATCCAGTCCATGCTGATGTACATGGTCCTGTTCGTGGTCGACGTCACCGGCTTCTTCGCCTGCCTGTCGGGCCTCACCCGCGATGGCCGATCCCTGGAGACCATGGCGGATTTCGCTGGCCTGATGCGCGAGCGGCCGGTCATGGCCTTCTGCATGACCCTGTTCGCCCTGTCGGCCCTGGGCCTGCCGCCGCTGGGGGAATTCTGGGGGAAGTTCTACGTGTTCAGGGCGGCCTGGGGCGTCGGGCCCGTCCTGGGCGTCGTAGCGGTGATTGCCCTGGTGGGCAGCGTGGTGGCCGCCTTCTTCTACCTTCGGCTCGTCAAGGTGATGTGGATGGACCCCTCACCGGGACCGACCGATACGCCGGCGCCGGAAGCTCGCGCCCTCGCCTATGCCATGGCGGTGATCGCCTTCCCCGTCGTGTTGATCATGCTAGCCGCCCTCGATCCTCTGACGCGCACCGCGGCCGTCGCTTTGGCCCAGCGCTGACATCGTGCAAGCGGCTCCGGTCGTTGCATTCGAGGAGCTTGATTCCACCAACGCCGAGGCCCGCCGACGGGCCGAGGCGGGCGAGACCGGCCCGCTGTGGATCGTCGCGGCTCACCAGAGCGCTGGACGCGGTCGGCGAGGCCGCGCCTGGGAGACAGGCGCGGGGAATATGGCCGCGACCTGTCTCTTCTCGACGCGGGTGGCGCCCGCGCAAGCGGCCCAGGTGTCTTTCGTCGCCGCCCTGGCGGTCGCGGATCTGGCCAACGCCTTTGTCCCCGCCGCACTGGTCAGCTTGAAATGGCCCAACGATCCCCTGATCGACGGCAGGAAGGCGGGCGGCATTCTGGTGGAATCCGGACAGGGACCGGGCGGCCTGCTGTGGGTCGCGGTCGGGATCGGCATCAATCTCGCGACCGGCCCGGACAACCCAGAAACCCCGGCGACAACCCTGGCGGAGCACATGCGCGTCCCGCCACCCGCGCCCCTGGACGCTCTGGCCATCCTGGCGCCCGCTTTCGCCCGTTGGCGCGATCTGTGGGAGCGCGCCGGCTTCGCCCCCATAGCCGACGCCTGGACCTCGAGAGCCCACGGTCTTGGCCAGTCCTGCACCGCGCGGCTGGCCGCAGAGACCGTCGAGGGCGTCGCCGAGGGGCTGGACGGCGACGGCGCGCTCAGGCTTAGAACAGCGAATGGAAGCGTGCGGCGCATCACCGCCGGCGATGTCTTTTTCGGAGGGGCCTGATGCTGCTGGCCATCGAGCAGGGCAATACCAATACGCTGTTCGCCGTCCACGATGGCGAGCGCTGGATCGCCCAATGGCGCGCCGCCACCGACGCCTCGCGCACCGCCGACGAGTACGCCGTCTGGCTGGCCCAACTTTTGGGCATGGCCGGCCTGTCGATGGCTTCCGTGGACGGCTGCATCGTCTCCAGCGTGGTGCCGCAGTCGATCTTCAACCTGCGCAACCTAGCGCGCCGCTATCTCAAGGTCGAGCCGATGGTGGTCGGCGAGAACGTCGATCTGGGCGTCGAGGTCCGCATCGCCAAACCTTCCGAAGCCGGCGCCGACCGGCTGGTCAACGCCATCGGCGCACACGTCACCTATCCAGGCTCCCTGTTGGTAGTCGATTCCGGCACGGCCACCACCTTCGATATTGTGGCCGCCGACGGCGGCTTCGAGGGCGGGGCCATCGCGCCGGGCATCAATCTTTCCATGCAGGCCCTGCACACCGCCGCCGCGCGCCTTCCCCGGGTGGCGATTCAGAGGCCGGCGCACGCCATCGGCAAGGACACCGTGGAGGCCATGCAGTCAGGCATATACTGGGGCTATGTGTCACTGATCGAGGGTCTGATCGCGCGGATGCGGGCCGAATACCGAGCGCCTTTGACGGTCATCGGGACGGGCGGCGTCGCCTCGCTTTTCGAGCAGGCGACCACGGCGATCGACAATTTCGACCATGACCTGACCATCCTGGGCCTGCTCGAAATCGTCCGGCGCAATCCCCACTTCGGCGGCCGATGACCAAAACCTCGCAAGACGAGCTTGCCCGAAACGAATTGATCTTCCTGCCGCTCGGCGGCTCGAACGAAATCGGCATGAATTTCAATCTCTACGGCTACGGGCCGCCGCACGCGCGCCAATGGATTGTGGTCGATCTGGGGGTCACTTTCGGCGATCAGACCACGCCGGGTGTGGAGATCATCCTTCCCGATCCGACCTTCATCGAGGAACACGCCAAGGACGTTCTGGGGATCGTCCTCACCCACGCCCATGAAGACCACATCGGCGCCGTGGCCTGGCTGTGGCCGCGTATCAGGGCGCCTCTCTACGCCACCCCGTTCACCGCCTTTCTGTTGCGCGAGAAGCTGCGCGAAGCCGGTCTCCTGGGCGAGGTGCCGATCACCGAGGTGCCGCTGGACGGGACGATCAGGCTGGGGCCGTTCGAGCTGACCCTGATCACCCTTACGCACTCGATTCCCGAGCCCAACGGGCTGGCGATCAAGACGCCGCTGGGGACCATCCTGCACACCGGCGACTGGAAGATCGACCCCGATCCCCTGACCGGCGCGCCCGCCGACGAAGGCGCCATCCGCCGCCTGGGCGATGGGGGACTTCTCGCCATGGTCTGCGACTCCACCAATGTCTTCGTGGACGGCGAGGCGGGGTCGGAAGCCAAGGTGCGGGCGACCGTGGGTGCCTTGATCGGCGATCTCAAGGGCGGCGTCGCGGCGGCCTGTTTCGCCTCCAACGTGGCGCGCATGGACTCCATCATCCGCGCCGCCGAAGCGAACGGTCGGCGGGTGTGCCTGGTCGGCCGCTCGATGATCCGCATGTCGCAGGCTGCCCGTTCGGTGGGCCTGCTGACCGATATCTCCCCCTTTCTCTCCGACTCCGAAGCGCGCCACCTGCCCAAGGAGAAGGTGCTCTATCTGTGCACGGGCAGCCAGGGCGAGCCCCGCGCGGCCTTGTCGCGCATCGCCGAGGGCAATCACCCGCACGTCAATCTGGGGCAGGGGGACGCCTGCGTCTTTTCCTCGCGGGTCATTCCGGGCAACGAGATCCCCATCCGCGATCTGCAGGACAAGCTCGCCGATCGCGGCGTGCGCCTCTACACCGAGCGCGATCATCCAGGCATCCATGTCTCCGGCCATCCGTGCCGCGACGAACTCAAGCGCATGTATCAATGGGCGCGGCCCCGGATCGCGGTGCCGACCCACGGCGAGCGGCGCCATCTGCGGGAACACGCCGCCTTTGCTCGGGATCTCCAGGTTCCCGAGACCATCGCCCCGCGCAACGGCGACATGGTCCGCCTCGCCCCCGGCCCGCCGCGGATTGTCGATGAGGTTCCGGCCGGCCGCCTCTACGTCGATGCCGGCGTCGTCACCCCCGAAAACGGCGACGCCCTGCGCGAGCGCCGCCACGCCGCCTTCAACGGCGTCCTCACCGTCAGCGTCGCCCTGGACGGCAGGAATCGCGTCGCGTCCGGACCCCTGGTCCGATCCCTCGGACTGCCGGGGGACGAAAATTACCCCCTGGACGAGGCGATGAGCGATCTGGCCGACGAGGCGCGCGCCGCCCTGAAGCGCCTTTCCGCCGACGAGCGCGACGACGACCGCACCGTCGAGGCCGCCCTGTCTCGCACCGTCAAGAAGGCCGCTTTCCGAATCTGGAAGCGCCGGCCGGTGGTGGAGACGATGGTGTTGCGGGTATGAGAGCTGGCCGATCGGCCGTGCCTTGGCATTCCTTTTCCCTTTCGGGGAACGGTGCTACGCCCGCCCCCATGATCGGAAGACTCAACCACGTCGGTGTCGCCACTCCGTCGATCGAGGAATCGTGGAAGCTCTACCGGGGCGTTCTGGGCGTCACCGATATTACCGAAAGGCGGGCCGTGTCCGAGCAGGGGGTGTGGGTGTCGTTCGTCAGTCTGCCCAACGCCCAGATCGAGCTCATCGAACCCTACGGCGATGATTCTCCCATTCACGGGTTTCTAGCCAAAAATCCGCGTGGCGGGCAGCATCACCTCTGCTTCGAGGTCGAAGACATTATCGCCGCTCGCGACGACATGCGCGCCAAGGGGGCGAGCGTTCTGGGGACCGGGGAGCCGCGCATCGGGGCGCACGGCGTGCCGGTAATCTTTATCCACCCCAAGGATATGGGCGGGGTGCTCGTCGAGTTGATGGACTGTCGGCGCACTGACATGAGCATCGAACCATGAACATAGAAACCGGCATCGCCATCTATCTCGTCATCTGGTGGACGGCCTTGTTCGCTATCCTGCCGCTGGGCGTGAAGAGTCATGCCGAATCGGGGATACCGGTGCCCGGCGGCGGCGATCCGGCGTCGCCGGTGGAACCCAAGCTCAAGCGCAAGTTCATCACCACCACATGGGTCGCGGCGATCCTCTTCGTCCTGTTGTGGCTGACATTGCACTTTCATCTGGTGAAATTGCCAAGCTTCCCCGGCCCGCACTGACAAGTTGCCAATTGGCAACCTGGGCGGCTATCTCCACCCTCGCCCTTCGTGAAAGACACCCATGCGCCTGTCGCGCTATTTCCTGCCTGTCTCAAGAGAGGAGCCCGCCGAGGCGAAGATCGCCTCGCACCGCTTGATGCTACGGGCCGGCATGTTGCGCCAGGAGGCGGCGGGCATCTACGCCTGGTTGCCGCTCGGTCACCGGGTGCTCAGGAAGGTCGAGGCGATCGTACGCGAGGAGATGGATCGCGCCGGCGCCGTCGAGCTTCTCATGCCCACCCTGCAACTGGCCGACCTGTGGCGCGAGAGCGGCCGCTACGAGGACTATGGCGCGGAGATGCTGCGCATCACCGACCGTCACCAGCGCGAACTCCTATTCGGACCCACCAACGAGGAGATGATCACCGAAATCTTCCGCGCCTATGTCCACTCCTACAAGGAGCTGCCGAAGAACCTCTACCATATCCAGTGGAAGTTCCGCGACGAGTTGCGACCGAGGTTCGGCGTCATGCGGGGGCGGGAGTTCCTGATGAAAGATGCCTATTCGTTCGATCTCGACGAGACGGCGGGGCGGGCGTCGTACAATCGGATGTTCGTGGCCTATCTGCGCTGTTTCGCTCGCATGGGTCTCAAGGCCATTCCCATGAAGGCGGAGAGTGGACCAATCGGCGGCGACCTCAGCCACGAGTTCATCGTCCTGGCGGAGACCGGGGAATCCGCCGTGTTCCTGGATCGGCGGATGCTGGACCGCGCCGTTCCGGACGAGCGTGTGGACTATCGCGGCAACCTGACTCCCATCGTCGAGGAGTGGACTCGCCTCTACGCCGCCACCGAGGATGTTCATGACGCAACCCGTTACGAAAATGAAACGGAGCCCGCCGATCGGATGACGGCGCGGGGGATCGAGGTCGGCCAGACCTTCTTTTTCGGCGACAAATACTCCAGGCCCATGAAGGCGACGGTGCAGGGGCCGGACGGGGCGGAAACGCCGGTTCAGATGGGCAGTTACGGGGTCGGCGTCTCGCGTCTGGTGGGGGCGATCATCGAAGCCAGTCACGACGAGGACGGCATAGTCTGGCCGGACGCGGTGGCGCCGTTCGGGGTGGGCGTCGTGAATCTCCGCCCCGGTGACGGCGCCGTCGACGCCGTTTGCGAAGCGGCCTACGCGGCGCTTGTCGCGGCCGGCAAGGAACCGCTCCTCGACGACACCGACGAGCGGCCCGGCGGCAAGTTCGCCTCCATGGACCTCATCGGCCTGCCCTGGCAGCTCATCGTCGGTCCGCGCGGCGTGGCGGCGGGGGTGGTGGAGTTGAAGCGGCGGGCGAGCGGCGAACGGCGGACGCTGCCGCTGAACGATGCGCTGAAGGCGATTGGCGAGTGACCGGCGACGCGTTCGAGACCGCTTCGTGATCCAGGCACGCCCTTTCAGCGCCTGGGAGCGAACCCTGGCCATTCGCTATCTGTTTACCAAGCGGTCGCACGGCGGGGTGGCCCTGATTTCGGTGATTTCGTTCACGGCCATCGCCCTGGCCGTGGCGGCGCTGATCATCACCATGTCGATCATGAACGGTTTCCGCACCGAGCTGACCCAAAAGATTCTCGGCTTCAACGGCCACGTCTTTGTGGTCGGCGGGGCCATGGACACCAGCGGTCGAGCGGCGATGGTGGCGCGCCTACGCGCCGTGCCGGGCGTCATTCAGGCATTGCCGGTGGTCGAGTCCCAGGCCCTGGTTCAGGGGCCGTCGGCGGCGGCCGGCGCCGTGGTGCGCGGCATCGCCCCGAGCGACCTGCGCGCCACCGCCATCGTCGCCGACAACATCAAGGCCGGATCGGTGGCGGGATTTGGGCAGGGAGAGGATGGCGGCGATGAGGTGCTGGTCGGGCAGAAGCTCGCCGAGAGCCTGGGCGTCGGCGTTGGAGATCCGATTTCGATCATCGCGCCCACCGGCGACGCCACAGTGTTCGGGACCTTGCCGACCAGCAAAACTTACACCGTCGCCGGCCTCTTCTCGGTGGGCATGAGCGAATACGACCAGACCTACATCTATATGCCGCTCGCCCAGGCCCAGCTCTTCTTCGGCCGCGACGCCGCCGTGGACTTCATCGAGATCAAGCTCGCAGATCCGGACAAGGCGCCGGCCCTCAAGGCGGCCCTGGCCGCCGCGGCGGGGCCGGGTTCGGTGGTCACCGACTGGACGCAGAAGAACCAAGCCTATTTCGGGGCCTTGAAGGTGGAGCATAACGTCATGCTGTTCATATTCATGTTCATCGTCGCCCTGGCCGCCCTCAACATCATTTCCGGTCTGGTCATGCTGGTGAAGAACAAGGGCCGCGACATCGCCATCCTGCGGACCATGGGGGCGGGGCGAGGGGCGATTCTGCGCATCTTCTTCATGGCCGGCGCCACCCTTGGGCTCTTGGGCACGCTCGCCGGCCTCGTTTTCGGCCTGCTGTTCTGCCTGAACATCGAAGCCATCCAGAGCTTCGTGGAGTGGGTGACCGGAACGCAGGTGTTCAATTCCGACGTCTATTTCCTCGCCCACGTGCCCGAGAGGATAGATTGGCGGGAAGTGGTCATGGTCTTGGCCTGGGCGCTGGGCGCTTCTTTCGTCTTCACGCTCCTGCCGGCGGCGCGGGCCTCCCGCCTCGATCCGGTGGAGGCGCTCCGCTATGAGTGAGCCGGTTCTGGCCGTCAGTGGCTTGAAGCGCACCTATGTCACCGGCGGCAAGACTCTGGAGGTGCTCAAGGGCGTCGATTTGACCGTGGCCGCCGGCGAGATCGTCGGCCTCGTCGGCCCGTCGGGATCGGGCAAGTCGTCCCTGCTGCACGCCGCGGGATTGCTCGAACACCCCACCGCCGGCGCCATCCTCATCGACGGCCGCGACTGCGGCGCGCTCGGCGACGCCGCCCGCACTCGCATCCGGCTGGAGGCCATCGGTTTCGTCTATCAGTTTCACCATCTCTTGGCCGAACTGAGCGCCCTGGACAACGTCGCCCTGCCGGCCATGATGGCGGGGATGAGCCGCCGCGACGCGCGCCGCCGGGCCGAGACCCTGCTGGGCGAACTGGGTCTCGCCGAGCGCCTGCGTCATCAGCCGGCCCAGCTTTCCGGCGGCGAGCAGCAGCGGGTCGCCGTCGCGCGCGCCCTCACCAACGCCCCACGCCTGCTTCTGGCCGACGAGCCCACCGGAAATCTCGATCCCGCCACCTCCCAGGCGGTGTTCCAGAACCTGCGCGATCTGGTGCGCCTCACCGGCGTCGCTGCCCTTATCGCCACCCACAATCTGGACATGGCCCGACACATGGACCGGGTTCTGGCCCTGGAGAGCGGCCGGCTGGTCGAACGCGGATGATCGAGGCTGTAGTCTTCGATGTCGGCGAGACGCTGATCGACGAGACTCGCCACTGGCGAATGGGCCGACTGGCTGAGCGTGCCCCGCCTGACCTTCTTCGCCGTCCTCGGCGCGGCGATCGAGCGCGGCGAACATCATCGCACGGTTTTCGATCGCTTTCGTCCGGGTTTCGACCTCGAAGCCGAAGTGCGGGCGCGCAAGGCGGCCGGATGGAGCTACCGCTTCGAACTCGACGACTTCTATCCGGACGCGCTGCCCTGCCTGGGCCGCCTGCGGGCTGACGGCTACCGCATTGGGGTCGCCGGCAATCAGCCCGCGGAAGCCGAGGCGGCCTTGCAAGCGGCTGGCGTCCCCGCCGATTTCATCGCCACGTCGGCGCGATGGGGTGTCGACAAGCCGTCGCCCGAGTTTTTTACCCGCGTCGCCCACGCCGCCGGCCTCCCGTCGGCCCACATCGCCTACGTCGGCGATCGACTCGACAACGATATCGCGCCCGCCCTCGACGCCGGCATGACGGCGATCTTCATCCGCCGGGGGCCGTGGGGTCATATACACGCGGCCAAACTGGTGGCCGGGCGGGCATCCGCCGTCGTCCGATGCCTGGGCGAACTGCCGGAGGTTCTGGCCGCCCTTTCCTTGACAGCCGAGGCGACGCCCGCCGGCGGAGGCTGACAAAGGATAGCGAGGAAGGCTGGTTGATTTTCCTCCAACCCTCCTGTAAAGCGCCGCGTCCGGCTAAGGGGATCGCCCCTTGCCGATCCTGTCCGAGAACCGCGGGCCTTCCTGAAGGCTTAATCGTCTCACCGCGGGGAGATGGGGAGCTTCGAGAAGCCAGACACCGACCCGCGGGGGCGGCGCGGCTGGAAGCATCCTTTCGGACAACGCCAACTCGGCCGCGCGTGGAGAGTTCCGCGCGCGGGTAGCGAATGTTTAGGAGACCGCCATGGAGCGCGCCCAGAAGTCGGAGTCCATCGTGACGCTCAAGGGCGTGTTCGCCGGGGCCGGAGCGATCATGGTGACCCACTATCTGGGCCTGACCGTGGCCGAGATGACCGACCTTCGCCATCGCCTCCGCCAGGAAGGCGCCACCCTCAAGGTGGTCAAGAACCGCCTGGTTCAGAAGGCGCTGAACGGGGCGGGGGAGGGCGCGCACGCGCTCTTTCGGGGCCCCGTCGCCATCGCCTACGGCCCCGACGCGGTCAGCGCCGCCAAGGTGGCCACCGCCTACGCCAAGGACAATGAGAAATTCACCATCGTCGGCGGGCTGATGGGCGATCAGGTGCTGGACGCGGCGAGCATCGCCGCCTTGGCCAAACTTCCCTCCCTCGACCAGATTCGCGCCCGGATGGCGGGCCTGCTGCAAGCCCCCGCCACCAAGGTTGCCGCCATGCTCCAGGCCCCTGGCGCGCAGCTTGCCAGGGTGATGAACGCCTACGCCACCAAGGACGCCGCTTAAGTCCGACCCCGCCTCAACGCCATTATCCAAAAGGACCGAAAACCCATGTCGAAACTCGAAAAACTGGTCGATGACCTTTCCGCCCTGACGGTGCTGGAAGCCTCCGAACTCTCCAAGCTCCTGGAAGACAAGTGGGGCGTTTCGGCCGCCGCGCCGGTGGCCATGGCCGCCGCCGGCCCCGCTGCTGCCGGTCCCGCCGAAGTCGCCGAGGAGCAGACCGAATTCACCGTCGTTCTCACCGCCGCGGGCGAAAAGAAAATCAACGTCATCAAGGAAGTTCGCGGCGTGCGCCCCGATCTCGGCCTGAAAGAAGCCAAGGATCTCGTCGAAGCCGCGCCGCAGAACATCAAGGAAAACGTCTCCAAGCAGGAAGCCGCTGATATCAAGGCCAAGCTTGAAGGGGCGGGGGCCAGCGTTACGGTGAAGTAGGTTTAGGTCCCTTCTCCCCTTTCGGGAGAAGGAATCCGCTTTTCCGGAAAGGGGAGTTAAGGAATCCGCGCGAAGGGAGGAATTTTCGCCATTGCCTCTTTCCAAGCGCGCGCCGACCGCTTAGGTACGCGTTCCTCTCAATTTCAAGAGCGACCAATCGCGCGCGCGCGTCCGGCTTCCCGGCGCGCGCGCCTTTAAGCCCCGAGGCGCGGTCCGCCGCCCTCCGACCAGCGCGAAGGGGCGCCGCGGCCACGACAGGCCGCGGGACATTCCGGCGTCCGGCGCACGGGCCGCCGCCAGGCATTGCCTGGCCGGCGCCCGTACGATCCGAGGGTGGACGCCAGGATCACGAACCGACGCCCCAGAACCCTCTGGCGCGCGTCCCACAGGGAGCCACGATGGCGCAATCGTTCAACGGCCAATCCTTCACTGGCAAGAAGCGGATTCGGATGTCTTTCGGCCGCATCCCCGAAGCGGTGCGGATGCCGAACCTGATCGAGGTTCAGCGATCGTCCTACGAGCAGTTCCTGCAGCGCGAGGTGCGTCCCACCCAGCGCCGCGACGAGGGAATCGAAGCGGTCTTCAAGTCGGTGTTCCCGATCAGGGACTTCAACGAAAAGGCCATGCTCGAATACGTCTCCTATGAGTTCGAGGATCCCAAATACGACGTCGAGGAATGCATCCAGCGCGACATGACCTATGCCGCGCCGCTCAAGGTGAAGCTGCGCCTGATCGTGTGGGAGATCGACGAGGAAACCCAGGCCCGTTCGGTCAAAGACATCAAGGAGCAGGATGTCTACATGGGCGACATCCCGCTGATGACCGACAAGGGGACCTTCGTCGTCAACGGCACCGAGCGGGTGATCGTCTCCCAGATGCACCGCTCGCCCGGCGTGTTCTTCGACCATGACAAGGGCAAGACCCATTCGTCGGGCAAGCTGCTGTTCGCCGCCCGCGTCATCCCCTACCGCGGGTCCTGGCTCGATTTCGAGTTCGACGCCAAGGATGTCGTCTATTGTCGGATCGACCGGCGGCGCAAGCTTCCGGCCACCACCTTTCTCTACGCCCTGGGCATGGACGGCGAGGAGATCCTAACCACCTTCTACGATGTCGTCCCTTACGTGAAGCGTGACGGCGGCGGCTGGGCGACCCCCTACAAGCCGGAACGCTGGCGGGGCGTGAAGCCTGACCTTGCGCTCATCGACGCCGACACCGGCGAAGAGGTCGCGCCGGCCGGGACGAAGATTTCCGCCCGCCAGGCCAAGCGCCTGGCCGACGGCGGCCTGAAGACGCTGCTGCTGTCGCCGGAGGCCCTGGTCGGCCGCTATCTCGCCCGCGACGAGGTCAATGCGGCCACCGGCGAGATCTATGCCGAGGCCGGCGACGAACTGGACATCGAATCCATCGCCGCCCTTGAGGAACAGGGCTTTACCACCATCGACGTGCTGGACATCGATCACGTCACCGTCGGCGCCTATATCCGCAACACCCTTAGGGTGGACAAGAACGCCATCCGCGAGGACGCCCTGTTCGACATCTACCGCGTCATGCGCCCCGGCGAGCCGCCGACCATCGAAGCGGCCGAGGCCATGTTCAAATCCCTATTCTTCGATCAGGACCGTTACGATCTGTCCTCGGTCGGCCGGGTGAAGATGAACATCCGCCTCGAGCTCGACTGCCCCGACGACGTGCGGGTCCTGCGCAAGGAGGATGTCCTCGAGGTCCTGAAGACCCTGGTCGGCCTGCGCGACGGCCGCGGCGAGATCGACGACATCGACAATCTCGGCAATCGGCGGGTGCGCTCGGTGGGCGAACTTTTGGAGAACCAGTACCGCGTCGGCCTGCTGCGCATGGAGCGGGCGATTAAGGAGCGGATGTCGAGCGTCGATATCGACACCGTCATGCCCCATGACCTAATCAACGCCAAGCCGGCGGCGGCCTCGGTGCGGGAGTTCTTCGGCTCCTCGCAGCTTTCCCAGTTCATGGACCAGACCAATCCGCTGTCGGAGATCACCCACAAGCGCCGCCTTTCGGCCCTCGGCCCCGGCGGCCTGACCCGTGAGCGGGCCGGCTTCGAGGTGCGCGACGTCCACCCCACCCACTATGGCCGCATCTGCCCCATCGAGACCCCCGAAGGCCCCAACATCGGCCTGATCAACTCGCTCGCCACCCACGCGGTGGTCAACAAATACGGCTTCATCGAAAGCCCGTATCGCCGCGTCAAGGACGGCAGGATCACCGACGAGGTGGTCTACATGTCGGCCATGGAGGAGGCCAAGCACGTCATTGCCCAGGCCAATATCCAACTCAAGGACGGGGAGATCGTCGACGATCTGGTCCCCGGCCGGGTGAACGGCGAGCCGTCCCTGCTGGCCAAGGATCAGGTCGATCTGATGGACGTCAGCCCCAAGCAGGTTGTTTCGGTCGCCGCCGCCCTCATTCCCTTCCTGGAAAACGACGACGCCAACCGCGCCCTGATGGGCTCGAACATGCAGCGCCAGGCGGTGCCGCTCATCCAGTCGGACGCGCCGCTGGTCGGCACCGGCATGGAGGACGTGGTCGCCCGCGACTCCGGGGCCGTGGTGATCGCCCGCCGGCCCGGCGTCGTCGAGCAGATCGACGGCACCCGGATCGTCATTCGCGCCACCGAGGAGACCGATCCCACCCGCCCGGGCGTCGATATCTACCGGCTGTCGAAATTCCAGCGGTCGAACCAGAACACCTGCATCAATCAGCGACCGTTGGTCCGGGTCGGCGACAAGCTCGCCGCCGGCGACATCATCGCCGACGGCCCCTCGACCGATCTGGGCGAACTGGCCCTGGGCCGCAATGCGCTCGTCGCCTTCATGCCCTGGAACGGCTACAACTTCGAGGACTCGATCCTGATCTCCGAGCGCATCGTGCGCGATGACGTCTTCACCTCGATCCACATCGAGGAATTCGAGGTCATGGCGCGCGACACCAAGCTGGGCCCCGAGGAAATCACCCGCGACATCCCCAATGTCGGCGAGGAGGCCCTGCGCAATCTCGACGAGGCGGGCATCGTGGCCATCGGCGCCGAGGTCCTGCCGGGCGACATCCTGGTCGGCAAGGTCACGCCCAAGGGCGAATCGCCGATGACCCCGGAAGAAAAGCTCCTGCGCGCTATCTTCGGCGAAAAGGCCTCGGACGTGCGCGACACATCCCTACGTCTCCCGCCCGGCGTCGCCGGCACGGTGGTGGAGGTGCGGGTGTTCAACCGGCACGGGGTCGAAAAGGACGAGCGCGCCGTGGCCATCGAGCGCGAGGAGATCGATCGCCTCGGCAAGGACCGCGACGATGAATTCGCCATCCTCAACCGCAACATGACCGCCCGCCTGCGCGAACTGCTCGTCGGGCGGGGCGCCGTCTCCGGACCCAAGGGCCTGGGCCGTGGCGAGATCACGCCCGAGAAGCTTGAGGACATCGCGCCGGGGCTGTGGTGGCAGATCGCCGTCGACGACGAGAAAGCCATGGGCGAGCTCGAGGCCATGCGCCGCCTGTTCGACGACGCCCGCAAGCGCCTGGACCGGCGCTTCGAGGACAAGGTCGACAAGCTCCAGCGCGGCGACGAGATGCCGCCGGGCGTGATGAAGATGGTCAAGGTGTTCGTGGCCGTGAAGCGCAAGCTCCAGCCCGGCGACAAGATGGCCGGCCGTCACGGCAACAAGGGGGTGATCTCCAAGATCCTGCCCATGGAGGATATGCCTCACCTGGAGGACGGCACGCCGGTCGATGTGGTGCTCAACCCCTTGGGCGTGCCGTCGCGGATGAACGTCGGCCAGATCTTCGAGACTCACCTGGGTTGGGCCAGCGCGGGCCTCGGCCGCCAGATCGGCGATCTTCTCGAAGTCTGGCAGCACGGAGGGCAGAAGAAGGCCCTGACCGACCGTCTGCGCGCCATCTATGGCAAGGAGCAGGTCCTGCCCACCGACGAGGACGAACTGATCGAGCTGGCCAGAAACCTCTCCAAGGGCGTCCCTATCGCCACGCCGGTCTTCGATGGTGCGCATATCGGCGACATCGAGAACCTGCTGGAAGCGGCGGGCCTCAGCCGGTCGGGCCAGGTCATGCTCTACGACGGCCAGACCGGCGAGGAGTTCAAGCGGGCGGTGACGGTGGGCTATATCTATATGCTCAAGCTGCACCACCTGGTGGACGATAAGATCCACGCCCGCTCCATCGGCCCCTACAGTCTGGTCACCCAGCAACCCCTGGGCGGCAAGGCGCAGTTCGGCGGCCAGCGGTTCGGGGAGATGGAGGTGTGGGCCTTGGAGGCCTACGGCGCCGCCTACACCCTGCAGGAGATGCTGACGGTGAAGTCCGACGACGTGGCCGGCCGCACCAAGGTCTATGAATCCATCGTCCGCGGCGACGACGCCTTCGAGGCCGGCATTCCCGAGAGCTTCAACGTCCTGGTCAAGGAAATGCGCTCTCTGGGCCTGAACGTGGAGCTTGAAAACACTTAATCTGGAGCGCGGGCGTCTCGCCCGCGCCGCTCACCGCGGGCGAGACGCCCGCGCTCCTTTTGTCTTTGGATACGCCATGAACCAGGAAGTCCTGAATATCTTCAACCCGGTGGTCGTCGCCCCGACCTTCGATCAGATTCGTATCTCGCTCTCGAGCCCCGAGAAGATCCGGTCGTGGTCGTTCGGCGAGATCAAGAAGCCTGAGACGATCAACTACCGGACCTTTAAGCCAGAACGCGACGGCCTGTTCTGCGCCCGCATCTTCGGGCCGACCAAGGACTACGAATGCCTGTGCGGCAAGTACAAGCGCATGAAGTACAAGGGCATCATCTGCGAGAAGTGCGGCGTCGAGGTCACCCTGGCGCGGGTGCGGCGCGAGCGCATGGGCCACATCGAGCTGGCCTCGCCGGTCGCCCACATCTGGTTCCTCAAATCTCTGCCCAGCCGCATCGCCATGATGCTGGACATGCCGCTCAAGGACATCGAGCGGGTGCTGTATTTCGAATACTACATCGTCACCGAACCGGGCCTCACCAGCCTCAAGCAGCACCAGTTGCTTTCGGAAGACGAGTACATGCGCTTCCAGGAGGAGTTCGGCGACGACAGCTTCACCGCCGAGATCGGCGCCGAGGCCATCCAAGGCCTCCTCAAGGCCATCGATCTCAACACCGAAGCAGAAAAACTGCGTGGCGAACTCATTACCACGACCTCGGAGATCAAGCTAAAGAAGACCTCCAAGCGTCTGAAGATCCTGGAGGCCTTCACCGAGAGCGGCAACAAGCCCGAGTGGATGATCATGACGGTAATCCCCGTTATTCCGCCAGAGCTTCGCCCCCTGGTGCCGCTGGACGGCGGACGGTTCGCGACTTCCGATCTGAACGATCTCTACCGCCGGGTGATCAACCGCAATAATCGCCTCAAGCGTCTGATCGAGCTCAGGGCGCCGGACATTATTATCCGCAACGAAAAGCGCATGCTGCAGGAGTCCGTCGACGCCCTGTTCGACAACGGCCGCCGCGGCCGGGTGATCACCGGGGCCAACAAGCGCCCGCTGAAGTCCCTGGCCGACATGCTCAAGGGCAAGCAGGGACGCTTCCGCCAGAACCTGCTCGGCAAGCGCGTCGATTATTCGGGCCGCTCGGTGATCGTGGTTGGCCCCGAACTGAAGCTGCACGAGTGCGGGCTCCCGAAGAAGATGGCCCTCGAACTCTTCAAGCCGTTCATCTACGCGCGGCTGGACGCCAAGGGCCTGTCGGGCACCGTCAAACAGTCCAAGCGGATGGTCGAGCGCGAGCAGCCGCAGGTGTGGGACATTCTCGAGGAGGTGATTCGCGAACATCCGGTCCTGCTCAATCGCGCGCCCACCCTGCACCGCCTCGGCATCCAGGCCTTCGAGCCCAAGCTGATCGAGGGCAAGGCGATCCAGCTTCACCCTCTGGTCTGCACAGCCTTCAACGCCGACTTCGACGGCGACCAGATGGCCGTCCACGTGCCGCTATCCCTGGAAGCCCAGCTCGAGGCGCGGGTGCTGATGATGAGCACCAACAACATCCTCTCGCCGGCCAACGGCAAGCCGATCATCGTGCCCTCGCAGGATATCGTGCTGGGCCTCTACTACATCTCTCAGGCCCGCGAAGGCGAACCGGGCGAAGGCAAGGCCTTCTCCGACGTCGGCGAGATCGAGGCGGCCCTTGGGGCCGGCGTCGTCACCCTGCACAGCAAGATTCGCGCCCGTTTCACCGAAATGAACGAGGCCGGGGTCATGGTGCGCCAAGTGATCGAAACCACCCCCGGCCGCATGAAGATCGCCGCCCTCCTGCCCCAGCATCCGGCCATCGGCCACCGCCTCATCGACCGCAGCCTCACCAAGAAGGAGATCGGCAATCTGATCGATGCAGTCTATCGCCACTGCGGCCAGAAGGCGACGGTGATCTTCGCCGACCAGATCATGGGCCTTGGCTTCCGCGAGGCGGCCAAGGCGGGCATCTCGTTCGGCAAGGACGACATCATCATCCCGGCCCGCAAAAAGACCATCGTGGCCACCACCCGCAAGCTGGTGGAGGAATACGAACAGCAATACGCCGACGGCCTGATCACCAAGGGCGAGAAGTACAACAAGGTGGTCGATGCCTGGTCCAAGGCCACCGACCGCGTCTCCGACGAGATGATGGCCGAAATCTCCACCGCTCCAAAGGACAACAACGGCCGCGAAGCCGAAATCAACTCGGTGTGGATGATGGCCAACTCCGGCGCCCGCGGCTCGCAGGCTCAGATGAAGCAACTCGGCGGCATGCGCGGCCTGATGGCCAAACCGTCGGGCGAAATCATCGAGACGCCGATCATTTCCAACTTCAAGGAAGGCCTCACCGTCCAGGAGTATTTCAACTCCACCCACGGGGCGCGAAAAGGCCTGGCCGACACGGCGCTCAAGACGGCCAACTCCGGCTATCTGACCCGCCGCTTGGTGGACGTCGCCCAGGACTGCATCATTACCGAGGAGGATTGCGGCACGTCGCGCGGCATCACCCTTCGGGCGGTGGCCGAGGGCGGCGAGGTCCAGGTGTCCCTGGGCCAGCGCGTCCTGGGCCGCTTCAGCGCCGAGGTCATCAAGGCGCCGGGCAGCGAGGCGATCGTGGTTCCCGCCGACGCCTACCTCGACGAGGACGCCATCGACGCCATCGAGAAATCGGGCGTGCAGTCGGCCAAGGTCCGCTCGGTGCTCACCTGCGAATCCAAGGTCGGCGTGTGCGGCGCCTGCTACGGCCGCGATCTGGCCCGCGGCACGCCGGTCAACATCGGCGAGGCGGTGGGCGTCATCGCCGCCCAGTCGATCGGCGAGCCGGGCACCCAGCTCACCATGCGCACCTTCCACATCGGCGGGGCGGTGCAGGTGGCCCGAA
>Ga0208717_1000070_pt1 | contig 63922 bp, 60 predicted proteins | sample NGESurF53shallow_FD_184489 | JGI IMG/M metagenome (GOLD analysis project Ga0208717, IMG submission 184489) | Arctic peat soil microbial communities from Barrow, Alaska - NGEE Surface sample F53-3 shallow (SPAdes) | ecosystem: Environmental > Terrestrial > Soil > Wetlands > Peat ... | reverse complement strand
ACACCGCCGTCTTCGTACAGCAGCAGCGTTCGGCCAACGACACCAGCGCCGCCAACGAAGGCGGCACCTGGGACAGCTACCTGCCATAACGGAGACTGCGATGTTGAAAGCGATCAATACAAAAATCCTGCTCGCCATTCTTGCAGCTCTGACGGCTATTGGAGGCGCATTGACGTACCAGCGGCATGAGGCGGCGAAAGCCGCCGCTGCCGCCGCCAAAGCTGCTGCCATCCTTCAGCAACAGCAGAAGGAGACTGAGGAACGAAAGGCCGAGGATGAAGCGTTCCGGCAGCGGGTGGAAGCAGATAAGAAGAAGCATAATTCCGCCGCCGCGAACGAGGGCAAGACCTGGCAGAAGTACATCCCCTAAATGTGATCGAGGGAGAGTAACGATATGGTTTCTGTAGCGTTGTTAGCGCAAGCATTGCCGAGCACAAGTTCAGGCGTCGATTGGTTGTACCAGTTCACCAATAACCTCACCAACTTAACCACGCAGAACGGTGGCGCACTGACACAGCTTGGACTCACGGAGCTTGCCTGCATCTCTCTCTTTACGCTCATCAGTCTGGTCATCAACTGGAATACCACCAGCATGACTTTTCGCTTTCATGCCCAGCCCGTCCACGCGGGCGATTTGGTCAATTTTCTATTGCGGCTCATCATCTGCTGCCTGCTTGAAAACTATTGGGTGAATCCATTCCCCGGCGCGAGCTTCGGTATCAATCACTTCTTTTCCTACATCGCGCAGGCGATGGTCGCGGCCTTCGACCAAAACTCGCTCGATAACTTGCTTCAGCTTCTCAAGACCGCTGGCGACAGTACCGCGATGCCGTCGCTCATGGCTCCCGTTCAGATCCTTTGCTACTTTGTTGTGCAGGCGCTTCTTGGTATCTCATCCGCGATCCTCTTCGTGATTAATTGCAGCGCCTTCATCCTCTATGGTGTAACCGCATTATTCGGCCCCATCTTCATTCCGCTGCTGATGACGAAGACCTTTCGTGCAAAGTTCTTTCACTTCCTTGACGTGCTTATCGGCTTCGCCATGATTCGTGCCGTGGCCGCAGCATTCATCTTCGTTTGGGGCGGCTTTATGAATGCCTTTATTCAGCAAACCTTCAACGGAAATTACTCGATGGAGATGTGGCTTGCGAACCTGATTCCGTGCATCATGGTATTCGTCGCATTCATTGTGAACATGCTCTTTATTCCGAGCATGACGCAAGCGATCTTCGGCGGGGCTGCCGGGCTTACTGGAGCGCCCGCGCAACTCGCTGGCGGTGCGGTTGCCCTGGCGATCAAATCGGGAGGATGAGCATGTGGAATTTCTTATTAGGGTTTCTATTCGCGCGAGCTACCGGAGCATCAAGAATCATTCGGCCATTGTTGTTGCTTCTCCTACTCGGGTCGATCATCGCCGGATTGATCTACGCTTTCGCAGTCTTTCATGCGGTCAACGAAAGGAGTCGCCCTCCCCATGTCCACGCACACAGTAGTCAATGAGCAACGGATACCCACGCCGGAGCAGGCATTGCTCACGGATCAGATCGGCAATGAAGTTTATGCCTCTCACTATGCCGAACGGAAAGCCTACCGCGTTATCCTCACCTGTGGAACAGTCCTGCTTTGCGGCTCCATGTGGCTCAACTTCTCTCTCGCCCATCGCCCACTCGTAAATCGCTACATCCGCATTGACGAAATGGGTCGTGCCCAGGCGATCCAATATAGCGATTTGAATTACAGCCCGCGTGAGGGGGAGGTTCGTACCTACCTCACCGATTGGGCGAACTACCGCTATACCATCAGCCGCGACACCATCGCCAAAAAGTACCCCCTGAACTACTACTTCCTGTCCGGCAATCTCGCCTCGCAGTTGATGACGGAAGACAACCAGAATCATCTGGTATCCCAAGTGGTCGGCGGTCAGATCGAGCAGAGCGATGTGGAGGTAAAAGATGTCACCATCACGTCCATGTCTCAGGAGACCGTACAGGGTGCAATCATGGCGCGTGGAACGGCGCTCCTGGCGCTCGACAAACTCTACTCGCCCAGTCACTCGCGGGAGCCGAGGACGGAGCATTGGATGCTCAGTATCACCTACTACCTGAATCCCAAACAGGTCAGCGATCAGGCCAAAATTTACCCGCAATATGAGTTCATCAATCCCCTTGGATTGACCATCACCGAGTTTCACGAAAACCGTGTCTCCGTCGATCCCATCGCCCCCGGCGCTTCGGTTCCGGGCACGACTGGAATTGCGGTGCCGACGGGAGGAACAGTCCGGTGAGCTTCGAGCTGATATTGCCGTTCTTTCCCGACGAGCTGCGGACGCTCTTGTTGGACCCGTCCATCTCCGACCTGATGATTAACGGGACAACCGGCGTTTATGCGGATCGGGGCGGCGTAATCGAGCAGATTACGCTTTCCGCACCTTACAGCAACGACCGCTTGCAGGCCGCGATTGAGCGCGTCGCCCGCATCCTCGGACAAGACCTGACCAGCCAGAATCCTATCCTCAATACGCGCCTGCCGGACGGCTCCCGCGTCGCCGTCGTTGGCTCTCCCTCTTCGATCAACGGCCCGACGTTCACCGTGCGGAAATTCAATCGTTGGTTCACGTCGGATGAGCTAATTGCATCCGGCAGTCTGCCGCATCAGATTCGAGACATTGTTGTGAGCTTCATTGCAGAACGGAAGAACGGCATCATCAGCGGAGGGACCGGCTCCGGTAAGACGACTCTGATGAAGGCTCTACTTGACCATGTGCCGTTGCAGGAAAGGCTCATTGTCATCGAGCAGCCAGCCGAGCTAAAGATAACCCATCCGAACGCCGTTCGGTGGGAAGCAGTCGAGGCGATCCCCGGCCAGGTTGCCGTGACTCCAAGCCAGCTTCTGGCCGCTGCATTACGCCATCGTCCAGACCGCATCATCATGGGCGAGGTACGCGACGAATGCGGATATGACCTCTTGCAAGCGATGAATACGGGGCACGGTGGAACTTTGTCCACAATCCATGCAAAGAGTGCGTGGGACGCGCTGAATCGTCTCTCCGATCTCGCCCTGAGTGCCAGGCCCAATCTCAACCATTCTTTCATTCGTTCAGAGACGGCCGAAGCCATCGACTTTGTTCTGTACTGCGAGCGCGATCATGCCGGCCGACGCCGGGTGCGCGAACTGATTCGCGTGACAGGCTACAGCCATGCGGAGCAGTCCTTCGAGACCGAAGAAATCTATCGTGCCCCCGCTCACGCAGCGTGAGGTACGGGGAGGAGTTGAAGTATGCGATTCTGCATTGTCTTGATAATCCCTCCGGTGGCGAATTGCCCCACGATGTACGAGGCATTTCAGCTTGCCTCTACGAGCCGAAATATGCATGGTATCGGTAGCGTTCTGCGTCCCGTCGATAGAGTCTTTTGCCAGTCGTATGAAAGTTGCAGTCGTGTGGGATGGCATAAGCCGGATGCGCGATGGGAACGGGTTCTACCAGGGTGTCTCCCCAATACACTCCCGTCTCATACTCGGTCACTGCTTCGGGGAATACTCCTATTGCGCCCTGCGGCACGGCGTCGTTCTGCTTTCCCGGTGCCCTCCAGAACAAGTTTGAAAACAGCGGCAAAGAACGCCGCACAAACTTCTTCCGGCCTGCGCCCAATAAAGCACTCCTTGGCTCTTGGGAGCATAGGCCCACTTCGCTTATTAGTGACCCGAGCAAGTTCGGGAATTCAAAACGGAGACACCATCATGGAAACGAACCTCGCAATCCTCATCGGCAACCTCGGCGATAACGCCAAAACCCACACCAAAAACGACCGCACGTTCACCACGTTTTCCCTGGCGACTTCGACTCGCTTCAAGAACAAGGACGGCAAGTATACGACGCTTACCGAATGGCACCGCTGCATCGTCTTCGGCCCGCGTGCTGAGGCCGCCGCCAAGCTCGACAAGGGAGCGCACGTCGAGGTCCGGGGCGCGATTCGCCACACGGAGTACAAGGGCAGCAAGCGCGATTCAATTGTCGTCAACTCTTACCTCAAACTCGACCGCACGCAGAGGGTCGAGTCCGACGAGCAGGAGCACGAAGAGATTCCGGACGAGGCGATGGCGGAATAAGCCATCTCTATCTGTAGAAGCCCGGCACATCACCGGGCTTCTTTTCCTGCTAAGGCCCGCATGATTGCATTCGCAAGAGGTGCCACTATGAGTCAGATTGCCGCCAGCTTTCTCAGACGTTGTTTTGCCCCGGAAGAGACGATAGCCGTTCTGCTTCGCAGGCAGGATGCCGCAGCTCCGATGCAACGTGTCGTGCGATTGGAGCAAGTGTTGGTAGCCCGGTATATGGCATGGCTCTCCTACGAGAATCAACATAGCCGCAGCAACATCTATGTCGCTGCCAATCCGCTTCTCTCTGGCAGCCGCAAACGTACCAAAGAGAGCATCGCATCCGTTCGCCATCTATATATAGACATCGACACGGATGGAGATGCCCGGCTCGCTGCGCTCCGGGCATCGCAACTTGTGCCGCCCCCGACTTCGATTCTCTCCACATCGCCCGGTAAGTATCAGGTGCTATGGCGTGTCGAAGGTTTCGACTTTGTACGGCAGGAACAAACGCTCAAGCTGCTCGCCGTTGCCTTCGGCGGCGATCCCGCTTGCACCGACTGCAACCGTGTCGTGCGTGTCCCCGGTTTCCTGAATCGGAAGTATGATCCGCCATGCAAAGTCGCAGTCGAATATCCCGATGATTCCATCTGGACTCCCGATGACTTCGAGCTTGACGCCGGCGCGGTCGATGCCATGCTTTTCGCTCAGGAAATTCCTTCGCGCAGGTCATCCGGAAAGCATAGCAATTCGGAGAGCGATTGGGCATGGGTTTCCCATGAGCTTGCCCACGGCAAAGACGCCGTGAAGCTGACGCGGGAGCTGGCTTCGCGCCGCTTCGATAAACCGAATCCTCTGTACTACGCGCAGCGCACTGTCGATGTCGCTTCGGCTCGCCTTTGGCTCATCGAGGGCGTCGGCATCGACGACGTGATTGCGATGCTCGAATTCCGCCGTCGCTTCGAGATTCCCGCCGCACTTTGCTCCGCTCGTGCGCGTGAGATTGCAGCTACCGCACAGCGCATGATTGCCCACACAAAGTCCGCCTTATTTCAACCCAAAGGAGAATGCAATGCCACTGCTAGAAGTCACCCAAATCCGCCACGTCAGCGCGTCCATTCGGCTTACTGATTCAACAGCTTTATTGGTCGATCAATATGCCGCGTTCATCAAGGCCCAAGCGAACAGCGTTGTCGAAGAGGCACTGAAGCATGTCTTCGCCAAAGACCGCGACTTTCAGGATTACTTGAAGTCGCCGGAAGCACAGCAGATTACGCCGACGCTTCGCGTGCGTCGTGCCAGTGCCAATGATGGCCCGGAAGCATCGGTAAAGAAGCCGGTATCCGCTGCATCGTCGGCGTCCCAAACACCTGCATCTGTGGCGGGTTCGAGAGCATGATCCTCCATCTACATCCGTGGCAGTGCCAGAGCGGTGCTGCGCACCGGATGTATTTCGACACTCCACCCCTAGTAGGGAGCTGTTTAGCTCCCTGTGGGAGCTAATGGGTTCCGTAACAAAATACAGGACTTACGAAAACCGGGGAGCTAGTTAGCTCCCTGCGATTTTCGAGAATTGGAGCACTCCGGCATGTCGATTCTTGATGCACAAACGACTACCAAGCGCGGCAAGATTCGTGGTCGTGAGAGCCGCAATCAGACGCTCACGACCAAAGTTACCGCGACGGAATATCGCGCCGTGGAGGGTGCCGCAGGAGCGGAAGCAAAGACGACGGGCGAATGGCTGCGCGACCTGGCATTGAATGCCGTTGCAGCACAGACCGGAGGCGGCACAGAAACGGTCATGCTGCCGGAGATCGTCGGGGTTCGTTTGTTGCTGGTGAACGTCCTGCGTTCCGTAGCAACCGGGCAAAAGCTGACGCCGGAAGCATTCGACAAATTACTGGACCAGATCGGCACGGCCAAGCACGAGCTGGCCGGAAAAATCCTGGCCGAAGGAAGGAGATAAGGCAATGGCAAAGACAAAGTGGGGACGCAAAGAGACGATCATCTGGCCGCAGCATCGGCCTATCTATACCTATGGCGCAATCTTAGCCGCCTTATTTCTGACGGCCGTATTTCTGTATGGTCGCCTTCGGTTTATCGGTACGCCCTTGCAGCGGTTCTACATGCCGGTCTATGTGCGTACTTCCATCTTCGGGTCGTTCAGCCGGACGCATCGCAGCCAGTACCGGATGCTCTTTCTGACCGGGCGTGGCATGAAGCCAATCCCTGCCATGAATGACGACGTGGTGCGTGGAAAGACCGTGGAACTGGGCGGCAGGATCATCCCTCTGGCGCTTTCTCCGGCTGCGCTCCAGCATGGCGACGACCTCCTGTTTCGCGGCCCGGTGCGGAGCTATGTGGACGCCCGGTTGTGCGATTACCTCAAGGTCGCTGTCTATAAAAATGACCTGTCTGCCATCCTGAAAATCCCGCTGCTCTGCGGTGCGGGAATCTTTTTGGTGCTGCTGCCATTCGCTGTCACCAAGGATGTGAAGCGGCAGAAGGCGCTTAAGTACGGACGGCGGCTGAAAGGCCCCGAACGTCTCACGCCGCAGGAGTTCAATAAGACCGTGAAGGGCGATGGAATCGGATTCAAGACCGACGACATGAAGGAGATGATTCGGATTCCTGCGAAGGCCGAAGCACAGCACATGCAGATCATCGGCGACACAGGCTCAGGCAAGTCCGCCCTGCTTTTTCAGGTGCTCCGGCAGGTGCAGGGTCGGGGTGATTCGGCCATCGTGTATGACCCGGCCCGCGAGTTCGTGAAGCGATTCTATGACCCTGGCCGTGGCGATGTCATCCTGAATCCGCTGGACAAACGCTGTCCATATTGGGGTCCAGCCGAAGACCTGCGTAGCCGCTCCGAAGCAAAGGCGTTGGCCGCATCTCTCTTCCAGCCGCCGCAGGATCGGAAGGGCGAGTTTTTCATCGAGTCGCCGCAGAAAATCTTCGCCTTCCTGATGGCCTACAGGCCCACGCCGGACGAGTTGGTTCAATGGATGTCCAACCCCGATGAGATCGACCGCAGGCTGAAAGGAACAGAACACGCGCACCTGATTGACCCGCGCGCGCAACAGCAGCGGGCCGGTGTGCTTGGCTCTCTCGGATTGGTTGCAGACAGTTTGCGTTTGCTCCCGAAGAGAGAGGAAGGCAACGGCACATGGACGGCGACGGAATGGGCTGAAAAGAGGAAAGGATGGATCTTCATTACGTCTCTTCCGGCAGAGCGGGAAGCCCTCCGGCCTTTGCAGAGCCTATGGATTGATTGGCTGGTTTTGCGGTTGCTGAACGAGCCGACAAAAGACCAAAAGCGCGTCTGGTTTGTGATTGACGAGCTGGCGAGCTTGCAGAAATTGCCGCAGCTTCATACAGCCATCACCGAAGGAAGAAAGGGCCAGAATCCAGTCCTGCTTGGCTTCCAAGGCAAGGCACAGTTGGAATACCTGTACGGCCATCTGGCCGAGGTCATGCTGTCACAGCCTGCGACCAGTGTTTGGCTCACGACGAAAGAACCGAACGCGGGAGAATGGGTGTCCAAGTTCATCGGCAAGGTGGAGATCGAGCGGCTGCGCGAGACGCACTTCGATGGGACACGAGCAGGTCACAATTTCACCATCGAGCGGCAGGTTGAGCCGCTGGTACTGGAGTCGGAAATCTCCGGCCTCGCGGACCTCCACGCCTTCATGAAATATCAGAATTTCGTGACGTTTTTTTCGTTTCCGTACTTCGATATGCCGGAGGTTGCCAAGCCCTTCGAGCTGCGCGAACGCCCGGATGACAAGTTGCCGTATGCTCCGAAGACGTTACCCGGCACCGCGGCGTTCCCTGCGGAGCTGGCACAGAAGCCGGAGCCTTCCGCTGCGCCCGCCGAAACACAACCGCAAGCGAACGCGCCTGCGGCGATGCAGGAGATACAGCAGGAAACAATCGTCGCTGACGATGCCAGCGAACAACAGGCTCTCACTTTCAAGGGATAAGGGGTTGCCATGCTGAATATCTCAAAACCTCTCTCCGCAAGCCAGGCACAGACGTATCACGAGAAAGAGTTCACCGCCGCCGAACAGAACTATTGGAAGCAGGGCGACACCATTCAAGGTGAGTGGCACGGAAAGCTGGCCGAAAACTTCGGACTGTCCGGCGCTGTAGACGCTGAGGAGTTCTCCCGACTCTCCGAAGGCCAGCACCCGGAAACAGGCAAGCAGTTGGTATCCCATCGCACCGTCCATGAGTACAGGAACGCGGAGGGAAAAATGGTCTCCCCGGTGGAACACCGCGCCGGGTGGGACGCGACCTTTTCCGCGCCCAAGTCCATCTCTCTGACCGCACTTGTGGGCGGCGATGACCGGGTGCGCGAGGCACACCGCGAGGCCGTCAACGTCGCCTTGAACGAACTGGAGATGTACACGCAGGCCCGCATCGGCAGTAACAACCCCGCTGAGACGACCGGACAGTTTGTCGCGGCAAAGTTCGAGCATGACACCGCCCGTCCCGTCGATGGCTATTCCGCGCCGCAGCTCCACACGCATGTCGTCGTTTTCAACATGACCGAACGGGACAACGGCAAGATGCGAGCTTTGCAGCCGCACTCCCTTTTTGAAAGCCAGCAGTTTGCTACCGCCGTCTATCAATCCCATCTCACCTACAAACTTCGCTCTCTCGGCTATGAGATCGAAGCCGGAAAGAGCGGAGCGCCGGACATTAAAGGCTATACACAGGAATATCTCGACGCCTCCAGTCCACGCCGCCAACAGATCGAAGAGGCTTTGTCGCGCAGCGGTTTCACCGGCGCGGAGGCAGCACAGATTGCCGCGCACAACACCCGCGACAAGAAAGTAAGCCTGTCTCCCGATCAAATCCTGGCCGCGCACCAACAGATTGCCGATGAGTTCGGAAATCAGGCCGACAAGGTTGTGGCCGAAGCGCGGGAACGAAGGAAGGAACAGGCGCAGGAGCGCCCGGAACAGGAGCGCCGCCAGCAAGCACGCGAGGCTGTCACGTTCGCCCGCGACAAAGGCTTCGAGCGGGAGGCCATCGTGGACGAGCGCGCGCTTTACGTGGATGCGTTGCGCCGGGGCATGGGAGAGATGACCTATCCGGAGGTTCGCGCCAGCTTCGAGGCCCGTGTAGCCTCTGGCGAGTTCAAGGAGATTACCAGTGATGCCCACAATGCCGGACGCAGGTTCACCACGGCGGCGACTATCAAGGCCGAAAATGAAGTCGTTCAGAAGGTGCAGGAGGGGCAGAACCGCGCCCCGCAGATCATGTCGATTGAATCGGCAGTGCCGCTCTCCGAGTCGCGCCCCCACTTCAACGCCGCGCAGAAGAGAGTCGTGGAGGAAGTCCTGACCTCACGCGATAGGGTGCAGGGATTGCAGGGACGCGCCGGATCGGGCAAAACTTCGGTGCTGGAATCCATACGTCAGGGAGCCGAACAGAGCGGCTACGCCGTGGAAGGTTTTGCGCCGACTTCCCGGGCGGCGAAGCAGCTCCGTGATGCTGGTATCAAAGCGGACACGCTGCAACGCTTTCTTGCAGGCGGCGGCCTGCAGGCCGCCGGCGATCCTGCAAGAAAGCATCTTTATATGGTGGATGAATCTTCTCTGGCATCGACCCGGCAGATGCGGGACTTCCTTAACAAGATTGCTCCGCAGGACAAGGTGCTGTTGATTGGCGACACCCGGCAGCATCAGGGCGTCGATGCCGGAAAGCCCTTCGAGCAGTTGCACGAGGCTGGCATGAAGACCGCAGAGCTTGACCAGATCGTGCGCCAGAAACCCAATCCCGAACTGCTAAAAGTTGTCGAGCACCTGTCCAACAATGAAACTGCCATCGGCGTGCAGATGCTTCAGGACCAGGGACGTGTGACGGAAATCGTAGACGCGCAACAGCGCATCGAGGCTATCGCTAAAAACTATGCGGCGCGTCCCGAAAGTACGCTCATCGTCTCTCCCGACAACGCTTCGCGCCGCGCCATCAATCAGGCTGTGCGGCAGGAGTTGCAATCGCTAGGCGTCGTGGATAAAACAGATTATCCGATGCGTGTACTCACGCCACGCAACGATATGACGGGCGCGGATCGAGAGTGGGCAAATCGCTATGAGGCCGGAGATGTTTTGCATTACACACGAGGAAGCAAAGAGCATGGCATCGAAGCCAAAAGCTACGCCCAGGTTGTAACTACGAACCCAAAGGAAAATCTTCTCACCGTTCAAAAGCAGGACGGACAGCAAGTGACGTATGACCCGTCGCGATTGCATGGCATCGCCGCGTACCGCGAGATCGAGCGGGAGTTCGCTATTGGAGAGAAAATCCAGTTTACGGCTCCGCAGAGGGACTTGCAGGTTGCCAATCGTGACCTTGGAACCATCCAGCACATCGGGGAAGATGGAAAGGTCAGCGTCCGCATGGATGGGGCCAAAGATAGGATCGTGCGCTTCGATGCCAATGAGATGCGACACTTCGATCATGGCTACGCCGTGACCTCGCACAGCTCCCAAGGTCTCACGTCGGAGCGTGTGCTGGTGAACATGGACACGAATGTTCACCCGGAGCTTATCAACAACCGCTTTGCCTATGTATCTGTCTCGCGGGCCTCGCATGACGCGCAGATTTATACCAATGATGTCGCCAAACTCGCGACCAATCTCAGCCAGGATGTGAGCAAGGCATCCGCTGTCAGTTTCGGCAAGGCGCAGAACAATCAGGTACAGCAGGGGTTGGCCCTTGCCGTTCGTTGAGCTATCCCATAGCGCCCCATGACATGAGCCGATCAATGGAAATCATGCGACCGCATATCGACCTCACTGAGTTGCAGTACCCGAACGGCTGACGCCTTCACTGAGATAACACCGTCCTGATTTTGCAGAATGCCTTCCACCATGAGGAACTTGCCTCGTGTTACGGACACTCTGTTTTGCTCATAGAGCTTGGGATGAATGATGGCATTCGAGATGCCCGTCTCGTCTTCATTGCTCAGGAAGATAAAACCACTTGCCGTGCCGGGACGCTGCCGCGCAATAACAGCCCCGGCCACTCGAACAAACGTCCCATTGGGAATGGCTCTCAGATCGGCGGCACTCAACACGCCACTCTCGTTCATCCGCGTCCGGTGGTAGGCCATCGGATGCGGCCCAATGGTAAAGCCAGTGATGAAGAAGTCCGCGACCAGACGCTCATCTATTGTCATGCTCAACAGCGGTGACGAATCGTTGATTTCGTATTCGTCGGGGGTGTTCTCAAAGAGTGGCCCTGCACTCTGTCCGGCACGTTCCGCCCGCCAGAGTGCCGTGCGACGGTCATGTTTCTTGCCCGTCCAGTTAAATGCGCCAGCCTTCGCCAGCAACGCCAGCTCCGCTTTGCGTATGGCAGGCACACGCCGCTTGAGATCGTATTCCGATGCGAACGGCCCATCACTCACTCCTGCCTCAGCAATAGCATTTCCCATCTCCTGCCGTAGTCCCTTCACATAGCGGAGTCCGATTCGCAGCGCGAATCGATCGGTGTATTTTGTGCGCTCGACTTCACTCAGCACTTCGAGTGTGCAGTTCCAATCGGATTGCTGTACGTCGATGGGCAGAACTTTCAGGCCATGCCGCTTTGCGTCGTTGATGATCGTGGACGGTGAGTAAAAGCCCATCGGCTGGTTGTTCAGGAGAGCGCAGGTATAGGCAGCGAGATAGTGAAACTTCGTGTAGGCACTCGAATACGCGATAGACGCAAAACTATGTGCGTGAGATTCAGGGAACATGAACTCTCTGACGGTCGAGAGTATCCGCAGAATCTCAACTTGCACATCCGGCGCGATGCCGTTGGCGGTCATGCCTTCAATCAGTCGCGCTCTCATCCTGACGAGGATGGCATCGGATCGTTTGCCGCCCATCGCCTTGCGTAGCTCTTCGGCTTCGCCTCCGGTCAGATTTGCGGCGACCATCCCCACCTTCATTACCTGTTCCTGAAAGAGAGGGACACCAAGCGTTCTATGAAGGAACGGCTCGAAGGACGGATGCAGGTATGTGATCGGCTGTCTGCCCAACCGCCGCTCAATGTACGGATTTACAAATTTGCCCGTCACTGGCCCAGGGCGGATGATGGCTACCTGCATGGACAGATCGGCGAAGCATTTCGGTCTCGTGCGTGGGAGCGCCGACATCTGAGCGCGGCTCTCGATTTGAAACAACCCAACGGTATCCGCTTTCTGAATGCTTTTGTACACTTCATCGTCTTGCGGCAGTTGGGCATAATCGAGCGTCTTTCCGTAATGCTTCGGCACCAGCTCACGGCAATCTGCGAGCACGGCCAACATGCCAAGGCCAAGCAGATCAACCTTGATAATCTTCATGTCAGAGCAGTCGTCTTTGTCCCACTGGACGACCGTGCGCCCGGCCATGGACGCGCGTTCAATCGGCACGACTGAATCAAGATGTCCCTGGCAGATCACCATACCGCCGGAGTGTTGACTGAGATTGCGCGGAAGGTTCTGCATTCGCCCGCACAGCTCCAGATACCTCCGAATGCGGGCATCCCGCATATCGAAGCCTGCTGCTTTGAAGGTGTTCTCCAGCGTATCGCTTGGCCCCTTCCACTCCCACGCGCTCACCAACCCAGAGAGGCGTCCAGCCGTCTTTTTATCGAAGCCAAGCACCTTGCCCGCTTCGCGGGACGCCGAGCGGCTGCGGTATGTCGTCACATTCGCGGTCATCGCCGCGCCCAATTCGCCATATCGTTGATAAACGTACTGGATGGCACGCTCACGGTCGGTCACACTCGGCAAGTCGAGATCAATGTCCGGCCACTCGCCCCGCTCCTCCGATAAGAACCTCTCAAAGAGCAGGTCCAGACCAACCGAATCGACGATGGTAATTTCGAGCGCGTAGCAGACGACGCTATTTGCGGCGGAACCGCGGCCCTGGATGAGGATGCCATTGTCCTTGCAGTAACGAACGATGTCCCAAACGATGAGGAAGTATCCCGCCAGCCCTAACTTCTCAATCAACTTCAACTCACGCTCTGCCTGCTTGACGGCTTTGGCGTAGAGCGCAACGTCATTTTTCGGCAGGTAGCGGTTGCGGATGCCTTCCTCCACCCGCTTGCGAAGAAACGAGTCCATCGTCTGCCCATCCGGTACGGGATACGCCGGGAACTCATAGCCCAGCCCGGTTAACTCAAATTGCAGGCGCGTGGACAGCTCTCGCGTGTTGGCGACGGCCTCGGGATAATCGTAGAAGAGTTGCCGCATCTCGCGTGCGGAACGTAGATGCCGCTCCGCGTTCATCGTCAGCAACCGGCCAGCGGTATCAAGCGTCGTGCCATGACGGATGCAAGTGAAGAGATCGAGGATTTCACGCTCATACTGCGTCGCATAGTTCACGCCACCCGTGGCCAGCAGCGGCAAGTTCAGCGACCGCGCAATGCGAATCGCCGCCCGGTTGCGGTGTTCTTCCTCACGGTCGAAGTGACGTTGTATCTCGACGTAGACATTTTTCTGGCCGAAGAGACGCACCAGCCGTTCGACACTCTCTTGTGCGGCGTCATAGCCGCCGCTTGCCAACGCAGCGGCCAGCGGCCCCTCACTTCCACCCGTGAGACAGACCAAGCCTTCGCCAAACTCCTCAAAGTCGCTGGTGAGCGCAGCTCCTTCGGCCTTTGTGCTCTCGCGGAGTTTGAAACGGGTGATGAGGCGGCAGAGGTTCTTGTAACCGGTGCGCGACTCGGCCAGGAGCGGCAGCCGCACAGCTTCGACGGGATGCTGATGCGGCAGGTACGAGGCAGGCCGCAACCGCTGCCCCATATCTTGCACACCAATCTCGGCACCAATATGCGCCCGCACACCGCGCCTCTGGCCTTCCATGTGAAAACGGGGCGCACCGTAGACGCCGTTGCGATCCAGTAACGCCATCGCGGGCATCTCCATCGCGGCGGCCTCTTGTATCAGGAACTCCGGCATGGACGCGCCTTCGAGGAAGCTGAACGCGGAGCGTGCGTACAGCTCGACATACTCAATCATACGTCCCCTGTACATACCAGCATCGGGAGCGAGGATCGAAGGCAATGCGGCATATCCGTTCTGCGGTCTCGGTCGTCAGCCGAACGTCCCATTCTTCGCGGCACCAGTTGGCTTCCGACCACCACTGTCCGCTGATCCGCCATGGCCCCGCAATCTCACGGACGGCGTATCCCTGCCCGTCCCAAAAGATTCGCGTGGGTTTGTTGTCGGTAAGAGCGACGCCGACCGCTTGCGGAGGCCGGGAGACGCGCAAAGCCGTTGGCACTGACAAGGATGGTCTCTCTTGCTTTCGAGGTGGGGGAGGCGCGAATGGAACCATGCGAAACGCATTCGGCCTGGGATCGTCTTTCAGTTCCACCGAACCGACACGTTCGTCACCCAGGAGTTTCTTCAAATGCGCCAACGTGACCTCCAATCTTCCCGGCTCCGGCGCTTGCGGCAGAAACAATCCATGCTGTGCGCGACACGGCGCGGCGGACTGCGCGTGCAGTTCGAGATGGAGAATCGCGGCGCTTGGCGGATGCGTCTCCAGATCGAGTTGCAGCAGCTTAAGCAATGTTGGTTTGTCCTGAAGCGGCAACGCGGGTCGGACGATACGCTCATGTCGCTTATTGCCGTCGAGATGCAGCACAACACGGAGTGAGGCAATCGCAAGGGCCTTTTCCTTCACCCGCTCCAACAATGCGTCTGTCATGCGAGACAGCAGAAACAGCAGCGGCTCCAGTACCTCTACCGGATGGTCCAGCTCCATGCGTTCACTCAGTCCATCCTCGAAACTCGGCTCAATCGGAAACATCAGATGAGGCCACGCGCCACGAGCGAGTGCATGGAGTTTCTTGCCCACCTGACCGATACGTGCGATCAGGTCGCTCTCAAGGAGCGCAGCCAGCTCCCCGCAGGTGCGGACGCCCCATGAATGCAATGTCTCTTCTTGCTCCGGCTCCAGAGGCAGCACGCAGACGGGAAGATCCCGCAATGCCTCTGCTTCATGGCCCGACGCTGCAACCGAGACGCCAGCTTTGCCCAATGCAAGGCAGACCGCCGCATGGAAGTTCTCTGCGACGGCTACGTTCGCAAGGAAGCCAGCAGCCATCGTGTGCTGCCTGAGCCTGGCCGCGAGTTGTGTCGCGTCGCCGTACAGACGATTCATACCCTCGATGTCGAGCGCATAAGTACCGGGAGATATTTCGATGTGCTCAATGCGTGGAGAGAAGAGGCACACGACGTTATGAAGGATTGTGTGCGCCGAGGCTTCGTCCGCTGGCGTCCGCGAGAACGCCGTGACTTCAGGGAACGATTCTGCTTGCAGGCGCGTCATGCCTGCCTCGACTCCTAAAGCGCGTGCGGCCTTGTTCGCAGCGATCACGAACTCTGCCGGTGGCTCACCATCGAGCAGCGCAAAAGGCCGTTTCCGCAACTCCGGGCGCGGATGCGCCGCCGCCTGTGCATAGAAGTTCGGAGGATGGAGGACGGCATACATCACCGCACCCGCGACCACAGCGTTTCGGCTTGCCATGCCGCACGCAGGGGTGGTTTCCTCTGAAGGAAGACAGAGCTTTCGTTGCGGTTCCTTTCTCGTATCAGCGTGTATTGCTGATGCTCAAAGAGCGCCGTCTCACCGTTGCTGCTGAAAGAGCGGACTTCGACGGGTTCGCAACGTAAAGCGAGAGCGGCACAACTATGAGCGCAGGGCGCTTGCGAAAGAAAGATCAGCGCGGTGCGGGCCTGCTCCGCCGCGAGGCGGAAGCGATACCACGTCGCCAGAGGAATACGCATGGTGTGTTGTGGAAGCACATCGCTCATATCGAGGACGATGGCCCCGAAGCCGCCGGCCTGAAGGAGTAAATCGGTCGCCTTCAATGCCTGTTCGAGTCGTGGCCACGGTTTGTTTGTGATCGTCTGTTTGCGTTCTGCCGAGGTGCGGAGCCAGAGCAGCCGCTTCAGCTCCACACCCGCCGCCGCCGCCGACTCGGGCGAGAGCGTATCGCTGACATCGACCCAGGCGCAGGCAGCGCCGGATTGTGTGATGGTGGCGATGGACGATAGGCCAAGCGAAGTTTTTCCCGTCGATGCCGCGCCCGCAACCTCGGTGATGCAGCCGCGTGGGATGCCGCCGTCCAAAACCGCATCGACCTCCGCAATGCCGGTCGCAAACAGCTCCGGGGCCTGCTTGATCTTGAGCGTCAGGGCGGCAGGCACACGGTTTGCGAGTGTCGTTTCGATCTGAAGACGAATTGCGGCAGACGAGGGCATAGAAGTGTGTTCGCCTTATGTTCGCCTATGCGTACCGGGGTCTGTCAATCGGCACTTGACCTGTTACTTGTGCAGGATGCCCCTAAGTAGTTGACAGATTGGCGCTTAGTTTTATTGGAAATTTCGCCGGGGATACACTGAATTCATGTGTGGCCGCTACCGTCGCAAATCCGATAAGCAACGCATCGCGGATGCCTTTGAGGTGAGCGCCGGTCTGGATGAGATCGACCTCGCTCCCGAGGACGACATTGCGCCCGGCTCCGTACAGCCAGTCGTCTCCATCACTCCCGAAGGCGAACGCCGGATCGAACTCATGCGATGGGGGTTAAAGCTGCCCCACCGTCTTCTCTTCAACGCCCGCTCCGAAGGCATCGAGACCTCGAAGTTCTGGAGGGATGCCTTTCTCACAGGCCGCATCATCGTTCCGGCTGATGGGATCTTCGAGTGGAAAGAGATGCCGAAGGGGCAAAAGAAGCCCAAATATGAATTCACCCTGTCCGGTCAGGAACCCTTCGGCATGGCTGGCGTTTGGAAGCTCTGGAAGAATCCGAAAATAGATCGGTGGGAACGGACGTTCGCCATCCTCACCGGCGAGCCGAACGAGCTGATGGCTCCCATTCATGACCGCATGACCACGTTTCTCGAACCACGCGACTATGCAGAGTATCTGGAACCCACGAAGCGTCCGCCTGTACATCTCCTTCGCGTTCTTGACGCCGATGCCATGCGCTCCATGCTCATCGAAAACATACCCCTCGCCAATCGGCAAGTAAGTCTTTTCGACAGCCATTGAACCTAGACCTTATATAGGTCACTCGTACAGCCATCCTTGCTTTTTGCGCCCTGTTCCGAAATCATGGATGCGGGACGGGTACGCACTGTCCTGGGGTGTGGAAACCCCTTCAAACCGACGTGTGCTTTACAGCGCACGAAGATTCCCTACGCCTTTGCGGTCGGGGAGCCTGCGACGTATGTCCAGGCCCCTAAAGCTAAAGGTCACAGGAACCGCGCGGTTTGACGGTTTTCCAACTCCCCGATCACGGGTTTATAGGGCTGTTTGCGGGGGCGCACCGCAAATGTTTCACTCCCTGACTCGTTCGAGGAGATTCGATTGCCATCTCCCATGCACCGCGAGAAACCGTGGCGCTCTGGACAACATAGGGTGTTCAGAACGATTCCTTGCGTTCTCACTGGCATCCATCCCCACACCGCTCCCTTCCAGCAGATCATCGTCGAGAACTTGGATACTACAAGTTTTCTGGCGGCTGGCAATCGCTCCAGTTGCTTTGGAGTGATACGGTCAAATCGCCAAAGCGACGCTATTCCGCTAAAGGAGCGGACCCGCTCAATCAACTATCGCAGTTCACAGAGAGGACTTTGAATGGTCGTTTGTCAGGAATTCGTCGGAAAAACCATCAGCAGCTTCACCATCTATGAAGACAGCATCGACGGTCCGGAAATCTGTATCGAGTTATCCGATGGCACCGTGTTCTCTTGCTGCCTGAAAACTTCGATTGCTCTTGAAGCCAAGCTGACGCGGAATGAGGGTGGGCATCCTCGTCTTCTTAAGGACTATTCCACTCCGCCTGTGCCTCGTTAAGACATCGCTCTCCGATTTACGGGCGGAAATCTCCTCCCGCGCTGCGACCGCTTTGCGTTCTCCGCTTCCCACCTCTGCGGCCTGTTCCTGCCGCAACGCGACCCTGAAGACCTAAAAGCCAAAGCAAACCCTATGTAGCGCTGACGCGCGGCTTGTCCCCACTTCGGTTCGCAAGGGTGGACGGCCCATAAAGCGGGCCTTGTGGAGTCCGTTCGGAACGAGCGCCGACTGCGCGCCAAACGATAGTGCGTGTTTGGCACTTGCCACGCCTGCCACTCCGGCCTCCCCACCCTTACTACCCTCGTTCTGCTCTGTCTGCCGATGGATCGTTTTTTGTCTCGCTGCGCTGTGAGAAACAAAAAACGCCCACCGGGCAGACAGAGGCAAAAACAATGGAATATCACAGCAACAACAACAGCAGCAGCGCATCCACCGTCAGCAATGGCGTATCCACCACCCGCCGCAATCGCCCCACCACCGAAAACCCTGAACGACAGCAGCAACAGCCACAGACGGCGAAACAAGTAATCGCCGCTAACGTGCAGAGCCTCATCGAGCAGCTAGAGGCCGGACACAGTGGCGCACTCACCGCCTACCTCAATGCGATGAGCCGCTTTCATAACTACTCGTTTGGCAACATCCTTGAAATCGCACGGCAGAAGCCGGATGCAACCCGCGTCGCCGGATTCTGGAAGTGGAAAGAGTTTGGCCGCAGCGTGAAGAAGGGCGAGAAGGGCATCCGCATCCTTGCCCCCATCGTCGACATTCGTCGCAAGAAGCAGGAAGAGGCCGAGAGAGACCTTACCAAGCAGAACGTACCTGTATTGGTTGGGTTTCGTTCAACCTATGTCTTCGATGTGTCGCAGACCGAAGGGGCAGAGCTTCCAGAGATGCGCGAGATAAAGGGCGACGTGGGTGAAAACCGCGACCGTCTGATTACGTTCATCGAGCGTCAGGGCATCCAGCTTGTCTTTACCGAGAACATCGCTCCCGCGCTTGGCATGAGCTACGGCGGACGCATCGCCATCCTGCCCGGACAGTCCAAGGTCGAGGAGTTTTCGACTCTCGTTCACGAACTGGCGCACGAAATGTTGCACAAGGCCGAGCGGCGCACCGCCACGACAAAGACGGTCCGCGAAACAGAGGCCGAGGCCATCGCCTTTGTTATCGGCAAGGCCGTAGGTCTGGAGACTGGCAGCGCGTCCGCTGACTATATCCACCTGTACCACGGCAACGCATCGCTTCTAGCCGAATCGCTTGAAGTCATCCAGCAGACCTCCGCCGTCATTCTTGCCGCATTGCAGCCGTCCGCAACCGAGACGATGCCCGATGCAGAACTGGCGCAGGTGGCGTAATGAAGACAATCCTTCAAATTCTCAAGATGGCCGGTGGGTGGCACCCCGGCCTGTATCTCAAGATCGACAACGTCCCTTACATGGAGCTTGTCATCGAGGCAATGGACGAGTCAGGCCCGATGGGACTCCCCGCTATTTCTGTCTGCCATTACGGAGAACAAAACGGCGACGCCATGCGCGACCCGGAGATGTGTTTCGAGCTTGGCCTTGCCGGGGGAGCGCATCTGTCGGCCTTTTACTACCGCAACGATTATCTCGGCGTCGAGCAGTGGAGCCGGGACATCGTGCGCGGCAACTATGTCCACCTGATTGCTTTGCATCAGCAGCACGAATGCTTTGCGAAGACGTGGGACAACAACCTGCAATTGCAGGGATACACAGACGCTTTTACGGACAAGTGCATTCGTGGCTAGTCCGCTCTTCGGAGCGGATACAGCCAGTGTGTCTCCGCTCCGTTTCCATTCATCCGCAACCGCTCGAAAGGAGCCTGTCATCATGGAAACCCAAATCGTCAATGCTACCGAATACCGCAACGTCTCGCTCTCTCTGCTGAATGAGTCGAAGACCAACCCGCGCCGCATCTTCGAGGAAGTTGCCTTGAAGGAACTGGCCGAAAGCATTAAGTCCCAGGGCGTTCTCTCGCCCTTGCTGGTGCGGCCACTCACCGAAAACGGCTTCGAGATCATCGCCGGGGCACGGCGTTACCGCGCCGCGCAGATGGCGGAAATCCCGACCGTGCCTGTTCGCATCGTCAATTTCTCCGACGCGGCAGCGTTAGAGGCTCAATTAGTGGAGAACCTGATTCGCTCCGAAATTCACCCGATGGAAGAAGCCCAGGGATTCCGCGCCTTGCTGGACTTGGAAGAGCCGAAGTACAGCATCGAGCAGATCGCGGCGAAGGTGGGCAAATCGTCCGTCTTCGTGGGATCGAGGTTGAAATTGACCGACCTTGTTCCGGCAGCGGTCGATGCGTTCTATGCCGCTGAAATCGGTGTCGGACACGCGCTGCTGCTGGCGAAGCTGCCCGCCGACCAACAGGTACACGCGCTCTCGGCTTGCTTCAAAGAGGTATACAACAATGGAGCCAAGCCAGCGCGTATCCTGCTGCCTGTCCGCAACCTGCAATTCTGGATTGATAGCAATATCCTGTTAGTCCTCAAGGATGCGCCCTTCAACAAACGGGACGCGCAGCTTGTTCCCGCCGCTGGCAGTTGCGCCGATTGCCCCAAACGGACGGGACACAACAAACTGCTGTTTGGTGATGACCTCGGCAGGCAGGGCGACCGCTGCACCGACCCCGGCTGCTATCAGGCCAAAGTCGCGGCGCATTTGGCCAAGACCATCGCCGCCAAACCGGAGCTGGTGCAGATCAGCACCGCTTACGGCGCACAGAAGGAAGGCAGTCCGGTATTGCCGCGCAACAAGTACACCGCCATTCGGGACGAAAAGCCAAAGTCGAAGGACGACGCCAAGCGGCCTGAGTACAAGGTGTGCAAGTTCGCCACCGAGGCCATCATCACCGAAGGCAGCGAGGTTGGCACCCTCCATAAGGTGTGCGCGAATCCATCCTGCCCCGTCCATCATCCGAAACAGCAAACCAGCCGCAAGGATGAGAAGTGGAGGGTCGAGCAGGAGAAGCAGCGCAAGGAACAGGCCATCGCCAACACCAGCGGTCTCCGCGTTCTTGCCGCTGTGAGCGCCGCCGTTGCTGTTCGACTCATGAAGCGTGACCTGCTGTTCATCCTTGAGAAGCTGGTAAGCGTCATGGATGAGAATCGCGTCGAAATGCTGGCGCGGCAGCACGGCATCCGGCAGAAACGCGACGATGGAGGCATTGCAAAGACGTTCGCCGCGTTCCTTCGCCGTGCTGATGAAGGTACGCTCTCCCGTCTGCTGGTGGAGTCGAGCATCCTGCTGGCCGCCTCGCGTGGGAACCCCGCGTCCATCCTCAAAGAAGCCGCCACCGCCTACAAAGTGGACACTGACGCCATCACCGCCAAGGTAAGGCAGGAGTTCACCGCAAAGGAGAAGGCAAAGAAGGCGGCATAACTCTCCATTCATCGGGGGGCGGCGTTCGCCGCCCCTCATTTTTTGCCCGCAAAAAACGGCAGGGAGAACCCGTGCTGGTTTCTCCCTGCACCCTCTGCCCGCCTGGGTTCCGGCCTTCGCTCGCCGGCTGCGCGTTTGAAATCGTCTACGACGATTGTAGAGGCGACTGCGGCTGGTCAGGGCGTATCTCCTCTCACATAAAGGACAGGCCCACCATGACGAAAGCCCTGGGAAAGCCGCGCTGCTTCTTTCTCCGTCAGGGGTTTAACACTAATGGGAGACGCCAAATAGAAATCCATTTGTGATTCAGCAGGAAGAGTAACCGTCGGACCAGGAGTTGCCGCAGAGGCAAGCGCTCCCACGCCAGCTCCTAAAGCCGCGCCTGTTCCCATACCAGCGAGTTTGCCTACAGCGGTAGTCTCGCCTTTGGCGCTCCCACTGAAGGCACCACCGACGATAGCACCGATGACCGCACCTCCCTTGACCTTTGTCTCCGTAGGCTTCGTCTTGCTGGTTCCCTCGACACGAAATTGATAGGTGTATAGAGGATAGCTTCGTTTTCCAAGATCGAGGGAGGTGAGTTGAAGGATAAGGTCCGGGCTGCCAGTCAAGGTGCCCGCTTTCTTGGCTCCGACAACTTCGCCATGAATGGTCGCACCTCGGGGTATGACCAACGTGTTGTCCACGATCACGTCTTCGCTCAATGTAAAGAGAACCGGTTGGCCGCCCTTAGAGTATCGACTACTCAGAGGCTGATCCGTTCGGACACGAAATATGGTGTTCTCGATCACGGTGATAAAGACATTTGGATTGGGAGGCACCAGTTCTTTGGGCGGCTCCGACTGTGAAGATGAAGACCCCTGTTGTGCGGGAGTTTCCGTCCGAGATGAGGATCGAACGTCGGTCGAAGGTGCGTCGGGTAGTGGTTCTTTTGCAACTTGACTGGATGAGCCGGTGGTAGCTACCTGTTGAGCAGGACTTGTCGCTCCTGCGACATTTAGCAGCAGCAGTATCGCTGCAATGTTGGGAAAATAGCCTGTAGCTCGCTTCCACATATAAGTCCTCATATGCTGTAACTGCCGAATCCACGCCCGCTTTCGTCGTGAAATGCTGTACATTATTGCGTGTTGTTTACTTCCTTAATGCCTCTGTTGGTATTGTCCGGCAGACTTCCCGGACTTTCAAGAATGTGCAACACGCTCTCACAAATTCTGCGCCAGGCCGCGTTACCTCGACTTTTCTCCCGCGCACTTGGAAGATGCGAAGACCTGACTGAGATTCCAGTTCGGCCACTTGTCGCGTCAGTTCTGCGCGGCTGATATTCAGCTTCTTCGCAGCGCGGGAGTAATTTAGTTCCCTTGCAACAGTGATGACAGCAGTCAGGAGTTTGACATCAATCCGATCTACCATCGGTTCTCTCCTCCACATCATCATGGAACCTTTTGCGCGTCATGACCTATTGTGCCTTTGTCTCGTGCATGAGTGGTGACCCAACGGGACAAGAATTCATCCATCAGTGTTCCGATCCCTCTGGTCGCAAAATGCTGAAGCTCACCATTGAGTACATTGCTGAATGGCTTACGGTCTCCCGCAGGGAGATAGCTGTTGGAGATGGCTCCTGCAGCAAGCCCGCCGATAAAGCCGGAGTAATTTGGCTCCCACTTTCCATTGTCCCCTTTGGTTCTTACGATGGCGAAGAGGGCATAGCCTATTCGTGAGGGAATGCTGCCGGTACCTTTGTAGAAATACCGCGCGTCCTGATGCAGGAGCGCGGGCACCAGTCCTTCACCGATGAAGGTTCCAGAGATCGTGTTACCGTATGCAGCTCCGAAACGCTTTGCGTATCCAGCAGCACCTTGCCCGTATCCGGGGTAGTCGTTGCGCGATTGCTCCCATCCTGCTACCGCTCCGCTATCAATAAGATGGTAGGGATCGAGCGTTGCTCTGGCAGCAAGTGACAGCTTTTGTTTCGCTGTAAGCGGAACTGGATCAGGAACATAACTCACGAAGAAATTTGGGATAACGAAGAGAAAACGTTGCCGTTCCTGCGCTTTGATTTGCGCTTGGGCGAGTTCGTATTGGGTTTTGGGTGTCACCTGCACTGTGGAGGATGTCGGCGCGATTTGCATCGTTGTAGTAGTCAACTGGTAGCTTTCGCCTGTACGGATGATGATGCCGGTTCTGACGGCGGGCGCGAAGCCTGTGGCCTCAATCGTGACTGAGTAGAGGCCATCTTCGACCGAAGAGAATGCAAACTGGCCCGCCTCATTCGAGAGGGCTTCTCTCTTTTCATGCGTGGCCGCATTGTCCAGTTCGACATGCGCGTCAGCGATCAATGCGCCCTGGGCATCTGCTACCGTACCCGCGACCGATGCGAAGCCTTGGGGAGCACCCAGAGGTGCTTGCACCTGGGGTGCTGGCGCGTCCGGCAGTGCAAGGACGACATGAGAGACCTCCTGTGCAATAAGGGTTCGTGTTGCAGCCAGGAGCACCGCGAGGATAGTGGCGGCACACAATGGAAAGAAATTGCGGGTCGGGTGCTGTGATGTCCCGGTGATAATGACTTGGCGCATGGAACTCGATTCTGCATGATTAATACCGCTGCCCGGCATGAATCAACTGTACAGAGCGCGTAATGTTGGCGAATCGGCCATCAGCAGGAGGAACCCTCTCATACTTCTGGGGGAGGAATAAACCGTCGGAGCGGTATTCTGGAGGTGTACCGCTGGAGAGGTCTCTGACTAATGGCCGATGTACAGCAGATCGATCTTTCATATGGTACGTTTATGGTCCTACGAAAGCCCCTTTTCTCCTGGTTACGTTGGGGAGGGTTCATCCTTGCGCTTGTTGAAGTAATAAGCGAAGCACAGACAGCGCCGGGGTCGCATCACGGAAAGTTGGATCTGCTGTTCTGGATGAAGCTCGTTGGCGCGGTAATCTACGGCTTCATATTCATTCAGAACGTTCCCTTGAAGATCAATCTGGAGCCGCACCGTGAACGATGGTTGTTGATCCAAATATTGCTTGGGGCAGTTCTCAGCCTTGACATCACAAATCTTTCGGTTTTCTGTGTTCCATTCTGTGTCCCCGTGAATCGGCGACTTCGTTGGTGTGGAGTGGCGTTGGGGGCCAATTTTCTCGGGTGGATAGCCAGGATGACAATCTACAGCAGCGCGACGCACCCTTTTTGGGCTCAGATTGCACATTCACCCGTGCGACTGCTCGTTGTACTTGTGATCCTCGGAGGAAACTATATCTGGTATTGCTTCGCGTTTTTCGCCGCGTGCCTGCTTTTTGAATTGGCGCATAGGCAGCAGCAGCTCTTTTTGGCGAATCAGGAGCTTGTGGATTTGCAAGTCGAGATCAAAGAGGCCGCAAAGTTCGAGGAAAGATTTCGTCTTTCAAGAGAACTGCACGATTCGGCAGGTCACTATCTGACCAGCTTAAGCATTCAGCTGCAGATCGCGCAGCATCGCGCTGCCGAGGCCGCTTTGCCAGCGATTGCTCGTGCGCAACTGATTACTCGCGTATTGCTGGCTGAGATTCGTGAATCCGTTTCTGCGTGGCGTGAAGACGACTTTGGCGATCTCGCCGGCGCATTGAAGCGCTTGCTACGCGGAATTGCTGGTGTTGAGACGCATTTTGAAACAAAGGGAGATTTAACGTTGGTGCCTCCGTCCATCGTCCATGACATCTACCGCTGTGCCCAGGAAGCAGTGACCAATGTTCTTCGGCACTCGGGCGCACAGAACATATGGGTGACGCTGGCGTGTCTGGACGGAGATATTTGTCTGTCAATTATTGACGATGGTCATGGGTGCGACGAGCTTTCGAGAGGCAACGGGTTGAATGGAATGCAGTCTCGGGTGAGCGAGATGGGAGGAGAACTAACCTTTCCCTCAGTAGAGCGAGCAGGATTCGCCGTGTCAGTAGTCGTCCCGCTTAAGGAGGGAAGGACTTTATGAAGATCGTGCTGGTTGAAGATGAGACGCTGGTTCGTCTTGGTCTATGCGAACTGTTGAAGCTCAACACGAGCTATGAAATCGTCGGACTTGCGGAAGACGGTTCAAGCGCGATTCAGCTAATCATGCAAACACCGGCGGATGTTGTGCTGATGGATGTCCGTCTCCCTGGACTGTCAGGTGTAGATGCGCTCAAAGAGATTCGAGAACGAGGGAGCGTAACGCCGATTATCTTGGTGACTACGTTTGATGACGATGAGATGTTTTTTCGGGCGATTCAGGCAGGTGCGAATGGGTTCATTCGCAAAGACTCCACGTTAGCCGAACTGACGGAATGTATTGATAAGGTCATTGCTGGAAAGCGCGTGTTCCGTCCGTCAGTAACCCATGGCACTCGTATGGCTATCGAAGCATTTCAACCGAGGTTCGAGAGTAGCCAGTTGCCGGAACCCTTGACGAAGAAGGAGGCGGAAGTGTTGGCGCTCATGACCGCCGGACTAAGTAACAAGGAGATCGCTGAAAGCATGGGAGTCGCTGAAGCGACGATCAAGACACACGCGTCTGCCATCTTTTCCAAATTGGGCGTCAGAGACAGGGTTCGTGCGGTGCTGAAGGGACTGGAGATCGGGTGTATTTGACAGTCCGCAGACACGACCCCGGAAGATTATCAAATGTGCTCTTGAACGCAACAAATCTCCCCCAGAAGTAGGAGATGACCTCTCCGGCTAGTGGCCGATGCCTTTCTCTTGACGTTTGGCTAGAGTTGGGTAACGGAAAGCCAAACCAGGCTTAGCCAAATCAGGGGAGAAGCGACTTATGCCGACCACCATTCCCAATGAGATGAATCATTCTCTGCTGCACTTCCATGTGTGCGTCCATTGCGGGAGTTCGTTCCGCAGAGAAGACGTGGAAGGGCGAGTGCATACGACGGGGCTTTTTCTCTGTTCAAAATGCGGTAGAGAGGGACCATTGAATATCGAGATTCGTGAATTACAGAGTGATGAATCTCAGATACTCAAGACCGAATAAATCACATAGCAAGCGGAAGTTTTCTCTGAGCCGTCTGCCCGATAACACCGAACTTTCTTCCGGCTGCTTTGACGAATTCAGTCACGAGTCGGGATTTGCTGTCTGCGCGCATCGCAAGACTCGTGACCAAGCGGAGACGGGATTCAGCCAAGGGCCGCATCGTGATGCCATCACGAGCAATCCTCCATGCCGCCGAGCGTGGCAAGAACGCAAGTCCGTGGTGTTCACGGATCAGTTCAGAGGCTTCTTCGGGGCTGGTGAAGTGATATATGTCCGATGGATAGGCACCTCTTTCCGCGCCGACAGAATGGATGGTGTCGTATAGATGCGCGTTTGCGTGTTTTCCGAGCAGCATCCAGTTCCGCTTGTGCATTTGCTCCGTGCGAACTTCCCGGTACGCCGTCAGTTCGTCCCCCAACGGCATCGCAATATAAAAGGGATTGTCCGCAATGTTCAGGACGCTAAGCTGGGGCTTTTGGGGAACGCCGGTTATCACGGCGAGGTCGAGTGTGCCTGTGCCGACCTGCCGAGCTAGTTCATTGGAGAAGTTACTCCAGAGCTTGATCCTCATCTCTGGAAAGAGCGAGAGTTGGATCGAAAGAAGCGTTGAGATGAGAATGGGTTCCGTATAGGAAGACTTACCGATATTGAGAATTTCATTCGGGCCATTGAGGACAGCCCGAGCCGACAGGACCGCCCGTTCCGCGTGGAAAACAACTTCACGGGCCTCGACGATAAAGACCCGCCCCGCCTCTGTGAGTTCGGCAACCTGATGACTGTGCTTGAAGAGTTGAAAGCCGAGCCCACGCTCCACCTTGAAAATCTGCTTACTGAGGGTGGATTGGCTCATGTTCAGCCTTTCGGCTGCTCTTGAGAAATGAAGCTCTTCGGCAAGCACAATCGCTGCTTGCAGCAATCGGATCTCCGGTAAGACCATGACTATCCTCCAGGCCGCGGATTCTGGGAAGGGACAGCAAGCACTTCAATACGGGTGGAATCACCCACTCAATGCAGATAATTGTAATCCTCAATCGCATCCATTGGCAGAGATGAGACGGCGCAAGAGGCGTCGTCATTCCAAAAAGGAATGACGCTCGCTCAAAATGTCATTGGACGATTGGCCCTCCGAGGGCGAACCTCGCTTGTAAACAAGCGGACGAGGATTCGCTTGCAGAGAGGAGTCACCATGTTCGACGAGAAAAAGCCACCGGCGAGTGCAGGAACACCCGATGGCCGCCCGCGAATCGACCGCGAGCCATTGCTCGATAGTCATCAGGCGGCGGCCATTCTTAAGGTTCATCCGAGGACGCTTCAGAGGCTCGTGCATCGCGGCGAGATCGCCGCCGTGCATGTGGGCAAGCTGTGGCGTTTTCGCGCATCCGCTTTGACCGCGTGGATCGACAGGGACATAGCGAGCTGAGGTCCGAAAGCATAGCAAATCGACGATTTTGTGATGATTTTCCCGCGTGATGGCGTTACGCTGATAACAGCTATCCGTGCCGGGAAATCAAGGAAAGGCACCTTGATGGAACGAGCATGTTACCAATTCGGAAGTTTAACCAAAAAGAAGCGGGCGAAGGGTTCAGACACCTGGGAGTTTCGGTTCTACGAAGCGACAGAGCAGGGACAACGAAGACGGAAGTCTTGCATTGTCGGCAACGTCGCACAGTATCCAACCAAAGCTCAGGCGCAGAAAGCAGTCGAAGCTCTTCTCCTCAAACTCAACTCTGAAACTCCACAGCAGCGTATGGCCGTGGTGACGTTTGGCGCAATATGTGACCGGTACCTTCAGGAAGAAATGCCAGAACGGTATTCCACCTCGAAATCGTACCGATCCAATATCAAACTTCACCTGAAGCCGCGCTGGGGTGAGTATCTGCTCGACCGCATCCGTCCGATGGCGGTCGAAGATTGGCTGAAGAAGCTCCCTATGGCTCCGAAGTCGAAGACCCATATCCGAAGCGTGATGCACCTGATGTTCGAGTGCGCGACACGCTGGGAACTATTCAGTGAGCGGAGAAATCCCATTGCGTTGGTTCGCGTGAAAGACGGCTCGAAGCGTCGGCAGCGCCCAGCGATTCTGACAGTGGACCAGTTTGAAACCATCATTGCGTTACTGAAAGAGCCGTACCGCACGATGGCATATATCGCCCAATGCCTCGGTCTTCGCGTGAGCGAGATCGCGGCGCTTCAATGGGACGACTTCGATTTTGAGAAGAATCAGCTTCTCGTTCAACGCAGCATCGTGAACGGGAACGTGGATGATGTCAAAACCGAATACTCCCAGGACTATGTTCCTTTGCATTCGTCGTTGACTGAGGTTGTTTTGGAGTGGAGCAAGGAGGCCGTGCCGACGAAAGAAGGCTGGGTCTTTGCCAATCCCATTACCGAGAAGCCTTATTTCCCGACGGAGATTCAGAGGCGTCACATCCGGCCTGCCGGATGGTGTCTGGTGGAGTGCCCGAAGTGCGGTGTCGGGGTTGGTGTCTGGTGTAACCAGTCCAAGCCCACGCCGAACGGCGGTCGGCTGCCAATCCACAAGGAGCGCCGGGCCGCAGCCGGGAAGTACAGCTCCATCGGCTGGCATACCTTCCGCCACACGTACCGTTCGTGGCTGGACGAGACCGGAGCGCCTATGAAGGTGCAACAGGAGCTGATGCGCCATGCCTCCATCCAGACGACCATGAACGTCTATGGACAGGCTATGTCGTCATCGAAGAGAGAAGCGAATGGAAAGGTTGTGGAGATGGTGCTCAAGCCGATGAAAGCGAGCGCTTAAAACCATGATTTTTCTTATTGGGAGATATTGGGAGTCTGTCAGAGTGACCAAAGAACCGTAAGTGATTGATTCTTTGGTTGCGGGGGTAGGATTTGAACCTACGACCTTTGGGTTATGAGCCCAACGAGCTACCGGGCTGCTCCACCCCGCACCTTTATGATAGCTCGCATTGCAGAATGCGGTCAAACATTTCTGCAGTGATGATTTGTGCCCAAATACCGACAAAAACCGCCCCGAGCAAGGCTAATGCGCAACACCTCGGGAGCGGCCCTGTACGAGCTCGGCTCGTTCCGGTATTCTAAAGTGTGTCCAGCCGGAGCGTTGGGAGGTGTAATTTCTTTTGGCAGAAGTCAAAATTCAGGAAGGCGAGCCGCTTGAAAACGCACTACGTCGCTTCAAGCGCAAAGTGCAGCAGGAAGACATCATCAAGGAAGTCAAGCGGCACTCGTACTACATGAAGCCAGGCGAAAAGATGCGCATGAAGCAGGCATTGGCGCGCAAGCGCAATCGCAAAAAGGCTCGTAAAGAACAGGTCGACTAGCCACGGTACAAAGAAGTCAAGGTTAGGAAAATAGAAAGGGATCGCCATTCCGGCGATCCCTTTCTATCTCGGCACTCCCTTTCTATTTCACGGAAAGGGTCGTATGGCCAGCTCAGGCTGCGCGCTTGGCGATGACGTTCCGCTCGTCCACCAGGTTGCGTGTGTTTCTTACGCCGTGCATGCCGCCGAACGCCGCCGCGATCATCGACAGCACGAAGGTCACAAACAGCCACCATTCAGCGCCTTGCCCGATGTAACCCGTCAAGCTGATAGAGTGCATCGGCGCCGCCGCGCCGGTATAGACCACCGTCGAGCCGGCAGTAGCCAGCGCGATGACGAGCAAGGTCGTGACCACGCACATACCGAAGGTAACGAAGCCGTGGTACATCCCAAGATTGCGATCGACTCCACCGTACAGCAGCTTGCTGGATGTCTTGCCGGCAAAATACAGCGCAATGATCGTGAGAACCACCATCCAAACCTGGAATCCGGTGGCCGTAAGTGGGGTGGTTGGAATTCCCCCCGTCGTAGGACTGGCAGAGGACCAAATAGCCGCCCCAAGTAAACCGAATGTGGTTTCGATCATCACGTAGACAAAGGCGCCAGAAAAAATCCCCGCCCATGACCAGAAGTAAGGGCTCCTCCCGGGAACCGCGACTGGGTATTCTGGATATTGTGGTGTAGCCATGTCAAATCCTCCTCGTTCAGCGTAAAAACCGCTTCACCTAATACGATGGAGTTACATCCTGTTTCGATGTCCACTGTGCAAAATTGGCTGAAATAGGAAGAAAGCTAACTTTTCGCAGTTAGATAATAGTGCACCGCCGGAGTGATGATCAGCGACAGCAGCATGGAAATGAGGATGCCCCCAATCACTGCAATGGCAAGCGGTTGCAGCATTTGCGAGCCGGCGCCAAAGGCCAGCGCCAGCGGCAGCATACCGGCCACGGCGGCGACAGCGGTCATAACGATGGGACGTAGCCGCCGCCGCCCCGCTTGAATCATGGCGTCTCGTGGAGAAAATCCCGCTGCGCGAAACTTTACATCTGCATCCAGCAGTAAGATTCCGTTCTTCGACACAATTCCTACCACCATGATGAGGCCCATGAACGAGGAAATGTTGAAATCCGTTCCGGTAATCAGCAGCGCGAAAAACACGCCGGAGGTGGAAAGCACGGCGGAGGCGAGAATGGCCAGCGGAGCGGAGAACGCTCTGAATTCGAACAGCAACACCAGGAACACCAGCAGCAGGCCCACAAACAACACCAGCAACAGGTCGCGAAAGGATTGCTGCTGGGTCGCATAGGTCCCGCCATACTCCACCCGGATGCTGGAGGGCAAACCCGCCGACGCCACCGCCTTCTTGACTCCTGCAATGGCCTGGCCCAGGCTTGTACCCTGCAGGCGAGCGGAGACTTCTACCAGCCGTTGCAGGTTTTCCCGCAGGATCTCCGTCTGCCCGGGCAGATTTTTAACCGTAGCCAGCGATCCCAGCGTGGCCGTGGTTCCAGTGGAGCTGACCAGCAGCGTATTCTCGATCGACGCGGGCGATGCGCGGTTCTCGTCTGGGAATCGAATGCGGATGTTATACGCGCGATTGTTCACCACCAGCGGGGTCGGCGCAACCTGGCCCTCCAGCAGCGCATTGGCGTCGGTGGCGACTTCCTCCGGCGTAAAGCCGCTGGTTGCGGTGATGGAAGGCCGGATGCGATAGATGGTTTCCGGACTGCTGATGGTGTTGTCAATGCCGTTCAGCACGCCCACGATGCCGGGCACTCGGGAAATCTTATCCGCCACAATCGGCGCCCAGTGACGCAGCAGTGCGGGATCTTCGCTGAACAGCTTGATCACCACTGGCTGCGGCGCGTTGGTCAGGTCGCCGATCATATCTTCCAGCGTTTGATGCAGGTCGATGTCGAGCATCGGCTCCTGTTCACTCACCTTTTGCTGCACCTCGTCCATGATCGAGTAAATGTCGCGGCTGCGATGGCTGGTCAGGTTGACAGAGATGTCTCCCGTGTTGGCCTCGGTTACAGCGGCCAGGCCGAGCTGAAGTCCGGTGCGGCGGGAGGTGGCCTTCACCTCCGGAATGGTGTGAACAATCTGTACCACGTGGCCCACCACGCGATCGGTCTCGGCCAGCGAGCTGCCTGGCGGCATAATGTAGTCGATGGTAAAGTCGCCTTCGTCCATCTTAGGCAGAAGATTGGAGCCGAGCGACGCATAGCTGAGATACGCGACGGCGATCAGCACAGCGGCAAACGCCGCCAGCCACCATGGATGCGCCAGGACGAACGTCAGCAGTCGCTCGTATGCGCTAATGACACGCCGCATGAACCCGCCGATCGAGGCCTTTTCCGCTGCCATCAGACGCTTGTCCTCTTCTTCCTCAGAGACCGTCTCAAATGGTCTTTCGTCAAGCTGGAATGCATCTTTGCGGCGGACGAAGTACTGGCTCAGCGTCGGCGTCCAGGTCAGCGCCAGAAACAGCGAAGCGATCAGCGCCGAGGCCATGGTAACGGCCAGCGCGCGGAAAAACGTCCCGGTGACGCCGGTGATCAGAATCAGCGGAAGAAAAATCACCACCGGGGTTGTGGTTGAGCCCAGTAGCGGCACCTTCAGCTCGCTCAACGCGCTTTGCACCGCCTGCATTTTTCCCTGCCCGGCGTCGCGATGGATCACGATGTTCTCGACCACCACGATGGCGTCGTCGATCACCAGTCCCACCGCCGCGGCCAGACCGCCCAGCGTCATCAGGTTGAAGCTTTCGCCCAGCAGCTTCAGCACGATAAACGTAATCGCGATGGTGATCGGAATCACCAGCCCCGCCACCAGCGAGCTGCCCCAGTCGCGCAGGAACAGCACCAGCACGATGCAGGCCAGCACGATGCCGATCAGAATCGCGTCGCGAACGCTGCGGATAGCCGCCTTCACCAGTCCCGCCTGGTCGTAATACACAGAGAAATGAATCCCCGGCGGAAGGCTCTTCCGGATTTGATTCAGTTCCCGGTACACGCCATCGGCCACCGTGACGGTATTGGTTCCGGGCTGCCGGTTGATGCTCAACAGCACTCCGGGACGGCCGTTGGCGGTGACAATCGTGTATTTCGGTTGTACCCCAGGCCTCACCGCGGCAATGTCGCCAATATGGACGGGAACGCCGGCTGGCGTCCGCTTCACGACGATGTTGGCAATCTCGCTGGGGTCGTGCACCTGCCCGTCCACCAGGTCGAGCACCAGATCGTGATGCGTCTGGATCAGGCCCGGGGACTCGATGAGGTTGGTCCTCCGTACCGCGGCCAGAATCTCCGGCACCGTCACCGAGGCGCGCAGCAGCTTCGCCGGATCGGGAACGATGTCGTACTCCGGAATCTCTCCGCCCTGCACCAGCACGGTGGAAACGCCGTTGACGCGGTTCAGCCGCGGTTTAATCTGATAGGTCGCGATCTCCCACAGCTTGGTCTGCGGCATGGTGCTCGACGTGAGGCCGAAGCCCAGGATGGGGAAGCTCGAAAAGCGCAGCCGGGTGGCTTCAATATGCGCGCTGGGCGGCAGGGAAGACTGCACCCTGGACATCGCGGCGTAGACCCGCTGCAGCGTCCTGAACATGTCCACTTTCCAGTTGAAGAACAGGTCCACCTCGGCGGTGCCGCGGCTGGTGATGGAGCGCACGGTCTTCAGGCCCTGCACGCTGTTGACAGCCTCTTCGATGGGGCGGGTGACAGTCACCAGCATCTGATCGATGGGCATCACGCCGTCGTCGATGGCGATGATCACGCGGGGGAAATTCGTCGTCGGAAACACCGCGATCGGGATGCTGAACGCGCAGTACGTGCCGACCGAGGCCAGCACCACAATGACCGCGATCAGCGCCTTCGACAAGACTGCGAACCAGTAGGTTTTTCCCCGCATCTGGCACGGCTCCGCGCTGTTCGGCTCCGCGCTGTTCGGCTCCGCCATCAGGCCCCCGCTGACTCTGCGCCGGCGGCGGGGCTGGCCTTTACCCTGGTTTTGTCGGGGAGCCCATACTCCCCGCTGACAATGACCTGCTCGCCCGCATGCAGACCGCTGACGATCTGGACCAGCGCGCCCTGTTCGATTCCGGTTTTCACGCTTTGCGAATACGCCCGGCTGTCGGGGCCGACAATCATCACGCTGGTCTTGCCGTCGGCTCCGGTCAGCACCGCCGCAGCCGGAATCACCACCGCATTTGGAATCGTCTGTGCGGTGATCGAGACCGTCACCGTCCCGCCCGGCTTCAGACTGGCCTTGGGATTATTCGCCTCGACCCATATCTCTACCGTGGTGCTGTTGGGGTCGAGCGCCGGACTCACCACGGTGACTTTGGCGGGAAACTTTCCCGGAAGTCCCGCTACCGCGAGAGTGGCCGCATCGCCCACCTTCACTTGCACCGCCTGCGACTCCGGCACGTGCACCCGGGCGATCACTTTCGACGTGTTCACGACGATCAGCAGCGGAGTGCCCGCCGGCGTGATGTCGCCCGGGTAGACGGCGCGATCGGCCAGCACGCCGTCGATCGGACTGCGTATCTCGGTGTAGGAAAGTTTTGCCGCCGCCCCCAGATATTGCCCATGGGCGGCTTCCAGTTGCCCCTTGGCCGCGGCGCGCTGCTGCGACTCTCCCGTAGACTGCAGATTTTTCAGGTGCTTCTGCGCGGTGTCATACGCGCTGCGGGCCGCGGTCAGCGCCACCTGCGTGGCATCCAACTGCTTCCGCGCAATGGCCCCTTGCTTGTAGAGCTGCTGCTCGCTGCGATAAAGCTGCTGCTCGGCATTCAAATTGCTTTTGGTGTTTTCCAGGTTCAGATGCGCTGTTTGAATCTCTTCCGGCAGCGTCGAGGAAGTGGCGGAGCCATAGTTTGCCCTGGCCTGGTCATAGCTGCCCTGGGCGGCGGCGGCGGCCGCGGCAAGGTCGCGATTTTCCAGCACCGCCAGCAGCTGTCCCCGGTGCACGCGGTCTCCGCGCTGCGCGTAGAATCTCTCCACCGGCGCGGTAATCTTGGGCGAGATCGACGCCTGCTGCAAGGGATACAGTACGCCCTGCGTGCGGATGACGTTCGCGATGGGCTCAATTCTGGCGGGCGCGGTTTCCACCGCTACCCCCGGCGCAGTCGAATTCGATTTCGACCCGCTTCCGCCGCAACCCAGCAAAACGGTCAGGAATGTCGCGGCCATGGCAAACTTCAACGGTCCATCGAAGGGAGTGCGCGGGGTCATTTAGAGGGTCCCGGTCAATGTGGCAAGGTTGGCCAGCGCGGTCGCGTAGCGGGTCTCGGCGTCTTCGTAGGCGTTCTGTTCCTGCGTCAACGCCTGCTCCGCGGAGACCACTTCCAGCGCGCTCGCATCTCCGGCCTTGTATCGCAGCAGCGTCAGCTTCCTGCTCTCCTCGGCATCGGCCACGGCGGACTTGCGGATTGCCAACTCCGCCTTGGCCATCTTCGCCTCGCCGTAGAACTCCCGCAGCTGGACCACCAGCTTGCGTTCGGCGAACTCGCGATCCAGCACCGCCTCGTGCCGCAGCACTTCCGCGGACTTGATCTTACTGCGTGTCGCGCCCCAGTTCCAGATGGGCAAGGTAATCGAGGCCAGCGCAGAGTAGCCCAGGTTCTGGATGGGCATGCCGTGCAGTTCCGGATCCAACCCAGGGCCGGAAGGTGATTGGGTCGCGAAGTGGTTGGCATCGATCCCGTAGAAATAGTCCAGCGTCATGGTGGGCAGGTATTCCGCCCGGGCGGCGTCCACCGCTTGCTGCGCCATGCGTTCCCCTTTCAGCGCCGCGTCGAGCGATGGATTCTCGTGCCGTGCCTCCGACTGCACCTCGTCGAACGCTGGCAGCTTCAATGTCTGCCCTGGCTCGTCCACCACTTCGTACTTCTCATCGACATCCCGGAAGACCATCATTGCCAGCGCGGCCCGTGCGGTCGCATCCGCCAGTTTCGTGTCCTCAAGCGTTACCTGGCTGTCCTCATACTCGAGGCGTGCCTTCACCACGTCGGCGTACGCAATTTCGCCTCCATGGGCGAGCTGCTGCGTGGTTTTCATAAAATTCTGCGCTGCTCGCATGGCCTGGCGTTGGCTTGCCACCTTGTGATCGTCGGCCACCAGTTCCGCGTAGGCCTGGACCACGGCAACCATCAATCCTCGCCGGGCGATCTCGGTCTGGTCCTTCGACAGGGCCGCGGCCACAACGCTCTTGCGATACTCCAGAAAACTCGGCAGAGACAGCGATTGATGCACGTCCACCTGGGCGATGTACTCATGCACGCCATTGTTGGCGATATAGCGTGCGGCCGGCGTTCCGTTCCCCTGGGTGTAGAGGTACTGCGAGTTGGAGGACACCGTGGGCAGGTTGATCCCGCGAGACTGCGTGGGTTGCTCCGCCGCAACCTTCGCGTTCGTCACCGCATGCAGCAGGGTCGGGCTCAGCGCGCGAGCCCGCTTCAGGGCCTCTGTCAGGGTGAGCTTCACCGTCGCGTCGTTGGTCTCCGGCTCCGCCTCCGGATGCGTTGTTTCCACCTTGACCGGCGCCGATGGGTGCTCATTCGCGGAGGGGTTTTTCTTCTTCTGCGCGGCCAACCGAGGAGCCGCGCCAACAAGCAGCGCCAGCAACAAAACAAAGGAGAGGACGCGCGCAGCCGACGCAGCTGTGCGGCGTGGCCCTTTCTCCGTTGCGGTCGGGGAAATCTGGCACATCATGCTGTTCCAGTCTACCGGCGGAAGATCGAAGATTCCCGAAATTTCGGGCCAAATGGATCAGCCGGTATTGCGCAGTCCAGCGGAAATTCCATTGATGGTGGCGGCAATGGCGCGTTGCAAGGAATCGCTGGTATCCCCGGCCCGCTTGCGCCGCAACAACTCCACCTGAATCAGACTCATGGGATCGACGTACGGGTTGCGCAGGCGAATCGACCGCGACAGCACCGGATTGGTCTCGAGCAGGATGCTTTGCCCGGTCACCGCCAGCACTGCCTCACAGGTGTTTTCATATTCCGCCCGCAGCCGGTTAAATACCGACTCCCGCAGTTTCGCGTCGCGCACCAGCGAAGAATACTGCCACGCAATGTCGAAGTCGGCCTTGGCCAGCGCCAGTTCCACATTGCGCATCAGGTCGATAAACAGCGGGAACTCCCGCATCATGCTTTGCAGCAGCGGCAGATTCCCCTGTTGGATCGACAACTGCAGGGCATGTCCCACGCCAAACCATCCCGGCACGCCGTGGCGGCTCTGCATCCAGCCGAACACCCACGGAATCGCCCGCAGATCGCCGAAACTGGCCTTGCCTTTTCGCCGCACTGGCCGCGAGCCGATGCGGGCAAATTCCAGCTCATTCACCGGCGTCGCCTCGGCGAAATATTGCAACACGGCTTCATCTTCCGGGATGTTTTCGCGATAGAAGCCATACGCCGCGACGGAAAGCTCCTCGCACACCTCTTCCCAGCCCGGCATCATCTTTCCCGTGCGCTGGCCGCCAGGCCGATGTGCCTCTGGCCGGGCCAGAGCATCCAGAGACGCGGCCACCATCAGTTCCAGGTTCCATTCCGCCAGCACCACATCGGAATACTTCCAGTGCAGCACCTCGCCCTGTTCGGTGATGCGGATTTCGCCGTTGAAGTCGCCGATGGGCTGCGCATAGATGGCGCGATGGGTGGGCGCGCCGCCCCGGCCCACCGTCCCGCCGCGGCCGTGAAACAGCCGCAGATCGACGCCGCATTCCCGGGCGACGGCATGGAGCGCCCGATGCGCCTTGTACAGTTCCCAGGTGCTGGTCAGCATGCCGCCGTCTTTGTTGGAGTCGGAATAGCCGAGCATCACTTCCTGCCGCCGTCCCCAGGAGTCGAGCAGCGGCTGGTACGCGGGCGTGGTCCAGATTTCGCGAGAGATGGCGGCGGCGCCACGCAGGTCCTCGATCGACTCGTAGAGCGGCACCACCTGAATGGCGGCGCGGTTTTCCCCGGCAGTCGCGGAGACCCCGTGGGTGCGCGCCAGGTGCAGCACGCGCCACACATCCTCCGCCCCGGTCGCCCCGCTGATCACATACTGCTGCACAGTCTCGGGCGGCAGTTCGCGCTGGATTCGCGCCAGCGCGTCGAAAGTCGCCAACACATCGGCGGCTTCCGGCGAAAGTGGTCGCGAAAAATCCTCCTCGCCGGACTGTTTTGCCGGCATCTGTGCGATTTCTTTCAGAGTCTGCGTGTGGTGCCGTTCGTGCTGGCGAAAGTCGAACGTGTGCAGATGCAGCCCGAAGGTGCGGACCTCCCGAATCAACGGATCGATTAGCGAGCGCGCCAGGCGAACGCTTTTGTTTTCCGCCAGACTGGCCCGCAGAAGATTGAGATCCTCGAGAAACTCCTGGGCCGAGCCATAGGGCGGCAGCGCCGCCGGGCCGGGCTGCGCGCCCAGTTCAATGCGCGCGGCGGTCAGCCGCAGGTGCAGGCAGACGGCGAAGCGGCGGTCCAGTTCCAGCGGAAAGCGGTCCGGCGACACGCCGAAGTGTTCCCGCGCCGACTCGTAGGCTTCGAGTTTTTTCCGCAGCCCATCGGAAACGCCCACCCGCTGCACCGAGGGGGTGAGCAGATCGACGATCAACTGCACCCGAGCGCAGTAATGCGCCATCAGCTTGCGCCGCGCCATGGCGATGGCCTCGAACGTCACCTCCGGGGTGACATAGGGATTGCCGTCGCGGTCCCCGCCAATCCAGGAGCCGAACCGCACTACCTGGGGAATATCCTTCGCCTCCACTTTCACGCCGTATTCGTCGCGCATCGCGCCGGCGATTTCCTCAAACAACTGCGGCAGCGTTTCGAAAATCGCGATGTCGTAATAATCCAGGCCGAGCTTGATCTCGTCCTGCACCGTGGGGCTATAGCTGCGGACCTCATCGGTCTGCCACAGCGCCGTGATCTCCGCCAGAATGGTCTGTTCCCGCGCCGCCAGTTCTTCATCCGGCAAGGGAATCTGGTTCAGGCTTTCCAGCGCTTCGCCGATCCTCCGCCGCTTGAACAGCACCGAGCGCCGCGCCACCTCGGTTGGGTGGGCGGTGAAGACGGGAATGACGCAGATTTTGCCCAGCAGTTCCATGGCGCCGGCGGCGTCGATGCCGGCCTCGCGCAGCCGCCGCAGCGTACCCCGCATCTCTCCCGGCTGGGGCGATCCGCCGTGCAGGCGGTGGGCCCGGCGGCGGCGCTTGCGATGGTTCGTTTCCGCCAGATTGATCAGCTCGAAATAAAAGCCGAAGGCGCGGGTCAAATGTTCCGCAAACCCGGTATCGTAGCCGGCGATGCGGGCGATGGCCTGCTCCAGCAGCGCGTCGGCCCGCGCCGTGTCGCCTTGCAGGCGTGCCTCGCGGCTTTCGGCGGTAATGCGGCGCAGGTCCTCCACCGCCTGAAAAAGCGCATCTCCGGCCTGCTCCAGCAGCACCCGCCCCAGCAAAACGCCCAGCGAACGCACATCTCGGCGCAGCGGCGCTTCCTTGCGCTCTACGTCGAACGACTGTAACTCCTCCAGCCGTTCGCGCCAGTCTTCCGGTTTCCAAAGTAAATCCATAATTATGTTCGATTATAGATATCGGAATATTCCGGGCCTAATTCGAATTGCCTGTCGCCGATCATCGGCCCGGCCCAATCGGAAAATGCGGGTGCCCCATTCTAGGCGCGTCTCTTGCGGCGAGGGTGGGACGTCATGCCCCAATCGAGCCGTCTCAAGAGGAAATCGCCGCCTGCTCTTCCATCTGCAACATCAGCTCTTCCCATTCCGTCAGCATGGCTGCGTGGTCGGCCTGAAGTGTGTCGAGTTGCCCGGCCTGCTCCTGCGTCCGCTCCACGGAAACAAACACGCCTAGCTGCTGTTCCGTTGTCTGGATGGCAGCTTCGATCCGCGGAATTTCCTCCTCCAGCACATTGCAGCGCTCCTGCATCTGGCGCAGCCGGATGGGATTGATGCGTTTGGCACGTCCAGGCTCGTTGTCTCGCGGCTCATCGAAAGCAGGCGGGGACGCGAGACTCCCATTCGACTCTTGCGTGGTGGCAGGCACATCGCCGGCCCGCGCCGTCTCCGCTTGGCGGGAAGTCTGCCACAGGTAGTCCTCATAGTTGCCGGTATAGACATGCACGGCGCCGTCGCGGATTTCAAATACCCGTGTCGCCAGCGCGTCGATAAAGGCGCGATCGTGCGAGACAAACACCACCGTTCCGGTAAAGTTCCGGATCGCCTCCAGCAGCACTTCCTTGGCGCGCATATCGAGATGGTTGGTCGGCTCGTCCAGCAGCAGAAAGTTCGCCGGGCTCACCAGCAGGCGGGCCAGCGCATAGCGGTTGCGCTCGCCGCCGGAGAGCACGCCCAGCGGCTTGTACACATCGTCGCCGGAGAACAAAAAGCATCCCAGCAGACTGCGCAGCTCTGTCTGCGGAATCCTGGGAGCGCTGGCGCCGATGTCGTCCAGCATGCGCGCATCGGCGTCGAGTTCCTTGTACTGATCCTGCGCAAAGTATTGCAGTGCGACATTATGCCCCAGGCGAATGTCGCCCGCCGTGGGTCCATCGAGCCCGGACAGCAGGCGGATCAGCGTCGATTTTCCCGCCCCGTTCGGCCCCACCAGCGCAATCCGCTCGCCGCGCTCGATAGTGAACCGCACGCCAGAAAAAACCTGCTTTATAGCGGTTTTGGAAATGCTGTATCCAGCAAAAGAATTGTCATCCCGACCGGAGCGTAGCGGAGTGGAGGGACCTGCGGTGTTCTCTTCGGCATAAGCCAGCTGTTTTTGCTCTAGCCCGTAACTCTTGCCAACATCCCGCGCCTCAACCACCGTGCGCCCGCTGGGCGGCGGCTGCGGAAATGTGAAATGAATATCGGCTTCCTGGGGCGGCAGTTCGATGCGCTCGATCCGCTCTAGCTCCTTGATGCGGCTCTGCACCTGGCGCGCCTTGGTGGCCTGGGCGCGGAAGCGGTTGATGAATGCCTCCAGATGCTCGATCCGTTCCCGCTGGTGACCGTAAGCGGCCTCCAGTTGCGACTGCCGTTCCGCCTTCTGCTGCAGGAATTTCTCGTAGTTCCCGGTGTAGGTGTACAGGCGGCGGTTCCAAAGCTCTGCAATTTTATTCGTGGCCACGTCCAGAAAGTAGCGGTCATGCGAAATCAGAATGTAGGCGTGCGGATAGGAATGGAGATAGCCCTCCAGCCAGTTACGGGCTTCCAGGTCGAGATGGTTGGTCGGCTCGTCGAGCAGCAGCAGGTCGGACTTTTCCAGCAGAAGTTTGCCCAGCGCAATTCGCATCTGCCATCCGCCGGGAAAATCCTCCGTCCGCCGGCTCCAGTCTTCTTTCATGAATCCCAGCCCGGACAGCACGGCTCCCACGCGCGCCTCGACGGTGTAACCGTCCAGGGTGTGGAACTGCGCCTCGCCGCGCGCCAGCCGCTCGGTCAATGCCCGATATTGCGAGCCCTCCGGCGGCAGGTCCGCCAACTCGCCATGCATCGCCTGGATGTCCTTTTCAAGCGTCTGGGTGGTCTCGAAAGCAGACATGGCCTCCTCAAACACGGTGCGCCCGTGCAGCTCCAGGCCATCCTGCGGCAGATACCCGAAAGTCATGCCCCCGGTGCGCTCCACCGCGCCGTCGTCCAGCGAATCCAGTCCCGCTAGAATCCGCAGCAGGGTGGACTTGCCCGTGCCGTTGCCGCCCACCAGGCCGGTGCGCTCTCCAGGCGTAATCTGCCAATCGACATTTTCAAACAGGAGTTTATGGCCGAAGCGTTTACCGGCCGCGCGCAGTTGCAGCATGATTGAGAGGCTCGAACCCTCCCCGGGAGAGCGTTTCTCTATTGTCGCATCGGGCGGCCACCGGGACTTCCGGTTGGTATACTCGCTGCAAGAATCAATCGGCTGGTTGCGAAAGATGGAAGCTCCGGCTGGGCCTTGTTTCTGAAAGCGATGTTTCCCATAGCATGACAAATTATCTTGAGCTGCCGATCGGCGACCACGCGCCCAACCTGATCACCGCTGTGGTGGAGATTCCGCAGGGAAGCGTCAACAAATACGAGTACGACAAAACTCTGCATGTGTTCCGCCTGGATCGCAACCTCTTCAGCCCCGTCCACTATCCCGGGGACTATGGCTTTATCCCCCGCACCTTGGCAAAGGATGGCGATCCGCTCGACATCCTCATTCTGGGGGATGCGCCCAGTTTTTCCGGCTGTGTGCTGAGCGCGCGCCCGGTCGGGCTGTTCCGTATGTTGGACCAGGGGATTGAGGACGAAAAGGTGGTCGCCTTCGCCGCCTCCAACCCGACCTTCAGCCATCTCGAAAACTACACCTCCGTCTATCCCCAGATTCTTCGCGAGGTCGAACATTTTTTCGCCATCTATAAAGACCTGGAGGGCAAGCGGACCCAGCCCCTGGGCTGGGAGGATGTCGAAGCGGCGCGAACGACTATCCTCGAATGTCACGCCCGCTTTGAGGAGACTGCCGCCTCTCGCCTTGCGGGCACGCCTGCATAGCCGGGGATTTCGAAAATGCGTCTCCCCTATCCAACCCGGTTCAACATCAACCATGTGCTCATCGTTGCCCTGGTGCTGCTGTTTGCGCAGTTGCTGGACGGCACTGATCCGGTATTCGCGTTTCTGGCCTGCGTCTCCCTGGTCTTCAGCGCGATGGCGTTCAATGTTCTGGATGGTCTGGCCACCACCGCCGGCGCCTTCGTTCTTTTTATGGCGCTGCCTACCTTTGCCCTGCTGCTCATCACCAAGGTTCTTTACTGGGAGCCGACCAACAAGCATTTCGAGCAACCCATGCTCACCATCTCGGCAACCGCTATCGGATGGTTGGGCATTCTGATCGCGGCGCTGCTCAGCGGAAGATTCGCCACGCGGCGAAACCTGGTGCGCTTCACCGCCCGCGATCTGGAAAATCTCAAGAACACCTCCGCCGGTCTGCTGGTCATCGGTCTGTTCAGCCAGATCTTGCTCAGCAACTACAACACTGGCGCCAACGGCACCATCTGGGCCGCGCTCAACCAGCTCAATATCTTTGTTCCCATGGCGACCATCCTCGCCACCTATTACGAAATTTGCGTCAGCCGCGGAACCCGCAGCATGAACTGGATCGTGTGGGTCAGCATTCTGTACGTTGCCGGGTTCGGCTTTATCGCCGCCTCCAAGCAGGGGATGTACACACCGTTCCTTTCCTATTTTCTGGTGTGCGCCGCGCTGGAATACAAGTTCCGCCCGCTGCAGGTATTGGCGATTCTGGCGTGGCTCGCCTTCGCCATCGGGTTTCTGTTTCCCTGGGCGCAATACGCCCGCTCCCAGACCCGCAAATCCACCCTGACCGGAACCCTGGATGCGACCATCGCCCTGATCGAGAACCCGGCGACGATTCCGGCCATGTATCAGTGGTATTCCGACTCCTTGAAGAAAAACGAGGACATCAACCAAGTCTCGCTTTGCTACGACCATCCCCATGGACTGATGGACCGCGAATCGCTGATCTGCCAGGATGACCGGCTGATCAACTTGACCCAGCACACCGGGCCGGTGGGCATGTCGTATTTAATCGACGGCTTTGAAATGGTGATTCCGCACTTCCTGTGGCCGGGACGGGTCAACCTTTCGCTGGGAAATATCTATGGCCGAGAAACCGGCCAGACTGGTTCGGAGGACTATACGACTTCCGTGGCCTTCGCCCCCATTGGCGATGCGTATCGCGAGCTTGGCTGGTCCGGCATCGTCGTAGTGATGCCGATCCTGTTTTTCTTCACCTTCATTTTTTTGAACGCCGTTTTCGGCGACGCTCGCGAGAGCCCCTGGGGGCTGGTGCTGGTCTGCTACGCGGCCTTTGCCGCGCCGGGCCTTTTGCTGCCGGTGCATCCGCAGTTGTGGGGCCATTATGTGCCGCTGATCCTGATCGTCATGTGGATCACGCGATATGTGGCGCCCGAGGTCGCGCTCCTGTTCGGATTTCGAAAAATTCAGGCGAAGATCGTGGAGCCGGGAACGGAACTGGTGCCGAAAGGCAAAGAGGTTCGCGGCAGTCTGTAAACCGTAGTCGTGCTGGCTATCGAGTCCGGCGCGTGGGTTAGGAACAAGGGTTCAATTCGGAGCTGATATGAAATCTCGAAATTTGTTGACAGGCTGGTACGGAACTCTGCGGAAGCCGCTGCGCGGCGCGACGGTTGCGCTGGTGGCGATTTTGTTCAGCGCGGGTTCGCTGCACGCCGCAACCGCGGCCGGCCCGGCAAACAATACCATGGCGGCCCACCCGGCTCCGTGGTGGAAACATGCGCTGGTCTATGAAATTTATCCCCGCAGCTTTCAGGACACCAACGGCGACGGCATCGGCGACATCAACGGCATCATCCAACGCCTCGGATACCTGCAGAATCTGGGAGTCAACGCCATCTGGCTGACGCCGATTTACCCTTCGCCCCAGAAGGATTTCGGATACGACGTCGCCAACTACCAGGCGATCGATCCCATGTTCGGCACCATGGCGGACTTCGATCATCTGCTCGCCGCCGCCAAAGCGCATCACATCCGCGTCATCATGGACATGGTGATGAACCACACCTCCGACCAGTCGCCCTGGTTCAAGCAGAGCCGCAGCTCACGCAACAACTCCAAACGCAACTGGTACATCTGGCGCGACGGCAAGGGCCCCGGCATTCCGCCCAACAACTGGCAAAGCGAATTTGGCGGCTCGGCGTGGACCTATGACCCGACCACCAGGCAGTGGTACTACCATAAATTTCTGGCCGCGCAGCCGGACCTGAACTGGCGCAATCCGGCGGTCGAGAAGGCCATGTTCAACGCCTGCCGGTTCTGGCTGGACAAAGGAGTGGCCGGCTTTCGCCTCGATGCGATTCCGGAGTTGTTTGAAGATCCCCAACTTCGCAACGAGAAAGTCCTTCCCGGAAAGAACGCTTACGGCGAGCCGAACCTGGACCAGAACCTGACGGAAAACCTGCCGCAAGTCCACGTCGTCATGCGCAATCTGCGCAAGTTGGTCGACAGCTATCCAGGAAACCGTGTCCTGATCGGCGAAACCTATCTGTCGAACATCAAGGATCAGCTGGTCTGGTACGGCGGAGCGAAACACAACGAGCTGCAGTTGCCCATGGACATGCAGGTGGGCTTTATCAACAAGTTGGACGTGAACCAGTTTCGCACCAAAATCAATCAGGCGGAGACCGGCCTCGACGGCTACATGCCGCTGTTCGTGTTCGACAACCACGACAATCCGCGCAGTTGGGACCGCTACGGCGACGGCGTGCACGATGCCGCCATTGCCCGCATTGTCGCTACGATTCTCTTGACCAGCCGTTCGGCGGACCTGGTCTACTACGGCGAGCAGATCGGCATGGTGACCACCCCGCCCAAAACGCTGGCGGAGGTGCAAGACCCGGCCGGCATTCGCGGCTGGCCGAAGTACAAAGGCCGCGACGGCGAGCGGACGCCGATGCAGTGGACACCTGGAAAAAATGCCGGCTTCAGCACCGCCGCCCGCACCTGGCTGCCCATTCCGCCCAGCTACAAGACGGTCAACGTGCAGGTGGAATCCGGCCATCCCGACTCGCTGCTGAACTGGAACAAGCAGCTCATCCATCTCCGCGCCACCAACCGGGCCCTGCACGACGGAGCCAACATCATGGTCGATACCTCCGACTCGAACGTGCTCTCCTGGGTGCGGAAAAATCCTGGCTCCGGTCCCTCCGTGCTGGTGGCGATGAACTTTACCGCGCAAACGCACACGGTTTCCTACAACCTCGCCCCGCAAGGCATTCACGGACATCGCGCCACCGCGCTGCTCGAAGACGGAGGCGTCAAGAAAACCGTGGACCTCGATCACGTCGTTCTGCCACCGTTCGCCGTATTCGTCGGCAGCGTGCGATAGACCATAGAGCGAAACAGGCAAATGAAACTTGGGTGCCCCACACCTCGCCTTTGAGATGTGGGGTTTCTCATTGCGGGGACGGCATGTTCATACCAACCGGGCCGGCTCAATCGATGGGTGCCCCATCCTAGCCGCGTCTTTTGCGACTAGGGTGGGACGGTATGCTGCATAACCAACTGGGCCGGCTCAATGGTCGTCGGCCCGCTCCATTTCCGTTTCGGCTATACCCTTATCGCCGGGTCTTCGCAATTTCCGGCCGCAGGATAATTTCCGTCTCCAGATCCGTCTCGTCCTCTTTGCGGATTTCCGGCACGTCTCCCGGTTGCAGATGGTCGCGCGTCAGGTTCTCCTTCAAGATCGCCAGTGCCTCCTCCGGAGTGTCGGCAAAGTGGAACAGCTTCAGATCTTCGGCAGAGATGGCGCCTTTCCGCGCCAGCACATCCAGGTGGACCACTTCGTTCCAGTACTGGGATCCATAGATCACGATCGTCATCTTCTTGGCCAGCTTGTGGGTCTGGGTCAAAGTAAGCAGCTCGAACATTTCATCCAGCGTTCCGAATCCGCCGGGAAACACCACCAGCGCCTTCGCCAGATAGGCGAACCAGTATTTGCGCATAAAGAAGTAATGAAAATCGAGGCTCAGCGTCGGCGTGATGTACGGGTTGTGCTCCTGCTCGGCGGGCAGTCGGATATTCAGCCCGACCGATTTTCCGCCGGCTTCGCGGGCCCCGCGATTGGCCGCTTCCATGATTCCCGGGCCGCCGCCGGAGGTGACCACAAAGCGATGCCGCCGCGACCGGATCGACATCGACCACTCCGTCAACAAATACGCCAGCCGGCGCGCATCCTCGTAATAATGCGCCATCTCGACCGCGGCCTCTCCGGCGGCAACTTCCTCCGGCGGCGCCTTCTGGGCATTGTCTGCAGTGGCCAGCAGTTCCAGGCTGCGGGTCGCTTCATCCAGCGGACGAAAGCGCGCGGAGCCGAAAAAGACCACTGTGTCCTGAATCCGTTCGCGGCGGAAGTGCGATAGCGGCTCCATATATTCCGCCAGGATCCGCAGCACGCGACCGTCGGGACTGTTGATGAAGGCCGGGTCTTCATAGGCAAGCAGGGGCGGGTTTGCGTCGCTCATAGACAACCTCGTCAAAAAAAGTTGGGAATTCGGATCTCGATCGGGTCAGCATCGGGGTGCGCCATCCTAGCCGCGTCTTTTGCGGCTAGGGTGGGACGGCATGCTGCATTCCAATCGGACCGGCTCCATAACGGGTCAGACGCGGTATTCGCGATAATGGAGGATCTCCGAAATCCCGATCCATATATCGATCAACCCCAGGCCGGAGATGACCCCACGGGTAATGCCGGAATTGAGCAGCGGGCCCAGCGTCGACATGGTCAGCAGATAATGGTTCTCTTGCCAGTAACGCGTCCACGGCAGCACAAACAGCAGCAGCCCGACATAAAAACAGAACACCACCAGAATCACAACCGACACGCGCTGCAGCCACAAGGGCGCGGGGGGATTTTCCGGCCGCGCCGGCGTCTGGTCGCCGGCGTTCGATGTTTCTGGCGGAAACAGGTCCTGTTGTTGATGCGCCATGTTCAAATGGATCGATTTAGTGCGGTGAATCGTTCATTTGCGAAATAACGTTGTCATCTCGACCGAAGCGTAGCGTCGTGGAGAGACCTGCGGTCCTTTTAGGTATACCCAGACTACACGTTCGCGGGCACCGCATACCGCTTGGGCCGGCGGTTCGCCTGCAGGATTTTCTTGCGCAACCGCAGGCTCTTCGGCGTCACCTCGACCAGCTCATCTTCATTGATGAACTCGATGGCCTGCTCCAGATTCTGCGGCTTGAACGGCACCAGCCGGATCGCGTCGTCGGCGGAGGAGGCGCGCATGTTGGTCAGCTTCTTTTCCCGCACCGCGTTCACGTCCAGGTCGTTGTCGCGCGAATGCTCGCCGACGATGATTCCCTCGTACACCTCGACGCCCGGCCCCATGAAGAGAATGCCGCGGTCCTGCAGGCCGTCCAGCGCGTAGGTGGTCGTCGCTCCCGCGCGATCGGAAATCAATGCGCCGGTCGTGCGCTGGGGAATCTCGCCCTGGTGCGGCATGTAGCCGTCGAACAGGGAATTCATCACAATGGTGCCGCGAGTTTCCGTCAGCATCTCGCTGCGCAGCCCGATCAGGCCGCGGCTGGGAATGCGAAACTCCAGACGCACGCGGCCGTAGCCGTGGTTGTGCATCTTCACCATCTCCGCCTTGCGCGGTCCCAGGCGCTCCATCACCACGCCGACAAAATTTTCCGGAATGTCCACCGTCAGCAACTCGACCGGCTCCATCACTTTGCCATCGACCACGCGGGTCACAATTTCCGGCCGCCCCACCATCAGCTCATAGCCTTCGCGCCGCATCATTTCGATCAGAATGGCGAGCTGCAATTCGCCGCGTCCCAACACTTTAAAGTTGTCGGGGGCGCCGGTGTCTTCGACACGAATCGAAACATTGGTCAGCAGCTCTTTGTCCAGGCGCTCCCGCAGATTGCGGGAGGTGACATACTGGCCTTCGCGCCCGGCAAACGGCGAGTTGTTGACAAAAAACTGCATCGCGATCGTCGGCTCGTCAATCGCGATGGCCGGCAGCGGCTCCGGGTTTTCGATGCTGGTAATCGTTTCGCCGATGGTAATGCCAGCGACCCCAGCGATGGCGACAATATCGCCCAGCGTTGTTTCCTCAATATCGACGCGCTTCAGGCCGCTGAAGCTGAACAGCTTGGTAATCTTGGTTTTCTCGATTGAGTCGTCGAGCTTGGCGATCGCAACTTCCTCGCCGGTGCGCAGCGTGCCGTTGAACACCCGCGCGATCGCCAGCCGGCCCAGATAATCGGAGTATTCAAGATTGGTGACCAGAATCTGCAGCGTCCCGGCTGGGTCGCCGGTCGCCGGAGGAATCGTTGATACGATGGCCTCGAACAGCGGCTGCAAATCTTCCCCCGGCATCTTCGCGTCCGTCGATGCCGTGCCCAGCTTGGCGTTGGTGTACAGCACGGGAAAATCGAGCTGATCTTCGGCGGCGTCGAGATCGATGAACAAGTCGTATACCTCGTTCAGCACTTCCTGCGGGCGTGCGTCCGGCCGATCGATCTTGTTGATGACCAGAATCGGCGTCAGCTTTGCTTCCAGCGCCTTCGAGAGAACGTAGCGGGTCTGCGGCAGCGGGCCTTCGCTGGCATCGACCAGCAGCATGACGCCGTCTACCATTTTCAGCGCGCGTTCCACCTCGCCGCCAAAGTCGGCGTGGCCCGGCGTATCCACGATGTTGATCTTGGTATCGTGAAAGAAGATCGCGGTGTTTTTCGCCAGGATGGTGATGCCGCGCTCCCGCTCCAGTTCGTTCGAGTCCATCACCCGCTCGGCTACGGTTTCATTGGAGCGAAACGTGCCGCTCTGGCGCAGCATGGCATCGACAAGCGTGGTCTTGCCGTGGTCGACGTGGGCGATGATGGCGATATTGCGGATAACGGACGACACGATGGTTTAGAGTTTCCTGTCTGGTATGTAGAGTAGCTGGGGAATGCCAGCTTTTTAGGATCGACTGGGCACGTCCAACGGGCCAGTCCAGCGGCCGAGGGGCGCACTTAGACTGTAGGGACCTTCCGGTCTCTTACCAGTTTACCGCATCGTCGCCGCGAAAACCTCGGCCGCGCCCCAAAAGCCAGCAGGCTACTTGCCGACGGTATGCACGCGCCAGATCGAGTTCGATCCGTCGTCGGTCACCATCAGCGAGCCGTCCTTCGCCACCGCAACCCCAACCGGCCGGCCCCAGACCTTGCCGTCGGGAAGCACGAAGCCGGTGACAAAATCCTCATACACTCCGGATGCATGGCCGTTTTTGAGCGGCACGCGGACCACTTCATATCCAGCCCGCGGATCACGGTTCCAGGAGCCATGCTCGGCGGCGAAGATGTCGCCGTGGTATTCGGCGGGGAACTGGTGGCCTTCATAGAAAGTCATTTCCAGCGAGGCCGAATGCGCCTGCAGCAGCACATCCGGAGTGATGACTTTATTTTTCAGCTCGGGATGATCGCCCTTCATCGTCGGGTCCCAGTGGCCGCCCATATAGAACCACGGCCATCCATAGAAGCCGTTTTCCCGGACGTACGTAATGTAATCCGGCACCAGGTTGTTGCCCAGCGTGTCGCGCTCGTTCACTGAGGTCCAGAGCTGCCCCGTGGCCGGGTCGATGGCGATTCCCACCGGGTTGCGAATGCCGGAGGCGTAGATGCGGAAGTCTTTTCCCTCCGGCGTATAGGCCAGAATGTTGGCGCGGTGTTTCTCCAGCGGATGGGTGTCGGAGTTGTCGTGGTTGGAGTGCGATCCGACCGAGACGAACATGGTTTTTCCGTCCGGCGAAAAGACAACATCGCGCGTCCAGTGGCCGCCGCCGCGCAGATGGCCTCCGGGCGGGATGTCCGGCACGATCATTTGCGACTTGCCGCGCGCCTTCATGTCGCCGTTGCGATAGGGAAACCGCACCACCGAGCCCGTGTTGCCCACATACACCCATTTCGGATGCGGTCCCGGCGGATAGAACGCGATGCCGAAGGGCAGCTCGAGCCCGCTGGCAAAGACTTCAGACTTCTTCGCGTTGCCGTCTTTCGTCATACCCCGAAACACGCGAATGTCTCCCGGCTTGCTTTCCGCCACAAACAGGTCTCCGTTGGGAGCGGTGATGATCAGCCGGGGATTGTCCAGGCCCTTGGCGTACAGGTCCACTTTGAAGCCGGGCAGTGTTTCCGGCCACACGTTCGCCGGGCGCGGAACGATGTGGGCGTCGTTGCCCGCGGATTTTGTGGCGTAGGGCTGGGGCAGATCGGCCAGCGTGATCTTGCGGCAGACGCCGGGCTTTTCCTTCTTGTAATTCGTAAAGGCGGACTGGCCCGTCAGCACCGGACCGTTCCCACACGGCTTGGCGCTCCGGGCGAATGCGGCGGCGCCAGGAAAATACAACGCCATGGCGATCATGCAAACGAAAGCTTTTTTCATCGCTGTTCCTCGCGGGAAGATAGGGATCGGACCGTAGCCGTATGCCGCTGCGCCCCAAAATCTTTAGACGCCTGTCTCGCGCGAAAAGACGCTGAGCCCGGTCCCTACTCGTTGTAGTGGAGCAGGCTGAATACGTCCAGACCTTCGAACCGCTCGCGGCCCTTCAGGAAATCCAGCTCCATGGCAAAGGCGAGGCCAACAATGTTGCCGCCCAACTGCCGAACCAGCTTCACCGTCGCCTCCATCGTCCCGCCGGTGGCCAGCAGGTCGTCGACGATGATCACGCGCTGGCCGGACTCGATGGCGTCCAGGTGGATTTCCAGCGCATCGGTGCCGTACTCCAGATCGTAGGTGACGCGGACAGTTTTTGCCGGCAGCTTTTTCGGCTTGCGCACCGGCACAAATCCGGCATTCAGGCGATAGGCCAGCGCAGGGCCGAAGATGAACCCGCGCGCTTCAATGCCCAGCACCAGATCGATTTCCTTATCGAAATAGTGGGCCGCCAGCGCGTCGATCAGCATGGCGTACCCGCCGTTGTCCCGCAGCAGGGTGGAAATGTCGTAGAAAAGAATGCCCGGCTTGGGAAAATCGGGAACGGTGCGGATCAGTTTCTTGAGCGGTTCACAGTTGATGTTCATCTGCGACATTGTTTTTACCATGCTCCTTCAATCTCAAACGGCTTCAGACCCTCGGCCTCCGCTGCGGGCCGCTCCGTCTGTTCAATCCTGTCCACGCGCGAGCCTCGCGAGCCGCGCCGCAGGCAGGCATCCAGTTCGCGCAACTGCTCTTCGCTTCCCGCGGCCAGGACTTCCACGTTGCCTTCGACAGTGTTCTGGACCCAGCCGCACAACTCCAGCGCCGAAGCCTCGCGAAACACAAACCAACGAAAGCCGACGCCCTGCACCCGGCCCTTTATGATGTAGTGGCGCACCATCACGGCAAGGGCAGTGTCGCAGATGCGAAGAGATATGCGCAAGGCGCGGCGTGTGAAAATCGCCGCACAAGGCGACGTTTAAAGCAGGTAGGGAACGAGCGCTTTCACGCGCCGGCGATAGGCTGTGTATTGGTCGCCAAAGGTTTCCACCATGAATCGCTCTTCGATGCGCAGCTTAAGCCAGAACACCAGAGTGACCAACGCCAGCGCCAGCAATGAAGCAAGAGTCCCTCCGATCAACGCAGTACCCAGAAGCCCAAGCAAAATGCCGGTGTAGATGGGATGGCGAACCCACCCATATGGCCCGCGCGTCATCAGGACGTGATTTTCCTTCACCGTAACCGTCCCGCTCCAGTTGCGGCCCAGGACGAAGCGTGCCCAGATGGCAAAGGCGAGGCCAAGCACAAGGATCAGCAAGCCGAGATCTTTGATTTGCGGCGAAGCCGTCACGAACGACTCACGCAGAAATCCAAGGTATCTGCCGTGAACATAGAACGGCGCAACCGTCAGCGCAACGATTCCGATCTGAAAGAGGCGCGAGATCGAGCTTTGCCGGCGAACGCTGCGCTTTTGCACGAAGGCCGCCAACAGCCAGAAGACGCCAAAGACAATCCAGATCCACTCCAACAACACGTATGGATTCATTTCGCCACCGTATGGGTCGCTTATTGTAACGGTCAGATATACGACGGCTGCGCCGGTTTGGTTCCGTCGCGGGGCGAACCCGTCGGCAATTTATGCGCGCGACAGGTACGCGCCTTCGGCGGTGTCGATGCGGATTTTCTCGCCTGCGTTGATAAACGGCGGCACCTGGACGATCAGACCCGTTTCCATCTTGGCCGGCTTGGTCACCGAAGAGGCTGTTGCCGACTTGATGCCCGGCTCCGTCTCGACCACGGTCAACTCAACCGTACCCGGCAGGTCGATGCCCACCGGAACACCGTCGAAGAAGGAGATCTTGATGGGAAGATTGGGGATCAGGTACTCGACCGCATCGCCCAGGATGTCGCCATTCAAATGCGTCTGCTCGTAATCCTGTGTGTTCATAAAGACGTACTCGTCGCCGTCGGCATAAAGAAACTCCATCGCGACCTCATCGACGATCACCCGGTCGATAGGGTCCGGGGAGCGGAAGCGATGCTCATACATGGCGCCCGTGCGCAGGTTGCGCAGCTTGGCCTGGATAAAGGCGCGCAGGTTGCCGGGCGTGCGATGCTCCACCTTGAACACGGTGTGCAGCTCGCCGTTGTGCTTGATGATCATGCCGGGACGCAATTGCGTGGCGGGAATCGCCATAGGAAACTTGCTCCTTCGATTGCTGTGAAAGTTTGAACTCCGGGTCGGGTCGGCACCGGAGCATGGATCATCTGTTCAGTGTAGCGTAGCCAAAGCTCTTTCGACTGCATGCTGATCTGATGGCGGCGCAATCCCCATAGTTTGTGGCGCATCGGGAGTGAACATGATCGGTCACTCATCGATTCATTCTGAGACCGCTTTCAGTTTGCCAATGCCGACCTTTCCAACCGTAGTACGATCAAACACGATACAGCACTTCTTTAACGTGCCGTTGTTATGCCAGAACCAGTCAGCAATGATCTCGGACTTCTCTGTTAGAGATCCTTGTCGATGTGCGCCAGGCGTGTCGATCTCATGCTCCGGGGTAGCGCGGGAAAGAACTTCCGCGACCATCCCGGCAGCCAGATCGGGTATCGCGAGAAAATCTTCGACTGCGAGTTCTCCAGGTATCGCTCCAGGCGTATTCATCATGAATTCACCAAGAGGATGGGATAAGTAAACGGCAGCTAAACGTGCCGCAAACCGATGCGCGTCTTCAAGACGATCGACATTGGCTACGATCGTGTCTTCGTCGGTCATCCACGAAATGTGAGTATCTGGCGCAGACCACGCCGAGAGAAACAATGAAAAGAAATGTGCAACCCTGACCATCTCTTCGAATGCTCGAGCGTCCCATCTAGCCTGAAGGCCGTGTAGTCTGTTCCACAAATGCAAAGAACCTACATGGGTCGAAAGTTGAGTCAGATTTTTGTTGACAGCGATCGTTACTACGCGTCCTTCAATAGATTCAGCAGCTTCCAAAAATGGGATGAGTGCTCGTTGGCGATAAACATCATTCAGGTTCTTAAACGACATCCGGCGACTGCCGGTCAGAAATTTATCTCGTACGCTTCGGCATTTCTCCGGCCAATCGTATGAAGCATCGGCATCCGCAATTATGAATCCGTATACTTGGAATTCGCTTTTGCGATGGTTGCCGCTATAGTCAGAACCGAAAAGCAAGTGCGATCCTTTGAACGGTTCGGCTTGTAACTCATATAGCTGACGCAGAAAAGCATTTGCCCAGGGCCATGCTGCCTCCGAAGCATCTTTAATTGCCTTCTGCATTAAATTACCTCTGCAAGAAAGATACAGAATCGCTTTAACAGTTCGGACTGTACGCTACGGCGGGGTTCGCCGTTTTTTTGGCGACAACGCGAATTTGTCAGCCGAAGATGCGGGCGAAGAAATGACCGATTTTGCGGAAGAAGCCGTGCTTGTGCCGCGGCTTCGGCGGCGGCATGGTAGCTTGGGCCGGTATCACCGGCCCGGTGTTGACAGTCGGCCCGAAGCCGGGCGCGGGAGCTGTCGCCACCGTGGCCGCACTTTCCGGCGTGGCCATGCCGTCAGGCTCCCCCGTAGGCACCGCCTGCTTCGGCGCGATGTAGCTCAGCGTCGTCGTGACCTGCGATTGCACCACTCCCGGAATCGAGCCCGGACTGGGCGGCGGTACCGGCGCCAGGCCTTCGCTTTCCGCCAGTGGAAAGGCGATGTCGGCCGGGGTGGAGCTGGGCCCGGCGCTTTTCACCGCCACGGCTCCCCCCGGTTTCGCGGCCTGTTTGGCGGTCGGCGCGGTCGCCCCGGCGGCCGCGACAGAAACCGGCGGCGGCGCAGGACAGCCGCACGGCTGCGCTTCGTCGTCCACCACATTGCGCACGCTGCCATGCTCGAACATCACCCGCTGGTTGGGCTGCACCCGGTACACCCCGGCGCCGATCTGCTCGCTCACGGTTACATACGGCGCGTCGGCGCCGCGATTGGCGACGCAGGTGTCGCCCTGCTGGTTGACGCGAATGCGGACGTCCGCCTTGCCCGGGCCGGAGAGCAGGATGCGCAGGTCGGGCGTCAGCACCACGTCGGAGTTTTTCCCCACCGGGTACTGCGCCTCCAGCGCCCCATGGTCGAGTGCCAGCATCAGCGAACTGTTGGGGTCGGCCGGATTGTCTTGCTGCGACAGGTGCAGTTCCGTGGTGGCGCAAACCTCCAGCATCCCCCCGCGGGTCAGATGGATGGGCAGCGTCACCCTGCCGGCCGTCACGGTGCTGCCGTTGCCCAGCAGGGTGCTCGCTCCGCCCAGCGTGACCGCCCCGGCGACCTCGATTCTTTCCTTGGTCGCGGCGATGTCGATACGCCCGATCGTCTGCGCGGGCGGGGCTGCGGCCGGGGTCGCGGACTGGGCGATGGAAGGTCCCGTGAGCAGCATCGAAACCAATAAAAAAAGATAGGAAATGGGCTCCGCCGCGCGGTGCGAATTGTTGAAATTCAGACTCATTGGCAGGGAAAACGGGTGAGGAACCCGCTTGTAAGGCCACCATTGAAGTGTAATGATTAGGGCTGTAGAAACCAAATGAGGGAACCATGGCCACTGCTTTGCCGTCCCAGAAAGTGACTCAGCTCACAATATCCGTCGATACATTCAACGCGCTCCGTGAAATGGCGGAACGGCAGAACATCTCTCTGTCGGAAGCCTTGCGGCAAGCCATCAATGTAAGTCACCTTTTGGTGAATGAGGGTAGAGATCAAGGCACGAAAATCCTGCTGAAAACAGGCAATCAGGTGCGGGAATTGACACTGCTGCCCGGCAATCGCAATGGATGACGGAATCTTGCCTATGAGCGACACTTCGGAATCCACCCCAGCGGTTCCCGATACTCCCAACGTAGAGTTCCTGGTTTCCAACAGCCCTCGTTCCGAAGGGGCAAACAAAGATTTCAGTCTCGGTCCCCCCTACGATCCACGGCGGCAATATGACTGGGTCCGCCTGATCGTCACCGTCGGCCTGCTGGCGCTGTTCGGCTTTGTGATTGTCTGGGTGGCCATCAAGTCGTCCGGCCCGGACGATGTCTGGAAGCGGACCAAAGACATGCTGCAGATCGTGCTACCTGCCCTGACGGCGCTGATCGGCTCGGTGCTGGGATTCTATTTCGGTACGCAGAAAAACAATTCCGCCGGTCAGTGACTCCGCCGCCGCTCAGCTTATGTAGACCTGTCATCCCGAGCGCAGTCGAGGAACCTGCAGTTCCCCCGCTCTCGAGACCAGCATCGGGTGCCCCATCCTGGCCGCGTCTTTTGCGGCTAGGGTGGGAGGCAAAAATTTCCGTCGACATGAAATCCGAAAATGCTCCAAAAGCGGTCTCATAAATAAAGTTGTCATTCCGAGCGAAGTCGAGGGACCTGCGGTTCCCACTCTCTCTACACCGGCAGCCGCTATTCCAGCTTGAGAAAATTCGCAATCAGGCGCTGGCCGTCGTCGGTCAGCACGCTCTCCGGGTGGAACTGCACCCCTTCCACCGGAAAGTTGCGATGACGCAGCCCCATGATCAGACCCTCGGAACGGGCGGAGATTTGCAGCTCGTCCGGCAGCCCGTCTTCCGACACAATCAGCGAATGATAGCGGGTGCAGGTCATGGGATTGGGGATGCCGCGAAAGATGGTGCGGCTGTCGTGATCGACCGCACTGGTCTTGCCGTGCATCAGCTGCGGCGCACGCACGATCCTGCCGCCAAAGGCCGCGCCAATGGCCTGGTGGCCCAGACAGACGCCCAGGATGGGGACCTTGCCGGCAAAGTGCTGGACCAGGGCAATACAGATGCCCGCGTCCTGCGGCAGGCAGGGGCCGGGAGAAAGCACGATGCGCTCCGGCTGCATCGATTCGACCTCTTCCACGGTAATCTGGTCGTTGCGGCGCACTACCACCTCTGCGCCCAGGTCGCCGAAGACCTGCACCAGGTTATAGGTAAACGAGTCGTAATTGTCGAGGACGAAGATCATGGCGGAGCTTGAATTGAGGATACCAAGTCTTTTGCCGCCCATCTCGCCCCCTCCTCAAAAGTGAGATTTCGGCCGGTACTCGACGGATGCGCTCAATCGCAGGACGGTCCCTTCCCAACCAGCTGCCGGCGACCTTCGACCGGGCTGGTATAACGTTAGCAATTGGAAGGGAGGGATCCATGCCCTCGGAAATACCCACGAACATCACCATCCGCCCGGCACTGCCGGAGGATAGCGCCAGATGCGGGCAGATCTGCTACGCCCATCGGGGACAGCGGACCAACCTGGAGACAAATCAACCAGCTACCCGAAGGGGATTTCCATACGGCGCCCATCAATACGCATGGGAGCGTGATCGTGCGGTGCTTGCGGGAACATTTGTGGGGGATCCATTTCCCGATATCTGCGGGCCGCAACTAATATCTCGAAACCATCCGTAACGCAACGCTAATCAGTCAGCAATTGCAGAAGGCATTTTCAATTGCTTCGAACTGATTTGAATAGCGTCCTATGCGGTGCCACCACTTTGTCGCCGCCGTAAACCCTCTGTTAAAAACCACACCCTCCGACCACGCATATCGTCTACAACTGAATTGAAATCCCGCAGTGTTAGCCGAAGAGTAAGGCATCTTTACTGTACGGCTGAAGGCGGTGAGAAACTATCATTTACTCTGCGCAAGGTAGATTCGTCTGAAGCTCCATGCCGACGAAATTAACACATAGCAACTGATGCGAAAGTGGACATGCATATGAATGTATAAGTATGTGATCAAAATGCTAAATGACTACCTAGTGTCGGTTGTCGCCTGTCAAATCCGCAGTAAGCATACGGGATGTTTTCCATTGACCGCCGGGGGCGATGGGTGGTAGTGTGGTCGGCAACAATGGAAGGGAGGCTTTGGCAGCATGAAATTGGTCCCGTCCAGAACATCAAGGACGAAAAATCAATGCAACTCAACTATCCGGAGAAGAGAATTATGAACCGTAGAGAAGTAATGAAATCAGGTTGTTTCATGATGGCTGGAATCGGATCTATTGGCATCCCGTCGAAGGCTTTTGGCGCGTCACCAGCAACCTCGTCATTCAATCCCAACATCCTCAATGCCTTTATCAATGCTCTCCAAAATGTAGAAACGGGGCTTGCAGGAAATGGTGCGACGACTGCACAGCTATCCGCACTGGCGAACGCATTTTCGACCTTCATAGCCGAACTGAGTAGCACGGGGATAACGGCACAAATTCAAGCTTCCATGAACGCTAATGCAGATGAAATAAATGCATGGCAACCAACGGGCGCAGACATATCTGCGCTGCTTGCAGACATAAGTAAAATTGTACCAGGTGTTACGTATGCGCAAGCCCAGTACTTGGCCAATCAAATTACTTCTCAGGTGAAAGGTGACATCTTATCCCCGAGCGGCGTGGCGAACATTCTTCAGGGAATTGAGACGGGCATTCAGCAGTTGGCCGCGTTTGTAGCCCAGAACGGGGGGGTGCTGCGTGCGTCCACTTCCCGCCGACTTGGAGCTGCACATCTTCTCGAGGTATTCAAATATGTAGAAATCGGCTTGATTGCTTTATCCACCGGCCTGCTACTTGCTGGCGCACTTTGTCCACCTATTGCTGTAGGTGAGTTTCTTGGCGCAACAATTTTTGCCGGTCAAATATTTAGTGCGACTGGAGCTGTGGTCGGCGGTGCTGCAGCAATTAGTGACGAAGAAGGATACTGACGATCCAGCGAGCAAGGGAGGTCGAAATGTCCGCACCGAAGGATCGGCTGAATATTGCAGAGTTCTGGCTTGCGGGGTTTTGTTATTTAGTAGCCCTGCTGGTTATTACCATGTATTCCTACGGGAACATAAAAACATTTGGCCCATTGATAATGTTGCCAGATGCAATCTTTGCCATTTTCATGGGTATTGCGCTCGTATCCATGGGATATAAGTACAAGCGACTTCAAGAAATTCAGGAAAAGCCGCAGATTGTACAGTTTAACAAACGCATCAAATATCTGACAGGAATCAGTTCAATTTTCTTGATTGCATATTTGTTTTTTGGTCTCTGGAAATTATAACTCGCAACTCGTAGCGCCGGAATCCGGCACGCACCCCGAATTTTTGTGGTGGCAACGCGTTACGCCAGTCAGCCGGTGCCCCTTCAAGCCTTTCTTCGGCTCGAAGGGGCACTGTTTCCGCTGCTGGTTTCGTGCCCATTTACTCGCGCGTACAACCGCATCGGCATGGTTCACGCTTTCCCCGAATCTCTTTCAGGAATGGAGTCGGTAATGACGCCGTGGGGCCTGATTAGGACCTGTTTTGCCGTCATCAATTTCGGGAAACGAGTATCGGGTCGAAAACGATAAACTGGCCCTGGCCCGCATCCGCCCGCTGGGCGGCAGTCGGAAAATCCCAGCGCTTCGGGTCGTGGATTTCATCTCTTCCGCACATTCCCTGCCGACGTCCTGAAAATACCGAATAAACACTTTGCAATCAATGTTGGCTTGCGCGCAATCATTCAAATCCTCCGCAGAAATTACGAATTCGATTCCCTTCGAAGATGAGAGGAACAAAATGGAAGGAACGGCAAATGTCAAGGACGAAGGTCATGGCAGAGTGTTGGACATCAGGATAATAAGGAAGCAGGCAGGACTTTCACTCCCATCGGTCAAAACCAGATGTGGGTACCCGGCACCCGGGCGTTAGATTCCTGTGCTCCAATTGGAGGAAAGGAGAAACCATTGCGGAAGCTTATTATCGCGTTGGCTGTCGGCGGCATTGCCGTTTCGGCATTCGCCTTGCAGGTTCACTATTCGGCCTCGATGCAGCCCTATACGCTGGCCGGCGGTTGGAGCTCGGACGTGGTCAACCACAGCCCCTCCTCAATGCTGGGGCCCATTCCGGTGGCGGCGATCGGCGTCGCCGGCTATCTGCTGCTGGCCCTGCTGGCCTGGTTCCGCCGGCTGGGGTGGACTTGCCTGTTCGCATGGATTGGCCTGGGATTTGCCGCATACCTCTCCTACCTCGAAGCGAATGTGGTGCACGCGTGGAGCGTCGCCTGCGTCATCTCGCAATGCCTCATTGCCCTGATTGCGATCCTGGCGCTCATTGTCGTCGTCATCGAGAGAGTCAGACGGATCAGCGCCAAGGTTTCCGGCATAGTCGATCAGGTCGTGACCAACGTGCGCTACGGTTAGAAAATCGCCGCACCGGGAAAAGGGTCAGCCTTCGCTGCCTGGAAATTTCCTCGATCCAAAACAAAATCTCATCCCGGCCGGAGTCTGCGCAGCAGACGCAACCGACGGACCCGCGAACAAAGTGTCATCCCGACCGGAGCGCAGCGCAGTGGAGGGACCTGCGTTTTTTCCCTGCCACGACCCATACTTCTCAAAATTCGACGAACTGGCGAACCTCCGCTGAAAATACCCTTCCACTCCATTCTTCTGCTTGAATCAATCCATTTTCCCTGAGAAACCGGACGAAACCCTCAGCATCGGCCAGAGCCGCTTCGGCGATCTCAACGCTGTACGTCAAGCTTGGACCCGAGGCGCTTCAGAGCTTTTCGCGCGGGACATCCGGCGAGCGAACGTTAGCAACTTCGGATTGACTGTTTGATATATTGATCGCGGCAGGGAAAGAGCGTTCAGCCATTAGGCTCGCCGCGTTTGCATTCACGTTATGGAGCGGATCGAAATATGAGTTACAACATCTTGGACAACTCGGGTGACTTTGGCTCCGCTGGATTTAGCATACAGGCCATTAAAGCACTGAGGATCTTGGTGGAGAAGCTGAACAAGCCAAAAGAGCGTTATCCGGCACTGGGAGAGTTCATAGAAAACGGGATCAGCTATAAACCCAGGACACTTGCTCGTGAGGCGGTAGTACTCCGGGCCAAGCAGAGTCACGAAGGGATGAACGGAATACTGGATGACCTTATCCGTGACGCGAAGAGAGCGAAAGGATTCATCGCTCTGACCATGTAACTGGCAAGCGAGGGAAATGATGCAATCGTAATCTCAGGGAACGAGATGCGAAGATACTCAGTCTGAATTTCAGGAGGAGGAACGACATGGATGGATTGAGGCTAATTAAGCATTGCGCGGAGTTTCTACCGAGGAAGGATGTATCCAAGGTCCCAAAGCGTACCAGAGGAATATACGTCCTGCTGTCGCACGACCTCAGCGATCCGGCAAAGAAGAATTACGAGGTCGTTTACATTGGTATGTCCCGTCGCGGTGTCATGGGAAGACTCGAAGAGCATAAACGCAACAAAGCCAAGTCAAAACTCTGGAGCCACTTCTCTGTCTATTCTGTTTGGCCCAACATCACCGATGAAGAGATCGAGGAACTGGAGGGCTTATTCAGGGCGATCTTTCGCAGAGATTCAAAAGCGAACCAAATCGCGGTACAAAAAAGCTTTGGGAAATTGAAAAGATTACAGGACAACACATTCCAGTGGGATCAAGAATGCTCTTGAACTCTTGAATAGGGATATGCTGGATGGGTTGAACTAAAGTTCTCGTGGATTCATCGAGAATCCGCTGTGATCAGACGAATCAGCGCCAAGGTTTCCAGCATGGTCGATAGGTTGTGACCAACCTGCGTTACGGCTAGAAAATTGCTGCGCAGGAAAAAGGGTCAGCCTTCGATCCTTGGAAATTTCCTCGATCCAAAACAAAATCTCATCCCGACCGGAGTCTGCGTAGCAGACGCAGTGGACGGACCTGCGTTTTTTCCCTGCCACGACCCATACTTCGCAAAATTCGGCGAACTGGCGAACCCCCGCTGAAAATGCCCCTTCCACTCCATTCTTCTGCTTGAATTAATCCATTTTCCCTGAGACTCGGTCGAAATCCCCGGAAGACTCGCATCTCCTTGCACACAAAATACCTTGTTGGCCATGATGCCGGCCTCAACGATCGCTGCTCCACTCACAGGGCAGGATTGCCATGTATACGGTGTACACACGGTGTGGTATACATCGTATACATGGCGAAGAAGTCGACTGCAGAGCGAATTGTGGCCGCGGCGGGAAAGCTGCTGGATCGGGAAAGTTCCGAGGCAGTCGCCATGCGGCGGGTGGCCAAGGCGGTGGGAGTTACGCCCATGGCGCTCTACCGGCACTTCGCCAATCGGGAAGCCTTGTTGAATGCGCTGGCGGACGCCGGCTTTCAGGAACTGGCCGAGCGCGCGGCGAAGACCATCCATGCGGGCGACGTGGACCGGCAGCTAAAGGAGAACTTCGAGGTGTTTCTCGATTTTGGACTTGCTAAGCCACGGCTGTTCGAGCTGATGTTTTTGAAGCCGCGGGAAGGAGCGCGCCAGTTTCCCGGTGACTTCCGCGCGGGACGTTCCCCGACCGCGAAGTTCTCCGCGGCGGCTTTAGAAGCCGGAATGGAACAGGGGATTTTCCGCCGGGAAGATGTGTGGGAAATCACGTTTGAGACGGGAGCGCTGCTGCAGGGGCTGGTGATGCTCTATGTGGGTGGGCGCGTCGGGATGTCGGAGAGGAAATTTCGGGCACTGTGCCATCGGGCGCTGGGGAGGTATTTGAATGGGGTTCGGCGATAAAGCGAAACGCGCGGGCGTCGCCCTGGCGGCATTCGCGGCGACGGCCGCGCTGGTGTTCTTTGGCAACGGACTCGCGCCACATTGGCCGCTCGTGTGGTTCGCCCCGCTGCCGGTGCTGCTGTTCGCGCTCAAGCGGCCGGCGTGGCAGGCCGGGCTCGTCGCTTTGGGTGCGTGGTGGGTGGGATGCCTCAACCTGTGGGGCTACTTTCGCATTCTGAACGCGCCGGGGGTCGCCTGGTTCGCTGACTTCGGAATCATTGCGGTGGCATTTGCCGCAGGTGTCCTGCTGATGCGGGCGTTGGCGCGTCGTGGAGCGGTTTGGAGCGCATGGGTGGCGCTGCCGGCGCTATGGGTGACGTTTGAATTTGCCCGCAACCTGTGGCTGTGGCCTCATGGGTCGGCCGGGTGCATCGCGTATTCGCAGCTGAATTTTTTGCCATTTCTTCAGACAGCCTCGCTGGCCGGTCCCTGGGGAATGGGATTTGTCCTGATGCTGTTTCCCGTGGGGCTGGCGTTGGCAATCCATCTCTGGAAGCCGGCTAAAAGACAGGCGGTCAGGATTCTCGGAACAACTTTGGCGATCGTTGTCGCACTGCTGATCTTCGGCGCAGTGCGGCTGGCCATCCCGCAGTCCGGGCCGCGGGTGAAGGTGGGGCTGGTAGCCTCCGACACCGTAAAAGGCGTGGCAAAACCCGGCGTCGCCACCGAGCGGCTGTTCAACCAGTACGCGCAACACGCACAGGATCTGATCGCGCGCGGGGCGCAGGTGGTGGTGCTGTCGGAGAATCTGGGAGTAGTGATCGATCCCCACCTGGCCAGTACGGATGCGATCTTTCAGGGGATCGCAGATTCCACCGGCGCGGTGCTTGTCGCGGGAATGACACATCCTTCCAGCGGGGTGAGCCACAACCAGGCACGCATCTACGTGCCAGGCGCAGCCATCCGAAGCTATGACAAACAGCACCTGCTGCCGCCATTCGAGACAAGCCACTACAAGCCGGGCACGTCGCGAATGTTCTTCCACGCTCCCGGCCAGGCGGCCGGGCAGACCTGGGGTGTGGCGATTTGCAAGGATATGGATTTCACTCAGCCTGCACGCGGCTACGGACGGGCGGGGGTGGGCCTCATGCTGGTGCCGGCGTGGGACTTTCGCGTGGACGGCTTCTGGCACGGGCACATCGCGGTCATGCGTGCGGTCGAAGACGGCTTCAGTCTGGTCCGGTCCGCTCGCACAGGATTATTGACGGTGGCGGATGATCGCGGGCGAATTATTGCGGAAACCCCGAGCAACGCCGCGCCCTTTGCAACCCTGCTGGCCAGCGTGCCGGAGGGGCATAATGGAACCCTGTTTCTGCTGCTGGGGGACTGGTTCGGCTGGTGTGCGATGGCGCTGCTGGTGATGGTGTTGGCGCGGCTCTGGGCGGCGTCGCGAGGCATATTCAATGGGTCGAAATCGGTAGAATGATCCTAGCCCCCGCGCCCGCCCGGCGCTGCCACCGCGTCCGCTTCGACGCAAAATTTAGCGCAGAGCGCCTGTTTCGCATCAAAAAGGTGTGATTTACCTCCTAAACATATTAGAATCAAGCGGTTAGCTTCTATAGCATTTCTCCTATAGGTGTATATCGTAACCGCAGTGATGGAACCAGGCTTGGGCGTTGCTGGATGAGATGGATGGGATGGCCTCGGAGATGGCT
>Ga0208717_1000068_pt1 | contig 65518 bp, 59 predicted proteins | sample NGESurF53shallow_FD_184489 | JGI IMG/M metagenome (GOLD analysis project Ga0208717, IMG submission 184489) | Arctic peat soil microbial communities from Barrow, Alaska - NGEE Surface sample F53-3 shallow (SPAdes) | ecosystem: Environmental > Terrestrial > Soil > Wetlands > Peat ... | reverse complement strand
GGGAGGAGATGTTGGCGGCAACGGCGATGGCGGCGCCGGGATGCTCGGCGTTGATGGCGGCGGCGACCTCTTCGCAGGGGCCGGCCTTGCGCGAGGAAATGGCCACCTTGGCGCCGTGCCGCGCCAGTTGCTCGGCGATCGCCTTGCCGATGCCCCGGCTCGAGCCGGTAACCACGGCGACCTTGCCGGAAAGATCGAACAGCTCCACCTCGCCGCCTCCCTTGAAACAGGCGTTTGATCCGGCCACCATCGGGCGCGGCGGCGGCGCGGTCAACCCAGCAGAAACCCCGACCCGTCGGCGAGGAAGTGGGCGATCATGTTGGACACCACGTCGCGGCGCCACAGGTAGAAGAGCGCGAACACGAGGCCGCCGGCCGCGACCGGAATGAGCTGGGCCCAGCCCCAGTAGGAAAGGTGCGCCAGGGTGAAGGCGGCTGTCGAAAAGGCCACGCCGGCCGCCCGGCTTCCGGTCAGGCCGCTCACCCGCTCGATGGGATAGGCGCGGTAGATGATCTCCTCGGCCACCGCCGCGCGGGTGACCAGCAGGAAGCGATACCACAGCGGTGTCGCCATGATCTTCGTCATGGCCCCGCCGTTTGCCTTCAGTCCCAGCGCGGGGAAGACCACCGCGTAGCTGACCATGATGATCGCGACCACCAGGATGGCGACCGGCACCGCGAACACGAAGGTCTTCCAACTCGGTTTCTTGAAGCCCAGCGACGAGAGCGGCTGTCGCTCGACCAGCAGCACATAGCCCAGGACGACCAGGATCAGCACCCACCACACCGCCTCGTGGATCAGCAGCGAGGCCACGTCGCCGCCCGGCGCCAGGCGCTTGCCAAGGCCCAGCTCCGGGACGCCGATGGCGATCAGAAGGCCGATCAGAGTCAGCGCCGTCAGACGGACGCCGCCGCTGTTGCCCAACCGGTTCATGGCCTCCCGCCTCCGTTTCCCACCGACGCCCGGCCATTCGCCGCTCGATCAATAAGCCCCAAGGCGGCGCGGCGCGCCAGGGCCAGCTGGCCATTTTCAGCTTGGGACCGGACGCGAGTCTGAAATAGAGGCTGCCCATGGCGCCGATCGTTTCGATCTCCAATCTCTCCAAGACCTATGCCGACGGCTTTCAGGCGCTGAAGGGCGTCGATCTGACCATCGAGGCCGGCGAGATCTTCGCCCTGCTCGGTCCCAACGGGGCCGGCAAGACGACGCTGATCGGCATCGTGTGCGGCATCGTCAATCCCAGCGGCGGGGTGGTGAGCGTGGGCGGTCACGATGTGGTGCGCGACTTTCGCGCCGCCAGGAGCCTGATCGGCCTGGTGCCGCAGGAGCTTTCCACCGACGCCTTCGAGAGCGTGTGGGCGACGGTGAATTTCAGCCGCGGCCTGTTCGGCAAGGCGCCCGACCGCCCCTATCTGGAAAGGCTGCTCAAGGATCTCTCGCTGTGGGACAAGAAGGCGGCCAAGATCATGACCCTGTCGGGCGGCATGAAGCGGCGGGTGATGATCGCCAAGGCCCTGTCGCACCAGCCGCGCATCCTGTTTCTCGACGAGCCGACCGCCGGGGTGGATGTCGAACTGCGCCGCGACATGTGGGAGATGGTACGCTCCCTGCGCCGGACCGGGGTCACCATCATCCTCACCACCCACTACATCGCCGAGGCGCAGGAGATGGCCGACCGCATCGCGGTGATGAACCGGGGCGAGATCATCCTGGTGGAGGACAAGGCGACGCTGATGGCGACGCTGGGCAAGAAGCAACTCACCCTGACGCTCGAAAAGACGCTGGCGGATCTGCCCGGCGAACTGGCCGGCCAGCCGATCGCCCTGGCGGCGGACGGGCGCGAGCTCATCTACACCTATGACGGGGCCGGCGGCGGCGCTGGGGTCGCCGACCTGCTGGCGCGCCTCGCGAATCTGGGAATCGCCTACAAGGATCTCGACACCCGCGAAAGCTCGCTGGAGGATATCTTCGTCTCCCTGGTCAGCGCCGCGCCGTGAAGCGTCCGGCGCTCAACCTCCACGCGGTCGGGGCGATCTACCGCTTCGAGATGGCCCGCACCCTGCGCACCCTGGGGCAGAGCATATTGGCCCCGGTGATCTCGACCTCGCTCTATTTCGTGGTGTTCGGGGCGGTGATCGGCTCTCGGATGAGCGCCATCGACGGGGTCAGCTACGGCGCCTTCATCGTGCCGGGCCTCCTGATGCTGTCGCTGCTCACCCAGAGCATCGCCAACGGCTCGTTCGGCATCTTCATGCCGAAGTTCTCCGGCACCGTCTACGAGATGCTCTCGGCGCCGATCTCGGCGGTGGAGATCGTCATCGGCTATGTGGGCGCCTCGGCCACCAAGTCGATCGTCCTTGGCCTGATCATCCTGGCCACCGCCCGCGTCTTCGTGCCGTTCCACATCGCCCATCCGCTCATGACGGCGCTTTTCCTTACCCTGACCTCGGTGACCTTCAGCCTGTTCGGCTTCACCCTGGGCGTCTGGGCCGACGGCTTCGAGAAGCTGCAGATCGTGCCGGCCCTGATCGTCACCCCTCTGACCTTTCTGGGCGGCAGCTTCTACTCCATCGCCATGCTCCCCTCCCCCTGGCGCCAGATCACCCTGTTCAACCCGGTGGTCTATCTGATCAGCGGCCTGCGCTGGAGCTTCTACGGCGTCGCCGACGTGGCGGTGGGGGTGAGCGTGGCCATGACCCTGGTCTTCCTGGCGGCGTGCCTGGCGGTGGTGGGGTGGATGTTCAAGACGGGGTACCGGCTGAAGGCGTGAGGGGTCGCCCGAATGGCCCCGATTGCGCCCGCCCGGCGCGCCGGGTTATTTTTGCCGCCAGCCGCGCGGAGAGACCCGCCCGGCGCGGGAGTGCGACATGGCGCGGGGATTCATCGCAGGGATCGTGGTGGCGATCGTCGTAGCGCTGGTGGGGGCCTGGGCGCTGCTGCAAAGCGGCCTGGTTCCGGCCAACGCGGACGCCAAGGCGGGCGGCCTGGAGATCTGGGCGGCCAGCACGTCGCTGAACGCGACACTGCGGCGCGAGGCGCCCAAGGGCGCCAATCCCGTCGCGCCGACCGACGAAAATCTGCTGGCCGGGGTGAACCTCTACGGTGAGCATTGCGCCCTCTGCCATGGAACGGCGGCCGGGGACGCGTCGGCCTCGCCGGTCGCCCGCGGCCTCTATCCCAAGCCCCCGCAACTGGCCACCGTTGGGGTCGAGGACGATCCCGAGGGCGTCTCCTTTTGGAAGATCGAGCACGGAATCCGGCTGACCGGCATGCCCTCGTGGAAGGGCTCTCTCACCGACCCGCAGATCTGGACCCTGGCCCTGTTCCTCAAGCACATGGACAAACTTCCGCCCAACGCTGAACAAGCGTGGCGGCAGGTGAAGAACTAACCCTCCGCGACTGAGCCAGCCCATCGGGACGCCCGACCAGGCTCGAATCAGCGCACGATCGACGCATGGCCCGCCTCGCCCTTTCTTTATCGCCCGCCCGCTTCGCCGCGCGCGCTCTGCTGGCGCTCGGCGCAACGTTCATCGCGGCGCTGGCGCTCGCCCATCAGACCCCGGCGGACGCCCCAGAGACGCGGAACGACGTGGTGTTCACCCGCTATACGCCGCTCTCCAGCAACGCCGAGATGGCGCGTCGGTTGCTCAGCCCGTTGACGGCGGCGCGGATTCCCGCCGCCCTGGCCCGTTCGGGCAAGGTGCTGGCCGAGCAGCCGATCGATCTGGCGCGCGAGCGGTTCATGGTCATCGTTCCCGCCCGCGCGCCGCCGGGCGGCTATGGCCTGCTCGTGTTCGTTCCGCCGTGGGAGAGCGCGGCGGCGCCGCAGGGCTGGGCGCCGGTCCTGGACCGCGCCGGGGTCATCTTCGTCAGCGCGGCGCGGTCGGGCAACGTCGCCAGCCCCTTGAGCCGCCGCGAACCGCTGGCCCTCCTCGCCTGGGCGAACATCACGCGGCGCTACAAGGTGGACCCGGCGCGCGTCTACATCGCCGGATTCTCGGGCGGCTCGCGGGTGGCGATGCGCCTGGCGCTCGGCTACCCGGATGTGTTCGTAGGCGCCTTGCTGGACGCCGGCGCCGATCGCATCGGCGATCGCCAGGTTCCCCTGCCGCCACGGGACCTGTTCGCCAAGTTTCAGGAATCGACTCGCCTGGTCTTTCTCGCCGGGGCGCGGGACGGCGAGGTGCTCGACAAACAGGAAGCCAGCATGGCCTCCATGCGCGAGTGGTGCGTGCAGAACCTGGAGGAAAGGGTCATGCCCCTGGCCGGCCACGAGGCGGCCGATTCGGCGGCCCTGTCGCGCGCCCTGGAGGCGCTCGCCTCTCCGGCGCGGCCCGATCCGGCCAAGCTGGCCGCGTGCCGGGTGGGCGTCGAGCGGCGATTGGCCGCGGCGTTCCAGGCGGTGGGCTCCCTGATCGCCGGCGGCAAGCGCGACGAGGCGCGCCGGCGGCTGGACGACATCGACGGGCGCTTCGGCGGCCTGGCGGCCCCGCGCAGTCTCGATCTGGCGCGGCGTGTCGATATGCTTCCAGATTGAGACCTATGCCGTCGCCGATCTGAATACTTCAGCCAGCAGACGCCCTTCGGGGGCGCGGGTGGAGGCGGCGCGCCAGGCGACGACGATCTGACGGCTGGCGCGCTCGGCGTCGAGGGGACGGACAGTGACCTGGGCGCCGGCGGTCAGGCCCGCCTCGACGGCCATGGCCGGCAGAAAAGAAACGCCCAGGCCCGCGCCGACCATCTGAACCAGGGTGGCCAGGGAGGTGGCGGCGAATCCGGCCTCGAGGCTCCGGCGGCGGGTGTCGAGGCCACAGGCGGCCAGGGCGTGGTCGCGCAGGCAGTGTCCGTCCTCCAGCAGGATGAGATCCTCGTCGTCCAGCCGCTCGGGAGCGATGCGGGCGGCGGCGGCCAGGGGATGGCCGATGGGGAAGGCGGCCAGCAGTTCGTCCTCGCCGACATGGGCGAAGTCCAGCCCCGTCATGTCGTAGGGCAGAGCGATGACGGCGGCGTCCAGGACACCGGCCCTGAGATCGGCGATCAGCCGATGGGTCAGATCCTCGCGCAGGAAGAGCCGCAGGGCCGGGTAGCGGGCGCGCAGGGCCGGCAGGGCGGTGGGCAGCAGGAAGGGGGCGACGGTGGGGATGACGCCTAAGCGAAAGCGGCCGCGCAGGGGCTGGCCGGCCTCGCGGACCGCCTGCACCAGATCCTCGGCCTGAACGAGGATGACGGCGGCGCGGGCCACCGCCTCGCCCCCGGCGGCGGTGAGGATGACGCCGGAACGGTTGCGGTCGACCAAGGCTGCGCCGAGGATCTTCTCCAGCTCCTGGATCCCCGCCGACAGGGTTGGCTGAGTGACGTGCGCCGCCAAGGCGGCGCGGCTGAACGAGCCGTGCTCGGCGAGCAGCTTCAGGTATTGCAGTTGGCGAAGGGTGGGGAGCACGCCGATCAGGCGGCGTCGAAGCCGAGGGGCGATCCCCAGAAGCGCTCGATGAGGCCGTTCTGTGGGCCGGGGCGGCCGGTAGTGAGAAAACGGCGGGCGCCGGCAGAGCCGGCGTCGTATTCCGGATGGCGGGCGAGATAGGCCTCGATGGCGCCGGCCGTGGCGTCCGGCTGGTGGATCAGGGGCGTGCCGGCCGGCAGGCCGGCGCGGAACAGGTCGGCGATGATCTCATAGTGGGTGCAGCCGAGAATGGCCCGGTCGGGCGCCCGCCCGATGCGGCGCGTCAGGGCGCCGACATGGGCTTCGACGGCGGCGATGAGATCGGCGTCCGGAGCGCCGGCCTCGATGTCGCGGGCCAGGGTCGGGCAGGCCTCGGAGAACACGGCGACGTCGTCGCGGCGCTTGTCGATCTCGATCTCATAGACCCGGCTGGCGGCGGTGGCGGGGGTGGAGAAGACGCCCAGCACATCCAGCCGCTCGATCTTGCCCTCCAGGCGCTCCACCTCGTGCGTCCACGGCAGGCCAGTGGCCGCCTCGATGGTGGGAACGATGATGCCCAGCACGTTGACCGGCCGTCCCAGGGCGCGGCGATAGTCCGGCAGCCAGGTCTGCTGCAGGCGGCGCAGGGCCACGGCGGCGGCGGTGTTGCAGGCCAGGATCACCAGGTCGCAGCCAGCGCTGAAGAGAACCTCGCAGCCGGCGCGGGTGAGGGCCACGATCTCTTCCCCGCCCCGCCCGCCGTAAGGTGTGTTGGCCTGATCGGCCAGGTAGATGAAGTCGGCGGCGGGCAGACGCCGGACCAGAGCATGATGGACGCTCAGGCCCCCGATGCCGGAATCGAATACGCCGATCGCCATGCGGGCCGTTTAGCCGCGCCGGACGGGGCCGTCCATGCGCAAGAGATCTAGGGCAGCTCGACGCCGCCCACCGGCGGGTTCACCACCAGCGTGTCGTCCGGCGGGATGACCACCGGCTTCTGGCCGGCGGCGGCGAGCGCCGGGTTCAGGGAGGCGAGGTCGTCGTTACGCAAGGCTGACCAGGCGGTCCACAGGGCGTCGATCGCGGCGCGTATGGCCTCGACGGTGTCGCGCTGCGGCGCCGTGGGCGGCAAGTCGGCGGATTCGAGATCGGTTTCGATGGCGGCCAGGGTCCCGCTGGCGGCCGCGAAGCCGGGGCCATTTTCCGACGGCGCGGTCTTTTCCGCCAGGGCCTGGACACGGGAGACGAGGGCCGGATCGGCCTTGCCGGCCTTCAGGATGGTCAGCGCGGCGACGAGCTGGGCGTGGGCGGCGGCCATTTCGCCAAAGCCGCGCCGCGCGACGCCGAGACTGGCGGCGATGGTCCGCGACAGGGCGAGGGAGGCTTGGAAGTCGGCGGCCGGAACCTGGGTGCGGGGATCCTGCTCGAGCCTGAGGGGCGCGTGGCGGGTCACCCCATCGACGTTCAGGGTGACCGTGTAGTCGCCGGGGGGCGCGTAGGGACCGCCCGGCGCGATGGGGGTCGGGCGTCCCGGCACGGCGGCGATGGAGTATTCGTAGGCGATGGCGGCGGGGCGCTCATAGCGCAGGTTCCAGACCGCCCGGTGCATGCCGGGGGCGCCAGAGAGGGCCGGCGCCATTCCGATCCAGGACTTGGCGAAATAGGCCTCGGCGTCCGGAGGGACTTGCGGCTGGCTGGTCAGGCGCTGGACCAGGGCGCCGGCGGCGTCGCGGATCTCCAAGGTGACCGGGCCCTTGGCTGGCGCGCCCAGCCAGTAGTCGACGATCGCCCCGTCCGGCGGATTTTGCCCCATGGGCACTTCGGGCGGCAGGGGCGTGTCGTGGTTGTTGTTGAAGCGGACCCGCACGGCGGTCGCCGGCGTGAAGAGATGCACCGCCTCGCGCGCCCAGGCGCCATCCGCCTGGCGCAGCGGGCTCACATCGTCGAGCACCCAAAGCGCCCTTCCTTGCGTGGCGGCGATCAGGTCGTCGCCGTGGATCAGAAGATCGTTCACCTGGGCGGTGGGCAGACCGTTTTGCAGGGCCGTCCAGTGAACGCCGTCGTCGAGGGAGGCGTAGGCGCCGATTTCCGTCCCGGCATAGATGAGGCCCGGCTTCAGCGGATCGGCGCGGACCACATTGACGAAGTGGCCGGCCGGGAGGTCGCCGGTCGCGTCACGCCAAGTCGCGCCGTAATCGCGCGTGGCCAGGATGCGCGGCGAGAGATCGGCCTGCCGGTGGTTGTCCACCGCCGCATAGGCCTCCCCGTCGGCGAGCGGCGAGACGTCGATGGCGGCGATCTTGGCCCAGACCGGCACGGTGGGCGGCGTGACGTTGGCCCAATGGGCGCCCCCGTCGCGAGTGAGTTGGATCAGGCCGTCGTCGGTCCCCACCCACAGCTCGCCGGCGTGGCGCGGCGAGGGGGCCAGGGTCCAGATGCCGCCATAGCCGCAGGCCTTGGCGTCGGCCACCGCGACGGCGCCGTCGCAGCCCTTGGCGCCAGGGGTCTTGCCGGTGAGATCGGGGCTGATGACGGACCAGTGGTCGCCGCGATCAGTGGAGGCGAACACCACCTCGCCGCCCAGATAGAGGGTGGTCGGCCCGGCCCGGGAAATCGCCATCGGCGTCACCCACACGAAGTGATGGGCCGGGATCGTCTGGCGCTCGCCGTAGTTGGGTTCGAGGAAGGGGGCGATGTTTGCCACCTGCCCGGTGCGGGCGTCAAAGCGGCTGATCCGGCCGCCCAGGCCCGAGCCGTAGACGATGTCCGGATCGTCGGGATCGGGAATATCGTAGTCGCGCTCGTCGCCGCCCACCGGGCCCCAGTTACGCTCGGTGATCGCCCCGTAATCGGAACGGCTGGCGATGCCCACCGTGCCGGAATCCTGCTGGGCGGCGTAGATGCGCCAGGGAAAGCGATTGTCCGTCGCCAGATGATAGAACTGGCCGGTGGGCTGATTGTACCAGCTCGACCAGGTCCGGCCGGCGTCCACGGAGATCACCACCCCCTGGTCGCTGGCGGTGGCCATGTGATCGGGATGGGTCGGATTGATCCACACGTCATGGTAGTCGTCGCCGCCCGGCGCGCCCTTGACGATCTGGCAGGTCTTGCCCGCGTCAACGCAGCGTCGGATCGACTGGCCGACGAGATAGACGACATCGGGATCGTTCGGAGCGACGGTGACGCGGCTGGCGTAGTAGTTGCTGAACGAGGGGTCGGCGTTGACCAGGCTCCAGGAGCCGCCGCCGTCGTCGGAGCGATAGAGGCCGCCGGCCTTGTCGGCCGAAACCACCGCGTAGAGGCGAAGCGCGCCCGCCTTGCGGGTGGCGGCCACGCTGGTGCGCCCCAGGGGCCCGGCCGGCCATCCCGCGCCGCCGAGCCGCGTCCAGCTCGCCCCGCCGTCGGTGGATTTATAGACGCCGCTGCCGGGGCCGGCGATGGGGGTGAAATAACTCTGCCAGGGATATTGCCGGGCCTGCCAGGCGGCGGCGAAGAGGGTGTCAGGGTCGGCCGGGTCGGCGGTCAGATCCACCGCGCCGGTGGCGTCGTCGATCTTCAGCGGCTGGGACCAAGTGGCTCCCCCGTCGGTGGAGCGGAAGACGCCGCGCTCTTCATTGGGCCCGAAGAAATTTCCCACCGCCGCCACCAGCACCCGGTTGGAATCGCGCGGATCGATCCAGATACGGCCGATATGGCGCGTCTTTTCCAACCCCAGGGCGCGCCAAGTCCGCCCGCCGTCGGTGGATTTGAACACCCCCGTCCCGCCGGCCACGTCATAGCGCGGCTCGGGCTGGCCGGCTCCGATGTAGAGGGTGTCGGGATCGGACGGGGAAACCGCGATGGCCCCGATGGGCGCGGTGGGGCCGGTATCGAACAGCGAGGTCCAGGTGCGGCCGGCGTTGTCGGAGCGCCACACCCCGCCGCCGGCGGCGGCGAAATAGAAGGTGTCCGGGCGGCTCGCCACCCCCGCGACCATCTCGCCCCAACCGCCGCGGAACGGCCCCACCAGCCGCCAGCGCAGATCGGAAGACAGCGACGACAGCACGGGCGCGCGAAGCGCGGCGGCCGGCGCCAGGGTGGGCAAGACGGCGGCCAGCACCGTCGAAATCAAGGCCGAGCGGCCGCGAATACTCATGGAGACTCCCGCTTGAAGCAACCGCGACCATGCGGCGATCGAGCGGGATTGGCAAGGTCGCCCGGGCGTGGAAATCCGGCGTCCGAGCGAGCCTTCGCCCTATTGCGGCGCCGGCGCGCCGGCGGCCGGGGCCGGTTGCGCGGCAGCGGCGGCGGCCTTGCGCTGGGCGCGCATGGCCTTGGCCGCTTGCATGGCCGATTGGCAACCGGGGGATGCCTCGCTCATGCGGCCCTTGAGGCATCGCATGACGTAGCCCCGTCCCGGCGTCGCGGAGGGACACATCTTCTGGACATCGGCCGCGCAGGCCGCTTTCACCTTGGGTTGGGCGACGACGCCGCCGGCCGCGAGCAGCGAGGCCGCCGTGGCGAGGCAGACGAGGGTGTGGAATTTCATGGCTGTCATAGTCTCCGTGGATGGGCGGGTAACGGCCGCCGCCGATGATCGTTCAACCTTCCACGCGCGGCGGGGCTATCTCCGTCGAGGCAAAGAACCCGCCCTCAGCGCCGCGTCAAGGCCACGCGGATCAAGCCGAGGGCGGCGACCAAGGCCCAGGCGGCCTCCATCAGGAAGGCGGCGAGATTGAAGGCGTGAACCAGGGAGACCAGGATCAGCCCGGCGCCGCCCAGATTCATGGCCAGGGACGGCGCCTTCAGCGGATCGAGGCGGCGAAGCTGCGCCCCGGCGTAGGCGGCCAGGATGACGGCGACGCCGATCAGGCCCGCCGCGTCAAAAAGCGAGGGCGAGGCGATCGCGGTCAGGACGGGGCCGGCGGGGCGGTGCCGATGCCGTAGATCATCTCCGAGGTGTCGGCGTTGCGCTGGGAGGGCGTTCCGTCGGCCTTGCGGAAGGTGGTGAGCACCAGGGCCAGGTGCTTGCCGTCCTCGTCGTGTTCCCAGGATCGGGTGGTCAGTTCCTGCGAGCCCAGGACATTCTTGTCGTTGCGATAAAGGTCCCAGCCGCGGGTGACCGCCGCCCAGTCGTGCAGGGCGATGACGATCGGCTTGGCCGGCGCCTCCGGATCGATGGGATGGACGATTTCCACCTGGCACTGTCCCGGGTTGGCTCCCTGGGCCAGGACGGTGAGCTTGTAGGTCTTCTGCTTCATCTCATAGTTGTCGCCGCTTTTCCGAAAGCCGGCCGTCTTGGCGAGCTTGGCGAGGTTGCCGCCGTTCACCAGCGGCACGCAGATGTTGTCCAGAACATTCAGCACCCCGATGGCGGCGGGGTCGGTGGGCGGCGGGGGCGGCGGGGGCGGCGGCAAGGGGGGGAGGGGGACGGGCGGCGCGGGCCGCTGGGTCAGGGCGGGCGGCCCCGCGGGCGTTGGCGCAGCGCCGGGCGTGGCGGGGGTTGACGATGGAGGGGTCGGGGCCGCCGTCGGCGCGGCGGCGGGCGGGGGGGACGTTCCAGGCGTCGTTGGCGCGGCTGTCGAGGCCGGGGGGGTCATGGCCGGCGGCGGCGTCGGCGCGGCGGCGGCCGGCGCCGGTGTCGCGGGTATGGGCGGCGCGGGCGTGGCCGGCGGGGCGGTCTGGGCGAAGGCCGCCGGCGACAGGCCGGTGATGGCGATCAGGCTGGCGAGCGCGAAGCGCATGGCGTCTTCCCTCCTTTACAACCGCGCCCCCGGAGGGGCGGCGGCAACGAACCGTCAGGTTTTCTTCTAGTCAATCTTTTCTCGCCGCGCGAGAGGGGGTCAGGCGACTTCGCTGGCCTGTTCGGCGAGGATGGTCAGGCCCTCGGCGGTCACGTCGGCGAACCCGCCTTGCACGTCGAAGGCGCGGGTCTCGCCGTTGTCGTAGAGTTTGACCCGGCCGGCCTTCAGGGCGGTCATGAACGGCGCGTGGCCGACCAGCACCCCGAAATCGCCCTCCGAGCCCGGCGCGTCCACCTGATCGACCTCGCCGTTGAAGAGTTCCCGCTCCGGCGAGACCAGGGAGAAATGCAGCTTGTCGGCCATCAGTTCAAACTCCCGCCGGCTACCCGCGCGACTCCCTCACGGGTCTGCAAGGCAGATCCACAAAAAGGGCAATATACCACAGCCATGTCGAAATAACCTGTCCCTTGAGGCGTTTCCACAGCGCCGACACTTAAGAAAAGGACGTTAGATTCGCTAACATAGAAGAAGGGATGAAACTCGCTGTTCATCGCTTCTCGCAGGTCAGCGCAGCACTCTCCGAGCGGCGCCGACAACGCTTCGGGCATCCGCTAGGCCTCCGCCGCCAGCTTTTCGGCCTTGGCCACCGCCTCCTTGATGCCGCCGACCATGTAGAAGGCGCTCTCGGGCAGGCCGTCGTAGTCGCCGTCGCACACCGCCTTGAAGGAGGCGATGGTGTCCTCGAGCTGGACGAAGACGCCCGGCTGGTTGGTGAAGGCCTCGGCGACGAACATCGGCTGGGAGAGGAACCGGCTGATCTTGCGGGCCCGCCCCAGCGTGATCTTGTCCTCCTCGGAAAGCTCGTCCATGCCCAGGATGGCGATGACGTCCTTGAGCGCCTTGTAGTGCTGCAGGATCTCCTGCACCCGGCGAGCGACGTTGTAGTGCTCCTCGCCGATCACCAGGGGATCGAGGATGCGCGAGGTGGAATCGAGCGGATCGATGGCCGGGAAGATGGCCTGGGCGAAGATGTCGCGCGACAGGACGGTGGTGGCGTCGAGGTGGGCGAAGGAGGTGGCCGGGGCCGGGTCGGTCAGGTCGTCGGCCGGCACGAAGATGGCCTGCACCGAGGTGATCGAGCCCTTGTTGGTGGAAGTGATGCGCTCCTGAAGATTGCCCATCTCGGTGGCCAGGGTCGGCTGATAGCCCACCGCCGAGGGAATGCGGCCCAAGAGCGCGCTCATCTCCGAACCGGCCTGGGTGAAGCGGAAGATGTTGTCGATGAAGAGGAGGACGTCCTTGCCTTCCTCGTCCCGGAAATATTCCGCCTGCGTTAGGCCCGAGAGGGCGACCCGGGCGCGCGCGCCCGGCGGCTCGTTCATCTGGCCATAGACCAGGGCGCAGCGCGAGCCCTCGGTCGAGCCATTGTTCTTGCGCGGATCGACGTTCACCTTGGAGTCGATCATCTCATAGTAGAGGTCGTTGCCCTCGCGGGTGCGCTCGCCCACCCCGGCCAGCACCGAATAGCCGCCGTAGTTCTTGGCGATGTTGTTGATCAGCTCCTGCATGGTGACGGTCTTGCCGACCCCTGCCCCGCCGAACAGGCCGATCTTGCCGCCCTTGGTGTAGGGGCAGAGCAGATCGATGACCTTGATGCCGGTGACCAGAATCTCGGCCGAGGTGAGCTGGTCGGCGAAGGCGGGCGCCTCGCGATGAATGGACATGCGCTTGACGTAGGGGATGGGCCCCGCCTCGTCCACCGGCTCCCCGATGACGTTCATGATCCGGCCCAGGCACCCCGGCCCGACCGGCACGGTGATCGGCCCGCCGGTATCGACCACCGGGTGGCCGCGGGTCAGGCCCTCGGAGGTGTCCATGGCGATGGTGCGCACGGTGTTCTCGCCCAGATGCTGGGCGACCTCGAGCACTAGGCGGAAGGGCTCGCCGGTCCGCTGGTCGGTGTTGGTGGTCTCCAGGGCGTTGAGGATGGCCGGCAGATGGCCGTCGAACTCCACGTCGACGACCGCGCCGATGATCTGGACGATGCGCCCGGTGGCGACGCCCTCGGGCAGCGCGACGGCGGGGGTCTTGGCGGGCGGGGGGGCGGTTTCGGTCATGGACATGGCGGGCTTGTCTTTCGGCTCAAAGGGCTTCGGCGCCGGAGATGATCTCGATCAGCTCCTTGGTGATCTGCGCCTGGCGGGTGCGGTTCTTGATCAGGGTCAGGGCGGCGATCATGTCGCCGGCGTTGCGGGTGGCGGCGTCCATGGCGGCCATCTGGGCGGCGAAGAAGCCGACCTGGTTTTCCATCAGGGCCGAAAGGATCTGGGTGGCGATGTTGCGAGGCAGCAGGGTGGCCAGGATGGTCGCCTCGTCGGGTTCGTATTCGTAGGCCGCGCCCTTCAGGTCGATCACCGTTTCGCCGCTCGCCCCGGCGATCTGGGCCGGAACCAGTTGCTTCATCGTCGGAACCTGGCTCACCACCGAGGCGAAGCGGTTGTAGAACAGGGTGACCACATCGGCCTCGCCGGCCTCGAAACGCCCCGTCACCGCCTCGGCGATCTCGCGCGCACGCTCCAGGGTGGGGACATTGCCGGCCTCGAAGAAGGCGACCTGGCGCTCGCCGTAGAGGCGTTTAAGTTGGTCGCGAGCCTTGCGCCCGACCGTGATCAGCGAAATCTCGCGGCCCTCGGTGATCCGCGCGGCGATGTGATCGCGGGCGGCGCGCACGATGGACGAATTGAACCCTCCGGCCAGGCCCCGGTCGGCGGTCGCCACCACCACCAGCTCACGGCGCTCCGACCCTGTCCCGATCAGCAGCTGCGGCGCGCCCGGCCCCGACACCCCGGCGGCCAGATTGGCGATCACCGCGGTCATCCGCTCGGCATAGGGCCGGGCGTTCTCGGCCGCCTCGCGGGATCGGCGCAGCTTGGCCGCCGCCACCATCTGCATGGCCTTGGTGATCTTCTGCGTCGCGGTGACGCTGGCGATCCGATTGCGCAGTTCCTTGAGGCTGGCCATGCCGGCGAGGGCTTCCGGGCGATCTTAGGCGAAGGTGGCCGAAAAGGCGTCGAGCACCGCCTTGAGCTGGCTCTCGATCTCGGGAGTGAGAGCCTTCTGGGTGCGGATGGCCTCCAGCAGGTCGGCGTTCTGGCCATGCAGGCGAGCCAGCAGCTCGCTCTCGAAGCGCTCGACCTGGGCGACCGGAATGGCGTCCAGATAGCCGCGCGTGCCGGCGTAGAGGGAGCACACCTGCTCCTCCACCGACTGGGGCGAATACTGCGGCTGCTTCAGAAGCTCGGTCAGCCGCTCGCCGCGGGCCAGCATGCGCTGGGTGGAGATGTCGAGGTCGGAGCCGAACTTGGCGAAGGCGGCCATTTCGCGGAACTGGGCGAGCTCGCCCTTCAGCGGCCCGGCCGCCTGTTTCATCGCCTTGATCTGGGCGTTGCCGCCCACCCGGCTGACCGAGATGCCGATGTTCATGGCCGGCCGGATGCCCTGGAAGAACAGGTCGGTCTCCAGGAAGATCTGGCCATCGGTGATCGAGATCACATTGGTGGGGATATAGGCCGACACGTCGTTGGCCTGGGTCTCGATGATCGGCAGGGCGGTGAGCGATCCGCCGCCGTGCGCTTCGTTGAGCTTGGCGGCCCGCTCCAGAAGGCGTGAGTGGAGATAGAAGACATCGCCCGGATAGGCTTCGCGGCCGGGCGGGCGGCGCAGCAGCAGGCTCATCTGGCGATAGGCGACCGCCTGTTTGGAAAGATCGTCATAGATGATCAGGGCGTGCATGCCGTTGTCGCGGAACCACTCGCCCATGGCGCAGCCGGAAAAGGGGGCGAGGAACTGTAGGGGCGCCGGCTCCGAAGCGGTGGCGGCGACCACGATGGTATAGTCCAGCGCGCCGCGCTCCTCGAGGGTCTTGACGATCTGGGCCACCGTCGAGCGCTTCTGGCCGATGGCCACATAGACGCAGTAGAGGCGGGCAGCCTCGTCGTCGGATTCGTTGATCTGCTTCTGATTGAGGATGGTGTCGATGGCGATGGCGGTCTTGCCGGTCTGGCGGTCGCCGATGATCAGCTCCCGCTGGCCCCGCCCGATGGCCGTGAGAGCATCGACGCACTTGAGGCCGGTGTACATCGGCTCGTGGACCGACTGGCGCGGGATGATGCCGGGCGCCTTGACATCGACCCGGCGCTTCTCGGCCACGTCGGTGAGCGGTCCCTTCCCGTCGATGGGTTCGCCCAGCGGATTGAGCACCCGGCCGAGCAGTCCCTTGCCCACCGGCACATCGACGATTTCGCCCAGCCGGCGCACTTCGTCGCCCTCGGCGATCTGGGCGTCGGCTCCAAAGATGACGATGCCGACGTTGTCGCGCTCGAGGTTCAAGGCCATGCCCTTCACCCCCGCCGACGGGAACTCGACCATCTCGCCGGCCTGGACCTGGTCGAGGCCGAACACCCGGGCGATGCCGTCGCCCACCGAGAGGACCTGGCCGACGTCCGAGACGTCCGCCTCGATGCCGAAGTTGGCGATCTGGGATTTGAGGATGTCCGAAATTTCGGCGGCGCGGATGTCCATGGGAAGGGTCTTAGGCTCTCTTGAGGGCGAACTTGAGGGAGTCGAGCTTCGATTTGAGCGAGGCGTCGTAGAGGCGCGAGCCGACCCGCACCTTGACCCCGCCCAGGATGGCCGGATCGACGCGGGTCTCGATCTGGGGATCCTTGCCGAGCGCGCCGCGCAGGGCGGCGGCCAGCCCCTTCATTTGCGCGTCATTCAAGGGGACGGCGGTGACCACTTCTGCGGAGACCACCCCCCGCCGCGCCTCGGCCAGGGCGGCGAAGGCGTCGATGATGGGGCCAAGAGCCGAGACCCGGCGATTGGCGGCCAGCAGGCCGAGGAACTTAGCCGTCGTCTCGCAGAAGCCAGCCCGCTCGCCGATGGCGGCGAGGCCCGCGGCCTTGTCTTCCGCCGACAGGGCCGGCGAAACCAGCAGCAGGCGAAGATCGACGCTGGCGGCGATCATGGATTTCAGGCTCTTCAGATCGGCTTCGACGGCGTCCAGGGCGTCGGTCTCGACCGCCAGGTCGAATAGCGCCCGCGCGTAACGCGCGCCGACCTCGCTTGTTCTGGAATCGTCAGCCAAGTGAAAACCGCCCGAGTGTCTTGTGGCGCCGGCCCCGGACGCAAGGTCAGAACCAGCCTAAAGGCTTGATGCGTCGGAGGCAGTCTCAAGGCTCGCGGCGCCGCGACAGCCTCCTCGCCAAAAGCCGCGCGCCTGATACCACGAGCCCCGCGGCGCCGCAACCGAGAGGAGATCGGGAAGCGCCTCAGTTTGAAATCGGCACTACGCGCAGGGCGACGGCGATGGCACAGGTGATGAGCACAACAACGGCGAACAAGTGAGTGCCTATAATGGCCCAGTAGAGGCGAGGGTGTTTCTGGCGATCCCAATATGCACCCCAGAGTGAGGCTGTCTTCACGCGACCTGTGCGACACCCTGACCAAGCCAAGAGTCCGAGTCGCCCGCTGACCCCCAGCAACAAAACCACCATGAAGGCGCGCGTGATCACGCCAGTTCGCCCAGGCTGACCAGCCTTGCATCGACACGAAATCCCAAGGCGGCCGTCGCCGCCTCGATCTGTTCGAGACGGGAGGCGTGGTCGATATCGAACAGCCGATCGACCGAGGTCCGTTTCCAGCCCAGCCGGCGCGCCAGTTCGGCCCTGGTGACCCCCGCTGCGCGGATGGCGCGGTACAGGTCGATCTTTAGGTCCATCAGAAGCGGGGTGTGGACGACATCGGCGCACCGGGCGTCGCCGTCGGCCTTGGGGATATCGACCCCAGCGGCCACGCGGGCGGCGATCGCTTCCTCGATGGCGCAAAGGCCCCGCTGAAGACCATCGGCTCTGCCCTCGCCGAAAGAGGTCACCTCTGGAAACGCCGGGGCGGTCACGAGAAATGTGCCGTTGTCATCGGCCGTCAGTTCAATCCGATAGGTGGCCATCACCTCAGCCCCAAATCCTTCTTGATCTTGTTCACCAAGCCTATTCCCAGTTCCTTCGAGCCGCCGTGCATCGGCAACTGCGACGACCGACCGCCCAGGCGGACGGTCAAGTGGGCAGAACCGCCTTTGTGCGTTTCGAAGACGCAACCTCGCGCCGCCAACCATCGCTTCAATTCGCCCGCGTTCACTGAGATAGGGTGGTTTACATATTTGTGGAAGTCAACATATGTGTGGTGCCCCGAGTTCGACCACCTGGTGACGGGGCTTGGCAAGAAGTATTTTCACGTCAATGGTCCCGATCGTTGACCAGACCAACGATCGCATAGGCGCCCTATGACTTACCGACCAATTGTCGTCGTCACCGCCCTGGGCTTCGCCACATCCGCGAGCGCCGCCGCGCCGGTGCGCGAAGGCGCCGCGGCCTTGGGCGACTGGCGCTCGGACTCGCCGGGGGTGGTTCGGCACATCACGGCGGCCGACCTGCCGGCCCCCTTCGCCACCCCGCCGGCCGGCGCGCCTTCCAGCGTCGTTGCCCGCCCGATGGGCGCGGCTTTGAAGACCCTGCCGGGTTTCACCGTGGCGGCCTTCGCCAAGCTGGAAGGCCCCCGCCAGATCCGCGTGGCGACGAACGGCGACATCTTCGTCGCCGAGACCGACGCGGGCCGGATCACCGTGCTGCGCGCAGCCGACGGGGCCGCGAAGCCCACGACGCGCTCGGCCTTCGCCGAGGGCCTCGACCGGCCGTTCGGGATCGCCTTCTATCCGGCCGGCCCGAACCCCCGGTGGGTCTATGTGGCCAACACCAATTCGGTGGTCCGCTTCGCCTATCGGCCCGGCGACCTGAAGGCGCGTGGTTCGGCGCAGACCGTCGTCGCCAAACTCGCCGACAGCACCGGCGGCCATTCGACCCGCGACGTGGCCTTTTCCGCCAACGGGCGCACGATGTTCGTTTCCGTGGGCTCCGGCTCCAACACCGCCGAGAGCATGCCGTCCAAGACGCCCGCCGAGGTCAAGGCCTGGCAGGCTGATCACGCCCTGGGCGCGGCCTGGGGCCGGGAAGAGGACCGAGCCGACGTGTTGGCCTTCGATCCCCTGGGCGGCGGGCGGCGCGTCTTCGCCGCCGGCCTTCGCAACTGCGTGACGCTCACGGTGCAGAAGCCGGCCGGCGCCCTGTGGTGCGCGGTCAACGAGCGGGACGGTCTGGGCGACAACCTGCCGCCCGACTACGCCACGCGGGTCAAGGCCGGCGGCTTCTACGGCTGGCCCTGGTACTACATTGGCGATCATGTCGACCCGAAATACAAGGGGTCACGCCCCGATCTGGCCGGAAAGGTCACCCTTCCCGACGTGCTGATCCAGCCCCATTCGGCGCCGCTGGGCATGACCTTCTACACCGCCGGCGCGGGCGCCGCAGCCTTCCCGGCCAGCTATCGCGGCGACGCCTTCGTCGCCCTGCACGGCTCATGGAACCGCAAGTTGCGCACCGGCTACAAGGTGGTGAGGCTGACCATGCGCGGCGGCGTTCCGACCGGCGCCTACGAGGATTTCCTGACCGGCTTCGTCATCGACGCCCAGAAGGTGTGGGGCCGGCCGGTGGGGGTCGCGGTGGCTCACGACGGGGCGCTGCTGGTCACCGACGACGGCGGCGACACCCTCTGGCGGATCGCCTACGCCCGCGGCGCCGGCGGCGCGAAATGAGGCGGATGCTTGCCAAGCTCATCGTGTCGGCGACGATCGTCGCGGGAGCCTCGGCGACATTCGCGCAGGCGCCCCCCAAGGGCGATCCGGCCGCCGGGGCGAGCCTGTTCGCCGACCGCTGCGCGATGTGTCATGTGGCGGCGGGCGGTGGTCAGGGACCCAGCCTCGCCGGCGTCTTTGGACGCAAGGCGGCGTCGCTGGTCGGGTTCCACTACACCGCGGCCCTCGTGGCGTCGGGCATCGTGTGGAGCGGGTCGACCCTGGATCGGTTCCTCGCCGGACCGGGCCACGCCGTCCCCGGCACGGCCATGGCCGCGACCATCCACGATCCGCGCCAGCGGGCCGATCTCATCGCCTATCTCGCCTCCAGGCGCGCGCGGCCCTGACACGGGCGCCTTAGGGGTATCGGCATGGAACTCGCCACGGACATCGAAACCAACATCCATGAAGCCGAGGAGCGGCTGCTGGGCGAACTGCGGCGGCTGCGGCGCGGCGCCCGACTGGCCTTGGCCGGTTCGACGCACAGCGAGCGGCGCCTCACCCTCGGCCAGAGAGTGGCCGACCGGGTGGCGGCGACCATGGGCTCGTGGCCCTTCATCATCGTCCAGTCGGTGATCCTGATGGTATGGATCGCCCTCAACGTCACCGCCTTCGTGCGGCGCTGGGACCCCTATCCGTTCATCCTGCTGAACCTCGCCCTGTCGTTCCAGGCCGCCTACGCCGCCCCCTTCATCATGATGAGCCAGAACCGCCAGCAGGACGTCGACCGCGCCGCCGCCGAGACCGACCATCGGGTGAACATCAAGGCGGAACTGGAGATCGAACTGTTGCACAAGAAGATGGACGAGCTTCGCGAGAAGGAGGTTCTGAACCTCACCACGGCGGTGCGCGAACTCGCCGCATTGGTGGCCGAACTGCAATCGGCGCCGGCCGGATCGGCCGAGACGTCCTGAGGCCCGCCGGCGGAACCGGGCGGCCGGTCTTCGCGTTCAGCCGCCGAGCGTCGGCCCGGCGAGGGTCCGGCGTCGCTTGCCGTTTTTAAGGAGACACCATGCCCGCCACCGCGCCGAAGACCGCCACGCCCTTCCTCACCGACGTCAAGACCCTGCGGGCGCGGGCGCGCAAGGATATCGCCGATGGGGCGCTCACTCCCAACTACAAGGGCGATGCCAAGCGCACCGTCGCCATCCTGCAGTCGGTCCTGGCCACCGAGATCGTCTGCGTGCTGCGCTACACCATGCATTCGATCACCGCGACCGGCATCTCCAGCGAAGGGGTCAAGGCGGAATTCGCCGAGCACGCCAAGGAGGAGCAGGAACATATGATGGCGGTGGCCGAGCGGATCACCCAGCTGGGCGGGACGCCGAACTTCGACCCGGAGGGCCTGGCCAGCCGCTCGGCGTCGCAATATTCTACCGGCCCCAGCCTCGTCGACATGATCAAGGAAAACCTCATCGCCGAGCGCATCGCGGTGGAGCACTACCGCGAACTGGTCCGCTATTTCGGCAATGACGATCCGACCACCAAGCGGATGGTCCAGTGGATCCTGAGCGTCGAGGAAGAGCACGCCGACGACATGCACGACCTGCTCGTCGCCCACGAAGGCCGGCCCATGCTGGCGAAGTGATCGCCCAGGCGCCGTCGATGGGGGCGGCCGCCGGGCCGGGGCTGTCGCGCCTGCGGGTGGTGATCGTCGGCGGCGGGTTCGGCGGCCTGGAGACCGCCAGGGCGCTGGCCGGCGCGCCGGTCGATGTGACGCTGATCGACCGAACCAACCACCACACCTTCCAGCCCCTGCTCTATCAGGTGGCCACCGCCGCCCTGTCGCCGGCCGACATCGCCTGGCCGATCCGCGGCCTGTTGTCGGGCCAGAAGAACGCCCGCGTGGTCATGGCCAGCGTGAACGGCATCGACACCGTGGCGCGGCGCGTGCGCACCGGCGCCCTGTCGTTCGACTACGACTGGCTGGTCGTCGCCACCGGGGCGCGGCCGTTCTATTTCGGCCATGACGACTGGGCCGCCGTGGCCCCGGAACTGAAGCGCATCGAGGACGCCGTCCGTATCCGCCAGCGTCTCCTCCTCGCCTTCGAACAGGCCGAGATGATGGACGATGCGGCCGATCAGCGGCGTCTGCTGACCTTCGTGGTGGTCGGCGGCGGCCCGACCGGGGTCGAACTGGCCGGGGCCATCGCCGAGGTCGCCCGCGAAGCCTTGCCGCGCGACTTCAGCCACATCGATCCGCGCACGGCGCGCGTGGTGCTCATCGAGGCCGGCGCCCGGCTGCTGGCGGCCTTTCCGAACCGGCTGGCCGCCTACGCCAGGCGCACCCTGGAGGCGATGGGCGTGGAGGTGATGACTGATACGCCGGTCACCGGATGCGACGAGCGCGGCGTGGACCTGGGAAGCGGACGGATCGACGCCGGCACGGTGGTCTGGGCGGCGGGGGTGCGCGGCTCGGACGCGGCGGCCTGGCTGGGGGCCGATCACGACCGGTCCGGCCGGGTGCGGGTGGAGGGCGACCTGACCGCGCCGGGCCTGCCGGAGGTGTTCGTGATCGGCGACACGGCGAGCGTAACGGGCGCCAAGGGCCGCGAGGTCCCCGGTCTCGCCGCCGCCGCCAAGCAGATGGGCCGCTATGTCGGCCGGGTGATCGCCGCGCGGGCGGCGGGAGAGGCGGCGACCGCGCCGTTCCGCTACCGCAACTACGGCGACCTGGCCACCATCGGACGCAAGGCGGCGGTGGTCGATCTGGGGCCGGTCCGCCTGACCGGCCTTCTCGGCTGGCTGTTCTGGAGCGCCATCCACATCTATTTCCTCATCGGCCTTCGCAACCGCTTCATCGTCGCCTTCACCTGGGCGTGGAGCTATCTGACCCTGCAGCGCGGCGCGCGGCTGATCGTCGGCGGCCGAGACATTGCCTAGAGCGCCGTTTTGCGCTTTGAGGGGCGCGCCATTTTTCACCTTCCCGAAGGACTCATGAAAGACCCGCTCAAAACCGGTTTCGCCGAACGCCTCAGCGCCCAGGCCGAGGCGAAGAAGGCCCTGGTCGCCAAGCTGCGCCCCAAGCCGACGGTGGCCGCCCCCGTGTTCGAAAGCCGCGAAGCGGCGAGGGCGAAGGAACTGGCCGCCGTCAGGCAGGCGCGCGCCGAGGCCAAGGAATCCGCCCGGCTGGTGGCCCTGGCCGCCGAGGAAGCCGCCCTGGAGGCCAGGCGCGGCGACCGCAAGGAGCGCAAGGCCCTCACCAAGGCCGAACAGAAGGCCAAGCGCGACGCCAAATACGCCGCGCGCAAGGCGGGGCGGAAGTAGCGCGACCGGCCGCTAGAGCGCTTTCCGCAAAGGTGGGAACTGGTTTTGCGGTCAGAAAGCGCTCGAGTGTTTGAGACAGAGCCTGTTTTCCCGATCGGGTTGATTGGGCCCGATCGGGACAGGCTCTGGCGAGGCGGGCGAACGTCGCCCGCATCCCTTAATCCCGCCCGAACGCCTCCAGCTTGGCCACGATGAGGTCCGCCGCCTCGGCCGCCGTCAGCACGGTGGTATCGACGCGGATTTCAGCGGCTTCCGGTTCCTCGTAGGGGCTGTCGATGCCGGTGAAATTGGCCAGTTCGCCGCGCCGCGCCTTGGCGTAGAGGCCCTTCACGTCGCGCCGTTCGGCCACCGCCAGGGGCGTCTCCACATAGACTTCCAGGAATTCGCCCTCCGCCATCATGTCCCGGGCCATCCGCCGCTCCGAGCGGAACGGGCTGATGAAGGAGACCAGGACAATCAGGCCCGCGTCGGCCATCAGCCTCGCCACCTCGGCGACGCGGCGGATGTTCTCCACCCGCTCGGCGTCGGTGAAGCCGAGATCGCGGTTGAGGCCATGGCGGACGTTGTCGCCGTCCAGCAGATAGGTGTGGCGGCCCTGGGCCAGCAGTTTCTTTTCGACCAGATTGGCGATGGTCGATTTGCCGGCCCCCGAAAGGCCGGTAAACCACAGCACCGCCGGCCGCTGGCGCTTGGCCGCCGCCCGGGTCGCCTTGTTCACGTCCACCGCCTGCCAGTGGATGTTCTGCGAACGGCGCAGGGCGAAGTGGATCATCCCCGCCCCGACCGTGGCGTTGGTCAGCTTGTCGATCAGGATGAAGCCGCCCAGATCGTGATCGTCCTGGTACGGATCGAAGGCGATGGCCTTGTCGAGGCTGAGGTTGCAGACGCCGATTTCGTTCAGTTCGAGCTGCGGGGCGGCCAGGTGTTCGAGGGTGTTGACATTGATCTTGTATTTCGGCTCGGCCGCCGTCGCCGTGGCGCTCGTCGCGCCGATCTTCACGCCGTAGGCGCGGCCGGGCAGCATGGGCTCGGGGGCCATCCACACGATGGTGGTCTCGAACTGGTCGGCGACCTCGGTGGGCGACTTGGCCGCCGCGATCACGTCGCCGCGCGAACAGTCGATCTCGTCGGTGAGGGTGAGGGTCACCGACTGCCCCGCCACGGCGGCGTCGAGATCGCCGTCCTGGGTGACGATGCGGGCGATGCGGCTCTCGCGCCCCGACGGCAGGACGCGGATGGGATCGCCGATCTTCACGACGCCCGACGCGATCTCGCCGGCAAAGCCGCGGAAGTCCAGGTTCGGCCGGTTGACCCACTGCACCGGCATGCGCAGCGGCCCGGCCTGGAGGCGTTCGTCGTCGATCTCCACCGTTTCCAGATGGCTCATCAACGAGGGCCCGTCGTACCACGGCGTGCGATCGCTCAGGGAGGCGATGTTGTCGCCCTTCAGGCCGCTGATCGGGATGGCCAGGATGTCGGTCAGGCCCAGTTCGCCGGCGAAGGCGCGATAGTCGGCGGCGATGACGTCGAACACACCCTGGTCGAAATCGACCAGATCCATCTTGTTCACCGCCAGCACCACATGTCTGATGCCGATCAGGCTGACCAGGAAGCTGTGGCGACGCGTCTGGGTCAGCACCCCCTTGCGCGCGTCGATCAGGATGACCGCCAGGTCGGCGGTGGAGGCGCCGGTGATCATGTTGCGGGTGTACTGCTCATGGCCGGGCGTGTCGGCGACGATGAACTTGCGTTTGTCGGTGGAGAAGAACCGGTAGGCGACATCGATCGTGATGCCCTGTTCGCGCTCGGCGGCCAGTCCATCGACCAGCAGGGCGAAATCGATCTCGCCGCCCTGGGTGCCGATCCGCTTGGAATCGGCCTCCAGAGCGGCCAGCTGATCCTCGAAGATCATCTTCGAATCGTAGAGCAGCCGCCCGATCAGGGTCGATTTGCCGTCGTCCACCGAGCCGCAGGTGATGAACCGCAGCAGGGACTTGTGCTGATGCGCCTCGAGATAGGCGTCGATGTCGGTTTCGATGAGGTCGGAAACGTGGGCCATGCCTACACTCTCCGGACCGCGGTCGTCTCGACCGCGAGCGGCGCAAGAGGCGGGCGGGACGCCCGCCCTCCGAGGACGGCGACTTCCATCAGAAATACCCCTCGCGCTTCTTCTTCTCCATCGAGGCGGCCTGGTCGTGGTCGATGGCCCGGCCCTGGCGCTCGGAGGTGGTGGTGAGCAGCATTTCCTGGATGATCGCCGGCAGGGTGTCCGCTTCGCTTTCCACCGCCCCGGTCAGGGGATAGCAGCCCAGGGTGCGGAAACGCACCTTGCGCATCGTCGGCGCCTCGCCGTCATTGAGGCGCATCCGGTCGTCATCGACCATGATCAGCACCCCATCGCGCTCGACGACCGGCCGTTCGGCGGCGAAATAGAGCGGCACGATGGGGATGTCCTCAAGGTGGATGTATTGCCAGATGTCCAGCTCGGTCCAGTTGGAGATCGGGAACACCCTGAGACTCTGGCCCTTGGCGATCCTGGTGTTGTAGAGCTTCCACAGCTCCGGCCGCTGGTTCTTGGGGTCCCAGCCGTGCTGGGCGGTACGCACCGAGACGACCCGCTCCTTGGCCCGGCTCTTCTCCTCGTCGCGCCGCGCCCCGCCGAACGCCGCGTCGAAGCCGTATTTGGTGAGCGCCTGCTTGAGGCCCTCGGTCTTCCAAAGATCGGTGTGCAGCGCCCCGTGATCGAAGGGATTGATGCCGCGCGCCTCGGCGTCCGGATTCTTGTGGACCAGCAGTTCGAAGCCCAGCTCCCGCGCCATGCGCTCGCGCATCTCGTACATGGCCCGGAACTTCCAGGTGGTGTCCACGTGCAGGAGCGGAAAGGGCGGCTTGGCGGGGAAGAAGGCCTTGGCCGCCAGATGCAGCATGACCGCCGAGTCCTTGCCCACCGAATAGAGCATCACTGGCTTCTCGCACTCGGCCACGATTTCGCGCATGATGTGGATGCTCTCGGCTTCCAGGCGCTGGAGGTGGGTGAGCACGGTGGGCGCGCGATGACGCGGCGCGGCGGGGCCCGAGTCGGAGGCGGCGGCGAGATCGAGCGACATATTCAGCTTATCCGGCCCCTTAAGGCGTCACGAAAAATCCGCCGCCGCATCCCTGCGGGCGACGGACGGCCCTTCGCCGCACCGCTTAGGCGAGCGCGGTCGCGATGGCAAGGGAAAGGGGATTTTGCCGGAGCGTGGGCGTCCCGCCCGCGTCTCCCCGGCGGATCGAAGGATTCGAAAAAAAAGAGCGGGCGGGACGCCCGCGCTCCGATGAGGGTGTTCAGCCCATCGCCCTTGAGCAGTTGACGGCGCCACGAGGCGTAAGTCACGACACAAGAGGCGGGTTGGCAAACGCAAAGGACAAAAAAACATGCTCAAGGATCTTTTCGGACTGCACGGCCGCGTCGCCCTGGTCACCGGCGGCTCGCGGGGGATCGGCAAGATGATCGCCGAGGGCTTCATCATGCAGGGGGCGAAGGTCTATATCTCTTCGCGCAAGCCCGGCCCGTGCGACGCGACCGCCGCCGCGCTCTCGAAGGGGGGCGAGACGTGCGTCTCGCTTCCGCAGGACATCTCCACGGTCGAGGGCTGCAAGGCGCTGGCGGCGCGGATGGCCGACCTTGAGCCCAGGCTCGACATCCTGGTCAACAACGCCGGCGCGGCCTGGGGCGCGGCGTTCGACGACTTTCCGGAGAGCGGCTGGGACAAGGTGCTGAACCTTAACCTCAAATCGCCGTTCTTCCTCACTCAGGCCCTGCACGGCGCGCTCGCCGCCGCCGCCTCGCCCGAGCGCCCGGCCAAGGTGATCAACATCGCCTCCATCGACGGCATCCGGCTCAATCCGATGGAGACCTATTCCTATCACGCCTCCAAGGCCGGCCTGATCTACCTGACCCGCCGCATGGCCGCGCGCCTGATCGCCGACCACATCGTGGTCACCGCCATCGCGCCCGGCGCCTTCGCCTCGGACATGAACCGCGTCGCCAGGGACCACGGTGACGCCGTGGCCCGCCACATCCCCTCGCGCCGTACCGGAACGCCCGAGGACATGGCGGCGGCCGCCATCTATCTCGCCTCGCGAGCCGGCGACTACGTGGTCGGCGCGACGATCCCGGTGGATGGCGGCGTGGCTCTAGCGGAGGCGGGGGGCGGCTGGGCGTAGGCTCTCAGAAACACCTCCACCGCCTCGGCCGCGTATCGCCGCAATGACGCCGGCCGGCTATCCACTTCCGCCCCGATCAGGGCGCGGTTGATCAGGTCGGCTTCCAGGAGGCCGCGCAGGTGCATGGCGGCCCGCCAGGGGTCTTCGGCCCGCAGGCGCCCGGCCTTCGCCTCACCTTCGAGGAAATCGGCCATCTTGGCCCACACCAGCCTGGGGCCGCGTTCGTAGAGCCGCTGGCCGATGCCCGATCGCGATCCTTCGGCGATGGACATGCGGCGCGCCGCCAGCGCCTCGCCCGATAGGGTGAGCTTCAAAAGGCGCGCCCCGAAACGCTCCAAGGTCCGTCGCAGGTCTCCCGAGGGTGTCAAGGCGTCGAACACCGCCTGGGCGTGGTCCAGGACGTCGCCCAGCATGACGGCCAGGAACAGCTCATCCTTTGAGGAGAAATAGCGGTAGAGGGTCGCCTTGGAGCCGCCGACGCGGGCGGCGATGTCGGTCATGCCGGCCCCTGCCAGGCCCTTGTCGCGGAACACCGCGCCGGCCGCTTCCAGGATCGCCTTGCGCTTGGCGTCGGTCTTGACGCGCATGAGATCCTCCCTTTTCGAAACCGAACTGTATCCTTTTGGCTTGACAGGCGCCAGTGCTGATCGTTACCCAATCGGCGAACAGCCCGGGTGGCGGGGATCGCGCCAGGACAGTCATTTCCTAAAAAGGGCGACGGCCGCGTGAATCCGATCGACGAAGAGGCCGTCGCCGCCGACGAAAAGCCGCCCGCCATCGCCCGCTGGCGCTGGCCGCTGATGATCGGCGGGCCGGTGGTGATTCTCGCCGTGGTGGCCTGGTTCGTGCTGACCGGCGGCCGCTCCGAGGCCACCGACGACGCCTATGTCCAGGCCGGCAAGGCGCCGATCAGCGCCGCCATCGCCGGGCGGGTGATCGAGGTCGACGTGAAGGAAAACCAGCCCGTCAAGGCCGGCCAGGTGCTGTTCAAGCTCGATCCGTCCGACCAGCAGGCCGCCGCCCGGCGCGCCCAGGCGGCCCTGGCCAGCGCCCAGCTTCAGGTGGTCTCCCTGCGCGCCGCGCTCGATCAGCAGCGGCTGGTGCTCGGCAGCGCCCTCACCACCCAGGCCTTCTCGGCCCGCGAGGCGGCCCGCCAGCGCGCCCTGGTGGCGGCGGGGGTGGCGTCGCGCCAGCAGGCCGACCAGGCCCGTCAGGACGCCGATCTGGCGACCGCTCAGGCCGCCGTCGCCCGCCAGCAGGTGGCGACCGCCCTGGCCAACCTGGGGGCGGCGGCCAAGGCCCCGGGAGACTATCCCGCCGTCCTCCAGGCCCAGGCGTCCTTGAGCGCCATGCGGCTCGATCTTTCCCGCACCGTGGTCTACGCGCCCACCGACGGGGTGGCGGCCAAGGTCGATCAGCTTCAGGTCGGCGCCTACGTCAATCCCGCCCAGACCCTGTTCTTCCTGGTCGCCGGCGAGCCGTGGGTGGAGGCCAATTTCAAGGAGGACCAGCTTCGCAAGATGCGGGTCGGTCAGCCGGCCACGATCAGGATCGACGCCTATGGCGGCGGCGCGTTGGCCGGCCATGTGGCCAGCTTCAGCCCCGGCGCCGGGTCCAGCTTCTCGGCCCTGCCGGCCCAGAACGCCACCGGCAACTGGGTCAAGGTGGTCCAGCGCCTGCCGGTCCGCATCGCCTTCGACAAGCCCCCGCCCGCCGCCGCCGGCCGCGACGGCCTGTCGGCCAAGGTCGTCGTCGATGTGAGGCAGGCTCGCGCCGGCGGTGGCGCCTCAGCTCGTCACTAGTCCCCCATGGCCTCCACCTCCGACATCGCCAACCGCGTGCCGATCACCATCGCCCTGATGCTGGCGACGGTGATGAATTCGCTGGACACCACCATCGCCAACGTCGCCCTGCCGCACATCCAGGGCAGCGTTTCGGCGGCGCCCGACCAGGTCACCTGGATCCTCACCTCCTACCTGATCGCCACGGCGATCATGACGCCGCTGTCGGGCTGGCTCTCCGTGCGCATCGGCCGCAAGCGCATGTTCATGATCTCCATCGCCGGCTTCACGGTGGCTTCCATGCTGTGCGGCATCGCCACCAACCTGGGCGAGATCGTCGCCTTTCGGCTGCTGCAGGGCCTGTTCGGGGCCTCGCTGATCCCGCTTTCCCAGGCGGTGATCCTCGATCTCTATCCGCCCCGCCAGGTCGGCCAGGTCATGGCGCTGTGGGGCGCGGCGGTGATCCTGGGGCCGATCTTCGGGCCGGTGCTCGGCGGCTGGCTCACCGACAACCTGACCTGGCGGTGGGTGTTCTACATCAACCTGCCGATCGGCGCCCTGGCCCTGGCCGGGGTCGTGGCCTTCATGTCCTCCGAGGGCGGCGCGAAGGGGCGGCCGTTCGACTTCCTGGGCTTTTCCTCGCTCATCGTGTTCATCGGCGCCTTCCAGCTGATGGTCGACCGCGGCCCGACCCTGGACTGGTTCTCCTCGCCCGAGATCTGCGCCGAGGCGGTGATCTGCGTGATCGGCCTCTATGTCTTCGCCGTCCAGACGATCGCCGCCAGACACCCGTTCTTTCACCGCGACCTGGCGCTGGACGCCAACTTCGTCACCTGCACCATCTTCGGCTTCTTCATCGGCATACTGCTCTTTTCCACCATGGCGCTGCTGCCGCCGATGATGCAGCAGTTGATGGGCTATTCCGCCCTCCAGAGCGGCGTCGCGACCATGCCGCGCGGCATCGGCTCCTTCGCCGCCATGTTCATCGTCGGGCGCCTAATCGGACGAGTGGACACCCGCCTGATCCTGGCGGTGGGGTTGGCCCTGAGCGCCTTCGCCCTGTGGCAGATGACGAGGTTCGACCTTTCCATGACCGACCGGCCGATCATCGTCTCGGGGATATTCCAGGGGCTCGGCATCGGCCTGATCTTCGTGCCGCTCAGTACTCTGGCCTACGCCACCCTCGCCCCGCGTCACCGGCCCGAGGCCACCGGCGTCTACACCCTGGTGCGCAGCCTCGGGGCCAGCGTCGGCATCTCGATCATGGAAGCCCTGTTGACGGCCAACAGCTCCGTCGTCCATTCCACCCTGGCCGCCCACATCCAGCCGAGCAGTCCGGTGGTCGCCGCCGCCCTGCCGCCGATATTCAACCCGGCCACGGTCGCCGGCCTCACCGCCCTCAACGGCGAAGTGACCCGCCAGGCGGCCATGGTCGCCTATGTCGACGACTTCCGCCTGATGATGATCGTCACCCTGGCCTGCCTGCCCATGCTGCTCTTCATGCGCACCCCCAGATACGCCGCGGAGGCCGTTCATGCCGTGGCTGAATAGCCGGGGGGCGCGAGGCTCCGAACGGCGCCGCGCAGCGAGGGTGGCAGCCATCTTGGCCGCCGCGCTGCTGGCCGCCTGCACTACCGTGGGCCCCAATTTCCACACCCCGGCGGCGCCGGCCGCGCCCGGTTACGCCATGGCCGGGGACGCCCGGCCGGCCATCGCCGAGCTCACGCCGGCGGCGCGCGTGGCGGGACCCTGGTGGCGATCCCTGGGTTCGGCCAGCCTCGACGCGGTGATGACGCAGGCCCTGGCCGGCAACCAGACCGTGGCCGCCGCCGACGCCACCTTGGAGCAGGCGAGGGCCGAGGCGGCCAAGGCGCGCGGCGATCTCGCCCCCCAGGCCAGCCTCTCGGCGGGGGCGCAGCGCGAGCGGATCAACACCCAGGCGTTCGGCATAACTGGCTTTCCCAGCCCGACCATCAACCTGTTCAGCGTCGGCGCCATGGTCTCCTACGATCTGGACGTCTTCGGCGGCGGACGGCGGCGGGTCGAGACTGCGGCGGCGGTGGCGGAGGCCGAGGCGCGGCGGGCCGACGCCGCCTATCTGACCCTCACCGGCGATGTCGCCCTGCGGGCGGTCCAGATCGCCGGGCTGCGGGCCCAGATCGCCGCCGCTGGCGATATCGTCGCCGACGATAAGCGCAACATCGCCATCGTGCGCGCCGCGGAGGCCGCCGGCGGCGAGGCCCCCTCGGCGGCCACCGGCGGCAAGGCCCAGCTCGCCGAGGATCAGGCCCTGCTGCCGCCCCTGGCCCAGCGCCTGGCGGCCGCGCGCCACGCCCTGGCTCTGCTGGTCGGGCGCCCCTCGGCCAATTGGACAGCGCCCGATTTCGCCGTCGCCGACTTCACGCCGCCCTCGCGCATTCCCGTCGCCCTGCCCTCGGGGCTGGTGCGGCGTCGCCCCGACATCCTGGCCGCCGAGGCCGACTTCCACGCCGACGTGGCGCGGATCGGGGTGGCCACCGCCGACCTCTACCCCGACGTCCGCCTGGCCGCCGGTTTCGCCCAATCGGCCCTCACGCCCGGGTCTATCTTCTCCTACGGTTCCTCGGGCTGGAATTTCGGGACCGCCTTGACCGCGCCGATCTTCAACGGCGGCGCGCTGAGGGCCGAAAAGCGCGCGGCCGAGGCCCAGGCCCGCATCTCCCTGGCGCGATACCGCCAGACGGTGCTCACCGCCTTCACCCAGGTTTCCGACGTTCTGACCGCCCTGGCCCACGACGACGAGCAGGCCGTCGCCCTGACCCGCGCCCAGACCACCGCCAAGGCCGCCCTCGACGATCAGCGCGCCGCCTATCGCCTGGGCGGGGCGCCCTTTCTGCCGATCGTGCAAGCTCAGCGCCAATACGACCGCGCGCGCCTGGCCCTCATCGAGGCCCAGGGCCAGCGCCTCGCCGACGTGGTCAGCCTCTACGCCGCCACCGCCGCCGACTGGCGCTCACCTTAAGGACGCGCAGAACCGCTGGATGCGCCCGCACGCTTCTTCCAGGAGGACTGTCGAGGCGGCGTAGCTGACGCGGAAGAAGGGCGAGAGGCCAAACGCCGCCCCGAACACCACCGACACCCCCTCGGCCTCCAAAAGCTCGACGGCGAAATCCCGGTCGCTGGCGATGACCCGCCCGGATGGCGCGCGCTTGCCGATCAGGGCGGCGCAGGACGGAAAGACATAGAAGGCGCCCTGCGGCGTCGGGCAGGAAAGGCCGCTCGCCTGGTTGAGCATGGAGACCACCAGGTCGCGGCGCGCCTCGAACAGGGTGGCGTTGGGGGCGATGAAGTCCTGCGGGCCGTTCAGCGCCTCTACGGCCGCCCACTGCGATATCGAAGCGGGGTTGGAGGTGGTCTGGCTCATCACCTTACGCATGGCGCCGATCAGCGGCTCGGGTCCGCCGGCGTAGCCGATCCGCCAGCCGGTCATGGCGTAGGCCTTCGAGACACCGTTCATGGTTAAGGTGCGCGGATAGAGCGCCGGCGCCGCCTGGGCCATGGTTGAGAACGCGAAGCCGTCGAACACGAGGTGCTCGTACATGTCGTCGGTGAGGATCCACACCTGGGGGTGGCGCAGCAGCACCTCCGCGAGGGCGCCCAACTCGCCTCTCGTATAGGCCGCGCCGGACGGGTTGGAGGGCGAATTGAGGATCAGCCAGCGGGTGCGCGCCGTGATCGCCGCCTCCAGGTCGGCCGGCGCCATCTTGAAGCCGGCTTCGGCGCGGGTGGGCGCGAACACCGGCGTTCCGCCGGCCAGCAGCACCATGTCCGGATAGCTCACCCAATAGGGGGCCGCCATGACGACCTCGTCGCCGGGGTTCAAGGTGGCGACCAGGGCGTTGTAGATCACCGGCTTTCCGCCCGGCGAGACGTTGATCTGCGAGGGCGTGTAGGTCAGGCCGTTCTCGCGCGCGAACTTGGCGCAAATCGCCGCCTTCAATTCCGGTATGCCGTCGACATCGGTGTATTTGGTCTTGCCCTCCCAGATCGCCTGAATGGCGGCCTGCTTGATATTGTCCGGCGTGTCGAGATCCGGCTCGCCGGCGTCCAGCGCGATGATGTCCCGCCCCGCGGCCCGCAGCGCCCGCGCCTGGGCCGCCGCCGCCGCCGTGGCGGACGCCTGGACGCGGCTCAAGGTGGCGGACTGGGCGAACATCGGCGCGACTCTTGGGAGTGGGGGCTTGGACGGCGCCGTTTCTTAAGGCGGGGCGGGCGGCGGCGCAATGCGACGGGGCATGTCGGGTCGGTAATCGCCATCCTGTCGATGAAGGGGAGGGAGGATGCGCGCGGCATGGGGTAAGCTTGCCGCGACTCAAGGCCCGCCCATGACCCTCGCCCCCGACCGCCTGTTCGAAATCGTCGCCGAGCTGGCGCGGCGGCCCGGTCACGAGGCGGTGCGGACCGGCGTCTCCTTCCTGCTCACCGAGGGCCTCGGCGCGGAGTTGCACGACATCCGCCACGAACTTCGGGTGGTCGAGGCGCGCGGACGCATCGACGCCCTGCTCGGCCGCACGGTTTTGGAGTTCAAGTCGAACCTGGCGAGAGAACGGGCCGACGCCTTGGAAGAGCTGTCGCGCTACCTGCCCGAGCGCGAGGCGGCCACCGGTCAGCGTTTCGTCGGCGTCGTCACCGACGGCCTGGACTGGGAGGCTTATGAGCTCCGCGCCGGCGCGCCCTTCTTCCTGCGCCGCCACAAGACCGACCCCAAGAAACCGGACGACCTCCTGGCCTGGCTGGACGGGGCGGTGGCCGCGCGGGCGGAGATTCCGCCCGACGCCCTCAACATCCTCGCCGAACTGGGGGCCGGCAGCGTCGCCTTCCTGCGTGCTCAGGCGGCGCTGGGCGAGGCCTGGACCGCCATTGCCGACCATCCGACCGCCTCCCTGCAACGCCAGTTGTGGTCGCAGCTTCTCACCCTGGTCTATGGCAAGGAGGTCGAGGACGACGATCTCTGGCTGCAGCACACCTTCCTGGTCATCGTCGCCAAGTCCATCGCCGCGCGTGTCCTGGAAGTGGAGGCCGACGATCCGGAGGCCATTCTGTCGGGCCGGGCGTTCGCCGCCGCCGGCGTCTATGGCGCCGTGGAGAGCGACTTCTTCGATTGGATATTGCTGGCCCCCGGCGGCCCCGACCTGGTGCGCCGCCTGGCTCGCCACGTTGGCCGCTTCCGCCTGCGCGAGGTGAAGATCGACGTGCTGAAGATTCTCTACGAATCCCTCATCGACCGCGACCAGCGCCACGGACTTGGCGAATACTACACCCCCGACTGGCTGGCCGCGAAGGTGGTGGCGCGGGCCATCGACAAACCCCTGGAGCAGACAGTGCTGGACCCGGCGTGCGGATCGGGAACCTTCCTCTTCCACGCCGTTCGTCGCGTGCTGGCCGAAGCGAAGGACGCCGGAACCGAGGAGTCCGCCTGGGCGTCCGAAGCCACCCGCCTCGTCGCCGGCATGGATATCCACCCGATCGCGGTGATCATCGCGCGGGTCACCTATCTGCTCGCCTTGGCGCCGGCGCTCGCGGAGCGGTCGGGAACGGTGTCGATTCCGGTCTATCTGAGCGACTCCATGCAGCTTTCGGTTCAAAGCTATATGCGGCGGCAGGAGTTGGTGATCACGGTGCCGGCGGCGCCCGGCCAGTCGGGCGGTCCAATCTCGAACGGCGGCGCCACGGGCGGCGCGGCCACCAACGGGGCGGCGATCCTCGTCTTTCCCGAACACCTGGCCAAGGACGGGCCGCTATTCGACAAGTTGATCGAGGATCTGCGGGCGGCCTCCAACGCCAATGAGTCTTCCGAGCAGTTTCGCCGACGCGCGGAGCTGACGATCCTTGGACCATACGGCGTCGATCTGAAGGCCGCCGAGCGTGACGCCATCGACGACCTCACCAAGACCTACGCCACCTACGATCACCTTCGTCGAAGCGGGCGCAACACCATCTGGGGCTATGTGGCGCGAAACCTGACCAAGCCTTTCAGCTTTTCGGCGGGGCAGCACTGGGCCAGCGTGGTGATCGGCAATCCGCCCTGGCTGGCCTTCCGCCACATGACCGAAGGCCTGCAAAAGCGTTTCCGGGAACTGGCCAAGGCCGAGCGCATCTATGTGGGCGGCAGGATGGCCACTCAGAACGACCTCTGCGCCCTGTTCACCGTGCGCGCCGCCGGCCTCTACCTGCGCCCCGCCGGAACCATCGCCTTCGTCCTGCCGCGCGCGGTGCTGCGAGGCGGCCAGTTCGCCCTGTTCCGCACCGGCAGCTACGACAGCGCCAGGATTGCCTGGGAGGAAGCTTGGGACCTTGACGACGTCGAACCGCTTTTTCCAGTGCCGGCCTGCGTTGTGATTGGCCGACGGCGGGCGACGGCGAAGGCAATACCGGAACGCACGACGACTTTCGCGGGCCGCTTGCCCCTTCGGGATGCCTCCGAGGATATCGCCGATCAACGGCTTAAAATTTCAACGACTGAAAAGCCGCTGAATGCCGGCTCCAAACCATCGTCTTACGCGCGCATGTTCCGCAATGGAGCATCGCTCTTTCCGCGCCTGTTCGTGCTCGTGGAGCGCAAAGCCAGCGGACGCCTGGGCTCGGCTTCGCGACTTCCGTTGGTCGCTAGCCGTAGAAGCTCTCAAGATAAGAAGCCGTGGAAAGACCTATCTAAGCTTGAATACGCCGTGGAGAGTGAATTTATAAAGCCAGTCTATCTTGGTGAAAGTATCCTGCCTTATAGAGTGTGGACGGTATTTGAAGGTGTCATACCCGTCATCGGCAACAATAAATTGTTGAGTGCAAATGAAGCTGCCGATCAAGGGCGCAGCGGCCTTGCAGCTTGGACCAGACACGCTGAACGGGAATGGAACATCAGTAGCAGTGGGAAATTGACGCTCTCGGAGCGGCTCAACTATCACAACGAATTGGGCGCGCAGTTTCCGATACCGGCTCTGCGTGTAATTTATGCCAAATCAGGCACCCAGCCCGCCGCCTGCCTGTTGCGGGATGGCGAGGGCGTGGTGGACCACATGCTCTATTGGGCCACTCCCGACAGCGAAGACGAAGCCTATTATCTCATCGCCATCCTCAACAGCGAGGAAGCCCGCAAGCGTGTCGAAACGCTCCAGGCGCGCGGCTTGTTCGGCGCCCGTCATTTCGACAAGGTGATGTTCACCCTGCCCATTCCGCGCTTTTCGTCCGCCGTGGCCTTGCATGGCGACCTGGCGCGGACCGGGCGGGAGGCCGAGGCGCTGGCGGCGACGTTCGAGATTCCCGCGGCGACTCCCTTCGCCCGCGCTCGCCGGATGGTTCGGGACGGGCTGCGCGCCGCCGGCGTTTCCGATCGCATCGACGCCCTGGTGGCGCGCCTGCTGGATGGCTGAAGGCGCCTTGACCGGCGCCGAGTCGAAGGCGAAGAACGCACGGGAGCACGGAGCGCCCCGAAGATGAGGTGAACGCCCCTCAATTGGACGCGCCATGCCCGATCCCGTCGACGCCTTGATCCTCGATCTGCTGACGTGGTTGGCCCCCGGCCCGCGCCCCTATGGCAAGGTGATGGAGGCCTGGCGCACCTCCTGCCCCAGGCTGACGGTGTGGGAAGACACCCTCGACCGCCGGTTCGTGACTCGCGAACAGACGCCGGCCGATGGAACGCGGGTCGCCCTGACGCCGGCCGGGCGGGCGTTTCTGGAAAAATCCCGCTCGGTGGGATCGCTGAGCGCTTGACGGCGGGGCGCGGCGCCCCTGGAGATGAGCCCGCCATGCGCCGCCTGACCGCCTTCCTCGCCAGCCTGGACGCCCGCGCCTGGCGGAGCATCGCGGCGTCCTTCGCCCTGTTCGGCGGGGTGGGGGTGGTGTTTCTGGTCGGCGCCAAGCTCCTGGGACCCTCCGGCGCGGGCCTGGCCCGGCATTGGCTGGGCTCGGTTCACGGCGCCTGGGCGGGGCCGGCGACGATCGGCGCCTTCGCCGTTCTGGCCTTTCTGGGCCTGCCGCAGTTCGTCCTGATCGCCGCGGCGGTGGCCGCTTTCGGCCCCTGGCCGGGCATGCTCTACAGCTGGGAGGGGACCATGGTTTCCGCCCTGGTCGGCTTTTGGCTGGGCCGCTCGTTCGGGGCCGGGGCGCTGAAGGGCCTGAACAGCGAGGGCGTCGCGCGGTTCACCGCCTTGGTCGGGCGCAACGGCTTTCTGGCCAGCCTCCTTATCCGATTGGTCCCCTTCGCCCCCTTCGTCGTGGTCAACATGGCCGCCGGGGCGGCGTCGGTGCGGCCGCGCGATTTCACGGCCGGCACGGCCCTGGGCATCGTTCCGAAGATCGCCCTGACCGCCCTGGCCGGCGGCTCGCTCATATTGGCCGCGCGGGGACAGGCGCTTTGGCCCTTGGTCTGGTTGGGCGCGGCGGCTCTCGCCTGGATCGCGGTCGGACTGGCCGCCCGCGCCTGGCTGAAGCGGCGCGAGCGGGAGACCGGGGCGCAATAGGCCCTTCGCGCCCAATCCGCGCCCAATTCCCGTATAAGGGTCATCCGCGCCGACGTGGCGCACATGTGGAAAGGAATGCATGGCCGGCCGGAAAATCAACGCGGGCAAATCGGCCGCCCCGCCCTGGACGGCGCCCGACCGGCCGATCCGCTGCGCCATCGTCGGCCTGGGCCAGCGGGGCATGAGTTTCTCCCGGCGCCTCGACCGCCTCGACGGGGTGGAGACGCGCTGGCTGGTCGATCTTTCCGCCGACCGCCTGGAGGCCGCCCTCGAGGTCCTCACCGGGGCCGCCCCGCGCCTCGCCGCCGAGGCCGGCGAAGCCTTCGCCGATCCCGCCGTCGATGCGGTGTTCATCGCCATTCCCGACCATCTCCACCGCCAGTTCGCCGTGGCCGCCTTCGAGGCCGGCAAGCATGTGTTCCTGGAAAAGCCCCTGGCCACCACCCTCGCCGACGCCCTGGCCATCGTGCGCGCCTGGAAGGCCAGCGGCCGGGTGCTGCAGCTCGGCTATGTGCTGCGCGAGACTCCGTTCTACCAGGCCGTCCGGCGGATTCTCGCCGAGGGCGGGTTGGGCGCCGTCCACGCCGTGCGCCTCACCGACGATCTGGGCGTTGTCCATGGGGCCAGCTTCATGCGCCGCTGGCATCGCCGGGCCGCCAACAGCGGCGGCCTCATCGTCCACAAGGGCTGCCATGACCTCGATATGGTCTGCTGGCTGCTCGACGACCGGCCGGCCCGGGTGGCGAGTTTCGGCGGCGCGGAACTGTTCGCCCGCCCCGCCCCGGCCCCCTTCTGTTCGGTCTGCCCGGAGCGAAGCGTCTGTCCCTATGTCGATACCGGCGCCTTCGAGGCGCGCACGCCGGCCCAGCAATCCGACCCCACCGCCTTTGGCCTGGACATCTGCGTGTTCGGCGACGGTCACGACATCGTCGACAATCAGGTGGTCGCCTTCGAAATGGCCGGCGGGGCGCGCGGCGCATTCAGCCTGGGCATGCAGAACCCGCTTGGATCGCGCAGAACCCTGTCGATCCTGGGCGCCAAGGGCCGCCTGGACGGCGTCTTCGAGGCGGGCGCCTTCACCGTCGTCACCAACGACGGCGCCGCGCCTCGGAAATGGTCGATGAAGGGCGCCGGCGCGGGCGGCCACGGCGGGGGCGATGCACGCGCCCTCGTCGCCTTCCTCGACGCCGCCCTCGGCCGCGCCCGCCCCGAAGTCACCGACCCGGCGGACGCCCTAAGGGGCTTGGTCTTCGCCCTGGCGGCGGAAAAGGCGCGGTTGGGGGGGGTGGTGGTGGAGGTGGGGGAGGATCTGGCGGGGCTTGGGTGAGACCGTGACCCCTTCCCCCTCACCGCCTCGGCTCGCAGCGCCAGGGCTAGGGCTTGGCGGCGGTTCCGGTTTGTCGAATCGTGGCCCGCCACAAGCTCGAAGCATCGCCGCCGCTGTTCTCCGGGACGGTTGCATCTGTCCCGACCGACGCCACCCCAAGCTCTCGGAGCCGCTGCGCCACCACGGTGGCGCGGGCGAGCGCCAGCGCACGATCGGCGGACGTCGGGCCCTCCCGGCTCGGGCTGGCCGAGCCGGTTACCGTGGCCGCGCCGCCCCATCTCTTCAGCGCCCAGGCCGCGGATTGGACGTCAAGGTCCGAGGCTTGGTTCAACCGGCGGGAGTCCAGAGCGAACGCGATCGGCGGCGGGTTGCTGAAGGGCGGCGTCAGCTCGACCTTGAGGCCCGGGAAAAAGCGCCGGGCCGCATCTTCCAGGGACTTGTAGTCGGCGAGGGTTCCAGGCCCCTTGAGCCGAACCACGGCGGACAACGCGCGGTCGCTGTCGTGGGTAATGGTCAGCGTCGCCACGTCCCGCAGCAGCAGGCTGAGGCGGGAGGCAGGGTCGGCCGCCCCTTCAGATATCGGTTGGGCCAGCGCGGTGTTGGCCAGGGCACCGCCCGTGGCGGATGCCTGGTCCGCGCCCGAAGCGGCCAGGATCTGTTGAATCTGCACCTGCGAGGCGCCGCCGAGCTGACCGCGGACGGCGGCCGATGCGTCCGCCTTGTAGCGCCGGGTGATCACGATGGCGCGGACGCCTCTGAGCTGACCCTTATCGATGTCGACCGACAAGCTGGTGATATGCGGCGAGGCGGTGGCGAAAGCGGCGTCGATCGCCTCGCGAACGCGATTGGTCTGGTTGGCTTCGACCACGATGCTGCGCAGGGAGAATCCCAACGGCGTCGCCAGCCCCATCAGGGCCACCACCAGCACAAGGCTTTCCCAGCGAAACCCGGCTCGCCGCGGGCGGCTGAACCCGTACCGCCGCGCTACCGTGAACACGGCGGCCAGGATGGCGACGACGTTGGTGAGGAATAGAAGCAGCGAGCCACCGGCGGTGCGCCAATCGCCGGTCGCCAGGCCAAAGCCGGTCACGGCGAGCGGCGGCATCAACGCCGTGGCGATCGCCACGCCCGCGATGACCGAGCCTCGGCGCGTGATGGTGACGTAGGCGCCGACGACGCCGGACAAGACGGCGATCACCAGATCGAGCAAGGTCGGGCGGGTTCGCGCCAGGATCTCCGGCGTGGCTTCCTTAATGGGCGAAAGCCAAACGATCAGGGCGCCGACCAGGATCGAGAACGCCGCGCCCAGGACGAGCGCGCCGGCGGACTTGGCGAAGTTGCGCGGCTCGAGCCGCGCCAGGGCGATGCCCATTCCGATGATCGGGCCCATCAGCGGCGAGATCAGCATAGCGCCGATCACCACGGCAGCCGAGGATTGCAGAAGACCCAGTTCGGCGATGCCGCAGGAGCAGATCAGCAAAACGAAGTATCTGCTCGACAGGCGCGCCGCGGCGAACACGTCTTGGGACACCGATCGACGTTCCTCGTCGGTGGAGGGTGTCCTGAAGCTTAACGTCAGCCGGCGCCAAAGGACCGCCCGCACGCCGCGGTCCAGCAGGGCCGAGCGGCGGTCGCCGGAGCGCCGAGATGACGTGTCCGGCGGCGTCACCGGCGACCCGGGTCTCCGTAACCGAACAGACGGCTCATCCGGACCTCTGGCCCGTCAGGGCCTCGGACCAGGCTCTCATCGACCGGCGGGCGAGCCGGTCAGCCGGCCCTTTCGTCACTTCGAAATGCGTGGTCTCGCCGGTTCGGACGAACGCGATGTCGAACGCCGCGGTTCCCAGCCGCGGGTCCCGAACGGTCAGGTTCGGCATCCAGGTGGGAAGATGAGGATCTACGTGGAGCATTTTGTTGGGGGCGTCTGGCTGAAACCCGATCATGGCCTGAAGCAGCGAGAAAATCGAGCCCGCGGCCGAGCTAGGGCGAAGGCTCCGCGCCGCGCGATGGGCGCCATTGGAGGCGCCGCGCCAATAGGGCGATCCCGGCGACTACACCGACGGCGGCCACCGCCCCGGCGGCGTAGCGGTGCCGGCTGGTGAACATTTCCCAGCTTCCGGTGCGCGCCCGGTCGTCAAACCGCCCATGGGCGCCGTAGGGACCCGGCACGGGATCGAACAGGTTGCCCGGCGCGGAAGGATCCGAGGGCTGGTCGGTCAGCTGGCCGGTGTAACCGGACTTGGCGAGATAGTGGTCGATCAGACCGGGGGCGACACGGTTGCCGAGGATCGCCTTGACCGTCGGAAAGCCGACCCAGATTTGGCGGCGCGGGTGGAAGGCCCCGAAATAGATCGCTCGCGCGGCGACTTCGGGTTGATAGATCGGGGGCACGGGTTGGGCCTTGCGGCCCATCTTGTTGCGCGCCCAGTCGAATTGCGGGGTGTTGACCGCCGGCAGATCGACCTCGGTCACGGTGACCTTGATCCTGTCATGATAGAGTTCGGAGCGGAGCGCGCCGAGAAAGCCGCGGATAGCGAACTTGGCTCCGCAGTAGACCGACTGCAACGGCACCGAGCGGTAGGCGAGGGCGGATCCGACGCAGACGATGGCGCCGCGATTTCGCGGCCGCATTCGCCTGAGCGCCGCCATCGCGCCGTGAACCTGGCCGAGGTACGTGACAGCCGTGCCGCGCTGGAATTCTTCCGGCGTGAGCCGGTGAACCGGCGCAAACACGGTCGCCATGGCGACGTTCACCCAGACGTCGATCGGCCCCAGTTCCGCCTCGACCCGATCGGCCGCGGCATCGACCGCCGCGGCGTCCGCGACATCGGTCGAGATCGGCAAGGCGCGAACGCCCATCGCGCGAAGTTCGGCGGCCGCGGTTTCGAGACGGTCCGGGTCGCGCGACAGGAGAGCGACATCGCAGCCGTTACGGGCAAACTCCGTCGCGGTGGCGCGCCCAACCCCGGCGCCAGCGCCTGTCACGACGACGATCTTTGTCATTGGTATGCACATCCGGCCGCGTGGGCGCGACCGCCAAGGCCTAGCTAATGGGTGCTCCGATCGCCGGGCGGCCGTCCCCGACTCCGTGCATTTGCGAACGCATGCCTGACCTGGCGGTTCCGAGGATCGACGAACGCGACCCCGCTCCAGACACCTCCATCCGATCGGTGGAAGCAAGTCCCGAGCGGAGCATCTTTCGCGATTGACCTGTGAACAATGAGCGACGCGCGGCGTTAGCTGTATGCACTGAACCATCCATGGCCGTGGCGCTCGGGTTTTGGCGCTCGGCACGGGAACATTTTCAATGAGACGGCGGCTCGGGAGCGCGGCGACAGGCGCGGTCATCGTTTCGATGGCGCTGACGGCGGTCGCACACGCCGGTTCTGACACTCTGAAAGGCCGAGACTGGGGCTTGCGGCATTTGGGACCGAGCGGACTGGAGAAATGCAGCGCGTTCCGGAAGGTGCGCACACATACCGCTCGGCTGCAGGCCTCCGGCGGCGGCGCCATCACCGCTTCGCAACGACACCGACTGGAGTTCGAGTTGAGAACCGCCAATAACATGCCGCCGAAGGGCTTGACGCCTTCTCAATGTGGCGTGCCGCTCTAGACTCGTTCGCCTTCGTTCCTGGAAAGACGGCGCGATGAGAGGCCGCAGGGTGCCTACGCCTTCCCCGCCGCGTTCCAATGGGCGACCTTTCCGAAGGTCAGGCCCTGGACGACGATCGAAAAGATCACCACGGCGAAGGTCGTGGACAGGATCAGAACCTGGGCCGGCCCGCGCGGGACACTGAGGGCCATGGCCAGCGACAGCGCGCCGTGCAGGCCCCCCCAGCCCAGCACCAGCCCGGCATGCCGCTCGCCCTCACGCGCCTGGAGATAGGCGCCCCACGGGAGGACCACCGCGAATCGCGCGGCCAGGACGAGGACGATCGCCACGGCCCAAAGGCCCGCCAGCCGACCGTCATAGGGAATCACCAGGACTTCCAGGCCGAGGAGCATGAAAAGCACGGCGTTGAGGATCTCGTCGATCAGGGTCCAGAACCCCCGCACATATCGTTGCGTGGTTTCGCTCATGGTCCTGAGCCCGGCGTCGCCCATCAGCAGGCCGGCGGCGACGACCGCGATGGGACCGCTGATTCCGAGCGCCTGCGCCGCGGCATAGGCTCCGGCGGCCAGCGCCAGCGAGAGCGTCACCTCCACGGCATAGTCGTCGATCGTCCGGATAACGCGGATCGCCAGCCAACCGGCGGCGAGGCCGAACGCCAGGCCGCCGAAAGCCTGCAGCGCCACCTGGCCGACCGCTCCGAGTGGGTGGAGGCCGGCGCCGCCGCCGGCGATCGCGAGGGCCGCGGTGAAGATCACGATGCCGACCCCGTCGTTGAACAGCGCCTCTCCCTGCAACACCACCTCGAGCGCCTTGGAGAGCTTGCCCCGACGGACGGCGGCCAGGACCGCGATCGGGTCGGTGGGGCTGATCAGCGCGCCAAATACGCAGGCCCAGGGGAGGGTCAGGTTCAAGCCCAGCAGACGTGCGGCCAGCCACAGTCCGACGCCGACGATGATGGTGGACGCAAGGACGCCGAGCGTGGCCAGGGTCCAGACCGCCAGGCGTCGACGTCGCAGTTCGGTCAGGTCCACCTGCATCGCCCCGGCGAACAGCAGGAAGCCCAGCATGTAGCCGAGCACGGCCTTGGGGAAATCGACCGCGGCGACCGCCGCGATCACCCGCCCGGCTCCCCCCTGCGGCGCCAGATATTGGAATCCCAGCAGCAGGCCGGCGTTGAGCCCCCCCGCGATGACCATGACGGTGGCGCTCGGCCAGTGCAGCAGGCGCGCGTTCACCCAGCCGGCCAAACCGATGAGGACAAGGAAGAGCGCCGCCAGCTGGAAGAGCGTCATCTGAACAGGCCTCGCACGCCGGGCCGCGTCAGCCACCACACAATGACGGCCGCGACAATCACGCCCAAGCCGCCCTCCGATGGCGCCCCAAGCGCGACCCGGGCGGCGTCCGCCAGGCCGTTGACGACAAAGATCGCCAGCGCCAAGCCCCAACCCCAGCGATGTCGCGCGAAGCATCCGGAGCTCGCCGCGGCCATGGCGACCGAGAGGCCGCAAAACCCGACCCCGGCGAGAGGGCCCATGCCGAGCAACGTCTCATGATCCCTGGGCTTGATCCGCCATATGACATCCAGCGCCCCGTTGGGCGCCAGGAGGGACACGCCGGCGGCGGCGGTCAGGACCGTGGCGATGGCGAAGAACAGGCCGGCCGCGATCGGCGTGACGGGGCGGTGGCCGCCTGAGCTGGTTTTCCCGAAGCGGTTCACCTGCTGGCCCTCGCCAAGTTCATGTTGAGCCGGAATGGGTGCGCTCGCTTGTCCAGATTGGCGCATTCTCGGTGCGATTGCCGATCTATCCGCTGACCCTCGCGCCGATCAAGGCCATCGGCCACCGCGACCTCAAGAACAGCGCGGCGAATCCGATACGTCGTCGGGACGCGGGACTCAGTCCTGAAGCACCCAGCGGAAGACACGCCGCAACTCGGCCGCCCCGGCCGAGCTGAACCATCGGCCGTGGGCGAGGATCACGCGCTCGGGGTTCCACGCGATCATTCGCTCGACCGCGGCCCGCAACGTCTTGGCGCGGAGCAGGAACGCCAACCCCATGTCGAGCGGCCGCCTCCCATCCTGGTCGGCGACCCCGGCCCAGCGCAGCAGCCGCCGCACCGACGGACTTCTCAAGCGCGAGCATTCGAAGTTCTCGATCAGGTCGGTGAGGATCAATGTGCGCGTCGGCCGATGGAGGAAGACGCCCTCGGTCAGGACGTTACCGCGCACCAGGAACTGGTCGAGCGTGGACGCCCAGGCGGACGGCGGTGCGTCAGTCAGGGATCGGAAGGATGGCAACGGCCGTTTCGCCGAGCGTTTAAGACCGGGCGGCCCCCACACCTCCGCCTCGGGGAAGCGCGCCTTCCAGTCGGGAATCCACCGATGGTGAAAGGTGTTCGGGGCGATCAGGAACCGGACCGGGCCGATCTTCTCGAGGCCGCGAAGCAGAGGCTCGGCCGGCGCCGTCGGGGAGTGGAGCCACAGCCCGCCCCCGGGCAACCGCACCACCGTCATGCGGGTCGGATGGCCCAGCCTGAAGCCGGGCGGACCGAACCCGATCTCCGGCCCATCAACGATCCAGATGTCCCGCGCGACCTTCTTGAGCGTGTCGAGCGGCGTATAGGGTGTGTAGGCGTTGGTGCCCACGCGCTCAGACGGCCGCCCCGTCGCCGTTCGCTGGCGACATCTCGAGCATCCTCAGCGACGGGCAGACCAGCTCCTCCTGATTGGCGTCGCAACGTGCGATCCAGCCTTCGAGCTCGCGGCGGAGCGCGATGAGTTCACCGATGCGCGCCTCGATCACGACAAGCTGGCAGGCGGCGAGCGCCCGGCCGGCTGTGCAGGAAGGCCGCCGGCGCACTTCCAGAAGGGCGGCGACCTGGGCGAGCGTGAAGCCCGTCGCCTTGGCGGCGCGAATGAATCGCAGCCGCCCTCGGTGCGCCTCGTCATAGCGGCGCACGCCGCGCGGAGGCCGCGGCGGCTCATCCAGCAAGTTCAGCCGCTGGTAATAGCGGATCGTCTCGACGCTCACCCCTTCGGCGTTGGCGAGGGCGCCGATCGTGCGGCTTCGAGACATCGCTTGACTCCGTACTTGGGTACGGAAGGTAGGCTCGCTGGCGATGGCCGCAAACCCCTCGCCTGGCGAACCGATCCTGGCCTGCACGCTGACTTGCCCGGCGTGCGGCGCCCGGCACGACGAGATCATGCCGGTCGACGCCTGCCTCTGGCGCTACGATTGCCAGGCCTGCGGCGCCGAGCTGAAGCCGCTGCCAGGGCGATGCTGCGTCTACTGCTCCTACGGGTCGGCGCCATGTCCGTCCGCTCGGGAGACGACGGAAAGGGCCTGCCAATGAGCACCGAACCTCGCGCCGCGCGCGACCTCCTGCGCGACTGGCGCATCCCGCTGCTCGCCTATGGTCTGCCGACCGCGGCGATCGTCGCCGCCGGATCGGCGACCTTGACGACCGGCGGACGTGCGGCGATCTGGGCCGTGGCCTCATCGATCATGGGCGCCGTCTGCCTAGCCAACGCCTTCCGCTGCGGCCGGGTCCATTGTTACTTCACCGGGCCTTTCTTTCTGGCCATGGCGGGGGCGTCGGTGCTTTACGGAGCGGGCGTGCTTTCTCTCGGCCCAAACGGGTGGAATTGGCTCGGCCTCGTCCTGTTGATCGGGGCGATCTTGCTCATGACGCTCCCGGAATGGATCCTCGGCAAGTATCGGCGCCCTGCCGACGCGGACCGAGACGCGCCTCAGATCGATCGCCTGTAGTCCGGCAACTTGAAGTCATCTCTCATCTGGGCGCCGATCAGCAAGCCGGGCACGCCAGGGATGGCCATCAAGCGGGTCGCCTGGTTGCGCAGCCAGACGCCCATGGCCGTGCGTGGCGTAAACGAACTCGCGAAGCCGCGCGCCGATTTCTGTTTTCCTTCGACGAAACGCCTGAGCCGGCGCTCATAAGCAGCGAAGGCTCGGCCGTGGTCGCCGTCGGCCGCCGCGAGTTCCCCCGCCAGCACATAGGCCTCCGTCATTCCAAGTCCGGTCCCCTCGCCGGCGACCAGGGAGACGCAGGCCGCGGCGTCCCCCACCACGGCCACGCGACCCTTCGTCCAGGTCTCCATGGAGATCTGGCTCACTCGGTCGAAGTAGATGTCATCGATGGCGTGGAGCGAGGCGGCGATGCTCGGCCACTCCCAGCGGGCGTCGGCGAAGACCCGAACGAGTGTCGCCTTGCGCTCCTCGATCGACCTTGGTTCAGGCCCGTCCAGATGCTCGGCGGCGAAGACCAACAGGAACATGGTCCTGTCGCCCCGCAGCGCGAAACGCGAGATCTGCCGACCTGGATAGCCATAACTCACATAGGCCAGTTCGTCGCGGGGCAGGTAACCGTCGGTTTCGAAGGCGGCGACGTAGTAGCCGATGTGCCTCTCGAATTGCGCCTGGGGACCAAACACGAGGGCGCGCACGTTGGAGTGCAGTCCATCGGCGCCGATGACCAGGTCGAAGTCCCGCTCGGTCCCGTCGTCGAATTTCAGCGCGACGCCTCCGGGGTGCTCCTGGATGGACGCGATGGCCGTGCCGAACAGGGTCTCGGCCCGCCCGTCCACGGCTCGGTAGATCACGGCGGCCAGGTCCCCGCGCGGCAGGCTGGTGAACCGGTCGCCCAGCTCGCGGGCCATGGTGTCCGCCGATATGCTGCCGGCGGTGCGCCCGCGACCGTCGACATAGCGAACTTCCTGCAACTCGTAGGCCGCCGCCCGGACCGCGGGCAGAATCACCATGCGTTCGGCGACCTCATAGCCGACGCCCCAGAAGTCGATCATGTAGCCGCCAGCGCGAAGCGTCGGCGCCGCCTCGATGAGCGTCGGAGAATGGCCATAACGCATCAGCCAATAGGCGAGGGTCGGCCCCGCGACTCCCGCGCCGCTGATCGCCACCTTCATGCCGCTGCTCCCCGGTTCGAGCGCACCGGCGCCAAGCCGTCCAAACGCGTTTCAGGATTGAACCTCGCCCAAAAAATCATGCGGGGCCAGGTTCGAACGCTTCCCACGCCATGTTAGTCACGCCGTGATACAATTTCGACTCCCATCCTTCGACGCCGCGCCTTGCGCCACCCGGTCAGCTTTGGGGGCGCATCGGGCCGACCGGCGCCGCTTCGTGGCTGGCGAGAGCGACGGCGCCCCAAGGCCGTTCGGCCGCCGCGCCCTTTCCCGAATGCAGAGCCAGAAACCCGATCGTCAGGGTCGCCGCCAGGATAAGGGCCACGAACGCACTCAGCCCCAGCGCGAGGGCGCGATTCTTCGGCCTCTGCTGCGCCATGAAAGCCGCCGCCGTGACCGGTGGAACTTCGGCCGATGTGCCGGCGACGGCGATCCGCCGTTCGTCCGCCTTTTCCTCATTGGCGGCCCAGGCGTGCGCCACCACCACGACGGCCAGCAGCATCATCATGCTCGAAGGGACCCACATGATGAAGCCGCCCAGCCGCTCGTCGTTGATCGGCGAGATAGGGAACAAGCGGCCCACCACGTCGTAGGCGGGATAGAGTTCCCGACCCTTGAACGTGGTGTAGGCGCCGATCGGGATGTTCGAGAGCACCGCCAGCCACAGCATCATCAGCCGCGCGCCGAACCCCGTCCCCTTGGGCGCGGGTCGATGATCGAAGACCCGCCAGAAGAACAGCAACCCCGCCGCCAGCATGGTCAGGTGCATGGCGTAGTGCACGGCTTCGTTCACGATGGCGAGATTGTGCAGGGGCGGCCACTGCCAGACGTAGAGCGAGGCGACGAACAGCGGGGTCACCACCAGCGGCCGGGTCAGGAAGCCGAACACCGAGCGCGTCACCCGCGCGGCAAGCACCGGCGCCAGCCCGTTGCGCCGCAACCAGGCGGGCAGACCGGCGATCAGCACGCCCTGGGGTTGGGAAAGGGCGATCAGCATCGGTCCGACCTCGCGGAGCAACATGTGCTGGATCTGGTGCATGAAGAAGAGGTGGTCGGCGAAAGCGTCGAGGGGCGAGACCAGCGACAGGAAGGCGGCGGACACACCCCAGAAGAACGCCGCGTGCCGCCAGGGCTTAGCTTCGAACGCCCCGGGCCGCCGAAGGAGGCCGGCCGCGTAGATCGCCAACACCAGGATCGTCGGAACAAGGATGTCCGGCGTCACGTTCCAGGCCGACCACACCGTCCTGGCGGTCACCGCGTCCGGCGCCGCCAGCGCCACCGACGGCGTTGACAGAAGGATGAGCGTGGACACCGGACGCCACGTCTTCCAGCGCGCGCGCCTACGGGAAGATGGGGTGCGAATCACGCTTCACGCTAAACACTCGAGCACACCTTCGTGGAACGGCCGAGAGATCGGCCATCGGAGGGAGCGCCATCGACCACGCTCTACCGGGTTGCGACTCGAGCGCCTGCGCGCCGCGGCGCGGCGGTTGGAGCCATATATCGTAACCACATTTGCGCAAGTCTCTGCGTGAGGCGCGCTGGAAATATGGCGTGAAAGGATGCATATTCCGGTGGGCGCCTGACCGCCGTTCGAACAGGTTCGATCCAAGACGAGATCCGCGGGCGGCGGCAAAGACCAGCCACAGGCGTTTGCACCATGACCGATCAAGCGGCGACTCTTCGGGCGCCCGGAGAGAAGCCTCGCAAAGCCGTCGTTCTCGATGAGGTGCGGCGGCTGCCGCTCTCGTACCTGTCGCTTCTGGCCCTGATCGTCGGCGTGGTGACCGGCCTTGGCGCCGTCGCCTTTCGCGACCTGATCGGCCTCATCCACAACCTGTTGTTCACCGGCCATGCGCATGTCCATTACGACGCGAACGTCTTCACCCTGCCCAGTCCCTGGGGCGCCTGGGTGATCCTGGTCCCGGTCCTCGGCGCGGCGGCGGTGACCTTCCTGGTCTCCAACTTCGCCCCGGAGGCCAAGGGGCACGGCGTGCCCGAGGTCATGGACGCGATCTACTACAAGGGCGGGATCATCCGGCCCGTGGTCGCCCTGATCAAGTCCCTGGCCTCGGCGATCGCCATCGGCAGCGGCGCCTCGGTGGGCCGCGAGGGACCGATCATCCAGATCGGTTCGGCGCTCGGCTCGACCTTCGGCCAGGTCATCCGCATGCCCACCGGCCAGAGGATCGCCCTGGTCGCGGCCGGGGCCGGAGCGGGAATCGCCGCCACCTTCAACACCCCGATCGGCGGGGTGATGTTCGCCATCGAACTCATGCTCCCCGAGGTGAGCGTCGCCACCTTCCTGCCGGTCGCGATCGCCACCGGCGCGGCGACGTTTGTCGGCCGCTGGTTCCTGGGCGATCAGCCGGCCTTTCACGTTCCCTTCATTGCTCCGATGGGGGCGAACGGAGTGGGGCTGATCCTGCTGTCGCTGTTCGCGGCGCTGGGCGCCGTCACCGGAGTCGCGGCGGCGGGGTTCATCCGCGCGCTCCACCTGATCGAAGACCTGTTCGAGGCGATCGGGTCCCGCTACCTGCGCCACATGCTGGGGATGCTGCTCGTCGGGATCCTCATCTGGACCCTGCTGCAGCTCTTCGGCCGCTACTACGTGGAGGGGGTCGGCTATGCGACCGTTCAGGCCATTCTCACCGGCCGCCTGACCGCCTTCTGGTTGCTCGGGCTGCTCTTTGTCTGCAAGGCCCTGGCGACCTCGCTCAGCCTCGGTTCGGGATCTTCGGGAGGCATCTTCTCACCATCCCTGTTCATGGGCGCCGCCCTGGGTGGGGGGTTCGCCGCCCTCCTGTCGTCCTGGGGATTCTCCATCCCTCTGAGCATCCCCGCCTTCGCCATGGTCGGCATGGGCGCGATGGTCGGCGGCGGCACCGGGGCGGTGATGACCGCGGTGGTGATGATCTTCGAGATGACGCTGGACTACGGCATCGTCATGCCGATGATCGTCGCCGTGGCGATGAGCGTCGGGGTCCGTCGGGTGCTGTCGCGGGAGAACATCTACACCTTGAAGCTGGTCCGCCGGGGCCAGCAAATCCCCAAGGCGCGTCACGCCAACATGTTTCTCGTCCGCCGTGCGAAGGAGGTCATGGACGCCGACGTGCTGGTCCTGCCGGCCGAAGCGAGCTTCGATGCGTTCCTCCGGGCCCATGAGCAGGAGGGCCGGTTGCGCTATGTAGTGGTGACATCCAAGGGCCGGCTGCACGGCGTGATCCGGGTCAACACGGGTCTTCGGCGCGGGCTCGGCGGCGCCCAGACCGGCGTGACCCTCGGCGAAGTGGCCAGCCGCGAATTCACCGTCGTCGGCGAAGACGACGTCGTCTTTGACGTCATCGACCGGATGTGGCGCAAGAACGCCATCATGGCGGTGGTCATCAGGGGCGCGGGCGTGCCGCGCGGCGCCGATGTGGTGGGCGTGATCACCAAGGAACACGTCGCCGATTCCGTCGCCAGCAGCGTCAAGGACTTTCCGCGCTAGGCGCGGAACCGTGGCGTGGAATGGCGCATTGCGTCGCAGGATCGGCCTCCACGGGGTCGAACGGCCGAATTGAAGCTACGGGAAAAGTGAAGGATTTTCAATCCTATAGGCTGTCTATTGCCCCCATGATGGACTGGACCGACCGGCATTGCCGGGCCTTTCATCGGGTGCTCTCGCGGCGGGCGCGACTCTATACCGAGATGCTGACCACCGGGGCGGTGCTGCATGGCGACCGCTCGCGGCTGCTCGCCTCCGACGCGGCCGAGCAGCCGGTGGCGCTGCAGCTCGGCGGCTCCGATCCGCGTGACCTCGCGGCGGCGGCGCGGATCGGCGAGGACTTCGGCTACGCCGAGATCAATCTCAATGTCGGCTGCCCGTCCGACCGCGTGCAGAGCGGCCGCTTCGGGGCCTGCCTGATGGCGGAGCCGGCGCTGGTCGCCGACTGCATGGCGGCGATCGGGGCGGCGGTGGCGATTCCGGCCACCGTCAAGTGCCGCCTCGGCGTCGACGATCAGGACCCCGAGGCGAGCCTGTTCGCCCTGGCCGATCACTGCCGCGCGGCCGGCGTCGGCGTCATCATCGTGCATGCGCGCAAGGCCTGGCTGAAGGGCCTGTCGCCGAAGGAAAACCGCGACGTGCCGCCCCTCGACCATGGCCTTGTCCATCGCCTCAAGCGCGAGCGCCCGGATCTGACCGTCGTGATCAATGGGGGCGTCACGTCGCTGGATGAAGCCGCCCGCCACCTGGAGCGGGTCGATGGGGTGATGCTGGGCCGCGCCGCCTACCACCAGCCGGCCATCCTCACCGAGATCGACGGGCGCCTGTTCGGCGAGGCCGCGCCCGCCCTCACGCCCTTCGAGGCGGTGGAGCGCCATCTGGCCTATGTGCGGAGCGAACTGAACCAAGGGACCCATCTGGCCGCCATGACCCGCCCCATGCTGGGCCTCTTCCACGGCCTGCCCGGGGCTCGCGCCTGGCGGCGCACCTTGACGGTGGAGAGCGTCCGGCCAGGGGCCGGCGCGGCGGTGATCGAGCGGGCGCTGGAGGCGGTCCGCGAGGCGGAGCGCGCCGCCCAGTCCCATGCGGCGCGGGTGTTGGCGCCGGTCGGCTGAAGCCCGCGATCAGGGCTTCGGCGGCGCCTTGGCCGGCGCCTTGCCGAAGGCTTCGCGCACCTCATCCTCGGTGATCCGCGCCTTGGGGTTGCCGGGCTGGCCCAGGTTCTGCTCCTCGGTGCCGTCGCCCATGACGCCCGGTTGCGATCCGTCGTTCTTGGCTGGGGTCGGTGTCTCGGTCATGCGCATTCTCCTTGAAGGAACAATTCCCGCCGCCCCGATCCGTTCCGCCGACCCTCGGGCGTCAGATCAGCCCGAGCTTCTCCGGGGCGATCCGCGCCCGCCGCCCCGCCAAGCCCGCCATGATCGCGCGCCGCTTCGCGTCGCTGAATCGGGACCACCCGGCCACCTCCGGCAAGGTCCGATAGCAGCCCAGGCAAAGGCCGCTCGCACCATCGACGACGCAGACGTTGATGCAGGGGGTGGCGATCGGTCGGGGCGGCTTGGCGGCCATACGCCGCTCCTAGCCCGACGGCCGCGCGATTTCAAGTTGTTCAAATTGAGGCGGATTATATTACAAAAATATAAGATTAAAATTCTTTCACGCAAAACATTTACTGGAATTAACTTGGATTTTTCACAAGCTCGAGCATGTTCCCCGGGTCAAACACCCCAAGGAGAAACACCGATGCTCAAAATTCTCGTCGTCGCCGCCGCCCTGGCCGCCTCGGCCGCCGTACCCATGGCCGCCTTCGCCGCCCCGGCCCATCTCACCGACGGCCAGTATCTCGCCGCCGTGCGCTGCCGCGCCCTCGTCGCCTCGCCGGCCCTGGGCAAGGGCGACACCCGCGCCCTGGACAGCCTGCTCGCCGCCCAGCGCAACGGGCGCGTTCCCGCCGTGTTCGACCGCGCCGACGAGACGCGCGCCGACGCGACGCGCGAAGCCGGCCACGCCGGCGTTCAGGAAAGGGCCCAGCTGGTCGCCGAGCGCGACGGCGTCTGCCAGGCCTTCGCCGGCGCCGCGACCACCACCGCCGCCGCCGCCCAACCCACCGGCGCCGACTAGGGGGTCCCGCCCGCGGCGTCCCCTCCGCATCGTTTCGCGGTGGAGGGGGCGTCGGGCCGCCACGGCGTGGCCATCACCCCTCCAGCTCGAAATCCATCACCAGCGGCAGATGGTCCGAGGCCAGGCGGGCCAGGGGGGTGGCCGCCGCCGCCAGTCGCACGACGCGGACGCCGGCGCTGACCAGGACGTGGTCGATTCGCAGGACCGGCATGGCGGAGGGAAAGGTCGCCACCCGCCCGCCCCGCGCGCCGCGCACGCCATGAGCGTCGCTCAAGGCGCCCGCCAGGGTCCGGTAGGCCACCGTCCTTGAGGTGGCGTTGAGATCGCCCAGCAGGATCAGCGGATCGCGCCGCGCCGCGTTTCCCAGCCAGCCCTCGCCGGCCAGGGCGGCGGCCTGGATCTGCTGCTCGCGCGGCACCAGGCCCAGGTGGGTGTTGATCACCTGGACCTCCCCCCCGCCGCCCAGATCGATCGCCACCATGAGGGCGCCGCGCGGCTCCAGGCGCGGGATCGGCGGATAGCCGGGCAGCGGCGCGGCCTTGATCAGGCGTTCGGGCAGGGCGGTGAGGATGGCGTCGCCATACTGCTCCTCCTCGACCTTCAGGGCGGCGTGAAAGCGCGACGCCATGCCGAGCCGCTGCGCTAGGCGATGCGCCTGATCGACCCCGCCGGTGCGGGCGCGGCCCACGTCCACCTCCTGCAGCGCGACGATGTCGGGCGCCGCGGCGGCGATCACCGCCGCCACCCGGCCCACGTCCAGCCGCCGGTCCGTCCCCACGCAGCGGTGGACATTGTAGGTGAGGATGCGGGTCATGCGCCCACTCTTACGCGCCAGGCTCGTCAAGGTCTTGCGCCGCCTTGACGCAAGGGCCCGCTTGGCAAAGGCGCCGCCGCGATCCTATGGTCGCATCTCCGCGAAGGACATCGACCATGGACCTTGACTTCTCCCCCGACGACGTCGCCTTCCGCGACGAGGCCCGCGCCTTCATCGCCCAGAACTACCCCGCCGCCATCCGCGAAAAGCAGCGCGACGAGGAGACGCTCACCAAGGAGGACTATTTCGCCTGGCACCGTATCCTGGCCGCCAAGGGCTGGTCGGCGCCGTCCTGGCCGGTCGAGTGGGGCGGCACGGGCTGGACGCCGACCCGCAAATACATCTGGAGCGAGGAACAGGCCAACGCCGACACCATTCCGATCCTCCCGTTCGGCGTCACCATGGTCGCCCCGGTGATCTACACCTTCGGCGCGCAGGCGCAGAAGGAGCGCTTCCTGCCCGGTATCCGCGACGGCCTTACCTGGTGGTGCCAGGGCTACAGCGAGCCGGGCGCCGGCTCCGACCTCGCCTCCCTGACCACCAAGGCCGAGCGCATCAAGGGCGATGACGGCAAGGAATATTATCTGGTCAACGGCCAGAAGACCTGGACCACCCTGGCCCAGTTCGCCGACTGGGGATTCTTCCTGGTCCGCACCGATCCCACCGTCAAACCCCAGGCCGGGATCAGCTTCCTGCTCATCGACATGAAGAGTCCCGGGATCGAGGTGCGCCGCATCACCACCCTGGAGGGCGGCCACGAGGTCAACGACGTCTTCCTCGAGAACGTCAAGGTGCCGGTGGAAAACCGCATCGGCGAGGAGAACAAGGGCTGGACCTGCGCCAAGGCCCTCTTGCTGCACGAACGCTCCGGCATCGCCGGGGTGGCGCGCTCCAAGCGCGGCCTCGAGCGCCTGCGCCAGATGGCCGGCGCCAAGCGGGCCGACGACGGCGGGCCGCTGCTCGCCGACCCCTTCTTCCGGCGCAAGGTCGCCGACCTGGAGATCGACCTGACCGCCCTGGAATTTACCGAGTTGCGCACCCTGGCCGGCGAAGCGTCGGGCAAGGGCCCGGGGCCTGAATCCTCCATCCTCAAAATCAAGGGGACGGAGATCCAGCAGCGTCTCACCGAACTGGCCCTGGAGGCTGCCGGCGTCTACGGCGCTCCCTATCTGCGCGACCTGCCGCACAACCAACGCGCCGTCGGCCCCGACTATACGCACGGCCTGGCGGGGGTCTATTTCAACACCCGCAAGACCTCCATCTTCGGCGGCTCCAACGAGATCCAGCGCAACATCATCGCCAAGCTGGTGCTGGGTCTGTGAACCCCCTTCCCCCCGCGGGGAGGGGGCAGGGGGTGGGGGCGCGACAACGAAACTCGGGCGCCCCGCGCCCATCCGCTCCCACCGCGCCGGTCGAGCCGGATTTCACGTCCACGATCGTTGAGACACCCCCACCCTCAACCCCCTCCCCGCAAGGGGGAGGGGGCTCCTAAGGACCGCCCCATGGATTTCTCCTTCACCCCCGAACAGACCCTGCTGCGCGACAGCGTGGCGAGTTATCTGGCCGACCACTACGGTTTCGACGCCCGCCGCGCGGCGATCGCCTCGGGCCCCGGCTGGCGCCGCGAGGTCTGGCGGGCCTTCGCCGAGGATCTCGGCATCCTGGGCGCGTCCTTCCCGGAAGAACTGGGAGGGCTCGGCGGCGACGCCACGGACGTGATGGTGGTCATGGAGGAGTTCGGCAAGGCTCTGGTGATCGAGCCCTATCTGGCCACGGTGGTCATCGCCGGCGGCTTCCTCACCCACGCCAGCCATCCCGCCGCCACCGATCTGATCGGCGAGATCGTCGCCGGCCGGGCGATCTTCGCCTTCGCCCACGCCGAGCCGCAAGGCCGCTACAACCTCGCCGATCTGACGACCACGGCCCGCAAGGAGGGGAGCGGATACGCCCTCAGCGGCCACAAGGCGGTGGTGATCGGCGCGCCCTTCGCCAGCCGTCTCATCGTCACCGCCCGCACCGGCGGGAGCCAGCGCGAGGCGTCCGGCGTCTCGGTCTTCCTGGTCGACAAGGCCGCCAAGGGTGTCGTCACCCGCGACTATCCCACCGTCGACGGGAACCGCGCCTCGGAGGTGTTCTTCGAGAGCGTCTCCCTGCCGGCGCAGGCCCTGATCGGCCCCGAGGGCGCCGCCCTGCCGCTCGTCGAACAGGTGGTGGACGAGGCCATCGCCGCGATGTGCGCCGAGGCCTGCGGGGTGCTGCGCCGCCTGCACGAGGGAACCCTCGACTACACCCGCCAGCGCCGGCAGTTCGGCGCCCCCATCGCCTCTTTCCAGGTCCTCCAGCACCGCATGGTCGATATGTTCATCGCCCTCGAACAGGCCGTCTCCATGACCTGCATGGCCCATGTGAAGCTCGGCTTGGCCCCGCCCGAGCGCGCCAAGGCGGTCAGCGCCGCCAAGGTCGCCATCGGCCGCGCCTGCCGTTTCGTCGGCCAGAACGCCATCCAGCTGCACGGCGGCATGGGCATGACCGAGGAGATGGCCATCGGCCACTACTTCAAGCGCGCCACGATGATCGAGGGCGAGTTCGGCTCCGTGGACCACCACCTCGCCCGCTACGAGGCTCTGTCGTTCGGCGAGGCGGCGTGAAGGGATAGTCGATGGCGGCCCTCGTCGCCACGCCATGCCCCCCATGACCCCCGTCGCCGCCCCGTCGCCCAATTTCGACGCCCGCCTCGCCCCGCCGGACATGATCGTCCTGCACTACACCGGCATGGCGAGCGGCGCCGCGGCCCTGGACCGCCTCACCGATCCGGCCTCGAAGGTCTCCGCCCACTACCTCGTCGAAGAGGACGGGCGCCTCTTCGCCCTGGTCGACGAAGCGCGGCGCGCCTGGCACGCCGGCGTCGCGTCATGGGGCGTCGCCACGGACATCAACGGCGCCGCGATCGGCATTGAACTGGTCAATCCGGGCCATGAATTCGGCTATCGTCCGTTTACGGATGATCAGATGACCACCCTGACCGCCCTGCTGACCGACATCCGCGACCGCTGGACCATTCCCGACGCGCGCATCCTCGCCCATTCGGACGTCGCGCCGGCCCGCAAGCAGGACCCGGGCGAGCGGTTCGACTGGCAGCGCCTGGCCGCCGCCGGCCATGGCCTGTGGACCGAGCCGCCGCCCGCCCCCGGCGCGCCGCTAGCGCCCGGGGCCCGAGGTCCCGGCGTCTTGGCCCTTCAGGCCGGTCTGGCCCGCCTCGGCTACGCCTGCCCGCCCTCCGGCCGCTACGACAAGGCCACGGCGATCATCGTCACCGCCTTCCAGCGCCACTGGGTCCAGAGCCGGATCGACGGGGTCGCCGACGGCCAGACCCGCGCCCGCCTGGTCGCCCTGTTGCGCGCCGCCCGCGACAACGCATGATCGCGCCCGATCCCGACCTCGCCGGCGACCTGACCCTCGCCGCCGGCGCCTATGTAATGCGCCCCCTCGAGGCCGCCGACGCGCCCGAACTCCTGGCCCACTTCGCCGATCCCCGCGTGGTGGAATTCATGGACATCGAGCCGATGACCGCCATCGACGAGGCCGAAGCTGTCGTCGCCTGGGCGAGGTCCCAGCGCGCCGTGGGGGCCGGCCTGCGCTTCTCGATCCGCGACACTGCGTCAGCCGCCTTCGCGGGAACCTGCGGCTTCAACCGCATTGTCGTCGAACGCGGCCGCCGGGGCGAAATCGCCTACGATCTGTCGCCGCCCTGGTGGGGCGCCGGGGTGATGGACGCCGTCCTGCCCGTCCTCATCGATTTCGCCAGCTCCCGCCTCGCCCTGCATCGCCTCGAAGCCCTCGTCACCCCCGGCAACGCGCCCTCTTGCCGCCTTCTGGAGGGCCACGGCTTCACCCGCGAGGGCGTCCTCGTCGGCCACGGCTTCTGGAAGGGCCGCTTCTGGGACCAGATCGTCTATGGGCGCCTCTTGGATTAGCGAACGACCCACCCCCCCTTTACCCCCCGTTCAAATAGCCGAATTGCGCCGTCCATTCGGCTTGGGTGAGTTCGCGCTCCACCGGCCGGCTCTCCGCCTCCTCGCGCCGCTCGAGCGTCTCCCACAGGCGGTTGGCCTCCAGGCGGGCCAGGCGGGCCTCCTTGGCCCCAGCGGCGGTCGCGGTGTTGGCGGCCTTGGCCAGGGCCAGAAGCTGCAGGATGGTGGTCGCGAGGCTCGCCTCGTCGGCCGCCTCGCGCTGGGCGACGAGTTCGGCGATCCGCGCCGCGACGCCCGGCATTGCCGTCAGCCGCGTCCCGCCGGACCGGTTCGCCACATAGCCCGCCTCGACATAGGCCGCCGCCTTTGTGCGTCCCCGCGCCACGGCCCTGGCGAACGCCTCGCGGCGCGGATCGGTGAGCGGGGGCAAGGGGAGGGCTCCTTTCGGCGGACGATTGCATAATGCAATAACCCCTGCCTCGAGTCAAGACGTCTTCACAGCGTCTTCCAGGTGTTTTCCACCGCCGTCCCGCGCCAGTTGCGCGTCCAGGCGTCGTCGGCGCGGGTCGGGGCGGGCGGGGCGCGGGCGGTGATCGGGCGCGACAGACAGGCGTAGCGCGCCTCGTCGGCCACATGGTCCTCGCCCTCGGTATCGAGGTCCTCCGGGCGCAGGGGATCGTGCTGCAGCGCCGGCACGGTGCGGATGAACTCACGGCAGGTGTCGAACACCGCCAGCATCGGCCCTTCCTCGCAGCCGGCGATCCGCGCCCGCAACTGGTCCCAACCCGAAAGGGCGCCGGTCTTGCCCACCCGGGTGTTGTCGGCCGGCCGGAACTGAACGCCGGCGCGCCGCATCCGCTCGCCGATCGAGGGGCCGCCGTCCTCGCGGAAGATCGACGGATCGGCGACGGAGCGCGAAATCGTCTCGCCCCCGTCGCGGGCTTCCAGGCGCAGGCCCTCGCCCGGCCGCCCGTTCGATCCGTACCACTCGCGATAGCGGATGAGCGCGCCGCGCGGCAGGGTGACGTGGCCGCCCAGGCCTTGCCGAACCTGGATCGACTCCGAGGCCACCGCCCACCACCCCACGCTGAACGGCGCCGCATAGCCCCAGTCGAACGACCGGATGCGCGACCAATCCCGCGGAACGGCGAACGGCGCGACGATGTTGCGAGCGCTCCACTTGTCGAAGAAGGCCCCTTCGATGACGCTCCAGTCGCCCTCCAGCCAGGCGCGCACCAGTTGCGCCGAGCCCGATTGCTTCAGGCGCGCGACATAGTCCGGATCGTTGGCCAGCAGGGCCGGGTTGTCGGCCACCTTGGCCGGGATGAACTGGCGGGTGAGGCCGCCCGGGGCCCGCAGGCCCCGCGGGTCGTCGATGTAGCGCGCCTTGACCCAGTTGTGGCCCGGCCCGCCCGGATTGCAGGTGGCGCGAAAGGCGCACGGCGCGCCGCCCGCGCTGCGGATCGTCGCCTTGAGCTTATCCACCGCGATCGGCGAGGCGAACTGGGTCAGCTCCTCCACATAGACCCGGGAATAGGCGTGGCCCTGATAGGCCTCGGCGTCGGCGTCGCGACCAAGATGGCGGAAGGCGAGGCTCGCCCCGCTCGGCCAGGCGAAGGCGGACCGGCTCTCGTTCCACACCGCGCCCTCGCGGCCGAAGATGGCCCTGGCCCGCGCCACGGTGGGCCCCAGAGCGACGCGGGTGCGCCGGACCAGCAGGCCCTGGGCGGCGGCCCCGCACAGCCGGGCGTGGAAGGCGAAATCGCCCAGCGCCGCGTCCGTCTTGCCCCCGCCCCGCGCCCCGCCATAGACCGCCTCGAAGGCCGGGCAGGTCACGAACGCCGCCTGCGGCCCCCGCTGCGGCCGCCAGTATCCTCGCCAGTGCATTTGCATATTGCAACATATTTGGCGAGGAGAGTCAAGGTCGAGGTGGATGGCTTGACTCCCGCCCCTCGCCCGGCCCACCCTCGCCTCGGATCAGACGGCCGGGCGGTCGCCCTCTTTCCCGCGAGGGGAGGGGGGAGGAAAGTCCGGGCTCCACGGCGACAAGGCGGCGGGTAACGCCCGCCGGGGGTGACCCCAGGGATAGCGCCACAGAAAGCAAACCGCCCTTCGAAGCCTCGGCGAAGGAGGGCAAGGGTGAAAGGGTGGGGTAAGAGCCCACCGCGGACCGGGCAACCGGGACGGCATGGCAAGCCCCGCCTGGAGCAAGACCAAATAGGGACGCCGCGCCGCTCTAAGGCGGGCGGCAGGGCCGTCGCTGGCCTTAAGGCGTCCGGGTTGGTCGCGAGAACCGTCCGGCAACGGACGGTCCAGATGAATGACCGCCGCCGCCGCCCCTGCCCCCCAGGGTAGGCGGCACGGAACCCGGCTTACAGGCCGTCTGATCCACCTTCACAAAGCTCCATTCCCAATGCGGGGAGGGGTTGGGGGTGGGGGTGCGGCAACGATCCTCGCCGATCTTAAGCCGCGGCGTCCGGTGGGGCGCAAGACCTTGACAACCCCGCGATTCCCTCGTTGCTGGCGACCACCGAGCGCGCGCGACGAGGACCCACCGATGACCACCAAGACCCTGACCGGCGCCTATCCCGCCGGCTACACGCTCGGCGCCGGCTACAGCGGCCTGATCATCGACGCCTCGGCCTATGTGGGCGGAAGCGGGGTCTATGCGTCCGCCGCCGCCTCGATCGTCAACTATGGCACGGTCAACGCCTTGGGGGGCTATCGCGACAACGGCGTCCATCTGGCGGCGGGCGGCAGCCTGACCAACGGCGCCGCGACCAACACCACCGCGACGATCGTCGGCTACGTCAATGGTGTCCTGGCCGACACCTCTTCCGCGGTCGCCAACTTCGCGACGATCTCGGGCCTGCTCGGCGCCGGCGTCTCCCTGGCGGCCGGTGGGAGCGTGACCAACGGTTCGGCCAGTTCCACGACGGCGCTGATCGAGGGTGTCTACGGCGGCGTCCAGGCCTCCGGCGCGGCCGGCACGGTGGCTAATTTCGCGACGATCTACGCCCAACCGTCCGACGTCCACACACACTACGCCATCTATCTGGAAGCCGGCGGCGCGGTGACCAACGGTTCGTCGAGCGACAGGGCGGCGCTGATCGGCGGCGGCGGCGTCTACGCCGCGGGCGCGCCGGCCGCCATCGCCAACTATGGGACGATCCAGAGCCCGAACTACACCGGCGTCGTGCTGGAAGCCGGCGGGACCGTGACCAACGGCTCGGTCGCCGACAAGGCCGCGCTGATCGAAGGAGTCGGCGGCGTCGATGCCTATAATGCGGCCGCGACGGTCATTAATTTCGGCAAGATCACCGGCTCGAACAGCTACGGAGTCTACCTGAGCGTCGGCGGGACGGTGACCAACGGCTCGAGCGCCGACACCAAGGCGCGAATCGCCGGCTTCGGCGGCGTCGGCGCGGGCGGCGCGCCGGCCACGATCGCCAATTTCGGCACGATCCAAGGCTTCACCAACATCGGCGTCTATCCGGCCGCCGGGGGAAGCGTGACCAACGGTTCGGCCGGCGACAGCGCGGCGCTGATCGAGGGCTATGGCGGCGTCTATTGTGGCGGCGCGGCGGCGCCGACCACGGTGACCAACTTCGGCACGATCACCGGGACCGGCGATCCGGCCGTCGATTTCACCTCGACGGCCGATGTGCTGGTCGCCGAGGCTGGCTCGGTGTTCAACGGCGCGGTCAAGGGCGGCGGCGGCACGCTCGACCTGGGCTCGGGGACCGGGACGATCACCAGCCTCGCCAGCGGCGATGTGACGGTGACCGGCAGCATGCCGACCACCACCTTCACCAACTTCGGAACCCTCGTGATCGCCGCCTATGCGGCCTTCACCCTGACCTCGCCCGGGACGATCGGGGCCGGGGGAACCCAGACCCTGGGCGACCTGGGTGTTCTGACCGTCTCCGACGGCCTGACCGTCGATGGCGGCGCGATCACCGGGGCGACGAGCGGGGCCGGGACCCTGGCGCTGACCGGCGGTACGACGAGCTTCAGCGCCGGAAGCATCCTCGATGTCGCCAATGTCACCTTGTCGGGCGCGGGGACGGTGGCGGCGTTCGACGCGCCGGAGCTGATCTTCGCCGGGACGTGGTCCCAAAGCGCGGGAACCCTGACGGTGGGCGCCGGGGACCGGGTCAGTTTCCTCAGCGGGTTCGACAACTTCGCGGGGACCTTCGCGGGGGCCGGGACGGTTGCCGTTGTCGGCACATTCGGCACCCTGGACGGGACGGCTTCAGCCTTCACCAACCGCGCCACTGTGGTGCTGACCGGCGGCGGGTTTCTCACCCTTGAAGGCGAACTCGACAACAGCGGCTCGATCGTTGTGGGCGACGGCGACATCGGTGGATTTCTGCAGGTGGCCGGCGTCGGCGTCACGCTGACCGGAGGGGGAATCGTCAATCTCGGCGATGGCAACTTTCTGGTCGGCGACGATTCGACCGCGACCTTGACCAACGTCGACAACAAAATCGTCGGCGCGGGCTTTTTGGGCGCTGGCCAACTGATCCTGGTGAACGAGGCGGGAGGAATCATCAACGCCGACGGCGCGCAGATCCTGTCCATCGAATCGGCCAACGGCACGGTCGTCAACGCGGGAACAATAGAGGCCACCGGCGCCGGAGGCGGCGACATTGCGGGGGTCACCGACAATACCGGCAAACTCAAGACGTTCGGGGGAATCCTTACCCTGGAGGGCCCGGTCACCGGCTCGGGCATCGCGGTGATCGTCAGCGGGGCGATGGATTTCAATTCCAGCTTCAGCCAGAACGTCCATTTCAACGGCTCGACCGGGACACTCAAACTGGGCCAATCGCAAGGCTACGGCGGCACGATCTACGGCTTCTCCACCGCTGGCGGCACATCCCTCGACCTCGCCGACATCGCCGCTTCCGGCGCCACGGCCTCCTTCAGCGGCAACGCCAGGCGCGGCGTCCTGACCGTCAAGAGCGGGACCGAGACCACGACGATCAAGCTGATCGGCGACTATCTGAACACCACCTTCACCCTCGCCGGCGACGGCCACGGCGGGACCACCGTCACCGACACCGCCGCCCCGCCCGTCCACGCCCCCGCCCACGCCTTCATCGCCGCGATGGCTGGCCTCGGCGGACACGACGCCGCGCTCGCCCACCCGAGCCTGGACTCCTGGCGCCAAGCACCGCAGATGCTGTCGGCGCCTGGAACCCGCCTCGCCTGATCGTTCGTGAACTGTCTACTCGCCTGTTCGTGTGGTTCGTGAAGTTCGTGGCGGGAAAATAGCGTCCGGCCGTTTGCGCGGAGGCAGCCTGGATCGCGTCTTGACAACCCCGCGATTCCCTCCTTGCTACAACCGGGGCGGCGCGCGGCGAGGAGACGGCGATGAGCAACCGATATCTGACCGGGGCCTATCCGGGCGGCTACACGCTGAGCGCCAAATACACCGGCCTGGTCGTCGAGGCGGGCGCCTCGGTGGGCGGGACGGGCGTCTATGCGGGATTTGCCGCCACGATCGAGAATCTCGGCGCCATCCAGCCCTCTTCGCGCACGAGGGCGTCACCCTCCTGGGGGGAACCGTCGTCAACGGCTCGGCCACCGACACCAGCGCCAACATCACCGCCTACGCCATGGACGTGCGCGTCGACAGGGCGCCGGGCGCGATCACCAACTTCGGCCTCCTCTCCTCCACCGGAGGGGTCTCCCTCTATCTCTACGATGGCGGCAGCGTGACCAACGGCTCGAGCGCCGTCACGACGGCGCGGATCAGCGCCTTCAGCTACGGCGTCTACGCTTCCCGCCAATCGACCACGGTCACCAATTTCGGCGCGATCTACAGCGAGACCGCCGCCGCCGTCCTGCTGCGGGCCGGCGGATCGGTGACCAATGGCTCGGCTGCCGACACCACCGCCTCGCTCATCGGCGAGACCGGCGTCGGCCTCGCCGGCGCTCCAGCCACCCTCACCAATTTCGGCACGATCCAGGGGACGAGCTACGGCGGCGTCTATCTGAACAACGGCGGCGCCCTGATCAATGGCTCGGCGAGCGACACCGCCGCGCTGATCGAAGCCTACAGCAACGGCATCGCCGCCGCGTCCGCCGCCACCATGGTAAACTACGGCACGATCAGCAGCGCGGCCAACTTCGCGGTCTATCTGGGCGGCGGCGGCAGCCTCGCCAACGGCTCGTCCAGCGACACCACGGCGTTGATCGCCGGCGTTGTGGGCGTTGGCTTCTACGGTCCGGCGCCCGCCACGGTGACCAATTTCGGCACGGTCTCCGGAAGCGGCGGCACGGCGGTCGAGTTCACCTCGGCGGCCGACCGCCTGGTCGTGGATGAGAGCGCGGCCTTCGTCGGCTCCATCGTCGGCGGCGGCGGCGCGCTGGAACTGGCCGGCGGGGCCGACGCCATCTACGGCCTGGGCGGCGTCCCGGTGCTGACGCAGGCCGCTGGCTCGACCGACTTCAGCGGCTTTGGGGCCTACATCGTCGATGCCGGCGCGTCGCTGAGCCTGACCGGCATCGACGCCACCCTCACGCCCGGCAAGACCCTGACCAACGACGGCCAGGTGAGCGTGGCGACGGTGCTCTTCAACCGCGGCGTGATCTCGGGCTCGGCGACCTCCGGCGTCACCCTCGATGCGGGCGCGTCGGTGGTCAACGGCTCGGGTGGCTATCCCTCGGCCCTGATTTTGGGGAACGACCGCGGGGTCTATGCCACCGCCGGATCGGCCACGGCGATCAACTACGGCATCATCGAGGGCGCGGCGGGGGTGAATTTCTATGCCGGCGGGAGCGTGACGAACGGCTCGGCCGGCACGCCCACCGGGCAGATCGACGGCGTCCTGGTCGGCGTCGCGATCCAGGGCGCGGCGGCGACGATCGGCAATTTCGCCACCATCCAGAGCGTGGACGGCCCGGGCGCCTATCTGAGCGCCGGCGGGACGGTGACCAACGGGTCGGCCGCCGACACCACCGCGCTGATCGCGGGCGCCCGGGGCGTCTACGCCCGGGGCGGCGCGGCCACGCTCGTCAACTTCGGCACGATCTCCGGAACCGGGGGGACGGCGGTGCAACTCGGCGCCTCGTCCGACGTGCTGGTCGCCCAGGCCGGCGGCGTCTTCAATGGCGCCGTTCAAGGCGATGGCGCGACCCTGGACCTCGCCTCGGGAACCGGGACGATCGCCAGCCTGGCTGCGGGCAACGTCACGGTGAGCGGCAGCATGCCGACCACCACCTTCACCAATTTCGGAACTGTCGAGGTCGCCGCCGGCGCGGCCATCACCCTGACCTCGCCCGGGACGATCGGGGCCGGCGGAACCCAGACCCTGGGCGACCTGGGCCTGCTGAGCGTCACCGACGGCCTGACCGTCGATGGCGGCGCGATCACCGGTGCGACGAGCGGGGCGGGGACCCTGGCGCTGACCGGCGGTACGACGAGCTTCAGCGCCGGGAGCACCCTGGACGTCGCCAACATCACGGTGTCGGGCGCCGGCACGGTGGCGGCCTTCAACGCGCCGGAGCTGTTCGTCGCCGGCCTGTGGAGCCAGAGCGCTGGAACCCTCACGGTGGGCGCCGGCGACCGCGTCGGCTTTGTCGGATCCGGGACGAGCACCTTCGTCGGGACCTTCAGCGGGGCCGGTCAGGTGGACTTCGGCGGCGGGTCCGATGTCCTGGACGGCGCGGCCTCGCCTTTCGTCAATCGGGCCATCGTCGCCGTTTCCAACCATACCGTCCTCACTCTCGAGGGCGCGATCGCCAACAGCGGGGCCATCGATCTCAACGGCCTATCCGCCAACGCGGTGGAACTGGTGGCGGCGGGCGGCGGCGTCACCCTCACCGGCGCCGGCCGCGTCGTGCTCGCCCATTCCATCTTCAACATCATCGAAGGCGCCACGTCGAACTCGACCCTCACCAATGTCGACGAGAACATCTCCGGCCAGGGCTTTCTGGGCGGGGGCATCCTCGATCTGGTGAACGAGACGGCCGGCGTCATCAACGCCAACGCCGCCGGCGCGCTCGTCATCGACACGGGGACCAACACCATCGTCAACGCCGGCCTCATCGGGGCCAGCGGGGCCGGCGGGGCGACGATCGCCAGCGCCATCGACAACACCGGCCAACTGAAAGCGGTGGGGGCAAGCACGCTCACCGTGAACGGCGCGGTGACGGGCTCGGGCATCGCGGTGATCGTCAGCGCGACCATGGTTTTCAATTCCAGCTTCGATCAGAACGTCTATTTCAATGGGCCGACCGGCGGCCTGAAACTGGCCCAATCGCAGGCCTATGGCGGGACTGTCTTCGGTTTCTCCAACACCGGCGGCACACAGCTGGATCTCGCCGATATCGCCTTCGCGGGAAGCACAGCCTCCTACGCCGGCAACGCCAGGCGCGGCGTCCTGACCGTCAAGAGCGGGGCGGAGACCACGACCGTCAAGTTGATCGGCGACTATCTGAACACCACCTTCACCCTCGCCGGCGATGGCCACGGCGGGACCACCGTCACCGACACCGCCGCCCCGCCCGTCCACGCCCCCGCCCACGCCTTCATCGCCGCGATGGCTGGCCTCGGCGGGCATGGCGGATCTGGGACTCATCCGGCCATACAGTCGTG